>ENA-ORCS01000721-ORCS01000721.1-marine-metagenome-genome-assembly--contig:-NODE-721-length-18508-cov-3.316315_pt1 | contig 18508 bp, 25 predicted proteins | sample MGYA00237781_ERZ508513 | MGnify/ENA primary metagenome ERZ508513 (study PRJEB26184, sample SAMN06268793) | marine metagenome | isolation source: Eden Landing Ponds, San Francisco, CA, USA | place...
GGCGACAAACCTGCGAGCCAGCGAGACGAACGAAGTGAGTCTCGCAGGATCGCCAGCGACTCTCCGTAGCGTCGCTCGATCTCGTAGCGGCCAGAGACCGACAACAACTCTCTCCGTAGCGTCGCTCGATCGCGCAACGAAGTGACCAGGAACGTCTGCAGACGTTCCCGCGGGATCGCCAACGTCTGAGCCCATAGCGAGGCCGAACGAAGTGTGGCTTCGAAACACGAGCGGCGAAACGTTGGGAGCCAGCGACACGAGCGATACGTGGTTCGAGCGAAACGAGAACCACGATGTGAACGGCGTAGCCGTGAGCTGAGTCGCCTAGGATCGCCAGTGATCCGGTACGTGTAGGAGGACAATCCGGACACATGGAAAATATATCTCCGGTACAGAAGATATATGTTCAGACACTTCCTAGGACTGGGTATGACCGAGAAATCGAATCGAGAGGGGCGACCCGAGATGACCCGGGGGGAGCGGGTGAGAGCCGCCGCACGGACACTCCGGACGCCGCGAACTGCCGCGTGGGTCGCCGAAGAGACCAGCGTGTCTGCCAAAACCGCCCGGAAGTATCTCGATCAACTCGTCGAGGACAACATCCTCCGGACGGTCGAGCGGGACGACCAGCGACTGTATTGTGTCGATCAACTGATGGCGACCTACCGGGAAATCGCCACACTTCAACGCGAGCACGATCAGGAAACACTCACGGACACGCTCGAATCGATCCGATCGTCGATCGCGGATTGGCGCGCGGAGTTCGATGTCGAGGCGCCGGGTGAGCTCCGGGCCACCATTGCCGACCTCGACGACCCCGACGAGATCGAGCGCCGTCGCGAGATCGCCAGCGAGTGGGAACATTTTGCCGATCGCCAGCCGATCATCAGGGCGGCGCTCAACGAGTACGACTGGGCGAGCGATCGGGACGCGATCGTCGCCTAACGATGAGTCTCCCCGGGACAACTGATCCGTCGGTCTATCGTGGACTACGCGACGTGCTGAAACGCCAACCGGAGGTGACGACCGTGACTTACGAGCCAGACAGCATTCTGAAGCAGTTTCTCCGCGCGACGATCGACCCCGATCGGGTGACACCACCCACTGGGTCAGAACGGCCGACAATCGACGTGGAATGGCGATTCAGCGACGACGAACAGTGGTACCGTATTCACTACGCCGACCCGAACACCGGATTCAACTGCGGATTTCACCGCGACGAGGATCACCCGGAACTCGGTCCGGTCCACTTCCAGTATGAGAACCCGAGAAACGGTGAAAGCGGATACGAGGCGACCACGTTCGGGAAAACAGTTCCGACAGAAGTTTGCTGGGTTGCTCTCGAAGAGATATTCGAAATCCGTATTCCAAAACTCACCGACGAATAAACTACAGATCGCCGATCGCCTGCGCCCGCAACTCGCCCGTCAGGTGCAGGCCGTGACTGTCGATCCGGCGGACGATCCGCTTGGCCTGTGTTGTCTTGAGGTACTTGTCCTCGCTGGCGGCCCGGACGACCGTCCCGAAGGTCCCAGTCACCGTCGCACCCAGTCCCTCTGCGATCGTCCGCAGGCGCCGATCGTCAGTGACGAGGCCAACCGCCGGCACGTCGTCCGGCATGTCGTCGTTCATAGCTGCCAGAACGGGCTCCAGTAGACGGCTTTCGAACACCGGCTGTTGGACGTCGAGAATCCCTTGCGCGCGCTCGCCGTAGTCAGTCTGGATGTCTTCACGGGTCGCCGCGCCGTCAGCGACCAGCTTCTCCATGTTGGTCTTCGCCGGCTCGGTCGAGACCTGCTCGGCGACGAGCTCGGGGACGACAATCTCGCCGTCGAAGGCACCAAGAAGATCAGTCTCGCCGACCGTCCCGAGCGCGGTCAGCGGAGCCGGGCCCACGTAGATTCGGGTCATAGGTCCGCTGCGGCGTCGACCTCGCGTTCCAAGTCCTCGCGGGTCAACTGGACAGTCAGATTCCGCTCGCGCGCAACCGCCAGCCACTCGCCGACGGTGACGTCCGCCAGCCGAGCGGCCTCGGCGAGGCCGACATCGCCCGACTGATAACGTTCGACGGCGACGCGGACCCGCAGGTCCGAAAGGCCCTCCCGCAGGGCCTTCCTGATTGTCGTGCTTCGATCCTCCTCCAGAAGGTCCGCGACTGATTCCAGTTCTGCCTTCTCCGCCTCGGGGAGACGGACGCTGACTGACGGCATGTATACGACCGAAGACAGCGTAAACACACATCAATCTGGCGACTTCCCGGGCGGGGGCCGGACGAGGAGGGCACGGAACGGTCCGAAGGATTCTACCGGGAGGGCGCCGAACCCTCGGCGATGACCGACGAGGCGACGGCGTTCGTCCCGGGCCACGTCACGGGCTTTTTCACGGTCGAGCGGACCGACGACCCGACGACGACGGGTTCCCGTGGCGGCGGTCTGACGCTCACCGACGGAGTGCGGGTGACGGTCCGACCGGCCGAGGAGACGACAGTCGTCTTAGAGGACGTCAGCGTCGAGATCGATGCCGTCGATCGGGTCCTCGAGGCCCTCGGCGTCGAGGCGACGGTGATCGGCGAGACCGATCTGCCGATCGGGGCCGGCTTCGGCGTCTCGGGGGCAATGGCCCTGGGAACGGCGCTCGGGGCGAACGCGGTCTTCGAGAGAGAGCTCTCGACGAGCGAACTCGTGACGATCGCTCACGGCGCGGAGGTGCAGGCGGGCACCGGGCTCGGTGACGTCGTCGCACAGGCCCACGGGGGGATGGTGCTTCGACTGGAGGCCGGCGGGCCGCGGACGAACGAGCTAGATGGGATCCCGGCGCGGCCGCCGGTCGAATACCTGACACTGGACGGGCTCGACACGGCCGACGTGATCGGCGGCGACACCGATCGCCTCTCGGCGGCGGGTGGCGACGCCCTCTCACGGGTGGTGAACGAACCGACTGTCAAGCAGTTCGTGTACGCTTCCCGGCGGTTCGCCCGCGAGGCGGACCTGCTGACAGCCGAGGTTCGGAACGTGATCGAGGACGTGACGGCTGTCGATGGTGAAGCTTCGATGGCGATGCTCGGCAAAACAGTGTTCACGCTCGATACCGGCCTCTCCGAGGCCGGATACGACCCCGAGGTCTGTCGGGTCGATCCGACCGGCGCGACGCTGGAAGTCGGGACTGGCGGGAACCGGAACGAACTGCTGGACGGTCCTGACAGGAACGAACAGTAGCGACGTTTTTCACCACCGAACTCCGACCGGGACCCATGAGCGAGGTCGACGTTCCGGAGAGTCACCCGCGTTACGAGTCGCTATTGACCCGACACCGTATCGAGGAAGGCGTCGAGAAGGGAATCACCAGCCGGCAGGGCCTGATCGCCCAGGGTCGCGGCGAGGCCTTCGACTATCTGCTCGGCGAGCGGACGATCGACAGTGCCGAGGAAGCCGAGCGCGCTGCGGCCGCCCACCTCCTGCTGGCCGATCACCCCGTCATCTCGGTGAACGGTAACGTCGCGGCACTCGTTCCAGAGGAGATCGTCGAACTCGCCGAGGTGACGGGCGCAGACCTGGAGGTGAACCTGTTCAATCGGACGGAAGAACGGATCGAAACGATCGCCGAGCATCTCCGCGAGCACGGCGCCAGTGAAGTGAAGGGACTGACCGCCGACGGCCGCATCCCAGGAATCGATCACGAACGTGCGAAGGTCGACGCCGACGGGATCGGCGATGCCGACGTGGTCGTCGTGCCCTTAGAGGACGGCGATCGAGCCCAGGCCCTGGGCGAGATGGGCAAGACCGAGATCGTCGTCGATCTGAACCCGCTCTCGCGATCGGCACAGGTCGCCGCGGTCCCGATCGTCGACAACGTGATCCGGGCGGTTCCAAACGTAACGGCCCACGCCCGCGAGTTGCGCGATCGATCGGAATCGGAACTCCGTGCGATCGTCGAGACGTTTTATCCCGAGCAAGCGCTCTCGGCCGCCGAGCGTGTCATGAGGGGTGGCGACCTCCAATAGGACGGAGTACTTACGTATCCGCGTCGGAAAAGGAAGGCATGGGCCTGGAAGTCGACGTGCGGAAGCTCGACCTTTTCAACAAGATCGCGCGGGAGGGGTCCGAGACAGTCTCGGACCATCTCGATCAAATGGCGGGGCTCGAAACCGAGATCGCCGTCTCGAAGATCAACTTCCTCGACATCGACGACGTGCGAACTCACATGGGCGACGGCAAGCGCGTCGGGATCCACGTCGAACTCACGGAACCTCCTCATGGTTACGTCCTGTTCATGCTCGAACCGGCGGACGCGAAGAGACTTGCCGGCTTGCTCGTCGGCGGCTCTGACGACGGAAGCGAGGGCTTTTCGGACATGGAACGGTCGGCGATCCAGGAGGTCGGCAACATCATGACGAGCGGGTACATCGACGGATGGGCGAACGTCCTCGACACGACAATCGGGATGTCCACGCCGTCGTTCACCTACGGGCCGGCGGGCGGCATCGTCGACGAGATGGGGGGTTGGCCCGAGGAGGACATCGCGTTCGTAATCGACTCGAAACTCACCGCGAGCGACGGCGACGTTGGCATGACGATCTATACGTTCCCGAAGCTCGTCGATCTGGTCGACCTCATCCAGGATATCGACGTCTCGACGGTCGTCGGCGAGGACACGGCCGTCTCGACGGATATCGCCGACAACGTCTGAGACAGGTCCGAAATCGTACCGGAGCCGAAACCGACAACCGCCCTCGACCCGTACTGGGACCCCCGAAATGTCCCCCGCGCGTGGCGACTCCGAGATCTGTCCGATCTGTGGCGAACCCTACGATCAGCTGATCGTCGTCGCCCGCGGCGACCAGTGGAGTGACCTCTACGCCGGGAGCCCCCTCTCGTTCTTCCGGAAGTACCGCCGACGGTGTACCGCAGGCGAGGACGTCGAGACCGGCGAGACACTCACGGACGGCGAGCGTGCCGTCTACTTCCACGGCAAGCAGCACAGCTACTGACGCCGTCGGGACCACTCCGAAGCGGAGCCTTCAATGGCGACCTGTCCGTGAGTGCGGACAGTGCTCGCCGAGTGGCTCGGATCCGCGGTGTTCGACCCGTTCGCAGTGATGAACACGATCGGACTGGTCGCGTTCGCCCTCGTCGGGGCAGCCAAGGGCATCCGCGAGGAGTTCGATGTCTTCGGCATCGGTGTGGTCGGGCTGATGACGGCTTTCGGCGGCGGCGCGACGCGGGACGTGCTGGTCGGGCGGACGCCCCTGGCCTTGCGGAACCTCGGCGAAATGGGACTTGGCGTTCTGGGGATCTTGCTGGCTCTGGGACTGAGCGTCCTGCTCGAATCGCCGGACGAACACCCGATCACGCTCGTCGCCGACGCGATCGGGCTGGCAGCGTTCGCGACCGCGGGGGCGATCGTCGCGACCGAGGCCGGCGTCAACGCTTTCGGGGTCGTCGCGGTCGCGACCATCAACGCCGCCGGCGGCGGGGCCTACGCCGACATCCTGCTCGATCGCTCGCCGTTCATCCTCTTCGATGACTTCTACGCCAGTTGTGCGGTGCTGGGCGGGACTACCTACTGGCTGCTGACGATGCTGGGCACGTCGGCCAGTCTCACCGCCGCCGGCTGTGCCACGATGGTCGTTGGGACGCGCCTTCTTGCGGTCAATTACGGCTGGAAGCTCCCGACGGCTCAGACCCTCGGACTAGCCCGGAAACGGATCGGCGAGTAGGATTCTAGTGCCTGCTGCAGTCACTTCCTCGAACATCGACGAGAACCATATCCGGGATCGAAACCTACTTCATCTACCTAGTGGTACCACCTAGTGGTATGAGCGATTCAGCGTTCGACCAGTTCAGCGACGTCGGCGAGGCGGAGGTAACGCGTGCGATCGGTCAGGAGTGGACCGAGGAGTTCATGGACTTCTCCGACAGCGACGTCATCATCGTCGGTGGCGGCCCCTCTGGCCTGATGGCGAGCAAGGAACTCGCCGAGCGGGGCGTCCAGACGATGGTCGTCGAGAAGAACAACTACCTCGGCGGCGGGTTCTGGCTGGGCGGGTTCCTGATGAACAAGGTCACCGTCCGGGACCCAGCCCAGCAGGTGCTTGCGGACCTCGACGTCGATTACAAGCGTTCCCAGGACAGCGAGGGACTGTACGTCGCCAACGGGCCTGAAGCCTGTTCGGGCCTGATCAAGGCCGCCTGTGACGCCGGCGCGAAAATGCAGAACATGACGGAGTTCACCGACATCGTGATCCGCGAGGACCACCGCGTCGGCGGCATCGTGATGAACTGGACGCCCGTCCACGCGTTGCCCCGCGAGATCACCTGCGTCGATCCGATCGCCGTCGAGGCCGATCTCGTGATCGACGCGACGGGTCACGACGCCATGGCCGTCAAGAAACTCGACGAGCGGGGCGTTTTGAACGCGCCGGGCATCGAGGATTCGAAGACCAACGCCGGCATGGACCAGACCGACGAGGACACCTACGGCGCGCCCGGCCACGATTCGCCCGGTCACGACTCGATGTGGGTCGGCGAGAGTGAGGATGCCGTCGTCGAGCACACAGGTCTCGTCCACGAGGGCCTCATCACGACCGGCATGGCGACCGCGACGACCTACGGCCTCCCGCGGATGGGACCGACCTTCGGCGCCATGTTGCTGTCGGGCAAGCGCGGCGCACAGGTCGCCCTGGACGAACTCGGCGTCGACGCCGAGCCGGTCGATATGACGACGCGCGCACCCGCTGACGACTGAATCCCCTCCGATCTCGACGTGAGTTATCCGACAGAATCGATCCGACGTTCGACGCCAACCACCTCGAAACGAGCGCCGCCGTCTCGCCCGTCTGTGACCGAAATCGACCACCCGTGGGCGTCGACGATCGCTCTGACGATCGCCAGCCCGAGTCCGGTTCCGTCGCCCTCACTGTATCCGTATTCGAAGATATCGTCTCGCTTTTCGGGCGGAACGCCCGGCCCGTCATCCTCGACGTAGAACCCGTCGGACAACCGCCCGACCGTCACTGTGAGATCCTCGCCGCCACGCTCGCCAGACCCTCCCGGATCCTCCGGGTCAGAGTTCGTCGAACCGTGCTCGACAGCATTCCGGAACAGATTCTCGAACATCGTCTGGAGTCTGGACCGATCAGCCATGACCGCGGGCATCCCGTCGAGATCAGTCGACAGAGTCGCTTTGCGGGTGTCGGTCGTCTCCCAGGCGTCCGTGACGACGCTTTCGAGGGCGATCGGCTCGGGGGTCTCGACGACTTCGCCCTCCCGCGCGAGAGCCAGGAGGTTGTCGATCATGTCGTCGATACGATCGAGAGCGTCGATCGCCCGATCGAGATGGACAGACTCCCGGGAGCTCCGCTCCATTTCGACGCCACCGATCGCGACCGACAAGGGGTTGCGAAGGTCGTGACTCAATACGCTCGCGAACCGCTCGAGTTGCTGGGTCTTTTGTTCGAGGTCGACCGCGTGCGCTTCCAGTTCTGTGATGTCCCTGAAGACCAGTGCGTACCCTCGGGGTTCGCCCCCGCTCGAAATGACGGACACACTGAGCCGAAGGGTACGCGTCGGCTCCAAAGGAGGTAAAGAAACTGTCCCGGCAAACGGCCCAACCGTCTGATTCGATTCGTAGGCGGCAGTCGACGGGAATTCGGACGTCTCCCCTATTCCGAGGAGACACGGATAGCTGTCCTCGAGTCGTTCGGCGACGCGATCGTCGACGTCGGGCAACAACGACCGCATTGCCTCGTTGTAATCGACGATTCGATACTGGGCGTCGACGACGAGAACGCCGTCGTCGAGCGACCGGAAGAGCCGATCGCGTGCCAGCGGCGCGACGCCGAACATCTGATTGTGAAACAATGCACCGCCCACGATGATTCCAAACAGGCCGGATCCGAGGACCCCGTACGGAAATCCGACGACCGGAACATACGACGTCGTCGCGAGCCCTGCCGGAACGAAAACGGCCAGCATCCCGAGGAGGATGGCCGTGGTCTGAAAGCGACTGGTCCGTCGCGAGCGCAAATGCATCCGGAGAACGATCGCGAACCCGAGCAGTACCGGAACCATCGCAACGAGAGAGAGAACACTTAGCCCCGTCGTGGAAGCCCAACTGAGGTGGACGAACGGCTCCTGATACACCACATATTCGATGCCCACCAGCCCGTGTGCCGGCTCTGTGAGGAATACGCCCACCGGGACGACTGCGTAGCTGACAAGGATGGCCAACAACGGCCGCGTCAGCCAGTACTCGTGACCGGTGTAGACGATTGCGAACACGAGCCAGAACATGGGGGCGATCAGGATCAGTGCGAGCCAGGATCGAACGAGCAAACGCTCCCAGACCAGTGACTCGACGAGCAATTGGACGGCGACGAGCACCGCCATAATCGCGTGGATCGCAAGCAGCGAGATCATCACTGTCCCGGCCCAGTCACTCGTCCGGCGATGAATCCACCAAGCGACCGCGAGTGACGCCACCGCGGTCACGAACAGACCGAGAAGATGAGTTAGATATAACATGATTATCATATTAGAAGTTGGTGTCTATATATGTTTTGCCGGACAGTCGCTCGCCGGTCCTGGACTGGTAAGGACTGAGATCTGCGTGCCGGCACGACCCGACTGAACGCGGTACCACAAGTGGTTTTATCGGGAGATACCACCGATAAATATGGTCGAGCAGATCACGCTCTACCGCGCGCCGACGACCGTCGCCGACGCCGACGCGATTGCCGACTGGCTCAAGGAACGCGTCGGGGCGTCCGTCACCGTCCGGGACCGCTTTCTCTCCCTGTTCCCAGACGAGTCTCTTCCGGACGCGTTCGCCGAATCGCGAGTTCTTGATCCGTACGAACCCGAAACCGGAAACACCATGCTCGGGATCGTCCGCTACGAGGAGCGGGCACTCGAACATCCCGAGCGGGCGGGCGGCGTCATCTACGACGGGCTGGCCGTCCAGCAAGTGTTACACGACCAGCTCCCGACTGAGGAGCGTGGCCTCGATCACCTCCACGTCCCGATACTGGATCGGGTGATCGGGACGTGGGGCGAACACGATGGGCGCTGGCACAAGCGCGTGAACGTGCTGGGCCAACCTGCGCTCGTTTCGGTCCCCGGCCTCTACGAGGCACCCGCCAAACCCGAGCAGTACTACAAGGAACAGCAGAAACACGCCATGCTGTCCGGGGACGCACCGCCACGGGAAGTGCTGGAGAACGAGGTCGACGGAGAGTTCCTGATCGACGACGATCCGCGCACGACCGACGCACTCTGTGGGTACGCGCTGCAGGCCTACCACTACATCGAGACGGGCGAGGAATTCTGTGATGACCCGGGCTGTCGGCTCTCGAACCCGCATCGCCAGCCGGGCGTCATCGAGGCACAGCTCCGTGATCCGCCCTTCTGTGACCGTCACGCCGAACGCTATGCCGTCGGAACGGCCCATCTCTGAAACGGCTGTCACCCCGATAGGGCGAACAAGCGTCGGCTTCGTCGCTTCCGAAGGCCGGCAGTCACCCGAATCGACCGCCGGTTAGACGGAGAAACCCGATCGCGAATCGCTCTCGGCTCGACCCCCTGGTGAGTCGCCTTACCGCACCGTGTGCTGCCCGGACTCGCTGCCCGAGTTCGATCGCTGGTGAAGTTGTTGACGTCCGGCTGGCTGGCGCTGTCAGGCGCGTGAACGCCCGGAACCCGAGGTTTAGCGGTATCGCCACCGGTCGATTGCTCGGCCCAGCGTCTAACAGCGCGATCCGACCGCCCCGCCCCAGTAGTCGCATCCATTCTTCGACGACAACCTCCGGATCGTCGAACATGCCGACGACGAACGACGCGAAGACGGCGTCGACGTCGCCGTCGATCGGCGGGGCTGTTGCGTCGCCGTGAACGAGGTGGACGTTCTCCCACCCACCACGGTCCACCCGCCCGCGGGCGCGATCGAGCATCCCCGACGTCAGGTCCACCCCGATAACCTGTCCCGAAGCTCCGACGCGTTCACGGAGCAACGGCAGGTTCACACCGGTCCCACACCCCATCTCGACGACCGTCTCGCCGCCCGCGAGGGCAAGGGCATCGACCGCCCGGCGGCGCCACCCACGGACGGGTGGTGCATTCGCAATCAGATCGTACGGACCCGCCCAGCGATCGTAAAACCGCTGGATCGGTCCGGAGTCAGCCATGTCAGACGAGATCCCGGGCCAGCGAGGCGACCGTCGGCGCGTCGGGACCCAACAGGTAGACGATCGGTTCGACGCCGAACCCGCCGGTCTGGTAAAGGATGTCCGCCTCGACCACGCCACTTGCGTCGGTGAGAGCAGTTCCAAGATCCGCATCAGCGTCGAATTCGACGGTCGCGTATCCCGCCTCGTCCAGCCTCTCGATCAGTTCGGGCTCGTAAGCGACGTTCAGCATCGCCCGGGCGTCGTTGCCCTGCTCGCGTGCGGCCAGCAACATGCCCGCGACGTGTTCGCTGACACCGAACTCCGGGTCGCCAGGAACCGACGCGCGTCCTTTCACGTCGAGAATCCGTCCCGGGACGGCCGCCACGTCGTCGATTCCCCCCGCCTCGGGAAGACACTCGACGAGGTTCGAGCCGACAGCCGGAATCAGTCCGGCGAACCCGCTGGTATTCTCCAGTATTCCCAGTCCACGGCGGACCGACGAACGGACTCGCTCGGACTGGCGGACCCGACTCTCGGGGTCGTGGATCGCGATCGGCCCGCCGTGTTCCGCAAGTGGGGGGAACGCTTCTTCGTGGAGTTGGGCGAGCAGATCCCCCTCCTCTAACCGGCGGACGAACACTTCCGCCTCCGCGAGCGCCTGGGTGCGACTGATCTCGCCATCAGCCAGCCCGTCGGCCAGTCGGCCGACCAATTCCTCGAGGCGCTGGTCGGCCAGCAGTTCCTCGTTGCGCTCGACCTCGCCGTGGGCGTACTTCGAGACGGCGCTCTGGCTGATCCCCAGCAAGTCGGCGACCTCACGCTGAGTGAGGCCCCGATCTCTGAGACGCTCGGCGAGCAGCGAGCGGAAGGTCGGCAGGAACTCCTCGACGACGATCTCCTCGATGAACTTCATCGTCCACCCCCGACGGTGTCGACGCGTCCCGTCGTGACCCGCCCCGTCATTGCTCGCCTCCGAACTCGCGATCGCTCTGGATCCGTGAGGCCTGTGGCCCCTTCTGATCCTGGTACTTCGAGCCACGCTCCTCGCCGTAGGGACGCTCCGCAGGACGTTTCATTTCGGTGAGAATGAGCTGGGAAATGCGCATGTCCGGCGTCAGCGCGACGGGAGCGGTCCCGAGGTTCGACAGTTCCAGGGTGATCTGACCCTTGTATCCGGGATCGACGACGCCAGCGGTCGCGTGGATGACGATCGCGAGGCGACCGAGCGACGAACGGCCCTGGACGTGTGCCAGGAGATCCGGCGGGATCTCGACGCGTTCTTTGGTTGTGCCCAGCACAAAGTCGCCGGGATGGAGGATGAACTCGCCGCCCTCTTCGACGACAGTCTCCTCGACGTACTCGTCGACCTCCTGCTCGCTGTTGGGATGAATACAGGGGATGTTCGTCCGCTGGAATTCCAGGAACTCACGGCCGAGTCGCAGATCGATACTCGCAGGCTGGACCTGCAAGTCGGGATCGTCCAACGGCTCGACGACGAGATCGCCCGCCTCCAGACGCGCCAGGATGTCCCGATCGGAGAGGATCATGTACTGGTCCTGCAGTGGCGAAAGGGTAAAGTTCCCGATCCGGACGCCGGGTCGTCGGAGGGAATCATCGTCCGTCCGTGCTATCAGGTAAGAATCGTAAACAGGAGAACCATCGCGAAAAGGGTAGACACTGACGCCACGTGGATGCGACTGGCGTCGTGAACGGCAGTGAGGCCGCCGAAAAGAACGTATGACTGCCAGAGTGCGCCGACGATACTGACCACTGTCGTCAGTGTGGCGATCGGTCCGGTCCCGAGCGATCGGATCGCCGTCAGTACCGCCTCCGGATCTGACGCCGAAAGCGCTCCCCCTTGCAACGAGAGCACCAGCAGTGAGATCGCGATCGCGACGGTCACCACCTGAACGACACCACACCAGGCGAATATTTCGAGCGTCTGGCCGACGGTACCTTCGCTCCCGACCCCGCCGACCAGCAGGTGTATCACCACGCCACCGACCAGCCAGAGCAACAGCATGCCGACGAACAACAGCGGCAACATCCCGGTTGCCTCCTGCCAGACCAGGGTCCCGATCTCGACTGTCTCCTGTTTCGGTTCGGTACACCCCGCCGGCGTGCCATCTATGCCCGTGGAATCGGTCCCGGGGAACGGACTGTCCGACTCGTCGCCACACATCCAGTCCGGCGGTCGATCCGGATTGTCCCGGGTAATCGTTCCGGTCATTTGCTCGGAGACGAACCACAAGAACCCGCCAGTCTGGACAGTCACGAGCAGGGCGACGAGGAAGGCAACGACGAGTGCGCGACCGCCGTGCATGTACTGGACACGACAGCGGAACCACAACTCCGGATCGAGGACGAAATCCTTCATCTGCGGGGATACATCTCGACGTTTATCGCTGAGAACAAAATTATTTCTCATTGATGTCGGATGCAGCCGATGCTGTTCGAAGTGAGTACCGATAAGAGAGTTCGGATCGACAGTGAAGACATGAAACAGGCGATCGTCGCCCGGACCGACCTGAACATGGGTGATGGAAAACTCGCCGCACAGGTCGCTCACGCCTCGCTGATGGCTTATGAGGATACCAACCGGCGAGACCAAAGCGAGTGGAAAGGTGAGGGTCAAAAGAAGGTTGTTCTCCGGGCCGACGGCGAGTCACAGCTGTTTGAACTTGCCGACGTGGCCGAACGCGAGGGGATCGCCCACGCGATCGTCCGGGACGCCGGCCACACCGAACTCGAGCCAGGTACCGTCTCGGCGCTGGCAGTCGGTCCGGCCCGGGAGGACCTGATCGATCGCGTGACCGGCGATCTATCGTTGTACTGATCGACGATGGCTCGACCGCATTCAATCCTCCTATTTACTTCTTACTGAAGCCTTTATGTATCACGTGCCCTAACTCGGAGTGAACACTCGACACTATGCAAGGAAACCAGCAACAACAGGCCTACGATCGCGGGATCACGATCTTCTCGCCGGACGGGCGACTATACCAGGTGGAGTACGCACGTGAGGCCGTCAAGCGCGGCAGCGCGAGCGTCGGTGTCCGGACCGAGGAGGGTGTCGTTCTGGCGGCCGACCGCCAGGCCCGATCACCGCTAATCGAACGTGACAGCATCGAGAAGACGCACAAGATAGACGATCATATCGCCATCGCGTCAGCCGGCCACGTCGCTGACGCCCGAAAGCTCATCGATTTCGCTCGGCGGCGTTCGCAGGTCGAACGTCTCCGATACGACCAGCCGATGGGCGTCGAAGCGCTGACGAAGGCCATCACGGACACGATTCAAGAATTTACCCAGACCGGCGGCGCACGGCCGTTCGGCGTCTCGCTGATCGTCGGCGGGATGGAGAACGGCGAGCCGCGTCTCTTCGAGACTGATCCCTCCGGGACGCCGTACGAGTGGTCGGCACTCGCTGTCGGTGGCGGCCGTGAGGAGATCCAGGAGTACTTCGAGGAGGAGTACGAGGATGGCATGACACTCGAGCAGGGCGTCGGCCTCGCCCTCGAGGGGCTGGCCGAGCCCAACGACGGCGGACTGGACCCTGACGGTGTCGACCTCCAGACGGTCGACGAGGAAGGTGTCCTCACAGTGAGCCAGGACGTGATCGAGGAGCACCTCGAGGAGCGCGACCTGCTCGGAGGTGACGACGAATGAACCCTGACCTGAACATGGACCCCCACGACGGTGGACGAACAGACCCCTACGCACCCGAACTCGGTTCGATCGCGTCCGAGGACGGCGACGCGGAGAACGTGACCAAGACCGGAACGACGACCGTCGGTCTCGCGACCGACGAGGGCGTCGTGATCGCGACCGATCGCCGGGCCTCGCTTGGCGGCCGGTTCGTCTCGAACAAGAACGTCGTCAAGGTCGAGCAGATTCATCCCACCGCCGCGCTGACGCTGGTCGGCAGCGTCGGTGGCGCCCAGTCGTTCATCCGGACGCTGCGCTCGGAGGCTAGTCTCTACGAGACCCGCCGTGACGAGCCGATGAGCATCAACGCCCTGGCGACGCTGGCGGGCAACTTCGCCAGGGGCGGTCCCTTCCTGGCGATCAACCCGATCCTCGGCGGCGTCGACGAGGAGGGCAGTCACGTCTACACGATCGACCCCGCTGGCGGCGTGATGAAGGACGACTACGCCGTCACTGGTAGCGGGATGACCATCGCCTACGGGACGCTCGAAGGCGAATACGATCCCGATATGTCGATGGACGACGCACGTGACCTCGCGGCACGTGCCGTCCAGGCCGCGAGCGAACGCGACACCGGTTCCGGCAATGGCCTCGTGTTCGCCGAGATCACCGACGAAGGCGTCGAGTTCGAGGAGTTCGACGACCTCGACGACGCGCTGTAACGCGACGAAAGCCGCTGGGTTCCGGGCCCGGAGACCAGCACGCTCTTTTCCCGTGACGGAGTACCCTGTCCGAGTCCGCCACATGCGCGAGGCACACCCAGTCGAAGACGCGGTCGGAATGGAATATTTCGTCAGCGAGGCCGACGGCGTCGGCGGCCGCTTGCGCCGCGAGCCCGCAGCATTCGCCGTCCGGGAGATCGAAGCGTTCGACGTCGAGTCGATCGACGCCGATCCCGGTGCGTACCCGCACGTCGTCTTCCGTGCGACCCTCTCGGGCTGGGACACCAACGACTTCGCGAGCGTCCTCTCCGATAACCTGGGGATCAGCCGCGAACGCGTCTCCTGGGCCGGGACGAAGGACAAACACGCCCGAACGACCCAGCTGTTCTCCGTCACGAAGGTCGATCCCACAGACCTCTCGAAAATCGACCTCTCCGAGGTCGAGATCGAAGTCCTCGGTCGGAGCGGTCGGCCGATCCTCTTCGGCGATCTGGCTGGCAACGAATTCGAGATCGTCGTTAGCGAGCCCGAAAAGCCCGATCAAATCGATACCATTCTCGGAGAACTCGCCGCCTTCGCTGGCAGTGGATCTGACAGCGGTAACGGCGATTCGACGACCGTCGGCGTACCCAACTACTTCGGCCAGCAGCGCTTTGGCAGCGAGCGCCCGGTCACTCACGAGGTCGGCCTCGCAATCGCCCGCGGCGACTGGAAGGACGCCGTTCTCGCCTACGTGGGCAATCCAAACGAGCGCGAGCGCAAGGACACCAGGGAAGCAAGGGCCTACGTTTCGGAAACAGAGGACTGGCCTGGCGCACTCGATCGGTTGCCCAACCGTCTCGGATACGAGCGATCGATGTGCCATCACCTGGCCGAGAACGGGGCCGACGAACCCGAAGACTTCCGGGCGGCGCTGGAGACCGTGCCGACGAATCTCCAGCAGTTGTTCGTCAACGCCGCTCAATCCTACGCCTTCAACAGGATTCTCTCGACACGCTTAGAGCGTGGCCTCCCATTCGACGAACCGGTCGCGGGCGACGTGGTTTGCTTCGCCGACAGCGACGCGCCCGACGGCCTTGAGCTTGCGGACACCGACCGGACGCAACGCGTGACCGCCGAGAACGTCGGGACGATCCGTCGGCACTGCGAGCGCGGGCGGGCGTTCGTGACCGCCCCGCTGCTCGGCACCGAAAGCGTCCGTGCCGAGGGCGAGCCGGGCGAGATCGAGCGGGCTGTTTTCGACGAACTGGGGATCGAGCCTGCTGACTTTGATCTCCCGGGAGAGTTCCACTCTGAGGGGACGCGACGGGCGATCCTCTTGCGGACGGACCTCTCCGTCGAGGACGATCCACTGACGCTCTCGTTTGCGCTCCCAAAGGGCTCGTACGCGACGGTCGTCCTCCGGGAGATCACGAAGAGCGATCCGTCGGGCCTCTGACCTGTCCGGTCATTCCTCAGGCAGATTCTCGACACACGCCACAAGGTCATCTTCGGTGACCCACCGACAGAGCCGACCTGCGTCGTCGAGCATCTCGAAAATGCCCATCTGCATCGCGCTGTAGGGGTTCTCGCCGTCGACCTCGGTGTCGAGTGCGTCCAGGTCGAGTGCCCCATATTCGCGTTTGAACATGTGTGTCTTCGCGAAATACTCCTCCAGGGCGGTGAAATAGCCTTGCTCGACGAGGAACCCGCCGTGGGCGTGTTCTGCGACGCCGACAATGACGTCTGTGTAGTCGGCCAGCAGCCGGAACTTGAGGAGGTGCTCGTCCACTCTTTGCGAACATCCACCATCAGGAACGCGTACGCGCCGGGTCGCCGGTTGAGTCGGTCCTTGACGAGCTGGAGGCGATCGATCTCCGGCTGGCCGTAGCTGCCCAGGATGAAGAACGCCTGCTCGGCCGAGAAGATCGGCGCGAGTTCGCCGACGCTCTGTTTGAGCGACTCGTACTCCTCGGGTGTGAGTGAACTCTCGTGAAGGTACGCCTCGGCCTTCTCGGCGACCTCCTCGACGGCGATCGGTTGCTCGTCCATCCGGGAAACGGTTCTGTACGCGAACACTTCAATCCAACTACTTCTACGGCCGGCACATCGCCATATACCAATTCGTATTTGAGCGAAACGCTTTTGAGCGAACCGAACGAACAGTGTAATAATGAGTGCGCCAGAGACACCACCGAGCGACCTCGAAACGGTCCGAAGTCGGCTCAACGTCGTCACCCAGGAGACGCGGTTCTCGTTGCTGCAGGACATCCTGGGCCATCCCGTGGGGTTGCCGACGCTGAAGGAACTCGACTACGTCAACCCGTCAAAGAGTCGGACGACGATCCGCCAGCACCTCGAGGAACTCGTCGACGCGGGGATCGTCGAGGAGGTGCTTCTTTCGGAGGAGCGCCGGCGGAACGACCGTCCCTACAAGTTCTACGGCCTCAGTGAGGAGGGTCGGGCGTTCCTCGAAGAGCACAAACTGCTCCGGGCGGAGGATACGTTGCGGGAGATCTACGACCGCGTGGAGAAGACCGACGAGATCGAACGCTACGAGGCCGCGCCGCGACCCGAGGGGTGAGATTAGTTTTCGGGGTGGCACCCACATCTATGTGGTTGCATCCATAGGCGTGTGCCTATGGAGGTAGTAATATAGGATAGCGGATGGGGTCCGACACGACCATAGAAGAATGGCAGGCTGTCGAAAGCGGCTACGTCCTCGACGTGACCATCCGTCACACGGAGGTTGAGAAGTACCCGAGTGGATGGGACTACAGCGACACCTCGGAGAAATCGGCGGCGACACCATCCTCCGCTACGACAACGCACACGAGCGGACGAAAGGACACGAGCATCATACCCGGGACGATGTCGAAACCATCCAGTTCCCCGGAATGTTGCTACTCTACGACCGCTTCAAGCGCGAAGTCGAAGAAATGACGCCAGTCTCGTGGGATTGGTCGGAGTAGGACACCTCAAGGAGGGACACACCATGCCCACGCTCAAAGTCACCGTCGGCGAACGCGACCGCCTCGATCAGCGCACGAGCAGCCGTCTCAAAGCTGCCCAGGAGGGTGAAGATCTCGAGGACGCCCAGCCGGTCCTGAACTTCGGGTCGTACGCTGAGCTCAGCCGCCTCCTCAGTCCGAAGAATCTGGAACTGCTTGAAGCGATCTCCGAACACGAGCCTGCGAGTATCAGCGAAGCCGCCGATCTGGTGGATCGCGATTACAAACAAGTCCACCGAAATCTTTCTGAACTTGAAGACATCGCCGTTATCGAGTTCGACGGCGACGGATCAGGACAGGCGAAGCAACCGACGCTGGCCTATGACGGACTCGAAATCGACATTCCCTTTGCGGGATCGAGCGGGAACGTCAGCACGACTGCCCCCTGAGCTATTCGTCGATTCGGCTCCGTTCAGCTCACGAGCAATCGCAGAACGATACCCAGGGCGAAGATCGCCGCGCCGGCGAGCAGTGCGTACGTTTGTAGTCCGTACTCGGTGACGGTCGGATTCGACTCGTAGTGAGTGAGTCCGTAGAGGCTGCTCCCTAGCAAGACGACACCGCCAACAAGCACCAGCGTGCCGGCGAGCGTGACCGTCTCGGAGACGATACTGACCCCCCACACCACAAGGAGGGTCGCGAGACAGAGATACGCCAACGAGACCGCTCGTGACGGATGCATCATGGTCGTCCAATTTATCGGCGACCTAATGAATTCTCGGGGCGGGCAGCCTACCGGTTTTTACGCGTGGAGCGACCGATGCCGGGCACCACCAGCCAACAATTTAGGCGATCGCCGTCGAGGCTCTGAATATGCCGGACGAACCTGCCGAGGCCGCAGGCCCGATCGACGCCTTTCGGTCGTTCTTCGCGCTTCGTCGGGACGTACTCGTCCTTTCGCTGGCGATGTTCGCGTTCAGCCTGGGCTTTCAGATGACCAGCCGGTACTTGCCAGAGTACATGACCGCGCTCGGGGCCTCGGGGTT
>ENA-ORCS01000723-ORCS01000723.1-marine-metagenome-genome-assembly--contig:-NODE-723-length-18498-cov-8.844905_pt1 | contig 18498 bp, 18 predicted proteins | sample MGYA00237781_ERZ508513 | MGnify/ENA primary metagenome ERZ508513 (study PRJEB26184, sample SAMN06268793) | marine metagenome | isolation source: Eden Landing Ponds, San Francisco, CA, USA | place...
TTGAGGTCGATTTTCCCACCTTCGACCCAGTAGTCGATATCGCCCTCGAGGATGACTTCGGTCCCGTCCTCGAGGTCGGCGTCCATCTCCCGGTAACGGTTCGCCCAGATCATACAGGGGAGCTCAGCGTCGCCGTCAGTGAGGGTGAAGTAGAGCGCCGTACTGTTCTGATGGAGATCCGTGACCTCGCCGATACAGCGGACACCTTGGAGTTCAGACGACTTCTCAATGAAAGAGGCAATCTGCTCGTTCAGGTCGCTAACTGAAAGAACCTCAGGGCTCGTGGGCTGAGTATCCCGCTGGTCAGCATCCGATGCGTCGGCCATTCAATTAGGCAGTTTCGGGGCAGTATCTTGAAAAAGGTAACTCCAGCTGGGAAAGGTATTCACTGTCCTCGCTATCTCGTATTCCCATCAATCTCGTCCAGAGCCTCTGTTGCGACATCACCGAGTTCTCCGGCCTCGATGTGCGAATAACGCTCTCGAACCATCTCCTCTGAGTTATCGAGATACCGGGCCGCCACCGTGTACCCGAACGCCCGGACAAGCACCTCACCCATCCCTCGGCGACCGCCGTGCGGAGCGAGGTAATCGTGTTTTGGATGGTCGATGTCGATCTCTGCGGCCTCCGAGAGTCGTTGGAGAATCGACCGTGCGCCATCCGTCGTAATTGACGGCGGCCGAATATTCTCATCGAGCGCCAGCAGCAGGTCACGAGCGTACTTCTCACGTTGCTCGGCGATTGCTTCCGGGCGTTTCCCGCGATCGGCCAGTTCATCCTCCACAAGTCCCGCAAGCGTCCGTTGGTCGAACGTCTGAAACACCGGCCAGCGCTCCGTTGGTGGGTCCATCAGCTGGCGGTAGCTCCGCAGCGGTGCGATCACCGGGTCGGGGAGACTCGCGGCGTCCCACTGCTGTTTCTTCCGGTAGACATCCATACTCCCGTCGTCGAGCGAGAGGTCCTCCCAGCGGACGCCGCGCCGGCGCGGGTCGTTCGGATCTTGTAGTAGCTCCCCGACCCGAACGGCCGTGTACGCAAGGACGAACACGAGCGCCCGATCACGAGCCGCCTTCAGCGCCGCGTAGCGTGCTCGCTGCTTGTCGCGAGGGTCAGTATCCTCCGGGAGTGTCGTGTACGCCTCGACGGCGTCGCGGGCCCGTTCGTCGACGTGGCGGGTGAGGGCGTGGCGCTGTTCGGACGTCCAGGCCTGCTGGTCGCCGGGCTTGCGGCCGTCGTCCTCGGGGAGCGGCGCCATCGCACTGGCCCGCTGCGCGTAATGCGCCTCGAGATATCCCTCGTTGACGCACCAGCCACACCACGCAGAGATATAGCGGTAATAGGTTTGGACGGTGTTCTGTTTGAGGCCACGGTCACCAGCGAGATGCCGGGCGTATTCGCGGAAGACGCGTTCGTCGAGGTCCTCGAAGGTGGGGTCACGGTCAACGTCGTCGGGGATGATTCCGGTCCAGTCGTCGTTACTCCGATCGCCGGCGGCCCACTCGGCGAACCGCTCGAGTTCGCGAGCGGCGTTCCGTCGGTAGTTCCCGCCGTCGCCCCCGCGGCCTTTCCCCTTGTCTTGGAGGTAGCGCTCGAAGGAACCCCCAAGTGTCTGATCGGAACGGTTTCGAGGTGTACCCGGAGTCATGATTCTTCGTTCGTGTACTGGTAGGTCGGACGGACGTCCTCGAGAAGCTCTTCGATGATTTCCCACAGGATCAGGGAGGGGGTCTCGTGTTTGAATCTAATTCCCCAGCGATCCTCCGTATTGGCGGTTGAGTATTGAAAATGCACCTGCCCGAGATCAGGATGATCCTCGTCTTGGTGCCAGCCGGCGTGAAAGCCCGTGTTCGGATCCGTGTAGTTGATACGGAACCAATCGTCTGGTTCCTGTCGATACCACTTGATGGTGAGTTCCGGTGAATCCGGGCCTGTCGGAGGGTCAAGACGGGCTGGATCGAAAATCGCTCGCAGCTGCTTGGCCTCGATATCATCAGGAACGAACTCGACGGCCGTGATCTGTGGCACACGATCGAGGACATCCCGCTTTAGCTGCGCATAGAGGTTCGCGTTCGGATCACCACCTGGATGCGGGACAGACATCCGTTAGCTGTTGGCCTCAGCAGGTTCTGTCGTCGGAGCGAGGAAGTCCCATTCGCGGATGGCGAAACCAACGATCTGGATCCGTCGCTGAAGGTGTTCCCACTCACGGGCAATCTCACGGCGACGGTCTTCCTCGTCAGCGTCAAGGGACTCGTTAGCGAGCGTTCCGCGAAGTTGGTTCGGAGACTCAACGCCGAATTCGTCCTCCCAGTCGCGGAGCTGCGTCTTCATATCGGCGAGTCGGTCCGTGAGTTCCTCGACAGTGTGCCCGCTGTCCCGAAGGCGCATCGCCTCCTGCATCGCCTGACGGCGATAATCAGGGTAGTACGTCGTGTGAGTGCCGCTCTCGTCACGATGGAGAATACCGTCGTCGACGAGCCGTTCGAGGACGCGCTTGGTTGGTTCGTGTGACCAGTCCGCTTCAGAGGCGATCCAGTTGGCCGTCCGCGGCTCTGACAGCTGCCGGGCGGTCATCCGGACCCGGTCTTCACCCGTGGTCTGGCGTTCCATCAGAGTCTCGGAGTTCGATCCGTCTTCGGTCATACAACATCGTTCGAGCTTCATCTTAATATAGATTGAGGACATTAGTCCTATATCGAATTCTTTTACTCGGTATCGTCGCGAGCTCAGCTGAGGAGACTCAGAGAGATCCCGAACCTCGGTCTTGGCGACTCTACCCTGGGGGAAGCGCCGTCTTGAGGCGATTGCAGCATTCGTGCTTACCAGACAGCGTCGGGGTACATCAAAGTGGTCGTGATTACTGGTATAATCACGACCATTTATGGAATTTATCGATATCTCTGATTTCAGGGAGTGGGAGCCTCAGATAGCCGATTAGCGTACAGTAGAATGGTGATATATCGTATACCGCTATACAGAAACTCTGCCATGTGAAGTTGAGACTACGGCGGGTTTAGCGGGGCTGTGATGCGTGGTTTTGGGCGAATTTGTGAGTGGAGGACGCTTCGAATCCTCTCTCGAGGATCTTCTCGAGTCGTACTACCGACCAGATCGATGAGTTTCCGAGATTCCCGACAGCGTTGCCACTCAGGAATCCGCATTGCCCCGGACAGAGTATCGCTCTATCCGATTCCGGTCTCCTTCTTCAACAGCGTGAGCGTATTGTCGGCCGTCACAATGGGGGAGTGCTCGTATTCACCGGTCAACTCGACTTGGACGAGTAGATCGACCGCTCGCCAAATCGAGTACAACAAACAGGCGAACGCGAAGTAGAAAAACCGCAGCCCGAAATCCGTGGACGTCGTCGCGGCCATGAACCGCTTGATCGACCGATAACCGCTCTCAATCTCCCACCGATGGCCATATTCGCTGAGGAATCCACCGCCCCGGTTGGACATAAACACCGAGTATTGTCGATGGTCGTCGTGCTCGGAGTTCTCTTTCCGACGGTAGATCAGCGTTGTCTCATGCCACTCGTTCTTCCCGAGATGGAGTTTGCGGTCGGTCTCGTACCGGTCTTGATCGCGCTGGAGCAACCGCTTTGCCTGGGCTTTCTCGCTGGTCTGCATCCGTTTCGGCACGACGTAGGACAGTCCACGCTGGCTGATCATTTCTAGGATGTGCTGGCTATCGAACTCTCGGTCCATCAGGACGTTATCGACGTGAACGAGGTTCTGGGCCGAGTCGAGCAAATCCTCGACGATCTCCTTCCGTGACTCGCCTTTCCGTACCGGGCGGGCATCAAGGACGAACGGGACAGCGTTGCCGACCAACTGGACTGTCGCCCACTGGTAGGCGTATTCGTCGGTCTTCTCCTTCGTCCCGATAATCTCGTCCTCGTGGCCGGTTCGGTCGCCCGTGAACGGGTCAGCTTCCGTGATATCGATCGCGATGATTCCCGCTCGAAAGAACTGCTCTGTCTCCGCGACTTCATCCAGTAGACGTTTCACTGCTTGGCGGTACATCTCGCGAATCTCCGTGATCGAGAGGTCACGAATATGCTCGCGATGGGCGTGCCCGAGTGGTGTCCGATCACGCGTTGACTCGCAAATGAAGCTCCGAGCCCCCTCGTTGGCAGCCAAGTTCTCGCGGAGACCGAGATAGGTCTGTAAGTCCCAGTAGGCGTTCTCATGGATCTCACAACCCTCACCACGGTCCAATGAGAACGCCGGGAAAACGACGCGGCTGATGTGATCTGTGATCGCTTCCGCCTGTTCCAGTACAGTCTGACCGTCTAGGTCGGACTCATCGGTGTCGTTACCTCGTTGGGGGAGCGTCCGTTTTGGGTCACGCGGAACGCTTACACCCGCGTTCTGGGCATTGATCAGGATTGTCCGGGCGGCTGTCTCAACCGTCTCACGCAACTCACCCGTGAAGCGCTCGTGCCAGCTGCGCCACAGCGTCGACTGATTCGGAATTCTATCGAGCTCGAGTTGCTCGCGAAGTTCAGGGTGGCACTCGAGGAATTCGACGAGTGCCGTCTCGTGGTCCCATCCATGGAGTTCTTTCAGCACGAACACTCGAAAGAGGGTGTTCATCTCGTAGCGCGTCGACTCCGTGTAGCGGTCGTAGGCCTCGAATCTGAAGTAGGCTATTGGGAGTGCGCAGATGAACTGCTCCAGTGAGTCGTGTTCGTGGTGAGTAAACCAGACTTCCGAGACGATTTGAATATCCGATTCTAATCCGGCGAGTGAGGTTTGATCGTACAACGGCGTCGAATCATAGACTGGCCACTGGACGTACGGCTGTTGAGCGATTCGTCGAAAGACCGTGCGCTGTGACTCCCAGGTCGCAACCACTACGAGATACTGGCCACGACCCGGCCAAGAATCCGTCTAACTGATCAGTATAGAGGATCTAGTTACCGCAGCTGTCCGGCGACCGAGCGGTCCGGAGGACCCGGAAGGTCGCCGGTTCGCTCGCCGAAGGCGAGGCCAAGAGCCGACCATCGGGAGGCTCGCAGGCTTTTGGTCGAGCTTTTTCCAAGGAGCGAGCAACGCGAGCGACTGCAGCAAGAGGTCGGTGTGCGGGAGAGTTTAGCAGGAGATTCGCTAGTTACTACCCCGAAAGAAACTGTGCGTGAACTTTTCTATGACACGCTCGCAGAAAGTAGTTTTACTCAAATCTCACTCCGCTACAGAGTGGCGAATACAAGTCGTCCTTCCCATAGGCTATATTACTTAGTAGTATAACTTGGTTATTGATGGCAAAGACTCAGATCCAGCTGGCCAAAGCAGGCGAAATCACATCTGCTATGAAACGAGTTGCCGAGCGCGAAAACTGTGATCCGGACTTTGTTCGACAGCAGGTTGCCGACGGACAAGCCGTCATTCCGAACAATCATGCGCACGAATCGCTTGACCCGATGATTATCGGACGGAAATTTTCTACAAAGGTCAACGCGAACATTGGCAATAGCGACACGACTAGTGGTATCGAAGGCGAACTCCAGAAACTCCACACTGCGGTCCACTATGGTGCCGACACTGTGATGGACCTTTCAACCGGCGAGGATCTTGATGACATCCGTAGCGCTAATATCGAGCATTCACCCGTGCCGGTCGGAACCGTCCCGATTTACGAGGCTGTCAAGCGTGTTGACAGTCCCGCCGAAATCACCCACGAACTGCTGCTCGACATTATCGAGAAGCAAGCCAGGCAGGGCGTCGATTATATGACTATCCATGCAGGCGTGCTGATGGAACATCTTCCACTGACAGACGGCCGAAAGACTGGAATCGTCTCGCGAGGGGGGTCTATTCTAGCCCAGTGGATCGAAGAGAATGGGATGCAGAACCCGCTGTACACGAAGTTCGAGGAAATCTGCGAAATCTTCGCGGAACACGACGTGACGTTCTCATTGGGCGATGGCCTCCGTCCCGGTTGTCTCGCAGATGCGAGCGACGAAGCCCAGTTCGCCGAACTCGACACACTCGGCGAACTGACTCGGACCGCATGGGACCACGGCGTTCAAGTCATGGTTGAAGGCCCCGGACACGTCCCAATAGACGAGATCGCCGATAACGTCGAACGCCAACAAGACGTCTGTGACGGTGCACCATTCTACGTCCTCGGCCCGCTAGTCACCGATGTCGCGCCGGGCTACGATCATATCACAAGCGCGATTGGGGCGACCGAGGCTGCTCGTGCAGGAGCGGCGATGTTGTGTTATGTTACACCGAAGGAACATCTCGGTCTCCCTGACGAAGAGGACGTGAGAGACGGTCTCGCAGCATATCGGATTGCAGCCCACGCTGCTGACGTCGCGAATGATCTTCCGGGTGCACGTGACTGGGATGATGCACTTTCCGAAGCGCGCTACGAATTCGATTGGCGCAGGCAATTCGAACTCGCACTGGACCCCAAGCGTGCCCAAGAATACCACGATCAGACATTGCCTGGCGACAACTACAAGGAAGCTCGTTTCTGCTCGATGTGTGGTGTCGAGTTCTGCTCGATGCGAATTGATCAGGACGCACGGGATGCCGACGGTGAGATGTCTTCGATTGATGACGAGACTAACCTTGACGCTTCGCCTGCTGCGGATGTGAATCTCCCGCCGGTTGGAACCCATGACACGAGTCGCGTTCCTGATGAAGTCGAAATCAATGGTGTCACATTTACTCCTGCAGAATCACACGCAGACGATTAACCTTCAACAGTTCTGAAATTTATTTTTGGGCCACTCAATACGAGTGATCGCGACTTCGAAACCTGTGCTGACTATGTATCCTGTACTTACCGATTCTTCTCGGTCTATTTCAACCATTGTAGCGTGACCGACTCAGAGCGTCTATCTATCAGTCTGGACACTAGTGATTTCGAATCGTGCGCCTTCCTCGTCGCTGTCGGTCACGGTGATCTCCCACCCGTGAGCGTCAACGAACTGCTTGACGATATACAGCCCAGGCCCTCACCGTTGGTTGAGTCCTCCAATTCAAACACCTGCTCACCTACGTCTTCAGAGATACCCGGCCCAGCGGCTGCCACGTAGAAGCCGTCCTCCAACTCACCAATCGTCATAGGCACGTCCGCAATCCCGTATTCGACCGCATTCCAAATCAAATTCTCCACCACTTGCCGGAGCCGACTCGCATCAGCCTGAATCGTTTGCTCTGTGTCGGTGACCAGCGTCGTATCGGCTGTTGGAATGGTCTGCCAGCACTCACTGTCTCCGCAAGATCAATCGCCTCGACCTCGCTCCGCCTTACCCTCCATCCTTATCTGAGCACTGCCGTGAATGGAAACCCAAGAATTATATCTTCGTCAACTGGCTTGGCTAGCGTGGTTTACGAGACAGGAAATCGCACCGTCGACGACGCTGTCGCCCGCATACTCGACGGCGAGACACTCGACCGCCGGGATGGACTCGCACTGATTGCCCAGCCGGTCGAGCCCCTCGCCGAGGGAGCGGACTACGTCCGCTCCCAGCTCGGCGACGGCACTGTCGACGCGTGTTCCATCGTGAACGCGAAGGCGGGCAACTGCGCAGAGGACTGTGGGTTCTGTGCGCAGTCAGTCCACTTCGACACTGGTATCGACACCTACGGCTTTCTCGACCCCGAACAAATCCTCAAGGCGGCCAAGCAAGCCGAACGCGACGGCGCCCAGCGCTTTGGCGTCGTCGTCGCCGAGAAAGGCGTCTCCAAGGAAAAACGCCCCGACGAGTGGGACGACGTCATCCGCGCAATCCGCTTAGTACGAGACGAAACCGACGTCGAAGTCGACGCCTCCCTCGGGATCCTCACCGAAGAAGAGGCCGCGATTCTCGCGGACGAAGGGCTCAATCACTACAACCACAACATCGAAACCTCGCCGCGTTTCTTCCCCGAAATCGTCGAGACCCATGACTTCGAAGACCGCGTGAAGACGCTCGAAGTCGCCAAGGAAGCCGGTATGGACCTCTGTGCCGGCGTTATCCTGGGCATGGGCGAATCGCCTACCGACCGCGTGGACGCGGCCATCGCGCTCCAGGACATCGGGGTCTCCTCGCTCCCCGTCAACATCCTCAATCCGGTCGCCGGGACGATGTTCGACGACCGAGAGGAAGCACTCATCTCCACGGCGGAGACCATCAAGACCATCGCGGTCTACCGACTGCTCCACCCGCACGCGCGAGTGCGGCTCACCGGCGGTCGCGAGGTCAACTTCGCTGAGGACGAGCAACACCTTCCCTTCGAGGCCGGCGCGGATGGCATCCTCACCGGGAACTACCTCACAACCGAGGGCCAGTCCCCCGGCGACGACATCGAGATGATGGAGCAGGCCGGCATGGAGCCCAATACCGAGGTCAACGATTTCGACCCGGAAGAAGTGAAATCCCGTGATGGCGACTCGGCCGACCCCGCGGATACGGCGGTCGGGACAGCCACGAGCAAGGCGGAACTGTCTGATGACTAACACAGAGATACAGCAACAGCTATGAACGACATCAACTTCGCCGTTCTCGGCACTGGTGGTATCGGCCGTCGCGCACTCGAAGTCTCCGCGGACAAAGACGAACTCACCCCTATCGCAGCCTGCGACCGCCATGGGGTTGCCGTCAACCACGACGGCCTTGATGTGGACGAACTGCTGGCCGCAACGGAGGGGAACATCGCTTCCGACGGCGGGACTACCGTTGAATCCGGCGGTGACGACATCAAGGAACACGGCGACGACAAGGGCGTCGTCGCCTCCACACAGGCCGAGCCGACGGAGACGCCCATCGAGGACATCATCGCCGAACACGAGGTCATCGACGCGGTACTCATCGCGCTGCCGAACCTCGAACACGACTTCATTCCGACTGTCGCCGAGCGCTTCGCGAACGCAGGCTACGAGGGCGTCCTCGTCGACGTGCTCAAGCGTTCACGTGTCATCGGCATGCTCGACGACCGCGAGGAACAACTGGAAGAATCAGGCATCACATTTGTCTGCGGTGCGGGCGCGACACCCGGCCTCCTCACGGGCGCGGCGGCACTCGCCGCCCAGTCGTTCATCGAGATCGAGGAGGTCGAAATCTGGTGGGGCGTCGGCCTCAAATCCGGCTACGAGGACAACCGCGGCACCGTCCGCGAGGACATCGCCCACCTCCCCGACTACGATATCGAATCGGCACGCGCCCTTTCGGACGAGGAGATCGAGGAAATCGTCGACGCTCACGACGGCGTCATCGAGTTCAACGACATGGAGCACGCCGACGACGTGCTTCTCGAACGGGCGGGTATCTGCGACGCTGAGGACGTGACCGTCGGCGGCGTCCTTGACCTTCGCAACGACGAGAAGCCCACAACGACGACCGTCAAAGTCACCGGTCGCACGTTCGATGGCGAGGTCGGTACCAACACGTTCGAACTCGACGACAACACGAGCATGGAAGCCAACGTGAACGGCCCTGCACTCGGCTACCTGAAGGCTGCCGTCCGCCGCAACTGGACCGGCGAATACGGCGTCTACGGGCCTGCCGAGCTCATGCCCGGGTTCTGAACCGTGCAGCAGCAGATGGATCGAGGGTTCGACCTCGAAGCACGCCTCCAGTCCCGAGAAGACCGTGGGCTCCGTCGCGACCTCGCTCCTGTCGACCGTGTCGAGCCGAGGGCTCGCCGGGTGCCCGACCCCGGTGCCGACGTACCGGCCTTCGACGCCGATGCCGAGGAAATGCTGGTGTTCGCAGCCAACGACTACCTCGGGCTCGCGGGAAACGCCAGACTGGCCGAGGCAGCCGCCCGGACAGCCCATGAAGTCGGCACTGGCGCGGGCGCCAGCCGGCTCGTCGTGGGCGATACATCCGCTCACCGCAAGCTCGAACACGCACTCGTCAAATCGAAAGAAACCGAGCGTGCGCTGGCGTTCTCCTCGGGGTACGCCGCCAACATTGGGACGATTACGGCGCTCGCCCCCGACGCGATCTTCTCCGACGAACTCAACCATGCCTCCATCATCGACGGCTGTCGGCTCTCCGGCGCCGATATCGAGGTGTACGACCACTGTGACGCCAGCGACCTCCGGGCGACCATGGATCGCCGTGCCCGCGAAGCAGATGGGGAGGAATCCTGGCTGGTCGTGACAGATTCGGTATTCAGCATGGATGGCGACATCGCTCCACTCAGAATGATATGTTCGGTCGCCGAGCGCCACGGCGCGTGGGTGATGGTCGACGAAGCCCACGCGACGGGCGTGTACGACGGCGGCATGGTCGGTCAGCTGGGACTCGAAGATCGGGTTCATGTCCAGTTGGGGACCCTCTCGAAGGCGCTCGGTGCCCAGGGCGGGTTCGTCGCCGGGAATGAGATGCTCATCGAGTACCTGGCGAATGCGGCCCGTTCGTTCGTCTTCTCGACCGGGCTCTCCCCGCCTGCGGCGGGTGCCGCACAGGAGGCGCTACGTATCGCACGGGAGACGGACCGGCCCCAGACGCTCCAGAATCACGCCGATTACCTCCGGTCGGGGTTTGAGGACCTCGGCTTCGAGGTGCTCGGTGAGACCCACATCCTGCCCGTGCTGGTCGGAGACCGGGAGGATGCGGTCGCGCTCGATGAAGCGCTCCGCGACCGCGGGGTGCTCGCCCCTGCCATCCGCCCGCCGACCGTTCCGGTGGGGATGTCACGGCTGCGCGTCGCTCCCACAGCCGCACACACGCGCGAGCAACTCAACCGCTGTCTCGACGCGTTCGAGGCCGCCGGCGAGGAGGTGGGGCTGCGATGAGTCTCTTCGTGCTTGGCACCGGGACAGGTGTCGGCAAGACTGTCATCACTGCCGGCCTCGTGGGCTGGCTCCGCGACCGAGGCCGCGATGCAGTCGGTATCAAGCCCGCACAGACTGGCTTTCCACCGGACGACGACGCTGGCTTCGTCGCCGAAGCCGCGGGAAGCGAGGACGCCAGTGTCTGCCTGCGCTATCTCGAACCCGCGCTTGCCCCGGCAGTTGCCGCAGATGTAGAAGATGTCGCCCTCTCTTACGACGAGATCCTACAGGGTTGTCGGCGCGAACTAGAGGCTGCTAACCCGGGTATCGTCGAAGGGATTGGCGGTCTCCGGGTGCCGCTCGCTGAGGGGATGGAGGTCGTCGACCTAGCCGCCGATCTCGGGTTACCGACGCTCGTAGTCGCACGCTCGGGACTCGGCACGCTCAATCATAGCGCGCTGACCGTCAAGGCTCTCGAACGGCGCGGTCTTGACGTGTGCGGTGTCGTCCTCAACGATTACGCTGGCGAAACGCTCGCCGAGCGGACGAACCCCGACGTACTCGAATCGATGGTCGACCTGCCTGTGTACACAGTGCCGGGACTCGACCTAGACACGCCGGGCGAAGCGGTGACAGCGGTAAAGGAAAACCTTCCGCCGAGTGTATTACCTGAATAGCGCCTACGACGGACCCAGAGGAATTGATAGATTCTGGGATTGATCCGCCTCAAAGCCGTATGCATTGAGACAACCAGTCTCAACTTCTGCGAGGGAATTCTGTCCTTTGCCTGGTAACATATATGAACACGCCCGCCCCGTCTAAATCGGCAGATAGCGTGGGAATTCCCGTGTCAAATCTTTTTGATTTGCGTACCCAACCGGAGGAGGAGAGATTTCCGGTCCAACACGATTGTTGGCAGTCTTCAGCGTACAGAATTAGAAAAAATATACTAAGAAAGAGGTCAATAGAATAGATATATCTGCCTGTAGAAGGTTTTCACCCTCTAATTCCCACAATTGTTACCGTGGCATGGACCGTTTGAAGGACATGCACTACACCAGTTCACCTGGTTCAACTCATACCTACACTGTGTACAGGATCCGGAGCAACAATACACTGTGTACTGGTTGCAGTGACATCCTTGCCCACCGCATCCGAGATAGCAGATCTCGTTTTTGAAGCAGCAGTCTGTGTATTGAGCGTAGACGTCTTCACCTCCTTCGACGATTTCATATGTCTGAACTGTCTGTTCTTCCGGGTCTTTTAGTAATGCATAGTAGGAATCAACAGCCGGAAGTGCTCGGAGAACGACTTCCTTTTCGCTCGCAGAAGGTGCATTGACTTGAACTGATGCTGTTGGGAGACCCACGGCACTTTGGTCATCTTTTCCGCCAACAAGATTGGCTTCGACGAAGGTGTTACTGGCTGTCTCTAGCGAGGGTTCTTCGACTATTTCCACTGCGGAACGCGTGGCGAGATGGCCTTCCTCGTATAGCCCGTCCAGAATTGGTTGCAGGTTGGCTTCGAGGACGCCAACCACCGCATCTATAGAGTTGTATTCTTGGACCCTTCTAGTCAGCTGAGTTTCCAACTGCGATGTGTCTGCGATCTTTGCTGTTGCAGAGGGCGCGAGGGAGCTTAGTGTGAAGCCACCCGCACTCGCTTTTGCACTTTTCTCTAGGAGCTCGCGACGTTTGAGACTGGACTCCTCTGAATCACGCTGTTCTTGGGAAGCTTCCCAAGCTTCTGCACAACCTCCTCCACTACCGATTGCCTTGGATATTTTTTCTCGATACGCCTCGATCGATCTCTCGCGGTCTTTACGAGACATCGATTAGCAAAAAGGGGCAGATAGACATTCATGTAACTATTATTAAATTTATCTCTGGGTGGCCATTTGGTTTTTAGACTAGAATTCTCGTCTTGGGGGCCGAGGATCTGTAGACCTGCGATTGATTTCTGGATCTGGTTCTAGAGGGGATACGTGAGCGAATAATTGGAGACTGAGAGAACTCTCACAACGTGTTAGAATTATCCTGCTCGGAACATCCTAATTGTAAGAACAGATAAGTTGTTGTAGCGATATTTATCAGATATGTTCCCTCGCCGTGTGGAGCCCTCTTCTAAAGAAGTGCTTAATACAGTTATCCAACGTCAGTGTATTATTCAACTGATTGCCACTGATTCGTATACGAAACCGCAATTAGTTGACCAGCTCGATGTCTCACGCTCAACTGTTGATCGTGCCCTGCGTGAATTGGAACAATATGGAATGATGGATAAAAATGATAGCCAATATACCCTCAATCCCTATGGCCAGTTCATCTATCAGACCTGCATGTACTACTATGATGTCTTAAAAAAGTCGTTGGAGCTATGGGATATCCGGAACGATATCCATAACTCTGGGCAACTTCCTCCGAATGTACTTAATGATTCTGAGGTGATTGTTCCTGCTGAGTCAATCCCCGATCTCCCGGCAAAGAAGCTGTTTGAGGATATTGAATCGGTCTTGTCGCTACATTTGGTGCTTCCCGTCCTTACCTATCGAATTTATGATAATCTTCGTCAATTTGTTAGCGATGAGGATTCATCATTAGAGCTTATTCTCCCACCAGAAGGACTCCAGTCTTTGAGGCAATTTGAAGATGACTGTTGTATTGAAGCGTCTACTCTGATTACAGACGCTACCAATATTCCTCCTTATGGTTTTGGACTATATGGTGATGGTGATGAAAATGGCAAAATGAACATAATGATATTCAGTAATAATGGCGTCTGTGGACTAATTCAGAATAATTCTCGGATATCTGTTTTTTTGGGGAGAGGAAAAATACGAAAACATTAAGCATAATTCGGAGGAGTACCATAGTAGAACAGACAGGTCTAACAATAAGATTTCCGAGATCAATGAATAAGAAACTCGTTCGTTCGGCAATTTCTGGAATCGTTCTAGCGGCAATTACCTTTGCGGGTGTTGTGTACATATCCGGATTCGATAGTTCGTTTGTGTTGTTCTTGGTTGGTCTTGTTCTTCTTCTCTTCGTTGGAGGGGTGGGGAATATCCGTACAAGCGGTGTCGGGGGCTCTTCGCATAGTGGGAGAATTGAATCTGCCGTTGTGGATCGGAATATCGATCAACGAAAGAATACCAGGTGGGACCGATACATTCTCTTCTACGCATTAGGGCTGATATTCCTCTCAGTGGGTTCTTTCCTGATCGTATGATGACGCCGCCACCGAGCAATAGGAGCATCGCTGTGGGGCCAATATATCGTTATGTCTTGCGTATTGGGTCGGTGCTGGTAGGTAACTGAGATAGCTAGTGGAATTCCTGTTCGAAAATTATATTTTTTTAGCTCGACATTAGCAAAATATGCCCTCCAGTTCCCGTCGAAAGTTCCTCGTCGCTACTGCTGTAACCGGCATTAGTGGAATTGCTGGCTGTTCACGGTTTCGACAACAATCGTGCTCCCCGCAACGAACGCAACACGAAACGGATATCGACCTGTCTGAGGAGGCTCAGTGGCCGACGCAATACTACGATGCCACGAACACGAGCTATAATCCGTCTGCACGTGACCCAACTGAAGGCGTACAAGTGGCATGGCGATACACGCTCTGTGGTCCTTCTGATGATGGCACTATCGTGACTCCTGAGACATCTTATCTGCAGAATCAAGTTATCGACACACAGACTGGAGAGTCAGCTGGCGAGTGGGAGACTGACTCGACTCCGTCGATCAGCGATGGAGCCGCATATTACCCTGTGAATAACTCTGATATGGATAATCCCCAATTGCGGGCTCGAGATAGTACTACTGGAGAGACCTTGTGGGCGGCAGATTTGCCATGGGGAGTGAGCCTTCCCTCACCGACGATTGAAGGCGAGACCGTATATATTGCTGCTGGCGACCTCTATGCAATGAATCGAGAGACTGGCGAGGAGCGGTGGCGATTCGAGATGCCGTCGGAAACCGAAGCTACGGGGCTGCCGGCTGTTCGAGAGGAGACCGCCTATATTCCCGGAGATGACTATACTCTGTACGCAGTTGATACTGAAACGGGAGATGAGAAGTGGCAGGTCACTCCGATACAGAAAGGCGGGCCAGGTCCGATCCCGAGCGTGGCGAACGGTCTTGTGTATATTGCTGTCACCGAGGATCAGATGGGCGAGATGAGGGCTCTAAACCCGACTGATGGGTCCATCGCGTGGCGACATGAAATTGAATCATGGCTCTTTCCCCCGGTTGCGGTTACCGAACAGAGTGTCTTCGCTGTCGGCGGCGGTGATCGAGGTCTCGTGACGGCAGTTGATGCTGAGACTGGGGAACGTCAGTGGCAGCAATCGTTCGAAGATGTCCTCCGTCTCGTCACGGTCGCAGTTGGGAGTGAGAATGTGTACGCCGGTTCGATGTGGGCGGGTGATGGCGCGCCGGTGTATGCGCTTGATCAAGCTACTGGAGAGCAACGATGGCAGTTCAATACTCGCCCCCGAGATTTCGGTGACTATACGGAAATGATTGTCAACGGTATCGCTGCCGTCGACGAGTATATTTTCGTAACTACCAGTGGTGAAGTGTACGCACTCGTCGAGCAGTCGTAACTGGGCATCTGCTACTCTTCCTGTTGTACAGCATTCGCACTAGGTATTGATATCAAACTCTACTCCGCCGCTTTCGCTTTCAGAGGTGTTCATACTATTTATGAACTGTGCCAGATGTCCTATGCATTGAGACGACCAGCCTCAACTACTGTGCGGGGCGTAGACCCACAAAACAAGGATATACATTAGACGGCCGGTCGATATCTCATAAAGAGACATTTGTAGTAAGAAGATTTGTAACAGCTGATTTGGACGAATTTACACTCGACGGCCGGGGTGTATCTGTCCCAGCGGGACTATTTTATTCATCCGACGTTTGGTTCTCCCCCGGCCAAAATAGATCTGCAGCAATGAGCGTTATAACGCCGCATTTAGGCAGATTTACACTCGACGGTTGGGGTGTAGGACGGTCTGTTACACCCGACCCACCGTCTACTATTTTCACCTCATTTGTGAAGCGCTGGGATGTTTGAAGATGAATTCCTATTCCGGTTCTGGGAAAGTGGGGTGTGGTTTTCTTCTGAGCAGACCGTATGGTAGAAGCGCGGTGGCTATGATGCCTCCAAAAAAGAGTACTTGGAGAATGGGGAAGAACGTGAGTGACGGGACTGTGAGTGCCCCGGCGATCGTTGAGAGACAAAATAGCCCTCCACCAAGGAGGATGATATGCTTGACCGATTTCTCCGCTTGATGTCGGACACCGGCGATGATACCCGTTCCGATCGCTCCGATTCCGAGGCCAAAACTCATCTTGTCCATGAGAGCCTCGACTACACTAACTGAAGTTGACGGTAACATGACTCCCGTAGAGATGAACAAGACAGCGGCAATGGAACCCCCCCAGAGTGGAATGGCGTGTTCTCCATCTGTCTGCGAGAGTCCGAATCCCAGATACTGTAAATCACGCCAGCGCCCAGGAGAAAGTTTGCTGGCGAATTCCAATACGAGTAGGAGAGGCCAGAAAGAAAGAGGCTGCCGATAAGAAGGCCGATCCCCAATATCCCCGTGAGAACTGTCCGTTTCATGGTCTACTGTAAGAGTTCCATCTCAAAACGAAACCGCCGTGCAGAAGTATTCTTTGCCTTTCACTTCGCTCACTCAAGATCACGCCAGTTGGTAACGAGAACGGCCATAGCGACTAGAATCAGCGCTTCGGGGGAGGATGAAGCGTTTCACTGGAATCTGGACATCGTAGTATGAGTTCCGTGCTGTTGGCGATCTTGCAGATGGGGAATCATGACTGGTAGGCACGGACCAACGATTCAATGGGGTAATCCTTGCAAGATACAGAATATATTTACTCTCAGTTTATATTTCTCCATTCTTCAGCAGTCCCTTCTGCGCCCTTTTCAGGACCCGTCATTGCAATCCATACTTTTTGACCCGAGAGCGGGAATGAAGAACCCTTAGACTCCCAATATGTATCACAAGACTCACATTTTAGCCTTTTTTCACCTTCGCTTGTTTTGTGCTCCCACACAGACTCTCTGTCGGAGCAAATTGGACACCGCTCTCCAAATAAATCAGATTTCACAACCTCAGAGCGTGATAGAGTATGATCATCAAATGGATGTTTATTTGCTATATTTCCAGAATCAGCATCATTATATTTTGATTTCTGTTCACTTATATGTGGTTTAGTTTGTGTTGTTTCTTTATTTACTGACCCATCTAAAATAGAATATTTTTCCAATAATTCCGAATGATCGACATCACAAATCAAATCATATAGCCCATTATGGTCAACTAATTTGACATTGAGTTCTTTTGCTCTATGTCGGGCCTGAGAAGTGAATGAGCCGGTAGTTACAATCACAACAGCATCAGTGTTATCTTCCTGATGTTTGAGACTACTATATTGTTGAATATCTGGGCCGCCAATTCGATTATTTTCGCTGTAACGTTTTGCCTGTATGAGGTGCTTTTGATAGAAAGGGTCCTCCTTTTCGGCGATAACATCAATACCCCGGTCATTAGAACTTTGTGTGACAGACGCTTTGAACCCTCTTAATCTCCAGAGATCCCTGACTAAGTATTCAAAATCATATTCATCGATTGAACGAAGTCGTGAAAGTATTTCATCTTTATCTCCCATTTGTAGTCTATACTAATGACTGACCATTATTTAGATTGGGGATAGCCACTTCAACGGGGATAGTGTCCAGTATTGATAATTTCAACAGTTCCACATCGGGCGAACTTCGTCCTATGTCCGTAGAATTCGAAGTCCATCTGAAGCGTTCACATAATCCTATTCATCCGACCTAATTTTGTCCAGCACCTCCCGAATCACATCAAAATCGGCGTGAGTCAGGCTTTTAGGCCGATCATCTGGTAGTTCCCGCTCATAAATATCTTGATACCCTTCAAGCGAGGAAGCAAGGACTGCGATGTGTTTGTTCTCCAAGTTCAATTCTACTTTTTCATCCTCTTCGGGGAGTTCCTCCTCAATCTCTTCGAGAACCCCCCCAACGACGTTCAATATCGCTCGAAGGTTCCGAACGTGATTCTCACTGAGTTTCACTTCTTTCTCTGACATCAATCACTAATTCAGATTCGTGGTTAAAAAGAATTAGTGTTGATTGAATTTCAAAATCTCAAGAGGTTGGACAACCATCTGCGGCTATGATTGAGGCGATTGCGTTCTATCTAACGGTGGTGCGTATAGTTCTCTCGGCGACCTCGCTCGTGCCGTCGATGTTCCAGTTCCGTCAACAGAGTATCCCCAGATATGTTCGACGTCCAGCGTCGCATCTGCGAACTTATTACTGATGGATTCACGCTCTGTATCTCGCACACCAATCCTATCAGTTCCTAAGGATTTTAACAGAGCCGATCTGGAATAGCTGGGATAGAAGTAGCAGACATATTACCGTCTGATGTAACTGGGTTAATAAATATATTCAAAACTATGGGTGTTGTCTAACCATTCGGAGAGATTGTTGATAAAGCCGTGGTGAATCGCCAGACGTAGCTTGATTTCATGGTTTCAGAGACTGCTTGATGTTGTGAACCGCACACATCAGGACGAGTTCGCGGAATTCACCGTACCAAGTTCGCGCACGCACGGCGTCGCCGAGCGTGCGCTTAATCGTCGAGAAGACGGTCTCACACATTGCTCGTTGGCGGTATCGAGGCCCATCGATCCGCGCGTTATGCGCGTGATC
>ENA-ORCS01000724-ORCS01000724.1-marine-metagenome-genome-assembly--contig:-NODE-724-length-18475-cov-36.099957_pt1 | contig 18475 bp, 19 predicted proteins | sample MGYA00237781_ERZ508513 | MGnify/ENA primary metagenome ERZ508513 (study PRJEB26184, sample SAMN06268793) | marine metagenome | isolation source: Eden Landing Ponds, San Francisco, CA, USA | place...
CCGCTGTCGCCGTTCGAGGACCCGGGCTTCGACACGCAGGACGCGCTCGTCCACCTCGCCAGCGACCGCGCGGACGTGGTGCTGGCGGCCGAGCACGCGCTCCGCGGGCGGACCGACGACGCGAACGGCGTCGAGGCCGTCCCGTTAACCGACGCGCTGTCCGTCGAGTCCCGCCGCACGGGGTTCGTCGGCGCGGGGATGCCCGCGGACCGGCAGAACGCCGCCGGCATCCCGGACTCGGAGCCCGTCCCGGAGGAGTCGCCGCTGTTCATGGGGTTCACGGCGGGCTTCCGCGAGAACCAAGCCAGCGAGGACCGCGTGACTATCCAGTCGGGGCCGTTCGCGGGCGGCACCACGAAGGTCGTCTCGAACCTCCGCCAGCGCCTCGACGACTGGTACGGCGAACAGGACTACGAAGAGCGCGTGATGGAGCTGTTCAGCCCCGGGCACGCCGCCGACGACTTAGTCGAGGGCGTCGGGAACAACCTCGGCACGAACAGCCGAATCGACGACTACGTGGACGACATCGAGGCCCACGCCCGCGAGTACGGCCGCGTCGGGCACGCGCAGAAGGCCGCGCGCGCGAACCGGGACAGTGACGGGGACGTGCGCGTGCTCCGCCGGCACTTCGAGTCCACCGACGACGTGGGTTCCGAGCGCGCCGTCGCCAGCCTCCACTTCCCGTCGCTCCAGCGCGAGATTTCGGCGTTCGAAGAAGTCCGGCGCGCGATGAACGGCACCGACCTGACCGAGGTGACGCCGGCGGTCCGCCAGCGCGTCAACAATGGCATCCTCGAATACGTCTTCGTGCGGCGGCGCGGCTACTTCCTCGTGCCGCCCCGCGAACTGCGCGCACTCCCCGCGCCCGGCCCGTGATTACAGGTCGGGCTCAGCGACGTCGCTGACCTCGAAGCGCAGGACCTCGGGCTCGCCCGCGAGCAGTTCGGGAAGCGCCTCCTCGAAGCGCTGGAAGTGGTCGCTGTTCTCGTGGGCCTCGACGGCGGCCTCGTCCTCGTACTGCTCGAAGAACCGAATCCGGTTCTCGTCCTGCACGTCGACCGCCGCGCGGTAGTCGACGACGCCGTCCTCGCGGTTCGACTCCTCGACGAGGTGGTCGGCGAGGTCGAGGGCGTCCTCGCGGCGCTCGGGGTCGATAGGGAACGTGGCGTGGAGTACAATCACGCGCTCAGGTAGCGCCCGCCGACCGAAGAACCTCCGGGTAGCGACACTACCGGCGGGCGAACAGCACGGCGGCGAGCGCGAGCGCGACCACGGCGTGGACGACGCCGTAGCCGGGGACCGACGAGTCAGACGAGCCGGTGGTCGCGGCGTCCGTGCTCGCGCTCGTTGTGCTGGTGGGGGTGACGACGCTGTCGCCGTCGTCGCTCGTGGGGGTGCGGACGGCGGGCTCGCCGGTCGTCGACAGCTCGTCGACCTGCCACACGAGGAAGTACGTGCTCACGGGGCTGTCGCCCGCCCGGACGAGCCGGTCGCCGTCGCCGAACGCGCCGTCGCCGTCGTCGGTGTAGAGTTGCGCGTACAGCCCGACCGTCGACTGGTTCTCGGTGAAGACCGCGGGGTCCACGTCGAGCGTGACGTTCTCGTGGCTGCCCGCGGAGAGCGCCGTCGAGCCGACGACGCGGCCGTCCGTGCCCGACTCGGTGCGGAGCACGAGGAAGCCGTCGGCGGGGAGCGTGGCGGCGTCGACGGTCGCGGTCGCGGTCGTCGTCTGCTGGGCCTGCGCGCGCTCGGCGACGACGCTCGCCGCCCGGTCGGCTTTGGCGAGGGTCACGGACTGGCCGGTGGTCGCGCCGAACGCCGACGCCCGCTCGTCGACCCCGGGGTCGAACTCGCCGTCGCCGTCGCTGTCGGCGTGGAACGCCACCCACAGCGAGCCGTTCGCGGGCCAGTCCGCCCACGCCTCGGCGTCCATCTCGACGGGGACGGCCTGCTGGAAGCCGTCCTCGAAGTCCACTCGGGTGTGGCCCACGGGGTCGCCGAGGTCGCCGTCGCCAGTAGCGCGGTGGAGGACGACGAAGCCGTCCGTGAGCGGGCGGACGGCCTCCACGACGACCGTGCCGTCCGCGGAGTGCTGGCTGTCGACCTCGACGTGGTTGCCGTGCGCGACGACCGGGCCGGCGGACGCCACGAGCGCGAGCGCGAGGAGGGCCGCGAGGGCGGCGCGTCGCATACCCGCGTCTACCCGAGACGCGGGGTTAACGCTTCTGGAGGGCAAGACCACAGCGGCTTTGGGCGCTCCGGACGCGGACTCGCGTATGCGCCGCCGACGGTTCCTCGCGCTCGGCTCGCTCGCCTCCGCGTCCCTCCTCGCCGGCTGCGCGGGCGACACCGACGACGCCACGACCGCACCGACCGAGACGACCACTCCCGAGACGACCAGCCCGCCGACCACGGAGAAGCCCGACGGGGTCTACGTCCAGCCGTTCGAGGAGCGGGCGGCGATGCAGGGGACGGCGACCATCGACGACTACACGGTCGCGCTCATGTTCACGGTGCCGCACACGTTCTGGACGCTGACGAACGCGGACGTCTCGAAGACCGAGCAGGCGCCCGAGGACGACATCCATCTGATGGCGGTCGTCTGGGACGAGGAGACGGGGACCGTGCTGCCGGCCGCGGCCGTCTCCGTGGAGCTGGAGCGCGGGGACTTCCTTCAGCAGGAGGTGCTGTACCCGATGCTCTCCCAGCCGATGGGCTCGCACTACGGCGACAACTTCGCGCTCGACGGCGACGGCACGTACACCGCGACCGTCTCAATCGGCGCGGCGGCCCCGCGCAAGACGGGCGCCTTCGAGGGGCGCTTCGACAGCGTCGAGAGCGCCGAGATGACCGTCGAGTTCACGGAGGAAACGCGGGCGCGGGTCGGCACGTCGCCCGTCGAGCAGGCCGGCGAGCCCGGCGCGCTCGCACCCCGCGAGAGCAGTTACCCGAAGTCGGTCACGCCCTCGCCCGAGGCCCTCCCGGGGACGGTCCGGGGCACCGCGGCTATCGACGACGCGTACCTCGTCGTCGCCGACCTCGCGTCCGCCGAGCGCGTCGGCGCGCCCGAGCAGGCGTATCTGTCGGTGTCCCCGCGCACCCGGTACAACCGCTACGAGCTGTCGGGGACGGCGCTGAACGCGACGCTCGAACGCGACGGCGAAACGGTCTACGACGGGGGGCTGACGCGCACGCTCAGCCCGGACCTCGGCATCCACCTCGGCGCCGCGGTGCCGAGCGTCGAAGCCGGGGACGAACTCACGCTCACGATGCGGCTCCCCCCGCAGGTCGGCCGCCACGTCGGCTACGAGACGGCGTTCCTCGACACGGGGTCAGTGACGCTGACGCTCTAAGCGTACGCCCCGAACTCGCGGCCGAACGCGAGGTAGTAGCCGGTGCCGAGCAGGCCGACGACGGTCGCCAGCGTGAACGACAGCGTCGGCGAGAACGCGTAGACGGCGCCGCCGATGGCGGTGCTCGGGATGCCGACGGCGTTGCGCACGAGGTAGTACGTCCCGGTGACGCGGCCGCCCGCCTCGTCGTCGGCGGGCCCGACAATCATCGCCTTGTGCGCGGGGAGGCCGGCGAACCGCAGCCCGGAGAACGCGAACAGCGCGACGAGCACCCACTGGTCGGCCGGGGCGTTCACCAACAGTATCGGGAACGCGCCGTAGACCGCGAACCCGACCGCGATGACGGGCTTGAGGCCGACGCGCTCGGCCAGCCGGGAGACCGGCAGCATCGACGCGAGCGCGACCACCATCTCCACGGCGAGCAGCACGCCGAAGAACGCGTCCGGGCTCAGCGAGACGCCGAACCCCGAGAAGCCGACGCCGTCGCCGCCATTCAGGAACTCCGTGACGACGATGACGAAGAACACGTACGCCATCCCGTTGGCGAACCGCACGAGCACGTCCGCGACCAGCAGCGGGCGGAGTTCCGCGGGGAGGCCACGGAGGTCGTCGAGTAGCTGCCCGACGCCCTCGAACTCGTCGCCGATGCTGTCGCCCGCGGGGTCGTAGAGGACGCGCTGGACGGCGGTGCCGGCGACGGCGAACGCGACGGCGGCCGCCAGCACCCACTGGAAGCCGAGCGTGAACTCGCCCGCGGCGGCGATGAGCGCGGCCGCCAGCAGCGGCCCGAGGAGGAAGCCGACGCGGCGGAACGTCTCCGTGCTGGCGAAGCCGGCGGCGAGTTCGTCGCTGGGGACGCTCTGCTTGACGACCGCGAACGTCGCGCCGAGGCCGAACGACTTCCACGCCTGTGTGAGGAACAGCCCGGCGAAAATCCACGCCCACGGCGGCACCGCCAGCGGGCCGACGCGGATGGTGCCGAGGCGGGGCGCGAGCAGCCAGAAGAGGAAGCCGAGCGCGGAGACGAGGCCGAAGGCGGTGAGCGTGCGCCGCGACCCGAGGCGGTCAGAGACCGCGCCGCCGGGGTAGGGGTAGACGGCGCTGATGAGGTTGCCGAGGCTGCCGTAGAGCCCGATGACGCCCGCGCCCGCGCCGAGCACGCTCATGTACCGGGGGACGTACCGGCTGGTCATCTGGAACCCGAGGCTGAACGCGAACATCGCCGCCGAGAGCACGAGCACGTCGCGCTCCATCGACAGCAGCTGTCGGAAGGGCGCGCGCGGGTCGACGCTGCGGTCACCGGACATGCATGTGCGGCGTCGCCGGCGACCGGCAAAATACTGTGGAACGCCCCCGCGGCGAGCGGCCGGCACTCGGTCCCCCTTCCCGCGTCTCCCCCGTGCCCGGTGCGTTCGTCAGGGCGGCTCCCGGTGCGTGGCGGGTGCCGGCTGGACTTCCCGTCGGCCCGCGGCCGCGTTCGACTCACTCTGCCGAGGGTAGTTCACGTCACCTATCGAGGAAGTTCCTCACGACCCGATTTATCACACATAAGCATTTCCCGAGACAGCATTCGTGTCAGCGGCACTAACTTTCTTGGTGGTGGGGTTCGCGCGACGACGTATGGACACCAAACCCAGCGGCGGCGTCGCCGAGGCGGCCGTCGAGACCGTGCAGGAGCGCCGCGAGTTCCTCGACGCGGTCCGCGAGCGCTCGCGGGACAAGCGCTCGCTGGTCGCCGCGACCGACGTCTCCCGGTCGACCGTCGACCGCGCGCTCCGGGAGTTAGAGAGCCACGGCCTCGTCGAGCGCGCCGACGGCGAGTACCGCGCGACCGCGTACGGCGACCTGCTCGCCGGCGAGTTCGCGGGCTTGTTGGACACTGCGGCCGCGGCGTGGGAGATTCGGGACGTGCTCGGGAAGCTCCCCGCCGAGGAACTCGGCTTCGAGCTGTCTCGGCTCGCTGACGCCGACGTGACCACGCCGACGAGCGCGGACCCGACCGCGCCGATGCAGCGCGTCGCCGAACTCAAGCAGGACGCCACGCGCGTGCGGTCGCTGGCGTCGGGGCGCAGCCCGGGCGCGCTCGACGCCCACGAGGACGCCGCCGGGAGCGACGACCACCACTTCGCGTCGGTGTGCTCGACGGACCTCCTCGCGTGGGCCGCCAACGAGCCGGAGCGCCGCGAGCAGGTCGCCGGCCTCCTCGACGCCGACAGCGTGGCCGTGTACGCCTACGACGGCGACATCCCGTTCCCCGTCGGCATCACCGAGGACGTGGTCTTCTTCGGCGTGGAGTCCGCGGAGGGCGCGCCGGTCGCGCTCGTGGAGACGACCGACGAGCGCGTCCGCGAGTGGGCCGTCGAGGCCTTCGAGACGCGCCGGGAGGCGGCGACCGAACTCGGACCCGGCGACCTCGACGAGTACGTCGACGGCGAGACGTAGAAAGAGACGGCTACTGCGGGGGAATCGCGGTCTCGTCGGCGTCGGCGGCGAGCGCGCGCTTGACCGCCTGCACGGCCTCGCCGCCGGCTTCGGACTGGTTCTCCATCAGCACGGTCTCGCTGGGGAACAGCCGCTCCCCGACTTCGAGGCCGTGCTCGCGGGCCGTCGAGCCCGTGACCGTGAGGTAGACGCCGACGCCGACGTCAGCGATGGCGGCCTCCTCCTCGCGGCCGGCGTCGGGGTAGACGAACTCCACGCCCTCGGTGGCGTCCGTCCCCAGCACCGCGCGTACGAGGCGCTCGTAGCGCGGGCTGATGCAGACCTCGCCCTCGTAGGCCGCCAGAAACGCGCGGTCCAGTTCCTCCGCGCCGACGGACTGTCGCGCCGCGGGCGTCGCCAGCAGCGTGTGGTAGACGGTGTCCCCGAGCCCGGAGACGACGCGCACGTCCGTGTCGTGGGGGTCGATGCGGTCGTTGAGGTCCGCGATGGTCGAGAGCGGCGCCGGCTCCAGTTGGACGACCTCCTCCAAGACGAGGTCGGCGCTGTCGAACCCGAGCGCGAACTCGTGGGTACGGAGCGCGCGGAACGGCTCCTCGCGGCCCACCAGTTGGACCGGCGTCCCCGCCACGTTCAGCGTCAGCGAGTCGAAGACGACGCGCCGCGGCTTCCCCGCGCGGGCGTCCCGGAGCAGGGTGAAGTCCGGTTGGTGGGGGTCGGCGGGCTCGCTGTACGCCGCGAGGCGGTCGTAGACGCCGCGGTCGGCCGCCTGTTCGTCTTTCGTGACGGCCTTCTCGTAGCGCAGCGTCGAGACCACGTCGTCGGCGACCGCGGTCGCGTCGGCGCGAGCGGCGAATCTGTCGAGTACGGCTTCCAGCGGCCGCCCCTTCCGCGGGACGGCGACGCGCACCGGCGCTGTCATTGTCGAGTAGAGCCGGCGCGCGCCGAAAACGATTGTGATTCCGGGGGCGAGGGCGTTACGCGCCGAAGACGTCCGAGAGCTGGCTGCGCCACTCCTCGATTTCGTCGACGTGCTCTTCGAGGTCGTCCACGTCCTCGCTGACGTCTTCGAGGTCGTCCTCGATGTCGTCGACGGCCATGACCGCGTCCTCGGTGTCTTCGAGGCGCTCGTCGATGGCGTCCACGTCTCCGCGGAGGCGCTCGATGTCCTCGTGGAGGTCGTCGACGGCCTCGACTTCGGCCTCCACGTCCGCGACGCGCTCGCGGAGCTGCTCGCGGTCGCCCGCGGCGTCCTCGACGCTGGCCTCCACTTCCCCGAGTTCGTCGCCGAGGTCGTCCAGCGCCGCGGACAGCGACGAGACCTCGTCTTCGAGGTCGCCGACGAGCTGCTGGGCGGTGCCCTCCTCGTCGAGGAACTCTTCGAGCGCGTCCGTGTACGCCTCCATCTCGGAGACGCGGCTCTGGAGGTGGTCGACTTCGACCTGCGTGCTGTTGGGGACGCCGCCGAACGCCTCCTGCAGCGTGGCGAGGTCGTCGTCGTTGACCTCGTCGTTGCGGATGGCCGCCGCGAGCGTCCCGACGAGGTCGCCGGCGTTGAACGCCACCGGCTCGGGCGCGGCCTCGTCGTCGCCGTCGAAGCCCTGCGCCTCCGGCTCGTCGAGGTCCGGCTCGTCGGCGGCCGGCGGGTCGGGCTGCTCGGCGCCGTAGCCCTCCGCCTCGGGCTCGGTCGGCGGCTCCTCGCCGAAGTTCTCCTCACCGGTCGTCTCCGGCTCAGATTCGGGCTCGGGCTCCGGTTCCGGCTCGGGCTCCCCGTCGTCGCTCCCGAGGTCGATGTCGCCTTCGAGGATTTCGGCGTCCTCCTCTTCGAGCGACTCGATGCCGCCCTCGATGTCGGCCTCCAGCCCGCCCTCGTCGTCTTCGAGGCCGGGGACCGTCTCGCGCTCGCCGCCCGCGAGCTCGCGGACGACCGACGTGGACTCCGGCGGCACGACCTCGTCGATGTCCTCGCCGTCCAGCTCCACGGTCGGCGCGGAGAGGAACGGCGTCTCGTCCTGCCCGTCCTCCATGCGAACGCCGTAGACGGTGGTGAACGACTCGCCGGCGTCGATCTCTCGCTCGAAGCGGACGACGCCGTCGCCGCTGGCCGTCCAGTGCTCGCTGCCGTACTCGGGGTGGAACCCGATCTGATCGATGCCGAACTCGTCGGGAATCTCGTCGACGATGCGGAGGGTGACCGCGTCGTCGCGGTCGGAGTCGACGTCGAAGGCGACCGCCGGAACGGGGAAGTCCTCGGCGTTGAAGAACTTGCTGACGGTGACGCCGCCGGTCTCGACGACCGTCTCGTCACTCATCGGAACCACCCGCGGGTTGGTCGTGCATACGACCACGTACGCGGACGAGGACTTAAATTACCCGCCGACTCTCGGTGCCAGCTACTCGCCTGTCACGTCGACGCGGTCGCCGATTTCCACGACCGCCAGCCGCTGCGGGTGCGCGAAGCTCCGGGCGTGGTGGTGCAGCGCCGTCGGGTCCGCGGTCAGCCCCTTCCACATGTCCCAGTGCGAGGGCAGCAGGCGGTCGATTTGCAGGTCCTCGGCGGCCTCGATAATCTGGTTCTCGTCGTTGTACCAGCGCGTGCGCTCGGGCTCGCGGGTCTGCTTGTCGGGGACGTTGCCGACGGCGCCGAACGCCAGAATCCCGAGGTCGATGTCGTACTCGTCGCCGACGCGCGCGAACTCGTCGGTAGGCTTGGTGTCGCCGCCGTGGAAAATCGTGCCCGCGTCGTGCTCGAAGACGTACGAGACGGGGTGGGTGGCGTCGGGGTCGTGGGCGACCTCGACGTGGACGGTGAACTCCCCGACCTCGAAGCTGTCGCCTTCCTCGATTTCGTTGTACTGCTCGGTGTCGACGGCGTAGTTGTCGTCCCACGACTCCTCGCCGCGCGCGACGGCGACGGAGTCGTCGGGCGCGTAGAACTGCGCGCCCGTCTCCGCGAGAATCGGCGCCTGACTCGGGCCGTGGACGTGGTCGACGTGCTCGTGGGTGGCGAGCACGGCGTCGGCCTCGGTGACGTCCCGGGGGTCGAACGGCACCGGAATCATCCGAATCGTGCGCGGCGGGTCGCCCGTCCCGAGGTACGGGTCGATGTAGAGCGTCGTCCCGCCCTCGCCTTTCAGCACGAAGCCGTTACAGCCGAGATACCAGACCGCGACGCCGTCCGGCTCAGCGTCTTCGATCGCCGTCGGCAGCCAGTCGCCCCAGTCGGAGTGGACCATACTGGACGGTTTCCCGGTCGCCCCCTAAGCGTTCGGGATTCGGTGAGGAGAAGCGGACAGCGCGGCGGCCGAACGCGTCAGTCCTGACAGCACGCGCCGGACTCGCCGACGAAGTCGACGTCCAGCGGCTCGGAGATGAGGTCGTTGAGGAACTCGAACTTGGCCTCCAGCTCGTCTTGGGCGTCGAGGTGCTCGGCCATCACGGGGTGGTCGTGGAGGCGCTGCTGGGCTTCCTCGACCTTCTTGGCGTCCGCTTGGGTGGCGTCGCCGGTCTGGCGTGCGAGCATGAACTCCTGCCGGAGGTCCTCGAACTCGTCGATGCGCTCCTGCACTTCCTCGCTGTCCTCGACGGCGGCTTTCGTCTCCTCGTAGCGCTGGTACTCGGGGGACTGCTCGATGGCTTCGCCGAGCTGTCGCGCGGCGTCGTCGGCGTTCGCGGTGCCGGTCGCGGCCGTGGAGTCGGAGTCGACGCTCATGTCCTGCGGTTCGGGCTCGCCCGGTTTGAAGCTGCCGGAAGCGGGGGCGGTCGCCCCCGGAACCGCCGAGGTTAAACGAGCGAAGCCAGTACCGGTGTGCAATGAGTCACGAAGAGACGCGTTCGGCCGGAGACCTCCGGAACACCGGACTCTCCCTGAAACACGACCGGACGTGGGACTACGAACTCGACCGCATCGTGGAGGCGGTCGAGGAGCGCGACGCGGAGAAGGTCGGCCTGCAGTTCCCCGAGGGGTTGAAGCGCAGCGCGCCCGGGGTCGCCGACGACCTCCGGACGCTGCTGCCCGACGACACGCGCGTGATGATTTCGGGGCAGCCGTGTTACGGCGCCTGTGACCTCGACACGTACATGATGCGGCGGACGGACGTGTTCGTCCACTTCGGGCACTCCCCGATGAAAGAATCCGAGAAGATCATCTACGTGCCGCTGTTCTCGAACGTCGACGTCGAACCCATCATGGAGCAGTCTCTCGAAGAACTGGACGTCGGCGACGTCGGCCTCGTCACGACCGCCCAGCACATGAACCTCTTCGAGGACATGAAAGAGTGGCTGGAAGCCCGCGACTTCGACGTCCACACGCGGAAGGGCGACGACCGCCTCACGCACGAGGGGCAGGTGCTGGGCTGCAACTACGCGAGCGCGGACATCGACGCCGACCAAGTGCTGTACGTCGGCGGCGGGAAGTTCCACCCGCTCGGGCTGGCGATGGAACACCCCGACAAGAAAGTCGTCATCGCGGACCCCGTGAACAACACCGTCGACGTCGCGGACACGGAGAAGTTCCTCAAGCAGCGCTACGCCACCGTCCACAAGGCGATGAGCGCCGAGAAGTGGGGCGTCATCTTCTGCACGAAAATCGGGCAGGGCCGCTGGGACCAAGCCAACGAGATCGTGGAGAACAACGACAACGCCTACCTCATCACGATGGACGAGGTCACCCCGGACCGCCTCCGGAACTTCGACATGGACGCGTTCGTGAACACGGGCTGTCCGCGCATCACGACCGACGACGGCCCGCAGTTCCACAAGCCGATGCTGACCCCCGGCGAGTACGAAATCGCGGTGGGGAACAAGCCCCTCGAAGACCTCTCCTTCGACACGTTCCACGGCACGTGGTAGCGCCTACGCGCCCGCTTCGACGCCCGTAATCTCGAAGCGCGTGCCGCCCGATTCGCCGTCCGCCACCGCGACCGTCCAGCCGTGGGCGTCCGCCAGCTCCGCGACGATGCTGAGCCCGAGGCCGGTGCCGTCATCGCTGGTCGAGTACGCGTACTCGAAGACGCGCTCGCGGTCGCCGTCGGGGATGCCGCAGCCGTCGTCCTCCACGTAGAACCCCGAGCCATCCGCGAGGCTCCCCACGCGGACCGTCACGCAGTCCTCCGGGGGGTTCTGCGTGGCGTGCTCGACAGCGTTTCGGAACAGGTTCTCCAGCAGTTGGCCGAGGCGGCCGTCGTCGGCGCGCACGGTCAGGTCCGTCTCCGCGACGAGCGTCGCGGCCTGCGTCTCCACGGTCGCCCACGCGCGCTCGGCGGCGGCGTCCAGTCGGACGTCGTCGAGGTCGGTCGCCGTGCGTCCCTGCCGGGCGAGCGCGAGCACGTCGTCGATGAGCGAGCGCATTCGGTCGTGGGCGTCCGCGACCGTGTCGAGGCGGTCGCTGTCGTGGTGCTCGCGGGCGAGTTCGAGGTTGCCCTCCGCGACGTTGAGGGGGTTGCGGAGGTCGTGGCTGAGGATGTCCGCGAACTCCTCCAAGCGGTCGCGCTCGCGGCGGAGCGCCCGCTCACGCTCCTTGAACTCCGTTACGTCGCGCGTGACGCCGACAAGGTGGGTGACCTCGCCGTCGACGACGACCGGGGAGACGGTGCCGGAGACGACGACCTCGCCCGCGGGGAAGTCGAACGTCTCCTCGAACTCCACGGGGTCGCGGCGCTCGTAGCACTCGCGGTGGTACGAGGCGGTCTGTTCGCCGAGCGCCTCGTCGTACGCCTCGCGCGCGGTCTTCCCCACGATGTCACCGGCCGAGAGCCCGCTCATCGCCTCGTGGGCGGGGTTGAGTTGGCGGTAGACGAACTCGACGTCGCCGCCGTCGTCGACGACTTCGAGGAGGAACAGGCCGTCTTGGGCGTTCTCGAAGACGGTCTCGTACTGGCGCTTCAGTCGGCGCAGTTCGGCCTCGCGGGCTTCCCGCTCGCTGATGTCGCGGCTGATGGCGAGGAACTGGTGCTCGTCGCCGACTGCCAGCTTTGTGAGATGGACCTCGACGGGGAACATCGACCCGTCAGCGCGCTCGAACTCCGTCTCGAAGCGGTGGAGGTCGCCGCGCTCGGTGGTGGTCTCCATCTCGCGGACGGTTTCGGGACCGACCTTCGGGTCCACGTCCCAGACCGACTTCCCGACGAGTTCGTCGTGGGCGTAGCCGAGCTCCTCACAGATGCGCTCGTTGGCGTCGACGATGACGCCGTCGGCGTCGTGGATATTCATCATGTCCGGGGAGTTCTCGAAGAGGGCTTCGAGGCGCTCGGAGTTGCGTTCGAGGCGGTACTGGCGCTCGCGCTGCTGGGTGATGTCCGTGATGAACCCCTCGATGGCGCGGCGCTCGCCGTCGGCGTCGTAGATGCCGCGGCCGCGCTCCCAGACGTGCTTGAGGTTGTCGCCGCGCGTCCGGATGCGGTACGTGACCTCGAAGGGCTCGCCGGCGTCGAGGGCGTCCTGTACCGCATTCCACATCGCCTCGCTGTCGTCTGGGTGGATGACGTCCTCGCCCCAGACCACGTCCCCGGCTTCGAGCGCGTCAGCGGAGTAGCCGGTGAGCCGCTCGACCTCGCCGCCGACGAACTCCATCGGCCAGCCGGGGTCGTTCTCGCAGCGGTACACCATCCCGGGGAGGTTGCTGACGAGGGTCTCGTGGCGGCGGTTGCGCTCGTCGAGCGCGCGCTCGGAGCGGCACTTCTCGACGGCGTTCTCCACGCGGTTGGCGAGGACGGTGTACTGGTCGGTGCCGGTCTCTTTCTGGAGGTAGTCGGTGACGCCCGCCGAAATCGCGTCGCTGGCGACCTCCTCGGAGCCCTTTCCGGTGAAGAGGATGAACGGCAGGTCGGGGTGGTCCTCCCGGACGGCTTCGAGGAACTCGATGCCGTTGCGGCCGGGCATGTCGTAGTCGGAGACCACGCAGTCGACGCGGTGCTCGGCGAGGTGGTCGAGGGCGTCCGCGGTGTTGGTCACCGTAGTGACGTTGAGGCGGCCGTCGACGCGTTCGAGGTACGTGCTGGCGAGGTCTCCGAACGCGCCGTCGTCGTCCACGTGCAGGACGCGAATCGGCCCGGTTGTCGCAGTCGTCCCGGCGGCCATACGCCCCACAACGAACCGTTTCAGCAAATAACGACGGGGTCGCCGCCCGCCGAAGAAATTACTACTGTGCATTAGCAAACCTTTTTGTATTTCCCTCGTGTATGTGTGAGTAGCATGAGCACGTCACGCCGAACCAGCCCCATCGAGGGCTGTCGCCCCACCGACTCCACCCCCGTGACCGTCGACGCCGACACCATCGCCGACGCGTCCCGCGAGGACCTCCGCTCGCTCGCCGACGACCTCGCCGACGAGGGCTACGTCCCCGCAGAGGTCGCCGTCGACGCCGCCTTCGAGGAGGACTGCTCGCTGGCCACCCAGCGCGAGGCCGACCGCCTCCGCGAACTCGTCGAGAACGCCGCGTTCCTCGGCGCGAACCGCCTCACCGTCGAGGTCCGGGAGGCCGCCGCCCCCGAGAAGGTCCGCCCCGCCCTCTCCGCCGTCGCCGAGCGCGCCCGCCGCGACGGCCTCGCCGTCGAGGTCGACGGCCTCGCGCTGAACTGACCGGCCTCCGTGACGGAGCTTTCTTCGCCCCCCGAGCCGTCGGCTCGGGCATGAAGCGCGCGCTCGAACAGCGCCTCACCGACGTCGCCGGGTTCCGCGACCCGAGCGCCGCGCTCGAACAGTACCCCACGCCCGCGGCCCTCGCCGCCCACCTCCTCCACCTCGCGGACCTCCACGGCGATCTCGCCGGCCGCACGGTCGCCGATTTAGGTACGGGCACGGGGATGCTCGCGCTCGGCGCCGCCACCCGCGACCCAGAGCGCGTGCTCGCCGTCGAGCGCGACCCCGACGCGCTCGCGGTCGCCCGCGAGAACGAGCCGCGCGTCGACCCCGGCGTCGGCGTCGACTGGCTGCTCGGTGACGCGACGCGGCCGCCGCTGGCGAGCGTGGACACGGTCGTGATGAATCCGCCGTTCGGCGCCCAGCGCGGCAGCGAGCACGCCGACCGCGCGTTCCTCGCTGCGACCGCCGACCTCGCGGGCGTCTCCTACTCGATTCACAACGCCGGCAGCAAGTCGTTCGTGGAGTCGTTCGCGGCCGACGAGGGCGGCGAGGTCACGCACGCGTTCGCCGCCGAGCTCGACGTTACACGCCAGTTCGAGTTCCACACCAGCGAGCGCGAGCGCCTCGACGTCGAGGTGTTCCGCATCGAGTGGGCCGGCTACTCGTAGGTCTCGCGGCTGGCGATACCGATTGTCGTGTTGCCGTACTCGGCGAACACGCGGCTGCCGTTCCGCGCGAACGTCAGCCCGCCCGCCGTCGCCGTCTCGTCCTCGCCGGGAATCCGCGTGGAGTCGACGACCGTCTCGTTGCGCAGCACGTCGAGGTCGAAGCCGCCGCTGGAGGACGCCACGCGCACCTGCCGCCCCCCGACCACCGGGTCGGCGGTGGCGTTCTCGGAGCTGAAGACGTGGCGCGTCCGGCTCTCGGGAGGCGTGACGTAGACGTTGTAGACGGGGCTGGCGCCGGCGGGCACCCAACCGCGGCGGTGGACGCCGACGGACTCCTTCCAGCCGACGCCGCCGACGGTCACCGACTGGTCGCCGTAGAAGCCGAGCCTGCTCGCGCTCACTTCCTCGGTCCAGATTTCGCGGCCGGGGCTGGCGACGATGACGCCGCTCGCGGAGACGTTCGTCGCCTGCGAGAAGTACGGGAGGTCCACGCCCGCGACCCGCTCGTTGGTCACGTCCTCGGCGTAGGTCACCTCGTAGCCGCGGACATCCACGGGGTCGCCGGGGAGGTCGGCGCCCGCGACGGTGGTGAGGTTCACGGGCACAGCCACCATTGACATCGTCACGACCGGCACCACGAGCGCCGCGAACGCGAGCTTCCGTGTCGACACGTCGCGGAGCACGCTCGTAGTGTCGGCGCGCACGGCCGCAGTCAGGAGCACGGCGAGCGCGGCGACCAACAGCACGCCGAGCGCGCGGAACAGGACGTACTCGTCGGCGGCGCCGTACCACCACACCGCCCACAGGGACATCGACGCCGCGAGCACGACCGCGCCGAACCAGATGCGGGCCGCTGAGGGGCGGTTCTCGCGGCGGACGACGAGCGCGGCCGCGAGCACCGCGCCGACGAGGAAACCGAACATGTGGCCCTGCACAGAGATGCCCGCCCACCACGGCGTCGAGAACGACGGCGAGGCGGAGGCGTACGTAATCGGGTCGCGGACGACCGTCCACAGTAGCGACAGCACCTCGCGGGCGGACACCGCGAGCACGGTCGCCAGCGGGAACCGCACCAGCGCGAACCCGGCGAACGCGTACACGACGCCCGAGAACCCAATCGTCGCGCCCCACGAGAAGACGCCCGTCAGCAGGCCGGCGCCGAGGACGGCCGCCGGGAACACGACGAGCGCGCGGACGTAGGGGTTGGTCCGCAGCGACCCGAACGAGGACGCGCCGCGCTCGGTCGGGTAGTGGGAGAACGCGTACTCCGCCAGCGGCGCGAGCGCCACCGTCGCCACGAGGTTCCCGGTGACGTGGCCGAGGCTGGCGTGCGCGAACGCGGACGTGACGATGCCCAGCGGGTAGAAGTACGACCACGAGACGAACGGGACGACCAGCGGCGCGCCGGACGCGCCGAACTGCACGACGAGGTAGAACGCGGCGACGCCCACGACGACCACCAGCGTCCCCCACGGCACGCCGAACAGCAGTCGGCCGCGCACGCGGCGCAGGGCCGCGCGACCTTCCCCGACGGAGAGCACGGCCAGTCCCGTCGCGGCGAGCGCGACGACCGCCGCGTACGCGACCGCGGTCCAGACGCCGAGCGCCCCCAGCGCCGCCGCGGCGGCGACGCCGGCGAGCACGCCGACGGGCAGTGCGCGCACGAGCGCGGCGAACCGACGGAACCGCGGCACCGCCGCGGTCACCGCGAGGAGAGCGACCGTCGTCGCGGCGACGACGACCACCGGCGAGACGTTCATACCTCACGTGGCTGGCGCCGGCGGCATAAACGGTCCGCCCGCGAGCCGTCGCTTCGAAACGTTGAAACGCGCCACGAGCGAACTCACGGGCATGGACCTGCGGGTTATCGAGAAGGGCGACGCGGAACTCACTATCGAGATTGCCGGGGAGGACCACACGTTCATGAACGGGCTGAAGGGCTCGCTCCTCGAGACCGAGGGCGTGGCCGCGGCCTCGTACGACATGAACCCCGAGCAGTCCGGCGGCCAGACCGAGCCGGTGCTCACAATCAAGACGGAGGACGGCACCGACCCCCTCGACGCGCTGCAGTCGGCGGCAGAACAGATGGGCGACGAACTCCGCTCGTTCGCGGACGCGTTCGAAGCGGCGGCTTAACCGACGACGACCGACAGTTCGAAGCGCCGACCGCCGAACGCGAAGGCGGGCGCGGGGTCGCGGTCGGCGAGCGCGTCGACGTGCTCTCGCAGGGCGGCGCGGCGACTCGGCTGCGTGCGGACGCGCACGCTGTCCGTGTCCGAACCGAAGTACGCGACCGCGTTCTGGAGTTCCGGCATCGACAGTACGTCAGTGAGCGTCAGCTGCGTCGACTCGGCGTCGCTGGCGGTCAACACCAGATACGTCGGCTGCACGCCCCCCGACGAGTGCGTGAGGTTCACGAACCTCGCGGAGTCGCACTCGACGGCCTCTACCGCCGAGCGACCCGCGTCGAGCGGTCCGTCGGCCGAACATCGGGCCGTTCCCGGGTCCCCCGACCCGGGCGCACCAGAGTGAGACATACTATCGTTATATTCGACTCCCCGCATAAATCATTCGCAGTGTCCGTTCCGGTACAGCGGCGCCGCGCTCGGCGTCCTACAGCCGGACCGGGACGCCGTGGTCGTCGAGGTACCGCTTGGTCTCCTCGATGCTGTACTCGTCGAAGTGGAAAATCGAGGCCGCGAGCGCGGCGTCCGCGCCCGCGTCGAAGGCGTCGGCCATGTCCTGCGGGGAGCCACACCCCGAGGACGCGATGACCGGCGTCGAGACGGCGTCGCAGACCGCGCCCGTCAGCGGCAGGTCGTAGCCGTCCTTCGTGCCGTCGGCATCGATGGAGTTCACGAACAGCTCGCCGGCGCCGCGGCGCTCGGCCTCGCGCGCCCACTCGACGACGTCCCGGCCGGTGCCCTCGCGGCCGCCCTTCACGGTCGCCTCGAACCAACAGGACTCGCCGTCGACCTGCTCGTAGTGCTCGCCCTGCTCGTCGAAGCGCCGGCGCGCGTCCACGCTGATGACGATGCACTGGTTGCCGAACGCCTTCGCGCCCTCCGTGATTAGTTCGGGCCGTTCGAGCGCGCCCGTGTTGATGGAGACCTTGTCGGCGCCCGCGCGCAGCGTCTCCTTGATGTCGGCCGTCTCGCGGATGCCGCCGCCGACGGTCAGCGGGATGAACACCTCGTCGGCGACGCGCTCGACGGTGTCAAGCATCGTCTCGCGGCCGTCCGCGCTCGCCGTGATGTCGAGGAACACGAACTCGTCGGCGCCCGCCTCGTTGTACCGCTTGGCCATCTCGACGGGGTCGCCCGTGTATTCGAGGTCCTCGAAGTTCACGCCCGTGTAGACGGCGGCGTTGCCGTCGTCGTCGAGGTCCACGTCGATGCACGGGATGACGCGCTTGGTCAGCGTCACGCGTCGACGCACCCCCGCGTTCGGGTGGCGGCTCCGGTGGTCGGCTCCATGCACACAGCGACGCGGCCGGGCACCGAAAACCGTTCGGTGTCAGTCGACGCCACGGACGGCCGCCCGAACGCGGGTCGCCTGCCGGACCCGCTACACTGACAACGCTGCGCCCACATTTCTCCCGATAATGACGTACGTCGTCGCATTCGACAACTCGCCGCTGGCGCAGGCGGCGCTGTCCCGCGCCGTGACGTTCGCGGAGGCGACCGACGAGGAAGTCGTCGCCGTCACGGCGGTTCCCCGGGACGTAGAGGTCGCGCGAGAACACGGCTGGCTGGACGGCGACGAGTCGTTCAGCGTCGACGCCGTCGCGCAGAACCTCGCGGAAATCGTCGCCGAGTACGGCCCGGACGTGCGCTTCGACTACCGTGCCGTTGACCGTTACGCGCCCCGCGGCCGCATCAGCCGCGCGGTGCGCGAGCTCGCGGTCGAACACGACGCGAAAGTCGTGTTCATCGGTAGCGACAACGCCGGGCGGATGGTCGGCGGCATCACGTCCGTCGGGCAGAACGTCTCCGCGGACGACCGCTACGACGTCCACATCGTCCGGCACGTCGACTGACGCGGGTTCGGTACTGCCAAGTAGGGCCGCGTCCAATCGCCGCGCATGACAGACGACCACGCTCACGACGACTCGGGCCGCGTCACCGCACCGATGCAGGACTTCTCCACGGGCCAAGTCGGCACCGGCTTCGTCGTCCTGCTGGTCGGGCTCGCGGTCGCGTACCTCGTGCCGGCGTTCCTCTAGTCCAGTTCGCGTTCGAGCACGCGCCGCGCCTCCACGATTTCTCCGAAGTCGTACCCGACTGACTCGCCAGCGACCGCCACGGAGAGCGCGCCGTCGCGGGTCGCCTCCCCGAGTTCGACCACGGGCGCGTCTACCGCGTCGCGGAGCGCGTCGGCGTCCGTCGTCTCCACGACCGCGCGCCCCGGCGCCTCCGAGAACAGCGCGCCGAC
>ENA-ORCS01000726-ORCS01000726.1-marine-metagenome-genome-assembly--contig:-NODE-726-length-18403-cov-4.345738_pt1 | contig 18403 bp, 11 predicted proteins | sample MGYA00237781_ERZ508513 | MGnify/ENA primary metagenome ERZ508513 (study PRJEB26184, sample SAMN06268793) | marine metagenome | isolation source: Eden Landing Ponds, San Francisco, CA, USA | place...
GACTCCGTCCAGGTTGATGTTACCGTTGGAGGGAGTGGGACGTATTATACCGGAGACACGCTTTACACATCAGACTACTCCGGGCCCCAGGCGGCTATCGACGCAGCCTCGGCGACCGATACGGTCGTCTTCGATCAGACCGAGTCCGTCGCCGAGGCAACTCCCGCCTCGATTACGGTTGCCAAGTCGGACATCAAAATCGAGGGGGATCCGAACGTCTCGGGAGATCACCTCCGACCGGACAACAGTAACCCGACCGGCGACTTGCTCCGGATCGAGGAACCCGCGACCAATATCTGGGTCGATGGATTAGTAGTCGACTGTGACTGTGAATTCCAAGAGGGGGGTGGCGGGGCCGGGGCGGCTCGTGGGATCGGGGGCAAGGACGTGGGTGCACTCAATCATATCCGGATCACGAACTGCACTGTCAAGAACGTCGGACGCAACGGGATAAACTTTGTCAATGGTTCTCAAACGAACTCCTATCCGGGCGACCTGACCGACTTTTATATCGCCAATAACAGCATACTGACATCGGACGGGCACGGCATATTGATGGGCGTCTACGACGAGCCGAGTAATCCGCTCATCAAAAACGTCATCTACGAGGACAACTACGTCGAGCAGACCAACGCCCAGGGATGCGGTCTGTTTGCTTCCGAGGCTGATTGTACGGCAGAGAACGTTCTGTTCATCGACAACGAAATATCTCAGCCATCCGCCTCGGCCGATCAAATGGCCAACATGAGCTTCGAGGCTGACGTGAACTATGCGCTTGCCTATGGGAATTACGTAGACTGTGATGAGACAGGGGTCCAAGGAGGACCATCCGCCACGAAGGGAGGTGTGGACAACATCTTCGCGCGAAACTATGTCCAAGACGCCGGACGGTCGATACGAGTCATGGACCGTGATGCTGGCGTCGGAAATCCTCCGAGGAACAACTTGGTCCACGCGAACGATACTCGGGACGCAAACCACTGTGTCTATACCGAAGAACTGGACGATGGGGGCGGTAACTATGCGGATAATGGCCTTCAAATCTCGGACAATCTGTTCGACAACTGCGGTGGTATCACGCAGAAGAACAACACGGGGAACTACGACATATTCAACAACGGCATATCCCCTGGGAACGCAACAGGCGTCCCCGCTACGTTCGAAAACCCCGTGAGCTTCACAGACTCGAACGGCGATACCGTCGGTGCGGCGTCGTGGAATATTGGGGGCCCGGACCCGGCGAATCCAGTCGAAGTCCGTGTCGATGTCTCGCTCAACGGTGGGGCGTCGGTGCCGGACGTGTCTTAACGCGGGACTGCGTCGGCGAGATATTCCACATTGCCAACTTGTCGGGGACAATCACGGGGCCGTCCAAACGGTCCCATAGTGATGAGTACCAACACGGTTGATGATACAGACTATGACCGTCTGTGCTATAACTGCCAAAACGAACTAAATCTCAACACACCGCAGTTTCACGGGATGGTGACGTTCAAAGGTGATTTCAAGACACCGACGTGCGACAAATGTGGTGATAGACTGCTGCCATAATTGAACAATAGACTCGAAGAACATTTCGGCGTTTGACTGCCTGCACTACGGCCAGAGGACGGTATTCAAGACGTTCCGGTCACCCGCGTCACGCTGCGCGAAGCGGAACAACGATCTCGATAGCGGTTAGCGGCGGATCGAGTACCAACCCGACGGTCCCTGCCGAGAGGAACGTCGAGCCGCAGAGCCCGCGGGGTTGGAACTGGCGCCCGACATACGGCATGTGTCGGGCGCCTCATGCATGGCCTCCAGTTTTATTATCGCGGAGCCGTCCAAACGGTCCCGTAAGGATGAGTACCGACAGCGGCAGCGGGCCCGACCGCGTGCCCGGGCTGAGGTTCGATGGCGACGGGGACCGCTCGGTATTTGTCATGCCGTACGACGAGTCCATGGCAGCCGACTCGGTACAGAGCGGCTTGGCAGAGAAGACATCGACCGAACCAGAGCCGGACAGCAAATCCGGCGGCACGCCCGACCCAGAACCCGAGGACGGGATCAGATCAAACAACGGAGGGCCGGTCAGGAGGTTCAACGACGTATTCACCGACCTGGGGTCGGTGCAACTCGAGGCGCTAGGTCTTGACGGGTACGAGGTCAGCAACGCAACCGCGACGCTGCGGGACGAGATGTACAGATCTTCGTTTCCGATCATACAGCAGAGATTCGCCACCAAGTGTGTAGACGAGGATTGCGGCGCCGAGTACGACCGCGAAATCGCGTTCTGTGTGCAGTGCGCCCGCAGGGAGATGATGAAAGACGGCGTGGAGACGCCGCCGACCGACCCCGAGGACATCCCGGAGGAGTATCAGAGCCATAGGGTTAGGCCACCCGACCCGACAGAGAAGCGCCGGGCGGAACGGCTGGTCGAATCGGTGAACAAGGAGGGGCAGTCTCTTCGGGAGCTGATGAAGCTCGAGGAGGACGACCAGTCCAGGCTAGGCGTGTCGGTTATGGTGGTAAAGAAGGACTACGCCGTTGCGTCGGGCGATACGTCGGTGTACGACCGTGGCGAGATTGTCTACGAGGGCACGGACGAACTGGTACGTGGGGACCCAAAGCGCATAGTCCCGGTGGTCGACGAAAACGGGCGCGTCGGGAACTACTGGTGGACGTGTCCGGTGCACCGCAAGGAGTCGCTGACCAAACACAGGGAGTGGGAGGAGGAGTACGAGCGGCACTGCGGGCACTGCGGCGCGGAACTGCGCGAGGTGTTTTTCGCCGAGGTCGACCAGTCCAGACACTCAAGGACGAACCGCCCCGAGAAGCTGTTCTTCTCCGATGAGATAGTGACATGGGCCAGGTACTACCCGAGGCTGAACGGGCTGGATGGACTCTCCCCTATGCACCATGTATGGCTGAAGCAGGCCATACTGCACTGGATGGACATATACGGCGGGGCGTATTACGACCCGGACAGCGATTCGTATCCGAACAAGTTCATGGTGGTGCACACCACCAACCCACAGTCCTGGGAGAAGCAGTTCGAGAAGGCCGAAGACGACGCGAAGGAGAATCCATACTCCGAGCAGATCATGTACAACGAGTACTCCGGCGAGTCCAATAGCACGCCGGAGGTGCAGGTCATCGACCTGATGTCCGACGAGCTCCTGGGCCAGAATAGCGAGGTCAAGGACCAGTTCAAACAGGACATACGGACCCACTTCGGCGTAACCAACGTCTTCGATTCGGAGCTGAAGGACGCCGGGGGGCTGAACAACGAGGGGCTCCAAATGGAGGTCACCGACCGGACCATAGCGTCGGCCATGCACGACACCGTCGCCGGGCCGCTAGACGAACTCGCCAAAACCATGGGTATCAACGACTATATATTCGAGTTCGTCCCGCCGCAGGACACCGACATCGAAGACCTAAGGAAGCAGATCCAGGTCGGCACGTCTGCCTCCCAGGCCGGGCTCGACGCCAGGCTCGAAGACAACAAGACGGTCATAGCCGACGGGGAATTCGAGGCCGCGGAGGAAGAGGGGGGCGGCGGTCTCGGCGGTCTGTTCGGCGGGGCCATGGACGACGACGGGGCAGACGAGGCCGAGGAAACGGGCGACGAAGGCGCCGAGTCGCTGTTCGGCGAGAAGATCGACGGGCCGGAGAGCGAGAAGGCTGACCCGATGACGAACGGCCACGACATGGACCCCGGAACCGGAGAGGTCACCTGCAACTCAACGGGCGCCACGATGCAGACCGAGGGCCGGTGGTCGGACATCGATGGCGAATGCCCCGAATGCGGCGAGGAAATGTCAATCGTCGGTCAGAAGGCGGTTGGGGACGACGGTTGGTCGTCCGACGCATTGGTTTTCCGGGTCGTTCCGGCCGAGGGTGACGAGGACGACTACAACGACGACGTACTCGGCGTCGGTATAGATTTCCCCGAAGCCGGCGTGTACGTCGACTGGCACCGGGAGGCGTTCCCGGACGCGCTCGAGGAGCCGCATGTGTCGGAATACGGTTCGGTGAAGGACTTCAAGAAGGCCACTAACAACGACGTGGTCGATTACGGCCCGGTAGGCGGGGGAGGGACGCCGGACGCTCCGGCCCGCAAGGCCGCCGCGGCTTCCGAGGCGCCGTGGCGGGTCGACGGCCCGGACCGGACGCCGGCGGAAGACGCGGACAAAGGAGAGACGGCAAGAGAGCATTACACCGACGAGGACGAAGAGGGAAAAGCGAGTAGCGGCCCGGGCGGGGAGACAGAGCGCAAGCTCGCCGAGGTGCGGAAGCTGGACGACGCGTTCCGGCACATAGTCTGGGCCGACGAAACCACGAAGGCGGATTCGTTCTGGACTGGCGACGGGAAGGTCCCGGAGTTCGTCAAGGAGCTGATTGACGATGTCGCGTACGACACCGTCACCAAGACGTTCGAGTCGATACCGGGGGCTCTGCAGGAGCAGATGGCTGATCTGTTCGTCGACAAGTTCACACAGCCCCAGGGGTGGTCGCTGGCGAGCCTGACGGACGCCATAGTCGGCGAGTTCGGCGCGGACCCGGACGACGCCGAGTTGGTCGCGAGGACGGAAACGGCCAACATCCTGAACAACGCGCGGGAAGAGGGGTACGAGCGTCTCGGGGCCACAGATGACGCGCTGTTCCGGTGGATTGGTCCGCAGGACCACCGGACCACCGACGCGTGCGAGTGGCTCAAGGAGCAGACGGAAGGCGGTGTAACGTTCGACCGACTCATCGAGTTGCAGAAGCAGGCGTACGACGAATTCCCGGAGGAGCTCGGGCACCTCGAGTGGCGGAAGCACCTCATCCACCCGAACGAGCGCCACACCTTCACCGAGACGTTCAAGCTGGAGCGCCACCCGTCCGACCCGATAGAGGTCGAGTACAAGATGGACATCTCGCCGGCCATGACCGGAACGTTCGTGTCGGCCTCCGGCGCCGCGGGCTGACGGGACGGGAGCAACCACCGCAGTTATCCTACGGACGCTCAAACCGTGGAGTAGAGATATGCCTTTCGCCGACTACGACTCCATGTCGGACTGCAAAAGGGCCCACAGCGACAAGGAGGACCCCGGCGCCTACTGCGCCCAGATATATAAGAATGTCACCGGCGATTGGCCGGGCCAGAGCGAAGCGGCGGACTTCTACGACGATCCGTCTCTGTTCGTCAAACACGCGCTCGAATCGTTGAAGGAGACGGGTCAGGACCCGACCGAGGACAAGCTGTCGGAGATGAGGCGGACGGAGCAGCAGCTGTTGGAGGCCGGGCCGTGAACGGGGCCGTGGCCGCCCTCCTGGGTGTCGTGCGGGAGGCGCTGTCGAGCAGCGCGGAGACACCGGGGGACCTCTCCTATGGCGACGAACAGTTCCGGGTGTGGGTGGACGACCCGGAGGACGCGCCGGGGGGATTCCCGGTCCACCGCGCGCCCGGCGGGATGCACTACTACGACGTGCCGGTCGAGGAGTTGGGCGGGGACGCCGAGCCCGACGCATGCGTCGGTGTGGACCTCGTGTCCGTCGGCGGTCCGGCCTCGATGGCCGAGAAGTTGTGGGTGCCGTACGAGGGTCCGCGCGGGGGCGAAGGATGGAAAGACGCCGAGTCCGGCCGCGTGGTCTACCAGGATGAGCCACCCGGCGACACGCTCGATTTGTCGTCCCTCCCAGAACCCGACGAGCGCGTGGGGTCGTTCGGCGAGTTTGAGGAGGGTCAGCCGATATCCATAGAGACGTTCGAGGGCACCGCCACGGGTGTTATCACGGAGGTCACCGACGAGGAGGGCAAGATGCCAGGCCAGAGGGAGCGGAACCTCCAGGTCGCGTTCGAGGACGGCAGCATCAGGACCGTCGACATGGATGACCTGAGGCACGCGGCCCAGGTGCGGATAAGCAGGGACCGGCGGGAAGAGACCGACGTGCCGCTCGGGGTTGACTACGACGACACGCGCGAATATCGCGGCGCGACCACGCTGTCCGAGGTGCAGTCGGCCGACCTGAAGTCGGAATTGCGGAAGAGGCATGGCTCCGGCGCGGACGAGTTTTTGGACGCAACCAGAACCTGGAAGGGCTCGTCCTACAACAACGAATCCCAGACCAGGGAGAAGGCCTTCTCGATGGCGCTCGGGCTCGACGGCGACGTGCGGAACGGCGAACTGAACGGCGACGAGCCGTCGGAATCAATGGTCGCCGCAGCGAAGGACGTGACCGAGGCGAGCCGTGAGTTCATGCGGCGGAACTACGCCGACGAGGACGGGAACATAGAGGTGCACCGCGGGCTGTCGAGCCGTGTCGGCACCGAGCTGCAAAAGGACATCTTCCGCAGGTTTGCGTCGGGCGGAGGGGCAAACGCGCCGTTCACGGCCCGGATGAATGCCATGGACAACTTCTCTACCCAGAGGTCGGTGGCGGCGACATGGGGCGACTACACCGCAACAATCACCCAGAAACGACCGGTAGAAGACGTGGTGGTCGCCACTGACCACCTGCTCGAGGTCCACGGCGGCGAGGGTGAGGTGTCGATGAAAGGCGGGCGGCGCGAGTTGCGCCCGGACGAGATAACTGTGCAGGACGAGTGGAACGCCGAGGAGCTTCTCGCAGGGGAACTCGACTCGGACGGCCTGGGCAAAGCCACAAAGACGGGAAAACATGTCGCGGACGCGATGAAGCGGTACATAGACACGGACGGCGAGCACGGGTCCGAACCCGACGAGGCGGTACTGGAGGGCATAGAGAAGCTGGCCGAACAGGCGCTCGAGACGCCCGCGGACGAGGCCGAGGTCCAGGAGGCGGCCAGCGCACTCGAGGAGGGCTTTGCCGAGGTGGTTGAGGGTGGCGATCTCATACCGGGCGCGATGGAGCAGGTTGTCCGCCAGACGGCGGGCATGGACGCCTGGATGGACCTCCAAGAGCACTTCACGGATATACCATTTGACGCCAGCGATGACCCGGAAGCCTGGGCCGAGCCCATGGCACGCGGCCTGCCGGATGTGATGTCAACAGGCGAGGCGAACAAGGTGATGGAGATCTTTACCGGACAGAGCGGGCTCGCCCTGGGCATAGGCGACTCGCACCTCCACGAACAGGCGAATGAGCTGCAGGCGAAAGTAGACCGCATAAGGTTCGAAATGGAACGTGAAGAGGGTGACCCGGACCCCGACATGCAGCCGGTGGGAAGGATGCAAGAGGCGGTAGAGAGCGCGGTGTCCGGTGCCGACGCGGACGAAGACGCGGTGGACGTTGTAGGACAGGCGATGGACAACGCCAACACAACATCGATGTCCGACGCGATGAAAGTGCTCGGTGACATCGAGGATAACAAGCCATACGGCGGGCCGGAGGAGGCGTCTAATGCCATCGGGAACGCGCTCATGGAGAACCTCGACGCCAACGAGGCGGAGAAGGTCCTCAACGCCATGACCGGGGAGACGGGGCTGGCGACCGACATCTCACACATGTTCACGACGAAGGCGGAGCCCGACGCAGACCCGGATCCGGGGAAGGAGGTCGATATCGACTTCACCGAAGACCCGGACAACATAGACTGGGTGGCGAGGTCCCGCGAAGAGAGAAGCGGTGGCGAACTCGGAGACGACGGGAAGTCCTGGGTGCCGTACCACGGGCCGTCCGGTGGCGAGGGGTGGGAGAACACGCAGACCGGGCGCGTGGCCTACCAGGAGGACAAGCCGGAGCCGGTCGAGGCGGACCCGTCGTCGCTCACCGAGGAGGACTTGTCCGGCGTTGAGATCCACGAGAACAGGTCGATGCGTCGGTCGTCGATGTCGGATGTGAGGCGCGGCGAGCCCCTGGTCGTCAACCTCGGCGACGGTGGCGAGTACCAGGGGTTCCTGTCGTCGGTCGAGGACGACCACGCGATCATAGAGAACACGGCGGGTGGCGACACGCGGATACCGCTCGGGCCCGGCGGCGAACCGGAGGGCGAGGTGTTCGAGCCGGTACCGATATTCCTGGGGATGGGCCCCGCCGGCGCCGACACACCGTGGATACCGGACGAGGGAGAGCCGAACCGTGTTCAACTCGCGGCCGAGGCGGCGAGGTCCGCGGCGGCAACGGAGGGCTACGGCGACACGGCGCCGCTGGAGTCGTTCGCTGGGGTAGCGCTTTCTCGTGGCGCCCCGCGTGACGACGTGGAGCGCGCGCTCGCGTTCGGCATGCGGGCCCACCCGATACTGGACGAGGACAACGCGGACACCGTCGCGGATCGGGGCGCTGCGCTCTTCGAGGAGGCGGGGGCGGAATACGTCGAGGGGATGCACGACCGGGAGGCCGGCGGCCCGCCCGAGAGCAGCAAGGGCCAGTGGGTCCCGTACGTCGGGCCGGACGGCGGCGAGGGGTGGCAGAACTACGACACCGGCGAGGTCCGGTACCAAGACAGCGCCCCGGGCGATGTTATGGATCCGGACGACCTGTCCGACTACATGTTCGAGTACTTCGCCACCGAATACGGGGTGAGTGAGGAGGAGGTTAGATCGGCTTTCGAGGAGGCCCACGACACAGGGTTGTTCGGTGATGGCGGCGGATCGGACCCCGCGGAGTCCATGAGGGAGGGGCTAGACGATGTCGCTGAGCAACTGATGGCGGAGGGATACTGCGAAACCAGGGAGGATGTCAACGACGGGTACTGCCGGTACGTCGCCACGGAGGCGTTCGAGCGCGCCGGCATGCCGGACGACATGCGCGTGCTGGAGGCCGGCAACAGAGACGCGAACCATCACTTCATCGAGTACGGCGGGGAATACTACGACGCGGAGGCGACGGAAGGCGTGGACAGTCCGGAGGACCTGCCGTTCTTCGAGCGCACCAGTGTGTCGCTAGGGCGCCTGGACGACGTTACGGACCGTGCCATGGCGGACATCGACTCCAAGGCGTGGGTGCCATACCAGGGGTCGCGGGACGGCGAAAGGCCGGACAACCCCGAGAGCACCAAAGGCCAGTGGGTCCCGTACGTCGGTCCGCGGGGCGGAACGGGGTGGCAGGACGCCCAGTCCGGGGAGGTAAAGTACCAGGACGACCCGCCGGGCCTGACGTTGGGCGAAGACCCGGCCGACGACCCGCTCGAGAACGGCGACAGGGTGATGCTGAACTACGACGGGGAGACACACTTCGGTGAGGTCGTGGCCGTATCGAAAAATGGCGAGTCCGTCAGGGTTAGAGACGACAGGAACACATGGACGTTGCCGACCGACCAGCACGAACATTACGGCGGCGACATGCTGATAACGAATCTTGGCGAACCGGCGGGCGGCCAAGAGGACCCCGCAAAGATGGAGCCGGAGGACTCCGAGGAGCTAAAGTACGTCCTGGACGAGTTGTTCCCAGAAGAGGGCGCGGACAAGGTCGCTGACGCCCTGGATCGGATGAGCAACGAGGAAATAATAGACGCGGCCAGGGGCTCTAACGTTGGGCCGCTGTTGTTGGGGTCCGAGCTCATGGACCGGCACGGCGGGGCCGACGTGGACGGGGCGACGGTGTCCGCTAACGCGGACTGGGACGGCGCCGACGAGATGCGTGACAGGCTCCGAGAACAATATCCGGAGTCGGCGGACGAGGTGTTCAACATCGCCCGCGGTTGGGAGGGCGCCATGTACCGGGCCACGAACGCCGCGCCGCTCATACAGGCCGCCATGGAGCGCACCGGGAACGAGACCATGCCTGAGTACGACGGCTCGGACGTGGCAGCCCTGCAAGAGTTGTCGGACGAACAACGCGAGGCCGCCGACGCGATGGTCGAATTTACCCAGGAACAGCTGAGAGAGGCCTTCGGCGACGAGGTGACGCTGTTCCGCGGTTTCTCGAACAACCCGCACGGCGGCACGGCCAGCGAGGGGACCGAGGCTCCGGACCGCCTGCGTCGGGCGAAGGAGAGCGGCGAGGAGGTCGAGATCGGCCACAGGCCGGTCGAGTCGTGGACGCTCGAGCCGACGACGGCGAAGATGTACGCCGGCAAAGACGGGGCCGTGCTCGAGACCACCGTGCCGGTGGAGGAGATAGCGGCGTCGTCGTCCGTCGGCACCATCGACGCCAGCGAGAACGACACGGTGGTGATGCACGACGGGCCGTCGGTCTACGGCCCGGACCAGATCCACACCGGAGACGAGCTCCGGGACTATGAATCAATGTTAGACATCAGGCTCGACGCGGTCAGGGGGATGCAGAAAGATGATTAGGATCGACCCGGAGGAAAACCAAGCGGAGTGGATACGTAGTGGTGAGCGCCCGGAGGACAGACCGGACGAGGACGACGACGATGGTGAGGAGGGCAACAAGGGCATAGACGAGGCGGACCACCGTTCGCCGTCGGAGGTGCTGAACGACCCGGACGAGCCGACCACCAACAGCCTCGCGCTCAAGGGAGACGAACGGGTCTACGTCGACAGCCGGCACGAGGCACCGGACGGGGTGGTCGTCCACTCTGACCCCGAGGAGGACAACGCGCTGTACTACGTCGCACCCGACACAGACCAAAAGTCATGGGTGCCATATCAGGGTCCGCAGGGAGGCGAGGGCTGGCGGAACCTCGAGACCGGAGACATTGCTTACCAGGACGAGCCGCCGGGCGAGACGCTGTCTCCGGAGGAGTTGGTGGACGCCGCGGAAGAGGCGGGGCTCGACCCAGACGAGGTCCGTGAGGCGGCCGGAGCGCTCGGGCAAACCGCGGACCAGGACGCGGCCGGCGGCGATACCGGTATGGACGCGGACAGGGTCTCCGAGCTAAACGACGAACTCGACATCGACCAGATGGAGGACTTCTCGGACGACGGCCGGTTCGGTGACCCGCCGGGAACACTGGAATCAGTGGAATCCGGCGACGTGCTCGGTATCATGAACCCGATGACGTTCGAGTTTGAGGTGGGTCTCGTGGAGGAGGTGGACGACGGGACGCTCGAGGTCAACAACGGGGACGAGAGCTACACCATTGGTCCGTCGGAAATGGTGAAGTCGTTCAGCGAGGACGGCGGTGAGGCCGTAGCCGAGGCGTCGGAGATACTCGGGTCACAACTGTCGCAGATGGACGACCTGGGACCAGTACGGGACGCGCTGCCCGACGCGGACTACCTTAGAGAGGAATTCGACGAGCGCATGTCAGGCATCGACACGGACGACCCCGACGCGGTTCTGGGCGAGATCCGAGATATGATATTTGCCAACAACAGCGACTGGAGGGTGGACGTGTCGATGATACCCGACATATCGGACGCGCTAAAGGCGGAGGGGATATCGCCCCCGGGGGACGGTGTGTCGGGATACGAGGCCGCGATTCCCGACGACGACGTGCCGCTAGGGGAGGCGGTCGACGCCGTCATCAACGAGAACGACTTCATGCACGAGCGGGACCGGAAGCTCGCGCTGGAGCGCCTGGTCGACCGCCGCGTGTCGCTCGACGGAGCGAAGGTTCCGATGACGGACCCGGACAGCCAGAAATCGTACGTCGAGGCCATGGGCCGCGCCGAGGAGGAAGGATTCCTGGAGCACGTCAGGGGGATCGAGAACGAGCCGAACGACGAGGCGCGCGGAGACTCGTTCGCCTGGGCCGAAGGCAACAAACTGGTAATCAAGAACACCCTGAACAACGGCGCCGTGGCGTCCTTCCATGACGATGGTGTGTCCGTCGGCGAGGACGCGGGTGATATACTGCTGCACGAGATAGGACACGCCATCCACAGCGATACGTCCGAGGGCATAACGCTTGGGTTTGTGGACCACAAGCTGGATTCCGGTCTGGTACAGAGCGAGGTAAGCAAGTACGCAGACGCAAGTGCCAACGAATTAGTGGCGGAGGTGTTTCTCGGCACGCTGAAAGGAGAGACCTACCCAGACGAGGTCATGGACGAATACAACAGGCTCGGCGGGCCGGGCGCCTCGCCGCTGGAGGAGAAGGCGGACACACTGACCCAGAACCAGGAGGGAGTCCCGGACCTGTCCGGTCTCCCCGCGCCGCTCGCGGAGGAGGTGATAGCGACCGCCGAGGAGACGGGCGTTTCCGACACAGCCTCCGATCCTGTCGCGAACAAGGCCGTGTCCCTGCTCGGGGAGGTCTGGCGGTCACTGCGCGGGGAGTAACCATCATCGGGCCCGGGTCCAAACGGTCCGACCATGGGCGAGGACACCGGACGGACCATCACCGAGGCCGCCGCCGCCGAGAAGTTCGGGGACATCACCGGCTACGGCGCCGAGGACGAGAAAGCGGGCGACCGCATGGAAGCGCTGGAGACGCTGGCCGACGAGTACCCGAACCTCAGCGTAGAGGAGATAGACGACCTACTCGAGACCGCCGGCGCCGGCTCGGAGGGGTCCGTCGGACTCGACCCCGACGCAAAGCTCCGGCTCGGGGCCGTGAACCGCTTCCGTGACGAGATCGGTCACAAAGCGTGGGTCCCTTACCAGGGCCCCCGCGGGGGCGAGGGCTGGCGCAACATGGATACCGGCGACGTGCGCTACTCCGGGGAGCCGCCCGGCGAGACGATGGACTTCTCGGAACTGACTGAGGAGCAGGTGGCCGACATGGGTGGCCAGGAGATGGAACAGCTTATGGAGGCCGCCGTGGCCCAGTCGGACGACCCCGGCGCGTTCGTGGAGAACCTGGGGAACGAACTGGGTGTGGACGAGCGGGTGAGCACCGAGGAGGTGGTGCAGGCCGTCAAGGACGACCCGTCTGCGCTGGGTCGGGCGCTGGGCGCCGACGACGACAGCGGCGGCGATCGCAGCAGTCCCACCGAGACCATGGTCACGGAAGTCAGTACCATGGACAAACCCGAAAGGATGGATCTCGTAGACAGCACACTATCGGATTCTCAGGTACGCGAGGCGTACGACATGATAACCGGACGGTCGCCGCCCGGCGGACTGCCAACGAGAGACATCATAGACCAACTGATAAACGACGCATCGGACGAAGAGTTGGCATCGGTCATCGACAGATTCGGACCCACCGGCAAGGCCGACCCCGTCGAGAAGGCCGTGTCCGAGGCCGGCAGGTTCATCGACCGGCAGCGTGGGTTGTGATCGGTTCAGGTTACCACATTTTCGGAAGATGGGTCAAAGCGGTTCCTTAGATGAGTGTCGGCGCGAGAACCGGTGCTACCGGTCACTTCGGAGCGGTTAGCGGCCCGGACCGAGGCACCGTAAAGGAGCGTTCCCTGGTTGATGACGGACAGTTGACCGAGGAGATGCGGGAGGCGCTCGAGGCCGATACATTCATCATATACGGGAAGGCGAGCGTCGAGCAGTACGACGACGATTATCCTCCGCAGAAGATTAAGATGGAGGCGTTCGCCGACAAACTGGACAGGTTCCTGGAATCCGGCATGATATCGCGCCGGCACAAAGACATCCCGGTGGGTGAACCGTTGCGTTCGTACACCCTGGAGGAACCGACCCGTATTGCTGTCGCCGACGAGGTGCTTGAGTTTGACGCCGGGGACACGATAGAATCCGGCGTCCGCGACGACGAGGTGTGGATCGCCGCCGACCTCAGGAACGACTCGGAGATAGCGCGCGAGACCAGACACAAGGTGATGACCGGGGAGCTGTCGGGCTTCTCTGTCACAGTCTTCTGCAAAGAGTGGGAGGAGACGAGTAAAGGCCAGTTGGTGACGAGCATCGATTGGCACTCCACCACCATCGGCGGCGACGACCAGATCAAAAACGAGGACTCCAGGTTCGGCGTTGCCGAATTCAAAGCGGCCTTCGGCGGGCGCGGTGCGCTCGGAGAGAAGGCCGCGCTGAGGGTCCTGAGCGAGCTACCAACAGACATGAGCTCAAACAGCGACGGAGCGACCAGTAAGGGCTTCTGGGACCGAGTGCAGGACATCGCGAACCAGAAGGCCAAAGAGGAACAGGAGACCCCGGAGGACGAGAAGTCCGACACGGGGGAAGACGAGAAGTCCGAGACCGAGGCGGACGAGAAGGAGGGCGATGAGTACGACTACGAGGACGAGGAGTACGAGATGGACATGTCGGACATGTCCGAGGACGCCAAGGCTGTCCTCGACCAGGTCAAGTCCGAACTCGGAGACAAGCAGGCGTCGGTGCTCGTCAAGGAGATGGGCAGCGACTACGAGGACGAGGAGTACGAGGACGAAGAGGACGACGGCGAGCTGAAGTCCGAGGACTTCGTCGAGGCGATGAAGGAGGCCGGGTTCGTGACCGAGGACCAGGCGGCGGAGAAGGCCGCGACGGCCGCGGAGGAGGCAGCGAAGGAGGCTGCGGAGGAGTCGGTCAGTGGGTTCAAGTCGGAGATCGAGGACCGGCTTCCCGACGGGGACCTGGCCACCAAGGCGGACGTGGAAGACGTGATGGACGCGGCGGAGAAGGCGCTCGTGGACGTGGTTCCGGAGGCCCAGAAGGCCGCGGCCAAGGACGCGGCCGACGAGGCCGTCGAGAAGATGGCCACGGGCGGCACGCCCGACCCGTCCGGTGGGTCGGCGAAGGACGAACAGGACTACATGGAACAGATCCAGAACAAGTTCGGCAGCCAGCGAGGTGACAACTAATGAGTAGCGCAGCGACGGGCCCCGCGGCGTACGGGCACGCGATCGGTCGGGTGGCATCGGGATTCAACTGGGCGGACGCGATGGAGGGCATGTTCGGGAAGGGCGGCCTGATGGAGAAGGCCACCTTCACGAGCGGCGACGCCAACCGGAACCAGACCGTCTTCGGCCAGGTTCTCTGGCAGCAGACCAACACCGCCACGCCGCTGTACGGTCTCCTGCCGAAGATGCCGGCGGACAACGCGCCGTCCAGCATCAACGACCCGCGGCCGGTGTCCTACCGGGCGGCGTTCAACCCGCCGTCGATGACCACCCCAGGCGAGGGCGGAGACTGGGGGACCCCCGTCGTGTTCGACACGCGGGAGGTCGAGATCGACCCGCACCACTCCACGATGCGGTTCGAGAACACCCTGCTGCAGGAGCTCTACTCGGAGATCCAGGACGGTGTGCCGTTCGACCAGCTGACCCAGATCGGAGAGGAGTACTTCCGCCGCGCGTTCGAGACGGACGGGATCGCGCGCGCCGTCTCGTCCTCGAACGGCGGAGGCGGAACCCAGTACTCCAATCAGAACAGCATCGTCGAACTGGACCGCGTCATCGCCTCGGCGGACGAGGAGTCCAACGCCAACGACACCGGCGACAACGCGTACGCCGACGGCGACCTCGACTACGGCACCATCGACCGATCCGACACCGGGGCCGACGGGTCGAACGAGGCCAACTGGGCCGACGCGGTGGTCGACCACAACAGCGGGACCGACCGGCAGCTGACCCGGTCGCTCGTCAACGGTACCATCGAGACCCTGGAGGACAACGGCACGCGGCGCGAGAACCTGATCCTCGCGACCGGGCGCGACACCGCGCGGGTCCTGTCGGAGCTCCGCGACGCGCAGTTCCGCGCCGACGCAGGCCAGGCGGGCTCCCGCGCGATGGGCGACCGCGGCCAGGACGAGGGCGAGACCCGATGGGGTGTGGAGTTCAACACGCAGATCTCCCACTGGGACGGCATTCCGGTCGTCCCGCTCCCGAACGCGCCGTCGGACTCGCTGTCCCGGATCTTCCTCCTGGACCTCACGTCCCAGACGGACCCGGAGACCGGCGAGACCATGCCGAAGCTCGGCGTCGAGGTCTACATCCCGATGTTCACCGAAACCGCGGGCCTCGGCCAGCAGACGAACACCCTGGCGCTCGGGTCGCTCAACAACCAGGTCGGGCTCGGCATCACGCACGAGATCAAGTGCATCCGGTTCAACCACCAGGCGAAGATCCGGGACCTCTCGGAGTAGAGGCCTGACGGAACTGGGCCGGGTGGACCCTATACTTTATCGTGACAGCGTCCAAAGCGACAGACAAGCGACATGAGCATCAGGACAAACTCGAAGTACGCTGAGATGGAGTCGGAGGGCGACATCGAACTGGTCATGGTCGCCGTGACCTACACCGGGTCGCGGTCGGCCTACTCCGCCCAGGGCATGAGGAGCGATGGCGGGTATCCGGCGCTGGACGCGTTCCAGGGTCCCGGCCCGGGCGACGACACGGGCGAGACCAAGCTGGTGCTGTTGCCCTCGAGCCGGCTGGGGTGGTGGGAGCAGCACGCCCACTTCGACGTGGACTACACCCCGGAGACCGTGGCCGAGACGATGCTGTCGATGAATTTCATGCCGGAGCAGATCGTCGGCCCCGGATACGACCCGAGGGCGCGGGAAGAACTGACGGATAAGCTGAACCTCGATCCGTTCACCGGCGAGGAGGACCTCCGCGAACAACTCAGGGAGGTGGCCGGTGTGTCGGGTGGGGACGACGGGGTGGAAACGCCGGAAGAGCCCGACACCAGACTGAACCACCTGACAGGCGAGTACAGCAGGTCGGTCCTGGTCAAGGTTGCCAACTCCTACGAGGACGTGGACGACCTGACCGAGGAGGAGGGTGTCAACTCGGTCAGTCATCTCAAGCAGACGGCGCTGGCGGAATTCCTCGCGGACAAGGACGACAACGAAGTGGACCGGAGACTCGCAACCGCGGAACAAGGAGGTGACCTGTAATGTCATACACAAAGCAGTCGGAGACGAAGGAGCACTACGGCGCGGCCAGGGCGGCGGCCGTTGTAATCAACATCGACAGCCTGTCGGACGCCGGGCACGAGGCCGTGTCCGCGTCGGACCTGACGGGGTACGTCGACAACGTCCACGCGGTGCTGGTCGGATCGCAGGAGGACCCGTCCTACTTGATCTCCTACGATCACCTGAACGACCAGCTGCACGTCCACGACGGGGCGGACGGGACGAGTGTCTCGAGCGGCGTGGGCGTCGGTGAGGTCGAACTGCTGATCATCGGGGACTGATAAATGCCGGATCAGGTCGATGTGGTGGAGTCGGCGCGTAACAAAGCGGACATCGAGAGCGTGGTCCAGGGGTGGCTCGACAGCAACACCGTAACGTCGGTGGACGACGTGGAGCTTTTGAGGCGCGGCTCCAACAAGGTACTGATCGCCATTTTCTACACGGCGTAACGGGCCAAACGCTCCGGCCCGCGTCCAATCCCAGTCGTAAGGAGCGATGAGAACCACATACTGTTTGCCGGTCGACGCATGGCGGAAGCTCGATCCGACGGTGACCGTCGACGAACTAAACTCCGCCGGGTTCTACGCGGAGGGGGTCGACGCCGGTGAGTCGGTGTACGCCAGGATAGAAGAGGTCGAGGACGACTTCGAGGAGAAGACGAACAACCCACAGCGGCTCGCACACGCCGGCGGCGCGCCCGACGCATACGAGTACCCGAAAGACGTGTTCGACAAACACCAGGGAGGCGTCAAGATATACCTCGACCACCGGAACGTCCTCCCGATAGACCCGGCGAAGGGCGATACTATAGAGTTCCGGCGCACGCGGGACACCTGGAGGGACATAACCGGCGAAACCGACCTGTGGAGGCTGAACCCGGTAAAGGGCGTCATGCAGGTATTCGCATACCACAGGCTGGACACGAGACGTTTCCGCCAGGCATACGATACGGACCCAGTGAGGCTCAAATACAGATACGGCGCCCTCGGCGGCAACAGAAAGAGGCCAGGAGAGACCGAGTTGTCGTCGCAACTGAGCAAGGGTTCCACGTCCGTGTCCGTCGATGACGCGGAAAGGTTGCCGAGGGGCGGGTTCACGGCGCTGGTCGGCGACGAATACATCAGGATCGGATCGGTAGACCGGTCGACGGACACGCTGACTGTGTCTGATCGCGGCCGCAGAGGGACGAAGGACAGCGATCACTCATCCGGAGAGACGGTACACTACTGCCGCATGGGGCTCAGGTCGGCCATAGCGGCGAAAGTGGCGGTTGAACTGGCGGCGTACGAAAACTATGTCGTCCAGCTGTCGGAGACCGAGTCGGGACTGAGGATGAACGACAAGCTCGATCTCTGGAACCAGGAGTACGAGAACGCGCTCAGCGGGTATTCAGAGGCCAGATCGATATGACTTTCGAGGTAGACGAGAGGCAGATGGAGAGCGCCATGGAGGACGCCCAGAGAGACATCATGGAGCAGGCTATGAGGCGATGGTTCTCTGCGAGCCAGGAGCGACTGAACAAAGCAGCGGAGGGGCGGGCGACCATCGACGCCGCGCGGGACACGAGGGGTAATCTCCAGGGTCGACGGAACCAAGGTCTGTGGAGGATCACGCAGACGGCGACCCCTCCTCAGTGGGACGGCGACACCATCAAGTTCAGCTACAACCACCCAGCGGCCGAGTACCATGAGTGGGGCACCGAGCCGCACGAGATACGCGCCGCCGAGGGGGAGACGCTCGCCTTCGAGTGGCCCGACGCACCGGACGATGTTGTGGCCATGTTTACTCCCGGGGGCGACGACGAGGTCAACAGGCCGGACTGGGACGGAATGG
>ENA-ORCS01000731-ORCS01000731.1-marine-metagenome-genome-assembly--contig:-NODE-731-length-18319-cov-3.714834_pt1 | contig 18319 bp, 21 predicted proteins | sample MGYA00237781_ERZ508513 | MGnify/ENA primary metagenome ERZ508513 (study PRJEB26184, sample SAMN06268793) | marine metagenome | isolation source: Eden Landing Ponds, San Francisco, CA, USA | place...
CTGCGTTCCATCGGTGGCCCCGCCCTCAACGAGCGAACCGCGTATGCGGTGAGCGAAGGAGGGTGGGGTAGTTTACAGGGCGTTCTCGACGGCACCGGCGACGTCGCGAGCGCGCTCGGCGAGTTCTGGCGGGACGTACCCGGCCGCCTCCGCCGCGTCGAGTTCGTCGTCGTCGACGCGTTCGACCGTGCCGTCGGTGCGTTTCACCACGTCCACGTGGAGGTCGACGTAGCGCACCGCGTCGGGGAACACCTCGACCGGCGTGCAGACGTTGACGTACGTGCCCCGTTTCTCGCCGTCGGCCCCCCGGTAGACGGTGGGATACCACCACTTGCCCTCCGTGAGTTTCGTCACGGCGACGTCGCCGGCCTGCTGGTCGACGCCGAGCGCGTCGTAGGTGCCCCGGCCGGACATCTCGCGTTCGACCACGACGGTGCCGTCCGGGTCCCGGCGGGTGACCTCGCCCCGGCCCAGCGAGAACGACCGCCCGTCGGGTTTGCCGTGTTCGATCCCCAGCGAGTCGCCCTCGTTCGGGCCGAACTGGCGCGTCGTGGCGTCGAAGGGAAAGTCGCTGTCGGCCTCACCCGCGTCCGGACAGACCGCCTCGACGAAGTCGACGGCGGCGCTCGCCGCCTCGGTCCCGGCCTTGACGCGGTGGTGGCCGGCCATCGTCGCCGTGACCGCCCGGCGCTGCTCGTCCAGTCCGAAGCGGATCTCGCGGCCGAAGCGAATCCACACCGTGGCCTCACCCGGCCAGTAACACGCCGGCGCGACCTCGTCGGGCGGCGATACGTCCGCGAACGCCGCGTCGAGCGCTGTCGCGTCCTCGCTCGCCTTTTCGAGCGCGCTGCTCAGTGCGTCGAGGTCGGCGTCGTCGGCCGCCGGTGCCCAGTCGGGCGCCCACCCCTCCGGTGCGTCGACGGAGAGCAGGTCGACGAGTTCGGGACCGCCCGTGCCGACGTCGCTGCTCCCACCCCGGACTAGCCGGAGGAGGTCGCCGCCCACCGCGACGGTCGCGTCCAGCACCGGTCGGCCGCCGGTCCACGGCGCGCTCGCCTCCGTCACCTGCACGCGCAGACGGTCGCCCTCGGAGACGTGAGCGGCCGTCGCCGAGTAGGGCAAGAACCCTTCGGGGTCGCGGTTCGCGACGGGGAACCCGTCTCCGCGCTCGTCCGCTCCGTCGTCTCTCCCGGTGTCGGTCGCGTCGGCCAGTGCGACGATGGCACCGCTCCCGAGTGTCTCGGTCACCTCGCCGGCGTAGACCGCACCACGGGGCGTCGGGTCCTGCCAGGCGAGCGCGTCCCGGCCCACGGAGCGCGCCCTGTCGACGACCGTCCGAACGGCCCCCGGAGCGCCGACGACGCCGATACCCTGTCGGTCGTCGGTCGTCCAGGCCGACGCGTCGGCCGGTTCGGACGGCAGCGCCGCGTCGAAGCGCTCGCGGATCGGCGGCGACGCCTGGACGACCGCTGTCCCGCCGTTCGCTTCGAGCAGGTGGGTCAGTGCCGTCGTGTAGATCCCCCGGACGCGGACGCGGGTCTGGTCCGGGTCTCCGGAGTCCGGGTCGCGTTCACCGCTCTCACCCTCGCCGCTCATAGCGCGTCCCGGTCGGCGGCGAAACGGACCCTGCTGTCGACGGTCGGGCCCAGCGACAGTTCGACGACCGACTCGCTCAGGACGCGCCCCCCCTCGACGGGGGCGCCCCACGAGTCGAAGCGGAGGTAGCCCCGGATGTCGTCGGCGTGCGTGAAGAGGTCGAGGTACGCGACGGCGTGTTCGGGGAACGCCTCGGCGCTGTGGGCCAGGTCCATATCCGAGTACACCGTCTCGCGACGCTCGAAGAACGATTCGATCCGTTCGGCGTCGGTTGCAGTCGCCGCGACGACCGCCTCGGAGGCCGCCCGCAGGTCGTCGGTCGAGAGGCCGACTTCCCGGAGCGCGGTCTGCTCGCGCTGGGTGAAGTGCATGGGCGGGGTTCGCGGCCGTCGCTTGAAAACGTCGCGGTCGGGACCTGGTATACTGAACCCGGATCAGATGCCGACGGCACGCAACACGAGGATGAGGAAGCCGAAGAAGGCACCGAAGGCGACCACCGTTCGCGGGTCGATGCGGATCGCGTTGCTGTCTTCGGCGTCGAAGTACCGGACGAGTCCGGCACTGGACATCAGTCCGCTGCCGTCGTTACTGCTCATGGCCACAGGTGTGCGCGCCGCCCGCCTAAGCCTTTCGCCATCGACCCGCCAGTTCCCCGGTTCCGGATCCGACGATACTGGCGGTTCAGAGGTCTGTAGGCGGTGATCAGTCGACAGGTCCCGTACAGCGCGGACCTGTAGTGAAAACGCTTATCGGGACCAATCCACTACGGTGGATACGCATGACTGTCACCCTCAAGGACTTCTACGCGGACTGGTGTGGGCCGTGCAAGACCCAGGACCCGATCCTCGAGGACCTCTCGGAGGAGTGGACCGAGGTCGAGTTCGAGAAGGTCAACGTCGACGAAGAGCAGGACGTCGCAAACGAGTACCAGGTACGCTCGCTCCCCACCCTGATCATCGAGAACGACGACGGCATCGTCGAGCGGTTCGTCGGCGTCACCCAGGCCGAGGACATCGAAGCCGCCTTCGAGAAAGCCGGCGCGTAGCGACCCGTCGAACCCCTTCTGTGCCGAGAGCGGCCTCGACAGCGGCGCAACTGTTTTCGCCGCTTCGTGCGTCTATCGAGACGTGCAGACCGTCGACTCGGCCGACGGCGTCACGATCGGCTACGAGCGCTGGGGCGAGGGGCCACCGGTCGTCGCCGTCCACGGTTCCGATACGACCCACCGCTCATGGCGCCCGTTCGCCGACCACCTCGGCGGGTTCGAAGTGTGCGCGATGGACAGACGGGGACGGGGCGCGAGCGGCGACGGTGACGGCTACGCGCTCGCTCGCGAAGGCGACGACGTTCGAGCCGTCGTCGCCGACGTGGCGGCTGGCGCAACCACTCCTTCGAACGGTGGGGTCGCGCTCGTCGGCCACTCTTTCGGCGCGCTCCCGGCTTTCGAGGCCGGGCGCCGGAACGACGCGGTCTCGCGACTCGTGCTCTACGAACCGCCGGCGCTCCTGGAACACCACCGCGCCTGGCACCACGACCTCGTTGCGGCCGTCGAACGCCGCGTTCGAGCGGGCGACGTCGCGGGCGCGCTCCGGCACTTCGAGCGCGAGGCGGCCGGCGTCTCCGACGCGGTGCTGGACCGGGTCGACTGGGACACACAGGTCGGAATGGCCGCCCAGACCCGGCGCGAGATCGCCGCCGTCGGGGCGTACCGAGCGCCCGAGGCGTCGGGGATCGAGGCCTCGACACGCTGTCTCGTCGGCGAGGAGAGCCCCGAGTACCTCCACGAGACGACGCGGGCGCTCGCGGCGTCGATCCCGGACAGCAGCGTCGAGACGCTGGCGGGCCAGGGCCACCTCGCGACCGTCACCGCGCCCGCACAACTCGCCGACGCCGTGGGTGCGTTTCTCGGTGCGTGAGTCGTCGGACCCACTCGGTGACCTCCGGTCGAGTCAGTCGCCGGGACCACCCGGCGGCCTGCGTCGAGTCACTCGAACCGGACCCAGACGTCGTGGAGGTCGGCGTCGTGGTTCCCGAGGTTGATCAGGAGAGCGGTGAGCGCTTCGACCTCGGCGGCGTTGGCGAGGGCGCCCGCCCGTCGGGCACCCAGCCCTTCGATCCCCTCGGCGAGTTCGACGACCGTCGCGACAGCCGATTCGTCGTCGCCGACGACGGGGGTGTCGGCGTCGATCTCGAACTCCAGGTCTCTCAGGGAGGCCGCCGGCAGGTTGTGGAACGCGCCGACGACCGGCACACCCTCGGGTGCAGCGCGGTCGGCGAGTGCGGTGACGCTGCCCGTCCCCGGCCGGTTGTAGTGGGCGCCGTCCTCGTCGTGTTTCATCCCGACCGCGGGTGAGACCAGGACGTCGCCGGGCCCCAGCGCGTCCGCCACCGCGTCGACCGTATCGGTGAGATGGTAGGCCGGGACGGCACAGACGACGACGTCGCCGCGGGCGGCGGCTTCCTCGTTCCCACAGCCCGCGAGGTCGCCCGAGGCGCCGTGGTCGGCCAGGGCTCGCTCGTAGTCGGCGACACACTCGCGAGCGCGCTGGGCGTCACGGGAACCGACGACGACCGTGTGGTCGGTGTCACGGGCCCAGCGCAACGCCAGGCCCTCCCCGATGTCACCCGTCCCGCCGAGCAGTGTGACGTTCATGCCGGCCCCACGACCGACCCGGAGATAACGCTGGCGACACCGCGTTTCGTCGACGACCGCCCGGACAGGGACGCTGGTGTGACGGTCGCGAGCGAATCAGTCCGCGCCGTCGCGTGGCTCCGGGCGGTCGGTCGCATCGTCGAGCAGTGCGGGCAGGTCGTTCACCGAATCGACGACGGCACTCGCCCCCGCCCGCTCGAATTTCCGGCGGCCGTCCTCGCCGCCCAGTCCACCGCTGAAGACGCCGACGCCGTGGTACGTGCGCGAGGGGTCGGCCTCGCTGGCGTTGACCGCGGTGTGGACGTCGTCGAGCGTGTCGCCGACGAAGGCGACCGAGTCGGCGTCGAAGCGCTCGGCCAGGGTCACGAGCGCGTCGGGGTCGGGCTTGCCCGCCTCCCAGTCGTCCATCGTGAAGCGGTGGTCGGCGGGGAGGTCCAGCCCCACCCTGTCGAGTGCGATGTCGGCCTCGGCGCCCGGGCGGCCCGTGAGGACGCCCACGTCGTAGCGTTCCCCGAGAGTCTCCAGTGTCGCGCGCTCGACGAGGACGGGTTCGTCGTGGATGTAGCCGGCCGCGACGTCTGCGTCGGGTTCGCCGCCCTCCAGCTCGCGATACAGGTCGGGGCCGAGGTAGAGTTGCTGGAAGATATCGCGCAGGCGCCCGGAGTCCCACGCGCTCATGACCCGCTCGCGCTCGGCGGGGTCGAGGCTGTCGAGGACGACGGTCTCGGCGCCAGAGAGCCCACCGCCGGTCGCGGCGATACGGTCGGTGAACGTCTCGACCGACAGCGCGAGTCCCTCGCGGCGCGCGAGGACGTACAGCGCCGCCGCGTCGGTCAACTCCCAGTCGTTGTTGAACCCGCCGGCGTCCTTGAACTCCTGGACGTCCGCCTTCGCGATGGTGTCGTCGTAGACGTGTGCGACCGATTCGACGATGGCCCGGCGGTAGGAGTCGGCGACGTCGACGAGCACTCCGTCGACGTCCAGCACGACCGCGTCCGCGTTCATTACCGGCGTCGACGTCCCCGGCGAAAAAACACTTTCCGACTCGGACCGAGACGGGGCACTTGCCGGGCCGGTCCGTGAGGGACACCTGCCGACCCGGTCCGGGTGCCTGTGGACGAACCGACCGTACGCGACCAGTCCCGCGGGATACGCGTCGCCGGTCGGGGTTTTTATGACTCCCGGTCTGTTATGGGGAGTATATGCACGTCGACATCGTGCCGGTGGGCGACGTCCCCGCTCGCGTCAAGCGGGAGGCGTCCGCGAGCCTGCGTGCCGTCTACGACGCTGACGTCACGATGCACGACACGCAGTCGATCCCCTCCGGCGCGTACGACCGCGGTCGCGACCAGTACAGCGCCGAATCGTTCATCAAACTCGCCACACGCGTCGGCTCCGGCGACAAGAACATCGCCATCACCAGCGAGGACCTGTTCTATCACCGTCGCAACTACGTCTTCGGCCTGGCGTATCTCGACGGCAAGGGGTCGGTCATCTCGACCCACCGGCTAAACACCTCCTCGGACGGCGGCGTCACCCGCCGCCCCGACGAGGACGTCTTCGCCGACCGCGTCCGCAAGGAGGTCATCCACGAGATCGGCCACACGATGGGCCTCGAACACTGCGACAACAAACGCTGCGTGATGAGTTTCTCCCCCACCGTCCGCGAAGTCGACATCAAAGACGAAGCGCTCTGTGGCTCCTGCCAGCGCGAAGTCCTCTGAGTCGCACGACCGCCGATAGCAGCGATTTTCCTCTCGCTCACTGCTCTGACTGCCGATCGTCACGCCTCCCGGGAGGTTACCGATCCGATACCAACGTGGTTAGGTATCACGGCTATTCGTGGGGGGACTCTATCGCTATACACGATGAGCCAACACGAACAGCCGGACCGGACGAGCGAGCTGGGGGAACTGTTCGTCACCGTCACCGGTGACGACACGGTCACGGAAGACCAGGTCGAGGGGGCCTCGAAAGAGCCCGCCGCGGAAGACGACGACGAGGACCTCGAATCGGCAGTCGACGACGGCCTCGACGGCGCGGTCGGTGCCGACCTCGACGCCAACGCGTAACTGGTCTCCAGCGAGCAGTCCCCGCACGCGAGACCCGCGAACGACCCCGTAGACACCCCCCGGGAAAAACGCCGTGAATAGCACCTACGAATAACCCTGCGAACAGCCCCTGGTGTACCGCGTCGATACCAGCGGCTGTGATCCCCGAACGGGGCCGGTACCGTTCTCTGGACGTCGTCAGGACGAGTCGTTACATCCCGATATCGACGATTTCGACGGGTGTCTCGGCGGCATGCTCGCGGAGTCGCGGGACCCGCTCGCGGAGTTCCTCGGGTGAGTGAGCGTCCGACCCGAGCGTCACCGGGACGTCGTACTCCGCGAGTATCGAGAGAAAGGCGGACCTGGGGTGGAACTGGCCGTACTCGCGGTCGATCCGGCCGGCGTTTATCTCGGGGACGACGTCGGCCTCGGCGAGTGCGGCGGCGACCGTGCGGTAGTGGTCCTCGTCGGCGTACCCCCTGAGTGCAGGGTTACGCTCGATTATGTCGGGGTGGGCGACGATGTCGAACAGGCCGGACTCGACGAGTGCGACGAGCCGGTCGAAGTACTCGTCGACGGCGCCGCGTTGCTCGGCCTCGCCCAGGTCGGCGAAGTAGTCCCAGTGGACGTTGGCCTCGTCGATCTCGTGGACGCTCCCGACCGCGTACTCGAAGTCGGCCTCGGCGAGAAACGACCGGATCGCGTCCTCGTCGGCGGGGTGATAGTCCACCTCGACGGCGTCGAAGACCCGGAGGTCGTGTTCGGCCGCGTACTCCGCGATGGCCTCGCGGCGGCGTTCGTAGGTCAGGTCGAGGTTGAACCCGAAGCGGCGCTTGTACCGCCGGAGGTGGTCGCGGTCGGAGACGTTACAGTGGTCGGCAAAGCCCACGCCGTCCAGCCCCGCGTCGGCGGCCGCCCGGACCATCCGTCCCAGGAACACGCCGTCGGAGTAGTTCGAGTGGACGTGGTAGTCGTACACGCTCACGGCTGGGTGGGCCGACGGCATGTGTGTTTCGTGCTCTCGGGACGTGTGGTTCGCGCTCGCGGCACGTGTGGTTCGTCCCTGTGGGCCGGTGGCACGCGTTCCTGCTGGTGTCCGACACGGACCGCGTCGGCACCCCCGTCGGCCAGTGGCGTCCCCAGGAACCGGCAATCAGAGAGGGGAAGCCAACACCGATTGTCGCTCCGACCCAACCGATCCCCGTGACCGCGTCACCACCCCCTTCGGAGTTACACTTCGCGGACGCGCCGGCCGTCGACGAGGTGCCAGGACCGAAGTCACGTCGCCTGCGTGAGCGCCAGCGGACCGCCGAGAGTTCCGCGGTGCTCTACCCGACCGAGGTGCCACTGGCCTTCCGGGAGGGTCGGGGTGCCACCATCGAAGACGTCGACGGCAACCGCTATCTCGACTTCTTCGCCGGCATCAGCGTCCTCAACGTCGGCCACGCCAACCCCTACGTCACCGAGGCCGTCACCGAACAGGCCGAGCGACTCCCGCACTCACTGGATTTCCCCACCGAGGCCCGACTGGACCTGATCGAGAAACTCGACGACGTAGCCCCCGGTGGGCTCGCCGGCGACAGTCGAGTCGTCTTCGGCGGCCCGACCGGCAGTGACGCCGTCGAGGGGTCGATCAAACTCGCCAAGCAGTACACGGGCAATCGCGGGATGATCGCCTTCTACGGCGGCTTCCACGGCGAGACCTCGGGCGCCTTCTCGCTGTCGGCCGACGGCAAATACAAGCGCGATTACACCCCCCTCCTGGCGGAGGTCGAACACGCGCCCTACCCCTACCCGTTCCGCCAGGAGTGTGGGCCCGAGGAGGCCGTCGAGCGCTCGCTAGAGACGGTCAAGACACTGCTGGGCGACCGCTACGGCGCGATGCCCAACCCTGCGGGGGTGTGGGTCGAACCGATCCAGGGTGAGGGTGGCATCGTCGTCCCGCCCGCCGGCTTTCTTTCCGGGCTGCGTGACCTCTGTGACGAGTACGACGTGCCGCTGATCGTCGACGAGATCCAGGCCGGGATGGGCAGGACGGGGGAGTGGTGGGCCAGCGACCACTTCGACGTGACCCCCGACGCGATCACCGTCGCGAAGGGGATCGGCAACGGCCACCCGCTCTCGGCGACGATCTACCGCGAGGAGCTGGACACCTGGGGACCGGGTGGCCACACCGGCACGTTCCGCGGGTACAACGTCGCGATGCGCGCCGCGCTCCGGTCGATCGAGTACATCGAGGCCCACGACCTCCTCGACCACGCGACTGACCTGGGCGTGTACCTCCGCAAACGCCTCGCCCGCGTCGACAGTCCGCTGGTCGGGCAAGTTCGCGGGATGGGGCTGTTCGTCGGTGCCGAACTGGTCGACGAAGCGGGCGCCCCGTCGGCGGACGTCGCCTCGGCCGTCCGCCAGCGGTGCATGGAGCGGGGCGTCCTCGTCTGGGGCGGCGGTCGCGAGGACAACGTCGTTCGCCTGCTCCCGCCGCTCGTGATGACCCACGAACAGGCCGAAATCGGACTCGATATCGTCTGTGACGCCATCGAGAACGTGACCGCCGAGCGAGTCGACGGGTACTGACCCGACACGGCGCCGCGGATCCCGGAACGAGAACGATCCTATGTCCGCAACCCGTCTCGGCTCTGCTCGTCTCGCCTCGACCCGTCGCGGTGCGTGGTTCTACTCGTCGAACCGACTCCCGGCGGCGACCAGAAACCCCACGATGGCGGTGATGAAGGCGACGGTGCCGATGGCGACGACGCCGACCTGGAAGAGCGGACCGCTGAGTCGGTTCGCCGTCAGCAACACGAACACCGCGGTGACGAAGCCGACGAGCGCGAGCGTCCGCCCCAGTCGGCCGTAGTCGATACCGCCCCCGGGGCTCGCTTCTTGTTCCGTCTCGGGTTCGGTACTGGCTGTGGACCCGCCGTCGGTTCTGGCTCCGGTGTCGGGCCCGACTTGCGTGTCACCCGGCACGCCTGAGCACCTCCGCCAGAACGCCCCGGTAGTCGGTGTCCATCCCCGCGTTGCCCAGCGAGTGGATCGACTGGCAGATCCACATCCCGGCGGTGAAGTTGATGAACGCGACCATCGATACCAGGCCGACCTGTCCCTCGACGAACAGCCCCGAGATGACCGCGCCGGCGAACCCGAGAGCCATGATAGCATGTGTGATCAGCGACCGGGTCCCGAAGTCGGCGAGCGATCCCGTCACGTTCGCGGCAATTGACATGCAGAGGATAGGGACAGAAGCCGTAAATAGGCACCGCGCGCCCGACCCGCTCCGGGCCGATTCTCATCGAGATCACTCGGGCCGACAGACCCTTTACCGGGAGTCGGCTACCCGCCGACGTGAACCGAGCGACGAAGCGCCGGACGGTCCTCGGGGGCGTCGCCGTTGCCGCCGTCGGTGGGACGGGGTACCTGCTGGGACGCTCACCCGAACCGGTCCGGGGACTCCGGGCCGTCGACTCGCTGGCCGACGACGAACGCTTCGCCTACGTCGGCGGCGCCGGCGACGGCGAGACCCTCCACGCCGAGGTGGCGATGCGCGAGCGCGCGAACACCGAACAGGAGATCGTCCTCTTTCCCGACAGCGACCGCCCCGTCCGGGCCGCGATACCGCCGTTGCGGAGTTTCTGGCGGTTCTCCGCCCCCGTCGGAAGTCGTTCGCCCGGCGAGGGGACACTGCGAGTCGACAATACGTTCTTGTCGGTCGAACGCATTGCCGACCCGCCGACGGCTGCCGACGCGGCGGTCCGACTGACGCCGCGGATCACCTGGCAGTCGGACTACCTCGCTCACGCCAGGGGCTACGGCGACGAGCGTGGTGGTCGTCTCCACGTCTCCTTCCGGGTCCGGACGACCGACGGACTCACGCCCGACACGCTCGTTCTCCGGGCGCCTGACCGGTCAGTGCTGGCCCGCCACACCGTGCCAGAAGGGGTCTTCGAGACGGCATTCGACCTCGACTCGGTGGTCGACCGCGAGGCCGACGTCGAACTCGTCGGCCGCCGCGACGGCGAAGAAGTCGACGCGTTCCCGATGTTCTCTCACTGAGACGCGAGACCGCCGGCCGGCCCTCTCGTGTGTGGCCCGTCGCGCTACTGCTCGGCGATCCACTCGCGGGCTTCGGCCATGTCGCCCGCGAGGACGTAGGTGAAGTCCAGATGGGCGGTCTGGTCGACGAACCCCTCCATCTCCATCTCGGCGATGACGCTGTCGGCAGTGACCGAGACGGTGTACTCGATGCCCGCCTCGATGACCTTGGGTATCCACTCCTCCTGGAGCCACTCCTTGTCCGCCTCGTCGTGGGCTTTGATGCCGCTCGTGTCGACGATCGACTTCCGCTTGTCCTCCTCTCTGATGATCTCCAGGAGGTGGTTGGCCCCGTCGCGGAACTCCTGCCCGGCAGCGAACTGATCCCAGGTGTGGATGATCGCGTCGATGTCGTGGTCGATCTCGACCGTGTAGTTCTCTTCGTCTGCTGCTACCTGCTTCGGCATAGCTGAACATGGATAATTCCCCGTAATCAATCCACCTCTCCGAGTATCATGTTCGATAAAACATTTGCTCGCGAGTTGGTTGCGGTCCCCGGCCGGCGGCGCCGACACCGACGCCGGGGCGTCACGACCCGCCCGTGAGAGTCCGCGGACCGACCGGCCGACGCTCCGATGCCGGCCGTCCGTGCTCGACCGAACCAGTCGGGGCCGGCGCCGATCCCGCGGGCGGATTCTTACCGAACAGTAAATTTTTAACTGCTCGGTCAGAGAGTGTGTGTGGGTATGACACAAACGATCATACGGAATGGGACGGTCGTGTCCCTGGACCCGGACGTCGGAGAGTTCGACGAAGCGGACGTCCTGGTCGAGGACGGCGAGATAGTCGAGGTGGGGCGCGGGTTGAGCACCGACAACGCGGAGGTGATAGATGCCAGCGACCACATCGTGTTGCCGGGGTTCGTCGACTCGCACATCCACCTCGCACAGACCCAGGTCAGGGGTATCGCCGGGGACTGGTCGCTCATGGGCGAGTACTTCGAGCATATGCTCGGCAACATCACCGGGCTCTACCAACCCGAAGACATGTACCTCGGTGGCCTCTTCGGCGCCTTCGAGAAACTCCACACGGGGACGACCACAGCGCTCGACTGGTCGTATCCCAACACGCTCGAACACGGCGAACGGGCCCTCGACGCGTTGCAGGACGCCGGCCTCCGCGCGGTGTACACCTACGGCCCGCCCGGTGACGACGCGGCCAAGTGGTGGTACGAGAGCGACGTCGGCCTCCCCGAGGAGAACATCCGCGAACTCCACGAGGAGACGATCAGCGACGACGACCTGCTCAGCCTGGCGCTCGGGCTCCGGGGGCCGGACTTCTGTGTCGACGAGACCGCCCGCGCCGACCTGGAACTGGCCCGCGAGCTGGATGCCCTCGCGACGATCCACATGGGCGCCGCGCTGTGGTCGTCGTCGGTCTACAGCGAAGACTACCAGGGCTTTGGCTGTCTCCACGACATGCTCGGTCCCGACGTCAACGTCGCCCACGGCAACCACTTCGCGCAGGAAGACGTCGACCACGCCGTCGAGCAGGGCGTCTCGTTTTCCTCCACCCCGGAGGTCGAGATGCAGATGGGCCACGGGATCCCGGTCACCGGCAAGGTCATGGCGGCCGGCGGGCGCCCGGCGTGGGGCGTCGACGTCTGTTCGAACATCAGCGGCGACGTCGGCAGCCAGATGCGGGTCGGCATGCAGGTCCAGCGGATGTTCGACAACCAGGAGGTCCTCGAGGGCGGCGAGGAGGTCACCGAAGTGAGCATCGACTGCCGGGAGACCCTGGAGATGGCGACCATCGAGGGTGCTCGCGCGCTCGGCCTCGAAGACGAGATCGGCACGATCACCCCCGGCAAACGGGCCGACCTCGTTCTGTTGCGGGCGAACGACTTCCTGACCGCGCCCTCGTTCGACCCGGTCCAGACCGCCGTCTTCCAGTCCGAACCCGCTCACATCGACACCGTCCTCGTCGACGGCGAGGTCGTCAAGCGCGACGGCGAACTGCTGAACCCGCTGGTCGACGAGGAGTTCGACCGGTTCGTCGCCTCCGGTGAACGTCTGGTCGAGGAGGCGGGGCTGGAGTTCTGATGCGCCTCGGAACCTACGAGTCGGGCGAGGGGACCTGGCCCGGCGTCCGGACCGGCGCCGGCGTCGTGAACCTGCCCGAGGCCGGCGAGGCGGCGGGCGTCGACCTCCCGGCACACACGAACGAGTTGCTCGGGACGTGGGAGTGGCGACCCAAGGCCGAACTGGCCCTCGACTACGCCGCCGAGACCGGCGTCGGCGTCTACGACGAGGGTGACCTGTCCCAACGTGCGCCGGTCCCGAACCCGGGGAAGATCGTCTGTGTCGGCCTGAACTACCGCGACCACGCCGAGGAGGGCGGCAATCCGATCCCCGACGAGCCGGTCCTGTTCGCGAAGTTCCCGACGACGGTCAACGACCCCGGCGGCGAGATCGCGTGGGACCCCGACTACACCGAGCAGGTCGACTACGAGGCCGAACTCGTCGCCGTCGTCGGCGAAGAGGCACGACGGGTCGACGCCGACGAGGCGATGGACCACGTCGCCGGCTTCACGGTCGGCAATGACGTCTCCGCTCGTGACCTGCAACACGGCGACGGCCAGTGGGTCCGCGGCAAGAGTCTCGACGGGTTCGCGCCGACCGGTCCCGAACTCGTCACGACCGACGAGGTCGGCGACCCCCACGACCTGGACATCTGGACCGAGGTCAACGGCGAGCGCCTTCAGGAGTCCAGCACCGACCAGTTCATCTTCGGCGTCGACGAACTGGTCGCCTTCTGTAGCCGGGCGTTCACGCTCGAACCCGGCGACCTGGTCTTTACCGGCACGCCGCCGGGCGTCGGCGTCTACCGCGAACCCCCCATCTTGCTGGCGGACGGCGACGAGGTGACCGTCGGTGTCGAGGAGTTGGGCGAGTTGCACAACCACTGCGCGTTCGATTGACCCGCGCGGACTCGCGAGGGACCGTCGCCCGCGTTCGGGACCGGCGAGGTGACTGTCCCGCGCACGAGACTCGCGGGGGCCGCCGCGCGCGGGACTCGCGGGGCGTCGTTTCTCACGTGTCCGCCGCCCGCTCTCGGCAACACGGTGGGACGACGAGCAACCGCCCAACCCAGAAAAATGGCGTCTTAGCGCCTATAACGCCAGTATCGGCGCAAGATTGATACGAGTCTGTCCACTCGATAGCACATGGACTCGGACCAGGATTCGGAGTTCGGCGGGGAAGACGTCCTCGACGTGATGGCCCGGGCGAACCGGCGAGAGGACTTCAGCGCGCGCCGTCCCGCCCAGTACACGAACTGGATCGACGAACAGCTCTCCTGGAAGGAGACCTGCTACGTGGGGAGCTGGTCGTCGTTCGCGAATCTTTTACTCGAGGGGCCGGAGGCCATCGACCTCCTGGCCGACCTGAGCATCAACTCCTTCGCCGACTATCCCGTCGGCGGGGGTAAACACGTCGTCCAGTGTGACGAGCACGCGAACGTCGTCGCCGAGGGCGTCCTGGTTCGGGAGGGTGAGGAGACGTTCATCGTCCACGGGGTGCCGGCCTACTGGACCGCCTACAACCTCGAAACGGGCGACTACGACGCCACCCGCGAGTTCAGGGATACGTTCAACTACGGGATACAGGGTCCCAACTCGCTCAAGGTCCTGGACGCGCTCGCGGACCACTCGCTTCGCGACGTCGGGTTCATGCGCTCCGGGGAGATCGAGATCGCCGGTATCGACGTGACTGCCGTCCGCTTCGGCATGTCGGGCGAACTCGGATTCGAGCTCCACGGCCCCGGTGAGCACAGCGAGACGGTCTGGACGGCGATCCTGGACGCCGGCGAGGAGTACGGCATCCGGCGGCTGAGTTCGGGGACCTCCTCTATCAACCAGTTAGAGGCTGGAATCCCCTCACGGGTTCGTGATTTCGTCTCCGCCATCTTCGGGGAGGAGATGGCCGACTATCGGGCGTTCCTCCGCGGACACCAGACGCGGGATCTGATCACCCACGCCGTCGAGGGGAGTTTCGAGGCCGATGACATCAGCGACTACTACCGGACACCGGTGGAACTGGGCTGGGACCGATACACGAAGTTCGACCACGACTTCGTCGGTCGGGAGGCACTCGAGGCCGAAGCCGCCGACCCACAGCGGGTGCTGGTGACCCTGGAGTGGAACGACGAAGACGTCATCGACGTGTACGCGTCCCTGTTCCGGGAGGGACCGGCGTTCAAGTACATGGAGATGCCCCACCAGCAAAAGCGGTCGATGATCGCCGACCGGGTCCTGAAAGACGGCGAGGACGTCGGCGTGGCGACGATGCGTGGCTACAGCTACTACTTCCGGCAGATGCTCTCGCTCGCGACCGTCGACGTCGAGCACGCCGACCCCGGGACGGAGGTGACGGTGCTCTGGGGCGAAGGGGAGAACCCGGCCAGTCCGACCGTCGAGGACCACGTCCAGAAAGAGGTCCGGGCGACCGTCGCGGAGACTCCCTACAAGGAGGACAACCGCCGGAAGGACCTCTCCCAGGAGTGACTCACTGAACGGAGACCGTGGCGCGCGCTGTCTCGTGCGTTCATGCGCGAGTCGGAAACTGCGCGTGGGATGAGCATCGCAGCGAAGCGAGAAGCGCAAGAGGCTGGGGAGGTGTGAGGTATGCTGTCGCGGACACGCTCCTCAGTTATGTGGAGTTGGCCACCGAACGTACAACGTCGAGACAGCCTGTGCAACATACCTTCTCCTAGTGGACTGAAAGGGCGAGGCGCAGTGGCGTGACGCAGGAGCGCCATCACTGGTTGAACGGGGAGCGGTGCGAGGCGCGAACGGAGTGAGCGCCTCGATGCGAACGGGGAACGTAGTGACCCGTGAGCCGAGCGACCCGTGAGGCGCGCTCGTGTAGTCGCCTGAGCGACCCCTATCTGAGCGACCGCAGGGAGCGAAGGTATGTCGCTCAACGACCACGAGCGGGCCGAGGGCTTTCGACGCACGACGTCGAGTGCGGTGCTGTCATCGAAGATCGTCGTTTCAGCCGTAAGTCGGACAAAAAACAGGCAAACCGAACGTCCGGAACGCTCGCACGACCGACACCGATCTCAGTCGGTCCCGATCCCGAAGACCTCGCGCGGGTTCTCCAGAACGACCTGGCGGATCGCGTCGACGTCGATGCCGAACTGGTAGAGTTCGAAGATGGCCCGCTTGAGCGAGAAGACCTCCGAGCGGATCACGTTCGCGGCGTCGGTGTCCATCATGATACGCCCGGGGCCGTACTCGTCGATGGCGTTCGCGACCGTCTCGGCCGTGATCGAACTGAACCACGACTGCCCGATGGTGAAACTCACCTGGCAGTCCGTCTCGGTCATGAGATACTCCAGGTTGTTCAGGTCCGCGTGGGAGGCGACGACCTGCTCCTCGGAGAGGCCGGCCTCGCGGGCGACCTCCAGGTCTATCTTCACGGCTTCGAGTGCCGGGTTCTCGGCGTCGATCACCGGTTCCTGTCCCAGCCCGGCGTTTTTCTCGTAGCCCGGTATCGCCATCCCCGGCCGGTAGGGTCGCTCGGCCGGGCTCGCCTGGTTGGGTGTGTGGAGGACCACCGGGAGGTCGTTCTCGTCGGCGAGTTCCATCTGCGCGCCGACGACCGCACGCTGGCTCTCCAGGCCCCACGTTTCGACGTGCTGTGCGGGGACGACCCCGGTCTCGCCGATGGCGACGACCTCGTCGAGTTCGGCGTAGTCGGCCATCGCATCGACGAGGTCGTCGGGGTTCTCGATGCGGACGCCGGTGTGGATCCCCAGCCCCAGATTCGTCTCGAAGAAGTGGTTGCGCTCGATGGCCGCCCGACGATTGATCGCGTCGTCCCAGAGATAGCGGACGTCCTCGGCGCGCACGGGCTTGTAGGGCGTCCAGTGATAGCCCGAGGCGACCATCATCATCGCGTGACACCCCGAGAGGGCGTAGCGCTCGCGGTCGTCCCACGAGAGGGTGTGGGCGTGGTTGTGCACGTCGACCCACGGGAGGTTCAGCAACTCCCGCGGGAGGTCGACGTCGGCGTCGAGATGCGCCGCGTCGGTGGGCCGTCGGGTCGGTGGTGAACTCATGGATCCCCCTACCGGCGCGCGGACTTTTACAGTTTGGTTAGTCTTTTACAGTCCGGTAAAACTTTAGTGGCTGTCGCTCGCAGGCACGGGTATGACACTATTGATCGGCACAGACGACGGCCTCTACCGGGTTCGTGACCTGCCTTTCGAGCGTGGCGACGCGGAAGCGGTTCTCGACTGTGGCGTCGTGACGGCGGTGAAGACGTGGGACCACACCGAAGGCGTGTTCGTCGCCTCGTCGACGGGTGCCTATCGTTCGACCGACGGCGGTGACACCTGGGAAGACCTGGGGGTGCCCATCGGGGACCGCTTCTGGCACGCCGGCGAGAGCGAGGTGTGGGCGATACTGGCGACGCCCGGCGCTCTCTACGCGGGGACGAACGACCCCTATCTCTACCGGTCGACCGACGACGGCGAGACCTGGGTCGAATGCAAGGGCTTTCGCGAGTTGCCCTCGCGGGGCCACTGGGAGTCGCCTATCGACCCCCACTACGCGCGATTGCGCGCACTCGAAACGGTGCCCGGTCGCCCGGACCAGTTGATCGCCGGCGTCGAGGCCGGCGGTATCCACGTGAGTCGGGACGGCGGGCAGACGTGGGTCGACCGCCGGGACAGTATCGTCGACGACGTCCACCAGATACTCCCCATCTCCGAGGACGTCTGGCTCGCGGCGACGGGCTATCTCGACCACAACCTCGAGAATCTCGGACTGGGCCACGCCGTCGGCGAGGGCGGGCTCTGGCGGACGGTCGACGGCGGCGACTCCTGGACCCGGATCGACGGCGGGACGGACTTCTCGTACATCCGGCGCGTGTTCGTCCACGACGGGCGGGTCTTCTTCGGCGGCGGCGAGGAGGCCCCGCCCGCCTGGGTCGAGGACGACCACGAGGTGGCGCTGTTCGAATCCACCAACTTCGGCCGCGACTGGGAACGGGTCCCCTACCCCGGCGAACCCCACGAGGTCGTCGAGACCTGGGAGGTCTACGACGGCGACGTCGTCTGTGGGTCGGGTCTCTTCGACGTCCCCGACGCCCGCGACGACGTCGAGGGGCGGATCATGCGCCGGACCGACGACGACTACGAGACCGTGGGGCGTGTCGCCGCGAACGTCAGCCGCATCGAGGGACTCTGAGATGAGCGAGGACACGAACGACCTCGCGGCGGCCGACGGCGAGCGCGACCCGCCCTCGCAGGTCGGTCGCTTTCTCTACAGTGGGATCCTCGCGTACATGGCCGTCGACGGGTTCAAGAACAACGCAAAGCGCGTCGAGATCGCCGAGTCCAAGGGGGTCCCGATGGCCGAGCACGCAGTCCCGTTCGTCACCGGAATGCTCTTCGTCGCGAATCTCGGGATCCTGTTCTGGAAGTACCCCCGGATCTCGGCCGGCGCGCTGGTCGTCTTCTTCGTCGGGACGACCCCAGCCATCCACAACTTCTGGACGATGGAGGGCAAAGAGCGCAACGACAACAAGATCAACTTCCTGAAGAACGTCGCCTTGCTCGGCGGTGCCATCGTCTTCCTCGCCGAAGCCGACCGCGATTCCTGAGCGACTGTGGCTCTGTCTGGTGTGTTCGGGGTACCCGTACTCGTCGAGTGTGTCGAACGCCTCCGGCTCGCTCGCTAGCTGGTAGTTCGGCCGCTGCTCGCATGGTGGCTGAAAGCCCTCGGCCCGCTCGCGGTCGCTCCGCTCACGGGTCGCGTTGCTCCCCGTTCGCGCCTCGCACCGCTCCCCGTTCGGCCAGTGGTGGCGCTCCTGCGTCGCGCCACCCGCGCCTCGCCCTTTCAGTCCACCGGAAGACTCACTCCGTTCGTCTTCCGAGCCCTGGCTCACTTCGTTCGCCAAGACGCCAGGGACAGCGA
>ENA-ORCS01000732-ORCS01000732.1-marine-metagenome-genome-assembly--contig:-NODE-732-length-18305-cov-3.964341_pt1 | contig 18305 bp, 19 predicted proteins | sample MGYA00237781_ERZ508513 | MGnify/ENA primary metagenome ERZ508513 (study PRJEB26184, sample SAMN06268793) | marine metagenome | isolation source: Eden Landing Ponds, San Francisco, CA, USA | place...
GCCGGACGTCGCCGTCGGACGCGAACACGAAATTCTCCGCGACCAGCGAGGCATCGATGTCGCGGGCCAGCCGGACGAACGGGATGTCGGTCTCGGTGACGTCAAACTCGAGCCGGGTGACCTCCGTCCCCGTCAGCGCCTTCTTGCTCTCGGCGGCGTTGATGGCGTAGGCGATGGTGTCCGCGAGCTCCCCGAGCACCGCCTGCTCGAGGTCGCCGAACACGTCCGTCTGGTCGGCGTAGACGCTGATCGCACCGTAGACGGCGTCCTCGTACTCCAGCGGGAACGACGCGGTCGCGTGGTAGCCACGGTCCAGCGCCGCGCGCTGCCAGGGCTCGAACTCCCCGTCACCGAGCACGTCGTTGACGATCTGGGGGCTCCGGTCGCGGGCGGCCAGCTCGCTCGGGGAGTTCGCGCCGGCAAGCGCCCCGACCCCGTCGGCGGCGTCCGTACCCGCCCGCTCGCGAACCAGGAGCTCACCGGTCCGGTCGATCTCGCCGATCCACGCCAGCCCGTAGGGCCCCGCACCGGCCAACTTCTCGCAAGCGACGGCCTCGATCTCCGCCCGAGTGGAGGCGCGGACGAGCGCCCGCGAGATGCTGCGGATGATGTCGTTGATCCGGTTCAAACGCTCGAGCGTGCGGTTCTGCTCCTCGAGTAGCCGTTCGCGCTCCTCACGTTCGCGCTCGCGCTTGACCCGATCAAGCGCGGCCTCGACGTTACCCGCGACCGTCCCGACGAAGTCGAAGTCGGCCGCGCTGATCCCGCTCTGGCTCGGCGTTCCCACGATGAGCACGCCGTGGCTGCCCATCGGGAACAGCGCCACCTCCGAGAGGGCGTCCGGCACCGAGCCGTCGTCGACGGTCGTCGGCTCGCCACCCTCGGCGAACGCTCGCCGCGAGTCGCTCCGGCCCGGCTAGGTACGGCGTCCGCTGTGGCGGCGTCGTGAGTGGGTTCGGGGTGTACGCCCGCCCGACGCGGCCCACCGAGACGGGGGTGTGGTCGTCGCCGCCGAGCCCCCCCGCGTCGGCGAGATACAGCGATCCGTCGTCGCCGTGGCATTCGAGGCTATAGAACTCCCGGCTGCGGTGGGGCGCATAGAGGCTCGCGGTGAGGCGGACGAGCGGGCCGTTCGCGAACGCGACCGTCGCCTCGACGTGGCTCGGACGCGCCGGTTCGCGCGACTCGCGGTCGGGCCAAGGATCGACGGCGTCGGCGACCCGCACCCGGCGCGCGGGGCCGAACCACGACACGAGGAGGCTCAGAGGGTACACCGCCCCGTCGTACAGTGGGCCGACTCGGAGGAAGGAGTCGGGCGCGTCGTGCCACTCCGTCACCCGGCCGACGTGGGCGTGGGCGTAGGCCAGACGCACCGGACCGAGGCGGCCGTCGTCGAGCGCCCGGCGGGCGAGTCGCTGGCCCTCGCAGTCCGGGGTGAGCGGCGCACAGCCGAGCGCGCGGTCGTGCCGGGCCGCGAACGCGACGAGGTCGCGCGCCCGTTCGGCGCCCAGCGCGAGGGGTTTCTCGCTCCAGACGTGTCGCCCCGCGCGGAGCGCCCGCTCGGTCACCGCGGCGTGGGCGCCGTGGCTGGTCAGATTCACCACGAGCGGCGCGTCCGTGGCGTCGAGGAGGGTGTCGAGGTCGGTGTACGCCGTCGCGCCCGTAGCGGCCGCGAACGACGCCGCCCGGTCGGCGTCGAGATCACACACTGCGACCGGCGAGAGCGGCGACGCGTCGAGGCCGGCGGCGTACTTCTCCGCCACGGCCCCACAGCCCACGAACGCACACTCCATACCTCTCGGCGGGCGGCGGCGGTGAAAAGCCTCCCGCCCGGCTTAAGCCCGTCCCGCCCGCAGGAAGGACGATGGCCCGGATCGCGGTCCTCCACAACACCCTCGACGGTCGCGGCGGCGCCGACGCCGTCTGCCTTCACGTCTGTGCGGCCCTACAGGACACCCACGACGTGACGCTGGTTACCCTCTCGCGGTCGTCGCTGTCGACGCTGAACCGCCTGTTCGACACCGACGCGGCCGTGCCCGTCCACCGCCCGCCGGGCACCGCGCTGGTCTCCAAGGTGTTCGACGCCCTGCCCGAACGGGTCGGTCCGGCGCTCGCTCCGCGGAGCGTCCTCCTCGACCGCATCTTCGCCCGGCACGCCCACCAGTTCGACGCGGCCGTCAGCACCGCCAACGAGTTCGCGCTGTCGCTCCCGTCGGTCCAGTACGTCCACTTCCCGCAGTTCAACCGGCGGTGGACGCCGGTCGGCGAGGGGGGCCGCCTCGACCCGCTCTGGAGTCGGCTGGCCGGTCTCGGCGACCGCCGACTCCCGGCCGACACCCGTCTCTTGGCCAACTCTGGCTGGACGGCCGACGCCGTCGAGGACATCTACGACCGCCGGCCGACGGTCTGTCATCCGCCGGTCGATCCGCCGCCGACCCCGCGCCCTTGGGACGACCGCGAGGACGGCGTCGTGGTCGTGGGACGACTGGCACCGGACAAGCGACCGCTCCGGGCGATCCGGATCGTCGACGGCGTCCGCGACCGGGGTCACGACCTCCACCTCCACCTCGTCGGGTCGTCGTCCATGTACCCCGACTACGCCGACCACGTCGCCGCCGCCGCGGCCGCCCGACCGTACGTCCACCTCGACCGCGACGCGCCCCGTGAGCGGATCGACACACTCCTCGAAACGCACCGCTACGGGCTCAACTGCAAGCCTCGGGAACACTTCGGGATGGCGGTCGCGGAGTACGTCGCTGCCGGAATGGTGGCGTTCGCGCCCGACGCGGGTGGGCAACGGGAGGTACTGGACGGGCGCCCCGACCGACTGTTCGGGTCGACGGCCGACGCCGTCGACACCGTCGCCGCTGCCGTCGCGGCCGACGCCCGTCCGACGCTCCCCCGCGACCGCTACGCGAGCGAGCGGTTTCACGCCGCCGTTCGGGACCACGTCGCGGCGATCCTGTAGCCGTCGCTCTGCGCTAGGTCGTCACACCGCGCCGGTGGGGACGGCGTGCATCACGGCCGTCAGCGTCGGCGTGTCGACGAACCTCGGCACCCCGGTCGAACCGAAGAAGAACGCTCAGTCCTGCCCGGCGCCGTCGCGCGTCTCGCTCAGATGTTCCCAGATTTCCGTACAGCCCGCGCCGGCCTCGACATCGGAGAGATGATTTCGCTCTTCGGCGCCGTCGTCTCGCTCGGCGTCGGCCTCCGTCGAGCCCGTCACGGTCTCGCTTTTCTCGGTCATCGATACGTCCTAGGCGATACGGTACCATAAGGCCGTGCCCCCGCGTAATCGCTACCCGTTCTCCCGCATGGAGGCGGTCCTTTCCGGTATCCGTGACGGGGGGCTGCGCCGGAAATCGGCCGTTGTCGGTCGATTCGAGGCTCACGACGGTGCGTGACGACCGGCAATCGTCACGGATGCCGACGGGCTTACCGCCGTCGGGGTGTAAGCGCCGGCTATGACGACCGACGTTCACCAGCTCGACGACGGTGCTTGGGTCAGTGTCAACGACTCCCGCGAGGTGAACGTCAGCGACCTCTGGCGGCTCGCAGCCCACGATTTCTGTGCGTGTGCGCTCGCCGACTTCCTCGCCGAGGGGTTCGTCGAGGTGAGCGCCGACGGCGCGAACGTCGAGGGACGGATCGCCGGTCGCTGTATCCAATGTGGCGCCGAGGGGGTGACCGACTGGCTGACGCTCGGCCGCGTCGATCCGGACACCGGCGAGTTCCGGCCTGTCGTCCCCGAGAGCGTCCACCTCCCCGGCCGCCGTCGTCGCCCGGCTGCACCGCGCTGATCGCTCGCCGCGTGGCTCGCATATAGCGGCAACAATCTCCTCGTCCCCGGAGAGGCGGGAAGGTTGGCGGTGGGACCGACGGTATATACGTTTGGGTCTATTCTAGCCCGCCATAATGCCGTCAAAGGTCGAGCGCTGGAAAGACGAAACCTACGGGATGGAGATCCGGGAGCATCTTCTCCGGTTCGCGGAGGAGGGTTGGGACGCCATTCCGGAAGACGAACACGACGCTTGGTTCGAGCGGTTCAAGTGGTGGGGTCTGTACCACCAGCGGAAGGGCCAAGAGAGCTACTTCATGATGCGCATCGGGACGCCGATGGGCCGCATGACGCCGGAACAGCTCCGCACCGTCGGAGAGGTGGCCCGCGACTACGCCACCGGCCCGGTCGAGAACCCCGAGTTCGGTGACGCCTACGCCGACTTCACGACCCGCCAGTCGATCCAGCTCCACTGGATCAAAGTCGAAGACATCCCCGACATCTGGGACGAACTCGAATCCGTCGGGCTCTCGACGATCCAAGCCTGTGGTGACTCGTGGCGCAACATCGTCGGCTCGCCCGTTGCCGGCCGCGACGCCGACGAACTCGTCGACGTCTGGCCCATCGTGCAGGAACTCCACGAGAAATTCAAGGGTAACGACCTCTACGCCAACCTGCCCCGGAAGTGGAAGGTCGCGATGACCGGCGACCGCCGTGGCTCCGGTCAGGGCGATATCAACGACCTCGCCTTCGAACCCGCGATCAAGGAGATCGACGGCGAGGAGGTCGAGGGGTTCAACGTCAACGTCGGCGGCGGCCTCTCTCGCAAGGAACCGCGGTTCGCCCGCGACATCGACGTCTTCTGCCGCCCCGAGAACGCCGCGGACGTCGCCGCCGGCATGTCCTCGCTCTTCCGTGACTACGGCGACCGCGACGACCGCTTCAACGCCCGCATCAAGTTCCTCATCGACGAGTGGGGTCCCGAGAAGATGCGCTCGGTCCTGCAAGAGGAGTATATGGACTACGAACTCCCGACCGCCGGCCAAGGGCTCCGTGACGAGTACGACTACAACGCCGGCCGCACGGACGCTCACGGCGACTACATCGGCGTCCACGACCAGAGCGACGGGCAGAACTTCGTCGGCCTCTCGGTGCTCGTCGGCCGGATGAGCGCCGACGACGTGATCGAACTCGCCGACCGCGCCGAGGCGTACGGCTCCGAGATGATCGGCCTCACCCAGCGCCAGAACCTCATCGTCGGCGACATCGCCGACGAGGATCTGGACGACTTCCTCGACGAGGATCTGCTGGCGGAGCACTCGCCCGACCCTCACCCGTTCATGCGTGGCTCCATCGCCTGTACGGGCACCGAGTACTGCTCGCTCTCTATCGTCGAGACGAAAAACCGGATGGTCCGGTACGGGCGCTGGCTCCGGGACAACGTCGACCTCCCCGAGGGCGTCAACGACTTCCACATCCACCTCTCGGGCTGTACCGCGTCGTGTGCCCAGCCACAGATCGCCGACATCAGCCTCCGCGGCATGAAGACGCGAAAGGACGGCGACGCCGTGGAGGCGTTCGACGTCGGCCTCGGCGGCGGCCTCGGCGAGAACCCGACCTTCGCCGACTGGGTGAAGATGCGCGTCCCTGCCGACGAGGTTCCGGGCTACATCGCCAACCTACTCGAGGCCTTCGAGGCGGAGCGGGAGAGCCCCGAGCAGTCCTTCCGTGACTTCGTCGCCGAACGCGACGAGGACGAACTCGCCGACCTCGCGGAGTCCGAGGAGACGAGCTACGAGGACCCCTATCTCGGCAACACGAAGCTGACGTGGTACCCCTACGCCGAGGACACCGACATGGACGCCTCGCCGGCGCCGACCGACCCCAACGACCAGCCGCTCCCCTCGGACGACTGAGATGGCCGACCGCGTGCTGAAGGTCAACGCCTTCACGACGTTCGACCTCCTCGACGCCCGTATCGAGGGCCACGGATTCGAGGAGGAGGCCTTCGCCACGCTCAACGTGCGGACGGCCCGGAAGAACCCCGAGGAGGTATCGCTCGACCTCGAACTCGACAACACCCAACTCGATAGCGTGCCCGCCCACGCCGACCGGGTCAGCCTCTCGGCTGCGGAGGCCCGGACCCTCGCGGCCGAACTCCAACAGGCGGCCGAGCGCGTCGACGAGGCCGAGGACGCATGATCCGCCGCCGCTCCCTCATGACGACGGACGCGGAGACGCGGACACCGGCGCAGGCAACGAATCACCACGACACACCCCAACGATGAGCACGACGACCACCGGCACGGTGTATCTCGTCGGGGCCGGCCCGGGCGACCCCGAACTCATGACGGTGAAGGCCCGCCGACTCCTCGACGAAGCGGACGTCGTCCTCCACGACTCGCTCGTGGGCGACGGCGTGATCGAATCGATCCCCGACCCCACGCGGGTCGAGAACGTCGGCAAGCGCGCCGGCGGCGAGCGAACCCCTCAAGCCGAGATCAACGACCGCCTGATTCGCGAAGCACAGGCCGGTCGGGACGTCGTCCGCCTGAAGGGCGGCGATCCCACCATCTTCGCCCGCGGCGGCGAGGAGGCCGAACATCTCGCGCGCCACGGCGTCCCCTTCGAGGTGGTGCCGGGGGTCACGAGCGCCATCGCCGCCCCGGGAGTCGCTGGCGTCCCGACGACCCACCGGGACCACGCCTCGGCGCTCGCGGTCGTCACCGGCCACGAAGACCCGACCAAGGCCGACAGCGCCCTCGACTGGGGCGCACTTGCCGGGCTCGTCGCCGCCGGCGGCACGCTGGTGATCCTCATGGGCGTCGGCCGGCTCCCGGACAACGTGGCGGCGCTCCGTGCTAACGGCGTCACGCCCGACACGCCCGTCGCCATGGTCGAACGCGCCACCCTCGACGACGAACGCGTCGTCGCCGGGACGCTCGACACCGTCGTCGACCGAGCCGACGAGGCGGCCGTCGAACCTCCCGCCGTCACCGTCGTCGGCGAGGTGGTCGGCGTCCGCGAGACGGTCGCCCACTGTCTCGGCGGTACCGACGCGGCCGTCGAGGGGTCGACGCTCGCCGTCCCCGAGCGAGTCGTGGGGGTGACCGACAGTGACTGAGTCCGCCGGCGGCGACTGGCCGCTCAAGCGCCTCATGACCGAAGTCGTCGGCTCCGGCACCAAGTCCGCCGAGGACATGACCCGCACGCAGGCCGCCGAAGCCATGCGGCGCATCCTCGACGGCGACCCCGATCCGACGACGCTCGGCGCCTTCTGGCTCGCCAACCGCTGGAAGCACAACACCCCGACCGAACTCGCCGCGTTTACCGACACGATGTGTGAGCGAGTCGAGTACGTCACCCCCGACGCCGACCCCGTCGACTGCGGCGCGAACTACGACGGCAAGGGGCGGTCGGCCGTCCTCGGCGTCGCCGCCGGTGTCGTCGCCGCCGCCGCCGGAACACCCGTCGTCGTCCACTCCGGCGACCGGGTGCCCACGCAGAAACAGGACGCCTACAAGCACGTCCTCGACGAACTCGGGGTCGCGACCGAACTCGCGCCCGCGGACTCCGCGGCCATGGTCGACGACGTGGGCTTTGGCTTCTACTACCAGCCGTCGTTCAACCCCGTCGTCGCCGATCTGTTCGACCGCCGGGACCGGATGGGCGTCCGCACGTTCGTCAACACCGTCGAGACGCTCGCCAACCCCGCCGGCGCGAGCGTCCACCTCGGCTCCTTCTATCACCTCTCCTTCGCGAAGAAGGTGGTCGAGACCTTCCAGCACAGCACGTTCCACGACCTCGACCGGGTCGTCATGTTCCAAGGCATGGAGGGGTACGACGACATCCGCCCCGGCTACACGAAGGTCGCGGACTGGCGAGCCGGCGGCGAGTTCGACGACTACGAGATCGAGACCGCCGAGTACGGCATGGACTTCGAAACCGAGGATCTGGGTGTCTCGGACGTGGCCGCCGACAGCGCCCGCCTCACTCGCACGGTGCTCGACGGCGACCGCACCGACCACTGGTACGACGCCGTCGCGCTCAACGCAGCGGTCCGCATCTACGCCGGCGACGACGCCGACTCGCTCGCGGACGGCCTCGACGCCGCCCGCGACGCCATCGACGACGGCTCGGCCGCGGCCGTCCTCGACGACCTCCGGGCCTTCTGACGGGGTTTAACTCCCTACCCCACCATCCACGACCATGAGCGACGACACCGACGAAGTCCGGCGTCCAAGTGACGTCGGCGACGCCGACGCACCACCCGTCGAGGCGAAGCCGTACAAGGTCATCTTCGAGGCGAACAAGTGTATCGGCACCGGGAAGTGCGCCGAGGTGTCGGACAACTGGGATCTCGACCTCGACACCGGGCTGGCACGGCCGAAGACCTACTACGTCGACGAGGCCGACCTCGCGCACAACGTCCGCGCCGCGGAGGTCTGCCCGGCGAAGAAAGGGCGGGGAGTCATCCACGTGATCGACCGCCGCACCGACGAGGAGATCGCCCCCGACCCTGCGGGCGACGGGACGCTGAGCGTCGACTGGTAGTCAGTCCTCCAACGTCGCCTCCACCACCCGCTCGGCCACGGCCCGCACCGCCGCCCCATCGTCTCGTGCGGTCGCCCACACGGCCGACGACTCGGGAACCGCCCGGATCGCCGCACGGCGGGCGTCCGGAGGGACGCCTCGTTCCCGTAACTCCGTCCGCAGATCGGCGACGACCGTCGCTACCGCTCCCGCGCCGGCCACCGTCGACTCCAGTTCTTGACGCAGGTGCCGGCTCACCGCCGGACTGGTCCCGCTCGTCGTGACCGCGACGGTGACGGGGCCGTCCGCGATGGTGGCGGGGACGACGACGCTTCCAGCCTCGCGGTCCCCGCTCCGGTCGGCGCGGTTGACGAGGATGCCCGCCTCGCGGGCGTGGCGCTCGATAGCGGCGTTGAGCGCGCCGTCGTCCGTCGCCGCGACGACTAGGGCGGGGGCGGCAGCGTCGAGCCACACGGGCACGTCGGCGGGGGTGGGCGCCGCGCGGACGAACTCGCTGGTGCCGAAGTCGGCGTCGGAAAACGCCGGGCTGACGACGACGACGCGTGCCTCGCGGGCGAACCGGCGCGCCTTCCGGGCGCCGACGGCGCCGCCGCCGAACACTAGCACTACCTCGTCGTGGAAGTCGTGGACGAGCGGGATCACGGTGACACCTCGCGGCCGTCGGTGAAAAGTCGTCCCCCGCAGTCCGAACCGTTATGACGCCGACTGCGTATCCTGTCCTATGCTCGGACGGGTACTGGGCTGGCTTGGCGTGGGCGACGGCGGCGGGGAGGACGCCGGCACCGACACCGACCTCGATTGGGTCGATCCGAACGTCGAGTACGGCGGCGACGGACCGCTCCGGCGGTACACCTGCGCCGAGTGTGACGCTCACATCGAGGGGTTCGGCCCCGACCGACAGGTGACCTGTGCGGACTGCGGGACGGTGTTCAAAGGCGTCCTCGTGCCCGACCACGCGGTCTGCCCGGACTGCGAGTCGCGGATCGACGACGCCGAGTTCTACCCCGAGACGCGGCGAGACACCGAGTTCGCCGACTGTGGGGCGTGTGGATACCGCTGGGAGAGCGATCCACGGTAACGCCTCGCCTCCTCCCGTGGGCGGTCACCGCTTCGCCCGCGGCGTCGCTTGCTCCGCTCACTCGGCTTCGCTCACCGTCTCCGTCCCGCCGTCCGCGCCACGCAACGTCACCTCGTGGCGGGTGTGGCGGGCGTGCGTCTGCGCCCAGCGCCGCGCGGCCGACTCCGAGAGCCGTTCGACCCCGCTGGGACAGTGCCGACAGGTCGCCCGCCACGTCGCCACGCCGTCGGGGTAATGTCCTGTGTGGCGCTCGTGGTCGAGCGCGAACTGTTCGACGGCACGATTCCCAGCCATCAGTTCGTCGAGTTCGTACGAGAGGTCCCACTCCCGTCCACAGCGCTCGCAGGTAACCGTCGGGAGGTCGTCGATCCGGTCTGACACGGCGGCGTGTACGTCGCCGACGCTATTGAACGATTGGACGGGGGCGGCGGTGGGGGGACACCCGCCGCGGATCGCCGTCGTCCGCCGGAGGATCTCCGACGGACGTGATAATATCGTGGCCGGACTGAAATAATACTCCCGCCGATGGTGAGCTAAAACAGGCCGCTGACGTTCCCGTCTGCGTCGACGTCCATCCCCTCGGCGGCGGGTTCGGCTGGCAGGCCAGGCATCGTCAACACGTCGCCCGTGAGGACGACGACGAAGCCCGCTCCGGCGTCGGGGTAACACTCACGCACTGTGAGCGTCCAGTCGAGCGCCGGTGCGCCCTTCCGACTCGGATCGTCGGTGGTCGAGTGCTGGGTCTTCGAGAGACAGACGGGCATGTCACCGTACCCCTGTTCTTCGAGGCGTTCGAGGTCCTCTTGGGCGTCGTCGGTGAAGTGGACGTCCGAGGCACCGTACACCTCGGTGGCGACCGTCCGGATCTTCTCCGCGAGGTCCTCCTCGATGCCGTACAGGGGTTCGAAGTCGCCTTGATCACTGTCCGCGAGGCCTTTCGCCGTCTCGGCCAACTCGGCGGCGCCCGCGCCCCCGTCGGCGAAGGCGTTCGAGACGACGACCGGGTAGCCCTCTCGCTCGCAGTGGTCGATGATGGCCTGAATCTCCGCGTCGGTGTCCGTCGGGAAGCGGTTGATCGCGACGACGAAGGGGACGCCGAACTGTTCGATGATGCCCGCGTGGTGATCGAGGTTCGTCATCCCGGCCTGCACCGCCTCGGCGTCGGGTTCTTTCAGGCGGTCGTAGTCCACCGGCCACATATCGAGGCCGTGATACTTCATCGACCGGACGGCGGTCGTCAGGACGGCGGCGTCGGGGGCGACGCCCCGCCGCGAGACGATGTTGCCGAACTTCTCGAAGCCGAGGTCGGCGGCGAAGCCCGCCTCGGTGACGAGGTAGTCCCCGAGTGCGAGGCCGAGTTTGTCCGCCACGAGCGAGTTCGTCCCGTGGGCGATGTTGGCGAAGGGACCGCCGTGGACGAAGGCGGGCGTCCCCTCGATGGTCTGGACGAGGTTCGGGCGCAGGGCGTCTTTCAGGAGCATAGCCATCGCGCCTTGGATGCCCAAGTCGTCGACGGTGACGGGATCGCCCGCCGAGTCGTAGGCGACGATGGTCCGTGCGAGGCGCTCTTTCAGGTCCGACAGCGAGTCGGCCAGACAGAGCACCGCCATCACTTCCGAGGCGGCCGTGATCTGGAACCCCTCTTCGCGGGGCGGGCCGTTGGTCGACCCGCCGAGGCCGACGACCACCTCGCGAAGCGCGCGGTCGTTCATATCCAGCGCTCGCTCCCAACTCACCTCGTCGACGTCCACGTCGAGGTCGTTGCCGTAGTGGACCTTGGTATCGAGCGTCGCCGAGACGAGGTTGTGGGCCGTCGTCAGCGCGTGGAGATCACCCGTGAAGTGGAGGTTGATGTCCTCCATGGGGAGCACTTGGGAGTGACCGCCGCCCGCCGCGCCACCCTTGATGCCGAAGACCGGTCCGAGCGACGGTTCGCGTACCGCGACGACGCCCCGCTCGCCGATGTGGTTGAGCCCCTGTCCGAGGCCGACCGTCGTGACGGTCTTGCCCGCCCCCTTGGGCGTCGCCGTCGTCCCCGTTACGAGGATCAGTTTCCCCTCGTCGGCGTCCGACAGCGTCCGCTGGATCGCGTCCTGTTCGATCTTCGCGATGCCTTTGCCCTGTGGATCGAGATCCGACTGCGAGAGCCCGAGGTCGCCGGCAACGTCGGCTATCGGGCGCGTCTCCGCCGCCCGTGCAATCTCCATGTCCGTCGGTGCGTCGTCGCCGCCTGTGTCGTCCGAAGTCATCCGTTCGAGATAGACCACCGCCACATATGTAAGCCGCGACCCGGGCGATTTTCACATCATCTTTTGCCGACGAACCCACTCCTCCCCCGTCATTTCTCCACGTCGAGCAGGGCGACGCGTTCGTGCACTAGGTCGGTCAGGTCGCCGTCGACGGCGTCGAGTTCCGCCGCCGGCACGTCGAAGAAGGCCCGCACGCGCTCGGCGCCGACCGCGTCGAGCGTCGGCGTCGGATCGAGCGCAAGTCGGTCACGTAGGGCCGCCGCCGCGGCCGATTCGGCGTCGCTCTCGCCTGACGTGCCCGCGTCGTCGACGACAGCCGCGACCGGTATCCGCCCCTCGCCGACACCCATCTCGAGGGCGTCGTCGATCTGTCGGCGGCCCGCGGCGTACAGCAGTATCTCGACGCTCCGCTCGCGTGCGACGTTCTCCCCGCGGTCGAACGCGCGGTCGGCCAACGCGACCGCCCGCTCTAGGTGGCCTCGGTCGACGAGATAGCGCGCGTCGAACGCTTGGACCGTGACGCCGTACTCGTCGGCGACGGTATCGAGCGTCGACAGCGTCTCGTCGAGGTCATCGATGTCGGCGACCCCCTCGACGACGATCATCCGAAATCACCCAAGTTGGCTTGGCCGTCGGCCGTTCGGTCGGTCGTCGGGTCGTTCGTGTCGTCGTCGACGACCGCCCCTTCGGCGGCGCTCACGCCGTCCATCGAGGGGTCCTGCCGGCCGGCGTTCTCTAGAACCCGCTCGGCGGTGCGCTCACGCCCCCGTAACGCCCCGAGGACGACCGACTTCTCGGCCTCCCGGAGGTCCGCGCGGGACTCGAAGCCGGCCTCGTAGAGCCGCCGCGCGCGCTTGCGGCCCACCCCGCGGACGCCCGTGAGGTCGAGCAACTCCTCGCGGACGCCGTCGGCGACCCGCTTTTTGGCCTCGCGCACCGCGACCACCGAGTCGAGTTCGAGTTCGACCGCTAGGCGCTCGGCGGCGCCTAGCAACCACTCCGCGGTGTCGACCTTCCCGCGAACGTCGCCGGGGCCGACGCCGTATCGCTCGGTAACCCGGTCCTCGTCGACCTCGCTCGCCCAATCCTCCAGCAGTTTGGCCGTCTTCAGCGCCGACAGCCACTCCTCGAAGCGCACGTCCTCGAACTCGGAGGGGACGCGGCCGAGCAGTTCCGTCTCGCGCTCGTAACACAGTTCGGTGTAGGTCTCTCGGTCCCCCGACTTCAGGTAGAGCTGGTACATATCGGGCGTCCGGCAGACGAGATGATAGAGGCCGAGGGCGGTCGGCTCCTCGCTCGCCCGCAGGCCGTCGACGATTTCGGCTGCGCTCATCGGATCCACGTAGAGCCGTGAGACGGTGTGACCCAAGTTCGTCGCCGCGAGGTCGCCGTCCGACCGCTCGACGAAGTCGTTGGCGACGAGATACTCGATCACGCTGTCGACGACCGACTCTAAGCGCTCGGTCGTGTCGCTCTGGGCCGCGTACAGCGTTCGGTCGAGGAACTCGAGGAGGCCGTCGCGACTCCGGGCGAACCCGGAGGCGACCGTCGCCAGCAGGTGGGTCCGCATCGCCGGCTCCCGCGCCAGTTTCGACTGCACCGGCTCCGGGTCGGCGTGGACGTACCGCTCGAACAACTCGTCCATGGTATCGTGGTCGTTCGCCAGCAGGATCGCCTCGCCGTAGGGGTCGAGTCCTGGCCGCCCGGCGCGGCCGAACATCTGGTGGACCTCGAGGATGTCGAGGGGTTTCATCCCCCCGAACTCGCCGTCGTACCGCCGCCAGTCGCGGACGATCACCCGTCGACTGGGGGTGTTGACCCCCGCCGCCAGCGTCGGCGTCGCGCAGATGGCCTTCAGCAGGCGGTCGCGGAAGGCGTCCTCGACGAGCGACCGGTGTTCGGCCGAGAGGCCGGCATGGTGGAAGGCGGCGCCCTTTCGTACCACTGCGGCGAGGTCGTCGCTCGTCTCGGTGTCCGAGACGCCCGTCACCTCGTCGGCTATGGCGGCCAGTTCGTCCCGCTCGTCGTCGGTGAGGTGTCTCTCGGTCACGTCGGCCTGTCGGCGGGCCGCCGCCTCGGCGTTCCGCCGGGAGTTGACGAACACGAGGCTCGACCCGCCTTCCTCGAGCGTGTCGTCGACGAGCGCGGGCGTCTGCTTGCCGCCGCTGTCGACCGGGACTTCGCGCTGCGAGCCGTCGGCAAAGTTGATTGCGTTCCCGAAGTGGACACCCGTCTTCAGATCGATGGGCCGCCAGTCCGAATCGACCAGTTCGGCGTCGAGCCAGTCGGCGATCTCGGGGGCGTTGCCGACCGTCGCCGAGAGTGCGACGGTCTGGAGGCCGTGGTTGAGTCGGCGGAGTTTCGCGAGCGTGACTTCGAGGGTGGGGCCGCGGTTCCGGTCGTCGACGAGGTGGACCTCGTCGGAAACGACACAGGAGAGGTCGTCGATCCACGGCGCGCCGTTTCTGACCAGCGAGTCGACTTTCTCGCTGGTGGCGACGACGATATCCCGGGAGCCGAGCCACTCGCCGTCGGACTCGTAGTTGCCCGTCGAGACACCGACGGTGACCCCGTACTCCTCCCAGCGCTCGAACTCGGCCTTTTTCTCGCTTGCGAGGGCTCGCAGGGGAACGATGTAGAGGGCGGTCCCGCCACGCTCGACGGCCGACAGCATCGCGAGCTCGGCGATCAGCGTCTTCCCGGAGGCGGTGGGGACCGCGGCGACGACGTTCTCGCCGTCGGTCACGCCCGCCTCGACGGCCTCGGCCTGGGGCGGATAGAGCTCCTCGACACCCTCGCCTTCGAGGTGCTCCCCGACGCCCGCAGGGAGGCCCGACAGCTCCGTCGGCTTCATTGGGAGAAGGTTGCCCGCTCTCGGATTTAAGTTGCGGGGTCCGTCGCGGGGGACGGCCGGACACGAGCGAGCGCGCCAGCCCGAGCGTCGACACCGGCCTCGTCAGTCGGTTTGTGCCTGTCGGTAGTGGCCCGTTCCAGATCGAAGAGAACGATCAAACCGGGCGAGCGGGAAGGCGGCACGTGAGCGACACCAGCGACGGCACGATGCGAGCCGTACAGGTCCCCGAACCCGGCGCAGATTTCGAGGTCGTCGAAACCGAGATCCCCGATCCCGGCGCCGACGAGGTACTGATCGACGTAGCCGCCTGCGGCGTCTGTCACAGCGACGCGTTCATGAAGGAGGGCCACTGGCCCGGGCTCGAGTATCCCCGAATCCCCGGCCACGAAGTCGTCGGCCACGTCGATGCTGTCGGCGAGGACGTGACCGCGTGGGAGGCGGGCGACCGCGTCGGCGTCGGCTGGCACGGCGGCCACTGCGGTGAGTGCGAACCCTGCCGGCGCGGCCAGTTCGTCCAGTGTGAGAACGCCGCCGTGACCGGCTTCGATCACGACGGGGGCTACGCGGAGTTCATGGCTGCCCCCGCCGAGAGCGTCGCCCGCGTGCCCGAGAGCCTCGACGCCGCCGGCGCGGCGCCGCTACTCTGTGCGGGCATCACGACGTTCAACGCGCTGCGCAACAGCGACGCCCAGCCCGGCGACCTCGTGGCCGTGCAGGGTGTGGGTGGCCTCGGCCACCTCGGGATCCAGTACGCCCACGCCGCCGGCTTCGAGACGGTCGCGATCTCGCGTGGCACCGACAAGCGCGACCTCGCGCTCGACCTCGGCGCCGACCACTACGTCGACAGCGAAGCCGAGGACCCCGGCGAGGCGCTGCAGGCGCTTGGCGGCGCAAAAGTCGTGCTCGGCACCGCACCCCACGCCGAGGCGATGGAGTCGGTCCTCGGCGGTCTCGGACTCGAGGGTGAGCTGATCGCGGTCGGGATCCCCGGCGAGGAGCTCGACGTGCCGGTCCAGCCGCTGATCCAGGGACGTCGCTCGGTCTCTGGCTGGGCCTCCGGTGACGCGCGCGACTCACAGGACACGCTAGAGTTCAGCGCGCTCCGGGATATCGAGTCGACTGTCGAGACGTACGACCTCGCGGAGACCGGCGAGGCGTACGAGCGGATGCTCGAGAGCGAGGCTCGCTTCCGTGCGGTTCTGACGCCCTAACGCGCCGAACCCACCTCAGCGATCGGTCAGTTCGTACGGGTCGGCGTCGTCGGGCAGCGGCGAGTCGTACTCACGGTCGCCTTTCCGCTCCTCGAACTCCGCGGTCGCTTCCGCGAGCAGTTCCTCGTCGGTCAGCAGGTCGTAGAGCGACCCGGCGACCACCTTCCCCGCGAAGAGCATCCCCGCCGTGCCGAGATCCTTTCCGCCGGCGACGGCCTGCCAGGAGTGCAGCGGCGTCCCCGCGGGCCAGTTCGCGATCCGGAAGCGCCCCAGCGGGACGTTCCACGACACGTCGCCCGAGTCAGTCGAGTAGGAGCCGGTCTGGCCCTCGTCGGGCGCGTCGACGGGGTCAGTGAACATCGCCGACTCGGCGGCCTCCTCTCGGCGTTCGGGCGGCGCGGCCGCGTAGGAGGGGTCGTCGAGGGTTGCTTTCAGCTCTGCCGCGAACGTCTCCTGCTCGTCCGTCAAGGGGAACTCGGCAGCGTCCATGTTCTCGCGGATCGAGTCAGCGAGCGTGTGGTTCGGCAGGACGCCGTACATCCCGGTGGTCTGGGTCACGTCGACGTCGGTGCCGGACATCAGCGCCGCGCCCTCGGCGGCGTCGCGCACGCGCTCTGAGACGGCCTCGACGGCCGCACGGTCGGGCGCACGGACCATCACCTCCATCGCCGCCGCCTCGGGGACGACGTTGGCGGCCTGGCCCCCTTCGGTGACGACGTAGTGGATCCGGACCGGGTCAGGGACGTGTTCACGCATATACTCGATTCCGGTCCCGAGCAGTTGGACGCCGTCGAGCGCCGAGCGGCCGGCCTCCGGTGCTGCCGCGGCGTGGGCACTCTCGCCCGAGAACGCCACGTCGAAGGAGTCGACGGCGAGGGTCGAGCCCTTGTTGGGCGCGTTGAGCCAGTCTGGGTGCCACGAGACGACGGCATCAACCTCGTCGAACACGCCCTCCCGAATCATGTACACCTTGCCGGCGCCGACTTCCTCGGCGGGCGTACCGAAGTAGACGACCGAGCCATCTACCTCGCCTCGCTCGATGGCGCGCTTGACCGCGACGGCGCCCGCGAGGCTCCCGACGCCGAACAGATTGTGGCCACAGCCGTGGCCCGGCGCGCCCTCCTCCACGGGTTCGCGCTCGGCTTTCGCGGCCTGACTCATCCCCGGCAGCGCGTCGAACTCCCCCATCGTCCCGACCACGGGGTCGTCGTCGCCGTAGCGCGCGACGAACGCGGTGTCGATGCCGGCGACGCCGGACTCGACCGCGAACCCCTCCTCACGGAGCCCCTCCTGGAGCAGCGCCGCGGAGTCGTGCTCCTGCAGCGCGACCTCGGGGTGCTCCCAGATCCGTGTCGAGAGATCCGTCAGCCAGCCGCGGTCGGCCTCGATGTCGTCGAAGAGGTCCTGTTTGGTCACGACCGCCCCGTGTTACCGCGGCGCGAAAAGAGTTCCTGCAACGGTATCGGGGCGCAGAACGCGCTACTCGTCGCCGAGTTCGACCCGGACGTCGTCGTCCACCGCGACGACCTGCTCGGGTTTGATCGCCAGCGCGTCCGTCTCCGGGGCGGCGGCCGCCTCCATCCGGGACTCGACGCCGGTTTTCGGCTCGAGGCGTGCCTCGCCGTCCTCGACACCCGCGATCCGGCCGAGCCGTTCGCCGCGCGCGTCGACGACGGGTATGTTCCCGTGGTCCTGCGTGAACGGCTGCATACACCGATCGGTCGGCCGCCTCGCGCAAAAGAGTACTCGCCGACTGCGGGGGTTAGACGTCCTCCACCAGTTCGCCGAGCTCGTCGACGGGGATGATCTCCATCGTCTGCGTGTCGAGGCCGTAGCGCTCGATCGAGACCGACGTCTGGAACGCGGCGTCGCGGCCCTCGGCCTCGAACACCACGAGGTAGTCGTGTTTGCCGAGGATCGCGTACGCATCGAGCAGTTCACCGCCCAGGGCCTCGATATCGCCGGTGAGGTCGCCCCATATGGTCGCGAGGTCCTGTACGTTCTGGACGGTTTCGTCGGTCACGTCCACGAGCGCCATGTAGGTGCCCATGCCATGGTCTTTCGTGGCATACGTCGAAAACGTTCCGGCTACTGCGCTTCGAGACTGCGCTCGACGAACTCCTCGGGGAGTGCGTCCATCTCGCCGACCTGCACGCGCCAGAGATTGGCGTAGAGGCCGCCGCCGGCGATCAGCTGCTCGTGGTCGCCGCGTTCGACGATCTCGCCGTCGTCCATCACGAGGATCTGGTCGGCGCTCCGGACCGTCGAGAGGCGATGAGCGATGGCGAACACGGTACGATCCTCGGTCAGCGCGTCGAGGCTGTTCTGTATCACCGCCTCGGTCTCGTTGTCGACGTGGCTGGTCGCCTCGTCGAGCACCAGTACGTCCGGATCCCGGAGGATCGTCCGGGCAAGCGCGATCCGCTGGCGCTGGCCGCCCGAGAGTTTGACCCCGCGCTCGCCCACCATCGTGTCGTAGCCGTCCTCGAGATCCGCGACGAACTCGTGGGCGCCGGCGGTCTCGGCTGCCTCGTGCATCTCGGCGTCGTCGTAGTCCGGGACGCCGTAGGCGATGTTCTCG
>ENA-ORCS01000734-ORCS01000734.1-marine-metagenome-genome-assembly--contig:-NODE-734-length-18264-cov-3.767141_pt1 | contig 18264 bp, 17 predicted proteins | sample MGYA00237781_ERZ508513 | MGnify/ENA primary metagenome ERZ508513 (study PRJEB26184, sample SAMN06268793) | marine metagenome | isolation source: Eden Landing Ponds, San Francisco, CA, USA | place...
CGCGGGTTCGACCGCCCCGACGACCGCATCGCCGAGTGGGCCGACAGGCTTGGCTTTCGCGAGAAACTAGACACGATGTCCACGGATCTGTCGGAGGGCGAGCGCCAGCGAGTGATGCTCGCCCAGACGTTCATCCACGACCCCGACCTGGTGTTCATCGACGAACCGCTGGTCAACCTCGACCCGATCATGCAGGCCGAGGTCCGCGAGCACCTCCGGGACTACTGTGACGCCGGGAACACGCTCTTTCTGTCGACGCACTTCCTCGAGGTCGCCGCCGACCTCTGTACGCAGATCGGGATCGTTCGCGACGGGCGACTGGTCGCCGAGCGAGACCCCCGTGACCTGCAAGACGAGGACGAACTCCTCGAGTACTTCCGTCGGGAGGTGGACACGCCAGAGTCCGCGAGTGCAGGCGAGGGAACGGCCGCGGCCGACGGCGGTTTCGACGGCGCGAACGCAGACGGCAGCGTCGAGGGCCCGAACGCAGACGGCAGCGTCGAGGGCCCGAACGCAGACGGCAGCGTCGAGGGCCCGAACGCAGACGGTGAACGGGACAGATGAGCGCCGGCCGTCTCACCTCCCGGCTGTTCGTCCGGATGATCCGCGAGGAGTGGCGACTCCACGCCGAACTGTTCGGCGACCGGTTCGCGGCCTTCCCCGTCGTCGTCACGCTCCTCTCGGGACTGGGGTTCTGGCTGCTGACGTTCACGAACGCGTCGACCGACGCCGTCGCCGCCGGCCTCCACGCGCTCGTTATCTTCTTCGGGTTGCAGGTCGGTACCATCGGCCTCGTCGGCCGCGACGCGCTCCGCGACGTCCTCGGAGACGTGACCCTGCTCGTCTTCTCCGCGCGGACCCTGCCGGTCACGTGGCGGCGACTACTGGCTGTCTTCCTGCTCAAAGACCTCCTCTACTACTCCGTACTCTTCCTCGGCCCCCTCGCGCTCGGCTTCGCGGCTGTCGCGCTCACGCAGGGCGTCCCGCCGCTGACGATACTCCTGCTGTGGGTGACCCTGAGCGGGGCCTTCGCCCTCGGCGTCGGCACGAGCCTCACGCTCGCGGGCCTGGGCACACGGAGTCGGGGCCTCGTCGTGCTGGCGCTCGCCGGAATCGTCGCCGCCGTCCTCTCGGGGCGCGTCGACGTTGTGGCGCTCACGCCGCTGGGGTTCTATCAGTCGCCGTCCGCGACGAGTGCGCTCTCGGGTTTTCTCCCGGCCGTCGTGCTCTCGGCATTCGGCCCGGCGCTCTTCCGTCCGGTCGAGAGCGGCCCCGCCCGGACCTCCCCGGAGCGATACACGCGCCTGCGCGACTACCTGGGTGACGGCGTCGCGACGCGCAGCGCCCTCGAAGTCTCGGGCTCCTCGGGGTCGGTCTGGAAAGTCCTGTTCTCGATGGGTGTGCTCTTTCTCGTGACCGCGGCGCTCGTCGCCGAGGTCGGACGCGTCACCGCACTGGACCCCTCGATGGGCATCGCCGTCGGCACCCTGCTGGGGCTCGGTGCCTTCACGACCTACAGCTGGGTCACACAGTTCGACGACGTCGCCGAGTACCGCCGCTACCCGGTCTCGATGCGACGCGTCTTCGCCGGCAAGCGTCGCGCGTACCTCGTCCTCTCGGTCCCGGCAGGCCTCGTCTACCTCCTCGGGTCGCTCGTCTGGGTGCCCCCACTGGAAGTGGCCGTCGGTGTCGTCGTCTTCCCGCTCGTCGCGCTGTACGTCTACGGCGTCACCGCCGCGGTGACTGGACTCTCACCCAACGAACTCCTCTTCGATACCCCCCGGTTCGTCGCCTTCGGCGCGGCCCTGGGAGTGGTCGCCGTCCCGCTCGTCGTCGCCGCGCTCGTCCACACCGAATCTCCCACCGTCGCCAACGGCGTCGCCGTGGGCGTGGCACTGCTCTCCGCGCTCGTGGGGGTCGTCCTCGCCCGCTGGGCCGGTCGCCGGTGGGAGGACCGGTCGCTCGACCCCTGATTTTTGACGGTCACCACTGTCGACGGTCACTACTGCCGACGGTCACGACCGGGAGGCACTTGGTCGACCACTCCAAGTACCCGGTAGATGACCGACAGTGACGGGTGCGACCTCGCGGGAGTCGTCCTCGACCTCGACGGGACCGTCTACCGGGCGGGCGAGCCGATCCCCGGCGCGGTCGAGGCGATCGACCGACTGCGAGAGGCGGGGTACAGCGTCGTCTTCTGCTCGAACACCCCCACGAAGACCCCGGCGGAGTACGCCGACCTGCTCTCGGAGATGGGCGTCGAGTGCGGCCCAGACGACGTCGTGCCCGCCTCGACGGTGACCCGGGAGTACCTCCGTCGTCACCATCCCGAGGAACCGACCTATCTCGTCGGCGCACCGTCACTCGCCGCCTACTTCGAAGCCGCCGGTCAGGAACTGACCGACGCACCCGACGCCTCGGTCTTCGTCGCATCCTGGGACGAGCGCTTCGACTACGACGAGATGCAGGCGGCGCTCGACTGCATCGGCGAGGACACGACCTTCCTCGGGACCGACCCCGACCGCACGGTCCCGGACGAGGACGGCTTCATGCCCGGATCCGGGGCGATCATCGCCGCCGTCGCCGGCACGGTGGGTCGCGACCCCGACCGCGTGCTGGGCAAACCCTCCGAGGAGGCTGCGAGAGCCGTCCTCGACAGACTCGACCTCCCGGCCGAGCGGTGTCTCGTCGTCGGCGACCGCCTCGACACGGACCTGGCGATGGGTGCCGACCTGGGCATGGCAACGGCCCTCGTCGCGACCGGGGTGACCGACCCCGCCGAGGTCACACACGCGCCGGTCGAACCCGACTACGTCCTCGACTCGCTGGCCGAACTGCCCGACCGCCTGCTCTGAACCCGGAGAGAGGGTCCGACAGCGCTCTCACTCTGCCTCTTCGTCGTCGACCATCCAGCGCTGGCCGTACGAACGGTAGCCGTCGAACTCACCCCGGTTGATCTCGCGTTCGATCTCCGAGCGCGTCTCGCTGTCGACGCGGACGACGTGACAGACCGGATCAGACCGGATGACCGGGAAGCGCGACTGGGTTCTCCAGCACGCCGACGATGAGCCCCGAGAAGGGCGCCTCGACGACCCGCCCCTCGTCCCTGAAGTGGTCCGAGATGGTGCAGATAGCCTCGCCCTCGGCCACGAGCGGGTTCGGTCCCCACTCCATCTCCACGAGGCCGCCCGTGTCGGCCCGCAGCCAGCGTTTCTCCTCGTTCGGCCCCATGACCTTGTGCCAGGTCGGGTCGGTGATGCTTCCCTCCGGGTAGACGTCGTACTCGGCGAGGACGCTCTCGACGCCGGTGAGGGCTTTCTCGATGAGCGCGGGCTGGAACCGGTGTGCCTTGCCCATCTCGACCGTGATCGTCGGTGTCCCGTTGCGCGTCGCCACCGCGCGCAGCGACCCCGCATCGCCCTCTCCGGAGAGGACGACGTTCGTGTTGAACGCGTGGACGAGGCGTTCGACGCCCGGCTGGTCCACGTCCGCACGGGCGTGGTACATCGTCGTCCGGTTGCGCGTCGACGTGTGGAAATCCAGCCCGAGGTCACACTGGCTGACGAACGTCTCGTAGACCTCGTGGGCCATCCGCTCGGCCGTGTTCGAGCGCGGTTTCCCCGGGAACGACCGGTTCAGGTCCTGGTCGTAGATCGGGATGTAGCGCTGCTGGGCCTGGTATCCGGGCACGTTGACGACGTGGAGCAAGACGAGCGTGGCGTGGACGTCGGTCGGCGAGTAGCGGTCGGCGACCTCCCAGAGGACCTTCACCCCGTTGAGTTCGTCGCCGTGGACGGCCGCCCTGATGAACACTCGGGGACCGTCCTGCTCACCGTTGATGACCGTCACCGGCATCTCGACCGAATCACCCAGGTCTCGCCTGTCTCGTACCTGACGTGACGTTTCTCGCCGGGGTCGACTTCTGCGTCGTATCTGAAGGGCTGCCCGTCGCTGTCGGTGATAGAGTCGAATCACTCGCCGGGACCGTAACCTGTTGGGTGCGCGTTCTCGGTAGCAGAGTGAGTCTGTCTCGTGTGGTGCGACGACCGCTCGAAGCCGGACACACTCGTTGCAGACACACGGATCCCGAACGCGACGACCCCCTAGTACTCCGAGAGACTGTGGTCAGCGGGTTCGTTCCGGTCCCCGCCGATCCGGACGACCTCGAACGCCCCTATCTCGACGTCGGCCAGCTCGTCGATAGAGGCACGAACGTCGTCCGGTAGTGCGTCTACTTCGATGGTCGTCAGCGGATGCTGGGCGAGGGCGTACCCGCTCGCGAATCCAGTCGGTCTCACCGCGACGACGGCGTCGGCGTCTACGTCTTCGAGGCGGACCCCCGCCTCGCGATACTGTTCGACGCCGCTCGGCAACGAACTGACGGGCAAGAGTCGCTGTGCGGCCCTGTGACTGATATATCCTCCAGCGTTCGAGGGATGACTAGCAGGCATATATAAATTAATATTAATGCTTCAGACTTATTTCTTGTGGCCGTGATGGCGACCGGGTGTCCGCTTCGACGTCGGAAATTCTCGGGTGGACAGTCTGGACAAATCAGTTCCTGGGTGGAGACCGACGAACGTACGGCGGGTCGGGCAGTGACAGGACCCACGACGCGAGATAGTTTTATTATGTCGTACAGACAATGTATAACCGGACTCAGCGGGGGTTCAGTGCAATCATGACTGGCAAGCAGATACTGCTCATCACCGGAGATTTCGGCGAAGACTACGAGATAATGGTCCCGTTCCAGGCACTGGGGATGGTCGGACACGACGTTCACGCGGTGTGTCCGGACAAGGAGGCCGGCGACACGGTGAAGACGGCCGTCCACGACTTCCGGGGCGACCAGACGTACATGGAGACGCGGGGTCACGACTTCGAACTGACGGCGACGCTCGAAGAGGTCGACCCGGCCGACTACGACGCACTCGTCCTCCCGGGCGGTCGCGCGCCCGAGTACCTCCGGAACTTCGACGCCGTCGTCGACGCTGTCGAACACTTCTTCGCCGAGGACAAACCCGTCGCCGCGATCTGCCACGCGATGCAGATCCTCACCGCCGCCGACGTCGTCGAAGGTCGCACCTGTACGGCCTATCCAGCGCTCGAAGCCGACGTTCGCGACGCTGGTGGGGAGTGGGTCGAAGGAGTCGCCCGCGACGGCAACCTCGTCACAGGGCAGGCCTGGCCGGACCATCCCGAGTGGCTCGCCGAATTCCTCGACGTCCTCGGAACCGACATCCAGCACGCCGAACCCGCCACGGCCGACTGACGGCGACGCTCGCGGGTCTCTCTTTCTGTGGCCACACGTTCACGAACAGGAACGCTTATCGAGACGAGCAAGCCCACGATTGATATGGGACTCCGGCAGTCGCTCGACGAGGGCGCAGGGGAGATCGGGGACGATATCGGGGAAGAAATGCCGTCGACACCGACGGAACTACGCGAGGAACTTCCGGCAGGCATCGACGAACTGCCGGCCGATGTCGCGGGGCCTCCGCTCGGGGACGACAGTCGAGAGACGGCGAACGACCAGGCCTGGACGAACGACTGGACGTCTGAGGGATCGTCTATCGATGCGGTCGTCGAGGACACGCCTCTCGACCGGTTTCTCTGAGCGGCGACTGGCCCAGAGGGCCCCGACCACGTCGGACCAGGAAGACTCTGTGTGTCGGTGAAACCCACTATTCCAGTGTGAAGTCTTCTTCCAGCCCCGCCTCCTCGTAGTACTCCCGGCGTCGTTTCTGGTCTTCGGACTGGATCCGGTTCGCGGCCTCACCCACCGCACGAGCGACACGCAGAGGGACGACGACGACCCCGTCGCCATCGGCGACCACGATATCGCCGGGTTCGACGCGCGTCCCGTCGAGGTTGACGGGGACCTGCGCGGCGTCGAACTCGTCGCGTCCCGGGATGATCGGCTGGCTGATCTGCTTGTAGTAGGTCGGGATGTCCTGGCGGATGATCTCGTCGGTGTCACGGACCCCACCGTTCGTGACGACGCCGTTAGCGCCGTTCAACACCCAGTCGAAGGCGTTCTCCGAACCCACGTTACCGACGTCGATCCCGGTCGCCTCGATGACGACGATGTCGTGTTCGTGGATATCGGGTCCAGGGAAATGTCGACCGTACCAGTCGCCCTCCCACTCGGCGAAGATGTCGTCGTCGAGGTCTCCCGGACCGGGCAGGTCGCGGCGCTCGTTGGTCGGGAGCATCCGGAGGGTGTTCGCGAACCCCACACAGCGATGGGAGAACTCCTCGATGTCCCGGTAGAGGGGGCCGATCTCCGAGGTCACCTGACCGATATCGTGAAACCCGTTGTAATCGAGGCCGTCGACGACGTCGGTGACGCGCAATCCCTCGTAGAGGTCGATCAGTGCTTCGCGCTCCGTGGCCGACGGGGGGTGGTCGCTGTCCGTCATGCCCGTGCCGACACGGCACCTGTCAGTAAACCTTGGGGAGGCGTACGACTTCGCCGGTGTCGGACCCGCTTTTCTCGGCGGGACGCCGGCAGCGGGGACCACGCCGTCGATTTCTCCCTCCGGCAGGCTTATCGGCGTGCCACCACCGCCTCCCCCTATGACAGACACTGGCGTCATCGGCGTCGGCTACATCGGCAAACTGTTCGTGGACAGACTCACCGAGGCGGGGCACTCGCTGACAGTCTTCGACATCGACGACGACCAGGTCGCCTACGCCGTCGAGCAGGGTGGAACCGCGGCCGAGAGCCCGGCCGAGGTCGCGAGCAACGCCGACGCAATCGTCATGGCGCTTCCGGGGTCGCCGGAGGTCGAGGCGACGATGGAGGGCGAAGACGGCCTGCTCGACGAACTCGACGCGGGTGACCTGGTGGTCGACGCGACGACTACACATCCCGACACCTCGGTCGTCTGTGAGGAACTCTGTGACGAGGCGGGCGCCGACTTCGTCGAGGCGACGATCACCGGCGGGTCGCCCCGCGAGGGCTATCACGTGATGGCCGGCGGACGCGAGGAGGCCTACGAGCGGGCAGGCGATGTCCTCGACGTCCTCGCTGACGACCACGTCCTGGTCGGCCCGGTGCCCGACGCGACGGTGTTCAAACTCGGGCTGCAGATGCGGTATGCGGGCCACCACGCCGTCGACGCCGAAGTCGTCGAGTTCGTCCGCGACAACGGCGTCGACCCGGAGATTTTCACCGATTTCCTCGAATTCGACGTGCTCGAGGGGTACTTCACCGGCGATTTCGGTCAGGACATCGAGGGGATGGGCGGCCTCGCCATCTGGGACAAGGACATCGGGTACGCTCGTGAGTACGCCCACGAGCACGGTACCGCCTTGCCACTGAATGCGGTCGTCCACGAGGCGTACAAGGCGACTCGACACCGGACGGGGAGTGAGGAGGGTGACGCTTCGGCACTGATCCGGTACTGGCTGGCGCTCAACGACGCCGAAGACCGATTCGAGTAATAAATTATCGAATACTGGACAGAACAGTCGTTCGGGAAAACGGGAAGTGGTGGGGGAGTCTGGATCCGATCTATGACTTCCAGTCGCTCGGTCCTCTCGCGTGTTCTCGCGGCTCCGTCGTGGGTCGTGGTAGTCGTGATGCTCGGAGCGATTCTCGGGGTCGGTCTGGGTCCAGAGACGTACTTCGGTGTCGACGGGGACCTGCTCCAGTGGGGGATCCTCGGCGTGTTCGTACTGTACGAACTCGCGGGAGCAACGCTCTCCGGTGGCTCGGGCGTCGAAACAGACCCCACGACGCCGGCAGCAGTCGGCGAACACTATCGGCCGACCACCCAGGCGCACCCAGCGGGCGTCTATCGCGTCGTCGGCGCCGCTGACCCTGTGGCACTCCTCCAGGTCGGGAACGCGGACGGCCGCCGCGTTCACACCGGCGAAGTCGTACACGTCGACCGGTCCGCACTCGCTGCGGATTTCGGGGCGGCGAGCGACCCCGATGCGGGTTTCGAACCGATCGCAGGCCTGCGAAACGCGCTCTCTGGGCTGTACTGGAACGTTGCCAAGTTTCGATGACTGCCAGCCATCGAGGCCCTGGAGCGACTGTCGTCGAAACGCAAATTCTCCAGATGAGAACGGTCTCTGTCCGGCCCTCATCTGTAGATACGACTCGTGAGCATCCCCCGAGCCACGCTCGATGCCCGTCACACCCCGGTCCACCCCACTAGCCGACACCCGCTCGACGATACGGCCTGCGTCAGGGCCCCCACTCAGGCCGATTCCAGTCGGAACACGGCGCCGGAACCGCCGGAGCGTCCGACGGTACAGACGAACAGTTCGCCGTCGGGATTGCGGCCGAAAGAGAGAACGCTGGGTCCGAAGGACCCCTCGGATCGGACGTCGACGACGCGCGTGTCCCAGAGCCCCTCGTCGGTCTCGCGGGCGGCGAACAGTTCTCCCTGAGCCTGCCAGTCGGCGAAGATGTACTGCCCGTCGAACGCCGACAACTCGTCGCCGCCGTAGAGATAGCCGCCGATGACCGAGATGCCACTCACGGGTTCGCCGCCGTGTGGGTACTCGATGACAGGGTCACGCAGCTGCCGGCCCCGCGGGCTCTCGGCCGGACAGTTCTCGGCCTGGAAACAGTGGGTCCCTTCCCTGACGTTCCAGCCGTAGTTCCCGCCGGACTCGACGACGTTCACCCCCTCCCAGGCGCCCTGACCGACGTCGCCGACGAACAGGCGCCCCTCCGGGCCGAAGGACAGCCGCCACGGGTTCCGGAACCCCCAGGCGTAGTGCTCGTCGAGACCGTCCTCGCCGACGAGCGGGTTGTCCGAGGGTACCGCGTAGTTTCGACCTTCGTCCTCGCTATCGACGTCGATCCGGAGGACGCTCCCGAGGAGATTCTCGGTGACGTCCTGCCCGTTCCCGCCACCGACGGCGTCGTACCAGTCGTCGACGTGGCCGGTGCCCTGGTCGTTGGCGGCACCGCCATCGCCAACTGCGACGTAGAGATAGCCGTCGGGTCCGAAGGCGATCGCGCCTGCGTTGTGATTGTCCTGTGGTTCGGGGATCTCCAGTATCGTTCGCTCGGAGTTCGGGTCGGCCGTCGACCCAGCGGGGTCGGCCTCGAACTCCGAGAGGACGAACGTATGCGAGTAGCCGTCGGGTGTGCCCTCGCGGGCCGGCGCGCTGTAGCGGACGAAAAAGCGGCCGTTGTCGTCGAAGTCGGGATGGAACGCCAGGCCGAGTAACCCCTGCTCGGAGTAGCCCCTGATCCCGACCATCCGGTCGGTGACGTCGAGGAACGGTTCCTCGTTGACGCTCCCGTCCTCCTGGAGGTGAATCTGGCCGACCTGGTCGACGACGAAGCGCCGTCCGGGCTGGGGGATTTCGAGCCCGAGCGGCGAGACGAAGCCGCTCGCCACCTGTCGCGCGGCGAGGGCGTCGGCCGAACCGGTCGCAGTGTCGGTCCCGCTCTCGCTTTCGTCGTCGCCGCCATTTCCGGAGGTGTCCGTCTCAGTTGGTGTTCCGTCCATCGAGTCGGGCGTCGGCGTGTCGGCATCGCCGCCCGGGTCGTCGTCAGACGTCTCCGTCGATTCCAGCGTGTCTCCACCGTCGCCAGCGCTATCGGTACTCGGGTTTCCTGTCTGGCAACCGGCGATACCTGCTGCGAGTACTGCACCGCCGAGTCGGAGGGCTGACCGTCTGCTCACGGGACCGGGCATGTGTCGACGCTTGGCGGCCAGGGATAGGAAAGTTCCGTTCCCCCTCACTCGCCAACCTGTTTGCCCGCCCGGAGGGTGTCGATCCTACCACGGTCAACGGATAAACTAGAAACAAGTTTACCGATGGAAAACTCGAATCTTTTTTGAGGCTGGTCCCGGACAGACATATATGGTCGACAGAGACGATCTCCGAGAGCAGTTCGTCGAGGCGTTCGAAGGCGCAGACTACCCGATCTCCAGTCCGATGGACCTGGTGCCGGCGTTGCCCAACGGTCCCGGGACGAAGTTCGAGTCGGGCGACTTCTCGATGACGGCGATGGAGCTCCAGACCAAACTCGGGAGCGGGGACTTCCCCTACGACAGCGTCGACGCGTTCGTCGACGACGTCATGGACCAGTTAGACGACAAAGACCTCATCTAAGCGGGCCGGCCACCAGCAGCGATATTGTGCTGACGAACACGCCCAGCGCCAGCAACCCGTAGTTACCGACGGTGCTGTCGGCACCGACGAGTCGGAGCGAGTAGTTCTTCGAGGAGACCGGCCACCACGGTTCGACCCCGGCCGGCGTCAGTGCGTCGGCGAGCAGATGTGAGACTACCGCGAGGAAGCCGACGAGGAATCCGAAGGTGCCGACCGCCACGGTCTGGCTCCCCGGGAACAGCCCCGTCTCACCGACTGCTCCGGCCCCGGCGATAGCTCCGAGCGCGCCCCCGACGACGAGCCCGACCAGCAGTGCGAACCCAAGGGTGTGGGTCGGTCCACGATGAGAGACGAACGGGACCTGGAGGTCGTAGTCGGGGAGTCGAGCGAGTGCGAGGACCCCCATCCCGCCGACGACGGCCGCCCCCTCGAAGCCGACTAGGAGCAACACGACACCCACCGGTGCGTACGTCAGGAGGGCGGCGCCGTAATGCCCGGTCCGGTACATCCTGTCCGGGACGACGGATTCGCGACACTTACCGGTTCCCGTCCGAAACCGGTGCTCGTCCACCACCCGTAGTGAGTGTCCCGGCCTACAACCGCTATCGAGCGTCGATTTCGACTCCCGGGACACCTAAGCCCGTGCCGAACGTCTTGCCCGTATGACCGATACCGAGGCCGACCCCGCCATGACCCGCTTCCCGGTGCCCGACGTCGAGGACCTCCCGGGAGACCTGCGCGACCGTATCGAGAGCGAACGCGAGGACGCCGGCTTCGTTCCGAACGTCTTCCTCGCGCTGGCCTATCGCCCGTCGCACTTCCGGGCCTTCTTCGACTACTACGACGCCCTGGTCGAGAACACGGAACTCGAACGCGCCGAAGTCGAGATGATAATCGTCGCGGTCAGCGGCGTCAACGACTGCCTGTACTGTACCGTCGCCCACGGCGCTCTCGCCCGCATCTACGCCAGCGACCCCTACCTCGCCGAACAACTCGCGAGCAATCACCGGACTGCCGACATCTCGGAGACCCACCGCGCGATGCTCGACTTCGCCGTGAAACTCACCGAGAACGGGCCCGCAGTCGAGGAATCGGACATCGAACAGCTCGAAGAACACGGCTTCTCCCGCCGGGCAGTCTGGGACATCGGTTCCGTTGCGGCGTTTTTCAACCTCTCGAACCGCCTGGCCCACCTCGCGGACATGCGTCCAAACGAGGAATTTTACGAACTGGGCCGGACTCGGACACAGACCCACGACTAGCCGCCGAGTCCCGAAACCGGGATACCCATCCCAGATACGGATATCTGGTTTCTACACTGTCATTCGAGCGGGTAGTTCGTCGCTTCGCCACGGGCACAGAGGGCCACCCGGCCGTGTTTGGTTTCGCTGAAGTCTTCAATTCGTGGTACTCTTCGGACGGCGACCGAGACACTCAGCGCACCCGGCAACGAAACGACGGGCATCGGCCTCCGTAGCAGTAACTTCGCCCCCGTGCCGACAGCACCGAAGACACCGACCTCTACCCGGCAATCGCTCACGGTTGTTCGGAGCTCATCGGAGAGGATCCGGTGCCAGGTTCGAGCCCGTCATGAGTGACGGCAGTCGACTTGGAACCCCGTTCGACTGCAACTGCCGTCGGATCCCGGGACCGTTTCTGTCCCTCTCTAGGTAGCTAGGGATTACATTTTTCACCTCGTGTGCGGACCATGACAACATGGCACACATTACCGATGGGGGACCAGTATGTGGCGGAAGAGACCAGCGACCGGGCCGGCGGGCAATACACTGGACACCAGCCGTCGGACTGCGGAGCTACTGGAGGTGAAGAGAATGACTCGGTCCTACGGGGCAGTCGCGTTCGCCCTTCTGATGGTCCTCTGGCCGGCCACGGTCACCGGCGGCGCCGTCCCGGTGTCAGACGCAGGGGCTGTCGGCGGCGTCGACGGGGCTGACTCGGTAGTCACGCCCACAGCAGGAGGCGGTCACGGACCACCGGCCGACGACGACAACCGGACCGAAGCCGAGAGCACCACCGAAAGCCCGGCTGTCACCGGAAACGCGTCGGCCGGGTGGTCGACAGAGGCGGGGTATCGGACGGAACCCACACTGTTCGAGGCCACGACCAGCGCGGAGGGGGAACCCGCCGTCGGCGAACCGACGACAGTGACGCTGACGATGACCGCCCGCAGGGACGTCTCGGACCTCACGGTGGTGCTCCCCGAGTACCCGTTTGTCGCGGGCGATGGGGGGTCGTTCGCGGTCGGCGACCTCTCCGAGGGGGAGACCCGGAGTGTCAACGTGACGGTCCGGCCGACCGAACCGATCGCGAAGTACCTGCGGTTCACCGCCCGCGGGAGCGTAGACGGTAGGATCTGGACGCAACACGTCTCACACGACCTCGCAGTCGTCGAGAGGGGGACCCAGACGCTCGGACTTTCGGTCGACTCGACGGCGGATGCGTCGATGACGACAGCTGACAGGTCAGGCGCGACGAGGACTGAAGTCGCTCAGACGGGAACGGAGATGACCGCTTCCACGGGTACCACGGCATCGGGACGTGTCTCAGGCTGTTTCTCGTACACGGACCAGAACGGTAACCTCCAGGACGGCCGTCAACTCCGCGTCGAGGTGAAAGACTGGGACTGGGGGAACCCTGATGACACCATTGCGACCGGTCGGACGAACGACAACGGCTGTTTCGATATCCAGGTCCCCGACCCGCAGGGCGCGGACTTCGGGGCGAACAACGTCGCTGACGTCTACGTGCTGGTCTACGCCGCCAATCCGGCGGCGAAAGCGACCAACGGCCCGGGGCGAAACACGTACAAGGTCCGGTTTCCGGGCGGCGATCGAACCATGGGCAGCGGGGACCAGGTCTCGCTCGGACGGTTCGTTCCGTCGAGTAGCGACCCCGCGTACCAGGCAGTAGACTGGGCGCTCGAGGCCTATCGGTTCGTCCGGGACGAAACCGGCTACACGCGGAGTACGGTCCGGATCCAGTACCCACAGACCAACTGGCCGTCCTATAGTGGCACCAAGCCGTTCGAGGCCATCACGCTACCCGACCGGTCGACGGCGGGGTGGGGTCGGATGACGATCCACCACGAATACGGGCACGCGCTGATGGACGGGATGTACGGGCCCGGAAAGAACTGGCCCGACAGGTGCCCGAACCAGGTGATCAACAACTGTATCGACGCACACGGCCTGTGGAGCGAGACGAATCCCGGGTACGCGTTCGTCGAGGGGTGGGCCGAGTTCCTCGAAGCGGCGATGCTCTACGACCGTTCAGGGAACTACGCGTTCTCCAACGGCGTCGGCCGGGGGATGGACATCGAAAACAACGAGTGGTTCAACGTGTCGGTGAACGCACGGACCAACGGCAACGGCGACACGATACCTGGTGCCGATACGGGTGACATGGACGGCAACAGCCACGAGGCCAGCGTCGCGAGCATCCTCTTCGATCTGTACGACCCGAGGGGCGAAGACAACGTCGACGCGAGGTTCAAGCAGGTGTTCAACAACATCAGGAACAACAACCCGGAGAACCTCAGGGATTCGCTCAACGACTGGAACTACGGGCAGGACGAGGGCCTCGCGACGACGGCGTTCAGATACGGGATCTTCATCAACGACCCCTACCAGCCAAACAACCAGTTCTCGACGGCCGCTCCGATCGGACTCGAGACGGTCAACGGCACCGTCGGGAGCGGGGTCGACTACTACGAGATAACGGTACCCGCACAGACCGAGGCGACCGTGAAACTGGAGGACAAGTACTCGCTGAGCGGGGTCGACGTCGACCTGACTGGCTACGACAGTGGACAGTCACTCGTCGCCAGCAGTCGGACCGCCTCGAACTCGGAGTCGATCACGCTGCCGACCACCGGGTCGAGCCCGGAGGTCTTCTACGTCAAGGTGACAAACAGCGGCGGCCCGGCGAGCTACGAACTCAGCGTCAACGGGACCTTCGAGACGGTGTACGACGGCTTCACGCCGCTGGTCCCCGAGTATTACCTCGACACGCGGGTCCAGTGGGTGGCCGGTTCGCTATCGACCACCTCGCTCGAGTCGGTGAGCATGGCAGGCGGCCAGAACATCTCCTATTCGGTCAAACTCGAGGCCGACCAACGCCTCAACGTCTCGAACGTCGGCGAGGGCGCGGTCACTCTCGCGCTCTACGACAGTGAGATGCGACAGGTCACCGAGTCGCCCGAAAACGAGCCGCTCTCTTTCACCGCCGACGAGAACAGGACTTACTACCTCGTGGCGACCGCACTCCACGACGAAGCACGACCGGTCAGACTCTCCGCCTCGACGGCCAAGCCCGGCAACGACCGGTACGAGCCCAACGACGGGTTCGGCAGCGCACGCCCGATTTGGCCGAAGGACATCGAAGGGCTCGAACTCGACGCGGGCGACGAGGACTACTACTCTATCGGCCTCCGGGAGGGTCAACAGTTGACCGTCGACGCGGAGGTCGAGGGGCTAAATGGCATCCTGGAGCTTTCGATCGTGGGACCCGACAGGGAGCCCCTCGTGTCCGATACCGCAGACGATGTCGCGTCGGTAGAGCTCACCGCCCAGCGGACGGGCAACTACACTATCCTGGTCGACGGTGTCGAGGAGGCCACCGGGAGCTACCGGCTCTCGCTCGGCGTCGATAGCCCCGAGAACGACCGGTTCGATGGCGGGGAGGGCAACGACGTCCTCGACACAGCCACGGCTATCGAGGCGGGCACATACGAAGGGCTCCGTATCGCCACCGGCGACCGTGACGTTTTCGCGGTCGAACTGACTGACAACGAACAGCTGTCGGCGTCGGTGTTTTTCGAACAGAGCGAGGGCGACCTCGACCTTCGCCTGTACGGCCCGTCGGGCGAGCAACTTGACGCGAGCGCGTCCGACACAGACGACGAGTCGCTGGGCTTCGAAGCCGATAGCTCCGGGAACTACTACGTCGCCGTACGAGGCGCGCAGGGTGGGTCCGCGGATTACACGCTCGACCTCGAAACCGAGAACCCGGAAGAACCAGACCGGTTCGAGCCAGACAGCCGCGAGGACCCGACCGAGATCGAACCCGGGAACTACGGCGGACTGTCGCTCGTCGACAGCGACCAGGACCACTTTGCAGTCGAACTCGCGAGCAAGACCATTATCGAGGCATCGGCAGCTTTCGACCACGACGACGGGGACCTCGAGATGGTGCTGGTGGGGCCGGACAACGAGTCCGTCGCCAGCAGCGTCTCCAACACCGACAACGAATCTGTCAGTTACACGGCCAACGCGAGCGGACTCTACACTGTCGTCCTGTACACCGAGAACAACGCGTCCGTGGACTACTCTCTCCGGATCGCCACCGAGAGGCCACTGGACGGGTTGCAGCCGTCTGTGGACGTCCCGTCGGTCGTGGCGTCCGGTGCCGGAGTGAATGCCGTGGTCAGTGCTAACCAGACCGGCACGCTACGGATCAGGAACGTCTCGGAGGGATGGACGGTCACGAGCACGGATCCCTCGACGTTGACGACGAACCCGGCGCCGGGTGAGCTCCCCTACGAGACGAGAGCCAACGACACGCTTGGCCACCTGTTCAGCACGGTCGGCGAGCACGGCTTCACAGTCTCGATGACCGCTCCGAACCAGACCGGAACGTACAATTTCACAGCGGAGTCGACCCGGAACGGGACGAACGCGGTGCGGACGTTCAGCATCGAGGTCAGGAATCGCACCGAGCACGAGTCTGGTGTCTCCCAGCGAAAGTTCGAGACGGTGGCAGGTTCCGACGGTATCGGGCGCCAGGACATTCTGGACCTGGTCGGCAGCTACATCCGCAACGAACCGCTCGGAGACGTCGATTTCGACCGGGAGGACGTCCTCAAACTCGTCCAGTACTACATCATACAGTGACCTCGTCTCGGTCTTCCACTGAACGCTAAGACAGAACCCGGTTCTCACGTTTCGACGTCGACTCGGAACCCGGACCGACGATTCATCGTTCGCTGACCGCGTACGCCGCGCGGTCGAACCAGTCGGGGTCGACCTCGACGCCCCAGCCCGGTCCCGACGGGACGGCGACTTCACCGTCTTCGACCCGCAACTCGGGCGATAGCAGTCCCTCGGCCCAGTCGTCCTCGACCGTGAACTCGGCGTACGGCCCGGGATTGTCGATGGCCGCCAGGAGATGCAACGCGAAGACCGTCACCATCGAGCGGTTCGCCGAGTGAGGGATACACGGGAGGCCGGCGTCGGCCGCCAGCTCCGCCACTCGCAGTGCGCGGGAGAGGCCGCCGACGTAACAGACGTCTGGCTGGACGAGTTCGACGGCGTCCATCTCGATCATCCGTCGCCACTGGGCGAAGTTCGTGTCCTGCTCGCCACCGGTGACGGTCACGTCGTCGAGTGTGTCGGTGACCTCGGCCGTCCACTCCAGTTCCCAGTACGGACAGGGTTCCTCGAAATAGCCGACGTCGTTGGGTGCGAGTATCTCCTCGCCGATCTCGATAGCTCGTTCCGGGGTGTAGGAGCTGTTAGCGTCGATGAGCAGTTCGACGTCGTCACCGACGGCCTCGCGGACCGCCGGCACGAGTTCCTCGGTGCGCCCGGACCAGGCGTCTTCGTCGTCACCTTTCGAGGCCCAGTCCCCGGTCCGGATCTTGAACGCCTCGAAGCCTTTCTCCTCGCGCAGGCGAGCGAGTCGCTCGACCTCTTCCTCGACCTCTATCTCCTGGCGCATGCTGGAGCCGTACACCGGCACGCTCGTCGGTTCCCCACCCAGCAGCGAGGCGACGGGTTCGCCCTGGCGCTTGCCCCGCAGGTCCCAGAGCGCAGTGTCGAGCCCCCCGGTCGCCCGACAGACGTACGACCACGGATACTTGTACGCCGTCTCGACGATCTCGTCGGCCAGCGCGCCGATGTCGTCGACCTCCCGACCGAGGGCGTGGTCGGCGACCTGCCGGTGAAACACCGTCGCCGTGATATCGGCGTTGTAGGGTGCGAACTGACCGAGGCCGACGTCGCCGTCGGTCGTGTGTGCGCGGACGAATCCGACCCGCTCGGTCGAGAACGTCTCCAGTTTCGCGATGTGCATACCGCCCCGTCTGGAGGAGGCGTCTTAAAATCGTCCGCCGGGGGACCGGATCGGGAAACGGGCGGACGGGACAGTACGCCAGCAGGACTGCGTTCGGCCCAACAAACTTATGCGGTAGATGAGCCTAACTCTGGTGTGCTCAGCGCCAAGATGGAGGATTACCTGAAAGCGGTCTACGAGGCCCAGCGCGAGACGGACGGGCCCGTCGCCACCTCCGCGGTTGCGGAAATGCTGGACGTCACGCCCCCGACGGTCACGAGCATGCTGGAGAAGTTAGCGGAGCGAGACCTGGTCGAACGCGAGAAGTACAAGGGTGTGCGCCTGACCCCCGAGGGCGAGACCGTGGCGCTGGAGATCGTCCGCCACCATCGCCTGCTCGAGACCTACCTCACCGAGCAGTTAGGCTACGACTGGGCGGCGGTCCACGACGAGGCCGACCGCCTCGAACACCACATCAGCGAGGAGTTCGAACGCCGGGTCGCCGAACTGCTGGACGACCCGACGGTCGACCCGCACGGGGACCCGATCCCGGACGACTCGTTGCAACCCGTCGACGAGAGCGGCGCGACGCTGGGCGAGTGCGAGGAGGGCGAGACCGTCGTCGTCCGGCGGGTACGTGACCGCGACGCCGAAGAACTCGCATACCTCGAGGACGTCGGCGTCACGCCGGGAACGACGGTCCGCGTCACCGAGGTCGCGCCGATCGGCATGGTAACGGTCGAACTCGAGGACGGTGACGTCGTCTCACTTCCGGACGGGATCGCCGCCGCGATATTCGTCGAGGCAACCGACGATGCCCCCGAATACGGCGAAGTCGCGGACGCCTGATCCGTTCGTTCGGCCCTGGATCACCCCTGTTTCGTCTGTTTTCCCGCTCACTCGGACTCGGCCAGCACCGTGACCCCCAAAGGTACGCGCTGATACCGTGACAGAGACACGCCAATCACCGAGTGCGACACCAGTTTTATTTGCTACGACACACTTAAGTTTTAGATGAGTCTAAACCAGAGTATGCCGAAACCGAAAACCGAAGTGACTGTGGACATCGTCTACGAGTTCCGCGAACGAACCGGGGCTGGC
>ENA-ORCS01000735-ORCS01000735.1-marine-metagenome-genome-assembly--contig:-NODE-735-length-18255-cov-3.575971_pt1 | contig 18255 bp, 15 predicted proteins | sample MGYA00237781_ERZ508513 | MGnify/ENA primary metagenome ERZ508513 (study PRJEB26184, sample SAMN06268793) | marine metagenome | isolation source: Eden Landing Ponds, San Francisco, CA, USA | place...
GAGACCGCCTGTTCGGGCGGTTCGTCGAAGAGGTCGCCGGGGTGGCGCATGATGTACTGGTCGAGCTGGTCCTCGCCACCGACCATGGCGACCAGCGACGGGTCGGTGCCCCGCCCGGCGCGACCGCCCTGCTGGAACGCCGCCATCCTGGTACCGGGGTAGCCGTCCAGCAAGACGGCGTCGAGGCCGCCGATGTCGACGCCGAGTTCGAGCGCGTTCGTGCTCCAGACCCCGCGCACCTCGCCCGATTTCAGTCCGCCCTCGATCTGTTCGCGGCGGTCGTCGGTGAGCGCGGCCTGGTAAGCGTGGATCTTCCGGGAGAGAGCCGTCTCACCTCTGCTTCGCAGTTCGCGGCCGCTCTCGGTCGCGTAGCGTTCGGCGGTCTGGCGCGACCGGGTGAACGCCACCGTCTGAAACCCGCGGTCGACGAGGTCGACGAAGAGGTTCATCGTCTCGACGTGCGAGGAGCGACGGCGACCGGTGCCGAATCCCCCACCCTCGTACTCCGGGGGGTTCCAGAGGAGCCAGTGAGTGGGGCCGGTGGCGCTCTGGTCGTCCTCGACGGCGACGAACGAATCAGGGGGCTGACCGGTGACGGTCGCCGCGTGGTCGACGGGGTTGCCGATCGTCGCGGAACAGCAGACCCAGTCGGGGTCGCCGTCGGCACTCGCGGGCCCGCCGTCGGCGAAGCGCTCGCATATCCGTGAGAGGCGGCGGAAGACGAGCGAGACGTGGCTGCCGAAGACGCCGCGGTACTCGTGGACCTCGTCTATCACGACGGTTTCGAGGCGCTCGAAGAACCAGTCCCAGAGCCGGTGGGCGTGGGGCAGGATGCCGTAGTGCAGCATATCGGGCGTCGTCAGCAAGACCGTGGGCTGGCGCTCGCGGATGGCTTCTTTCTCCGAGCGGTCCTGTCGGCCGGTGTAGACGTCGACCTGCACGCCCGACCCGAAGCCGAGGCGACGGGCGTACTCCGAGAGGGTGGTGGCCTGGTCGTTGATGAGCGCGACCTGCGGGGCGACGTAGAGTGCGGTCGCACGCTCGTCGAGGGCACGTTCGAAGGCGGGAACGGTGTAAGCCAGCGTCTTCCCGCTGGCCGTCGGCGTCGCGAGGACGGCGTTGTCCCCGTCGCGGGTCGTCTCGATCGCGTCGGCCTGGTGGGCGTAGAGTCGGTCGATACCGTCCGCGGAGAGTGCCTTCGCCAGGCGTGAGTCGAGGTCGACGTCGCGATAGGTGGCCTCGTGGCCCGGGATCGTTCGCCGCTCGCGGACCTGTCCCTCGTAGTAGGGGCGACGCTGCAACCAGTCGATCGTCTCGTCCACGGGCGGTTTTCGGGATGGGTAGGCCTAACGGTTGCGACCCCGGGTCGGACAGGAGACCCGGCCGGAGTGTCGGGATTGGTTTTCTACTCCTTTTAACACAGCGACGAGACGCCCCTCGACCGCCTCAGCTGCTCCGATATCGCCAGCGGACACAACCGGCGAGCAACAGAGCGAACCCGTACAGCATGGGTGACCCCAGGGCGAACACCGGGCCGAGGACCGACAGGATCACGTTGTCGACTGCGCTCCCGGGTGGCGTCTCCGCGAGTACCATCACGAGGTCGTTTCGGTGGGCGGGGAAGTTCAACAGGAACGCGCCCGCGAGAAAGAGCGAGCGACCCGGCCCGTCGAGGAGGTACAACAGCGGGACGAGCGGAAAGTAGAGATAGACGACATAGAGCGGCGTGCTGGGAAAAAACAGGAGGATCGTCGCCATCGTCCCGAATATCGCGACGAGGCGAGCGAGTCCGACGTCGGCGTCGCCGTCGGTGACCGTCTTGACTCCGGCTTCCGGTTCGGTCTGTGACTTGTCCCCGGCGTCGGTGTCCGAGCCGGTTTCGACACCGAGCAACAGATAGCCGAGGACCGGCGCGAGAAGCGCCAGGGCACCGAGACTGTACAGACCGGGATCGACGGTCGGGAACAGCACCGAGAGCGGCCGGCGGACCGTAAGGAGGTGCGAGGACGGCGGGAGCCCGCCTGCGAACAGCCCCGGCCGCAGGCGAGCCAGCAACTCCTCGGTCACCCACCGCCGGGTCACGTCCGGCCCGAAGACCACGAGTCCCAGCCCCAGGAGACCGAAACCGGTAGCGAGAGCGCTGGCGACCGCGCGGTAGGCTCTCCGAGAGAGTAGCCAGACGCCGACCGCGGCGGGGAACGCCTTCGGGAGCGCGGCCAGCGCGAAGGCGGCGCCCGCTCGCCGTTCCCGTCCCGTTTCGACCCAGACGAAGCCGAGAGCGAGACCGAGCGCGACGAAGTGGTTGACCTGCCCGAATACCATCGACGGGAGCGCGTGGGCCGAGCCGACCACGAACCCGGCGATCAGTACCTCGTCCAGCCGCGCCAACTCGACACCCCGGGCCGTCACGTACCGGACGAGCAACCGAGAGAGGGCGAGACTCGCCGCTAGGACCACGAGCGTGTGGAGGACGTAGCCGACGCGCCAGGGGACCAGCACCGACGGGGCGAACCCCAGGAGGACGACCGGCGGATACCGATAGGTCATCCCGGGGATCCCGATCTGGGAGGGGCCGTACACCTGCCCGGTCGAGAAGATCATCTCGGCCGCGGCGCGGTAGACTCTGAAGTCGATGCCGACCATCCAGGCCTCGGTCGTCAGCTTGTGGACCAGGTAGACCAATCCCGCGAGAACGCCGGCGGCGAAAACGATCCTGGCGCCACGGTGGGGCGTGCCACCGACGAGTGTCTGGACCGGCCCCTGAACCGTGTCGGGATCGGACGACTCGTGACCCCCGTCTACCCCGTCCTCGTCGGTCGACCGCGCCATCAGGACCGCTGTGTTCCACTGACATGAATACTTGGGGGTTTCGTGGCGTCCGCGAGTCGAAACCAGCGGCGGGCCAACCCAGGGATACGAGCGAGATCCGGGCCAGTAACTACAAGTATACGCTGAACCGACCATCTGTATAGCATATGCCACGTCCCGATGGCGGGAACTACCTGGTCCTCCTCGTCGAGGCGGCTGGCGGACTCGAGCGACGGTTGGGCGCTGCCCTCGCCGGGGCCGGGTACGAGGTCGAGTCCGTCGGGTCGGCCAGTGAGTGTCTCCGGCGGATCAGGCGTGGCGACGTGGACGGGATCGTCAGCGAGTACGACCTCTCAGACCTCGACGGCGTCCAACTGCTGCGGTCGGTCCGCGTCTCGTATCCGTCCCTTCCGTTCGTCCTGGCGCCCGAGGAGGGCTCGGAGGCGATCGCCGGGGACGCGGTCGCCGCGGGTGTGAGCGGCTACGTTCCGGAGGACGAGGACCCGGAGACGGTCGTGTCGCGACTGCGCGATAGCCTCCAGGCGAGCCAGCTGAGCGGGGACGAGCGCACCCACCGATACCGACACATCATCGAGATGTCCCCCGCGCCGATCAACGTGTTCGACGAGGCTGGCGACTCGATCTGGGGGAACGAGGCGGTTCTCGACCTGCTCGAACTCGACGACCTGGGGCAACTCATCGGGCACTCCATCTTCGAGTTCGTCCACCCCGATGACCACGACCGGGCACGGGCGGAACTCGAGAGCGTCATCGAGAACAAGGAGTCGACCGGCCCGACCCCGATGCGACTCCGGACCGCGGACGGCGACGTGCGATACATCCACGTCTCGACGGCCGTCGGCGAGTACCTCGGTGGGGACATCGGACAGGCGATCATCGTCGACGTGACCGAACAGAAAGAACGGGACCAACAGCTACAGGTCCTCGAACAGTGGCTCCGGCACAACATCCGGAACGAGGTCACGGTCATCCAGGGGCTTGCCGAACAGATCGAGCGCGGAGCGGTCGACGACGTCACCGCCGCGGCCCGCCGCATCCAGGAACACACCGGCAAACTCGTCGACCAGGCGAATCACGAACGCACCGTGATCGCGCTCCTCTCGGACCCGCCCGACCCGGTTTCGGTCGACGTCTCCGACGCCGTCGAACGGAGCGTGGCACCGGTGCGTCGCGACAACCCCGACGCCGAGATCGAACTGGCGCTGGCCGAGGACGTCACCGCGATAGCCATCCCGGAGATCGGCGACGCGGTCGGCGAACTCGTCGAGAACGCGGTCTGCCACAGCGACGGAGACTCGCCCCGGGTCCGCGTCGAAGTGAGCCGGGACGAAGAGCACGTGGTCGTCCAGGTCGCCGATAGCGGCCCCGGGATCCCCGAATCCGAGCGCAGCCACCTCCTCGTCGACCGCGACATCTCCCCGCTCGACCACGGGAAGGGGCTGGGACTGGTCTTCGTCTACTGGGTCGTCCGACTCTCCGGTGGCGACGTCTCCTTCGCGGAGAACGACCCCCAGGGAAGCGTCGTCACCGTCACGCTCCCGACTGCCGATTGAGAGGGTCGGCTTTCGGTCAGTGCAGTCTCGCCCCGGATCCGGGGACTTATCACCGAACAGGCGCAACCCGGCTCACATGGAATTTTGCGACGAGTGCGGTTCGATGATGAAAACCGAGGGGGACGCGTGGGTCTGTGGCAGCTGTGGTGCCGAGAAACTTCGCAACGAGGAGAAAGAAGCCGCGCAGGCAGTGACGACGCAGGGTCAGGAGGAGACGGAGATCGTCGACACCTCCGACGTCGACGCCGAGGAGATGGGCGCGACCACCGAGACCCGGTGTCCCGAGTGTGGCAACGACCGGGCGTTCTGGGAGATGAAACAGATCCGCGCCGCCGACGAGAGCGAGACACGGTTTTTCACCTGCACCGAGTGCGAACACAAGTGGCGCGAGGACGACCACTGACCGACCGAGAGTCCCGACCCCGGCGAGGACTCGGACGACGGATCCGGGGCTAAATCACTGTGACAGACGACAACGCCGACGTTCCGCCGCCGGGCGTGCCCGCCGACCGACTGACCGACTGGGAGCGAACGGAGGCTGGCGTCGATCGCCTCTTCGGCGTCGAGGGGGCCGACGTCAGGGGTCACACCGTCGTCTACGAGGACCGCCGCCTCCGGGAGGCCGTCCGCGACGCGACTGACAGTGAACTCGACCAGACCTGGCGCTTTTTCTTCGCCACGCGACTGTCCTTTCGCCCGCCCCTCTCACCGGGGGCCCACGTCGCCATCCTCCCGACAGTCCAGACCGAGGCGGTCCGCTCGTTTTCCTCGGACCTTCAGGACCGCGGCGTCGACGCCGTCGAGCGCGGCCGTCGCGAGCGGGTCCGCACCGACAGCGGCAAGCGCACCCGTCTCCGGCAGGTGACCGGCGAGATCCCGCGTACAGACGCCGCGAACGGGGCTACGGACCCAGTCCCCGTCGAGGGGTGGGTGGGCGTCTGGTACGACGGTGACTTCCTCGTCGCCGGCGGCGCCTATCCCCGGACCTCGCTCGCCCGCGCGTTCGACGTCGACGACGAGCGACTCTCGCTTTCCTCGTCCGCCGCGCGGGATGAACTGCTCGCGCTCGTCCAGGCTGTCGGCGGCGAGTGACACGTCGGGTCAGGTCAGGCGGGGTCCGGATTTCCGATCTTCCAGCGTGTTATAGAACTGCTCTCACACTCTCCCGTGCCCATCCACGAGCGCTTAGTACAGGGTGTGAAGATAACAGTTCGAAACAGCTCAGCAACAGCGACCGCATTCGTGATCGTGAAATGGAAGCCCTCGGCGTGCTCGCGGTCGCTGCGCAGGATATCCACGCTCTCATCACCACCCGCGCGGATAGAGCCTGCGCAGGCGACTCCGCTCACTACGTTCGCCGCGAGCGCGCCTCGCCTTTCCAGTCCGCCAGGGAGAATTTCTGTCTAGTCGGCTACCGAATAATCAACGCCGAGACGTCCTGTACCACCTGATTTTCCTGGTGGACTGAAAGGGCGAGGGGCGCTGGCGTGCAGTTTAGTCGCCTGAGCGGGCCCTATTCGAGCGAGTCCGGGGCGGTGCAGCTGTTCGAGCGAGAATATCCCGTTCAGCGACCGCCAGCGGCCCGAGGGCTTTCAACTCCCATTTGTGAGTGCGTGCTGGCTGCGGTCGCCGTTTCTCTCACACTACTATCACCCGAAATCACCGACATCTCCAGAGTTGTACTGACCGGCCGTGAATAATTCTCTGACACGCTACTCTTCCGGAAAATCAGACGTGGCGTGCAAACGTGAGATAGCCGGTGTGGCCGACCCCCGCCGTGGAGGGGCGGGACCCGCGGTCGTCGAAGTCCATCTCGCGCTGGATCGTCTCCAGCGACTCGACGTCGCCCAGCCCCGCTTCGCGTGCGGCCGCGACGACCTCCCGGGTCTGCTCGACAAACGGGGAGTAGACGGCGACGTATCCGCCGGCGGCCACCAGGTCAGGAGCACGCGCGACGACCGCCGGGGCGTCCTGGGTGTCCAGCGTCAGCACGTCGAACGGTTCATCGTCCCTGCCGTCGACCAACTCGTCCAGTTCCGTGGTGACGTCGCCGGTCCGCACGTCGACGTGGTCCGCGACGCCGGCCAGTCGCACGTTCTCGCGAGCTACCTCGGCGAACTCCGGGTCGCGCTCGTAGGTGGTGACGTCGGCTCCACAGCGGCCCAGATACGCGGCGAGCACGCCCGTGCCCGTCCCGGCGTCGAGCACCCGGTCGTTCCCACCGACGCCTGTGTGGCCGACAACGAGGCCGATATCCCGGGGCATCATCGGCGCGCCCGTCCGCTCGAAGTGATTGAACAGGTCGGGACCCCGGAGCGCCCGCGCAGTGAACTCCTCACCCAGGTGTGTCTCGACGGTCTCGCCCGACTGGACGTCTTCGGGCACCTCCAGAACGCCGAGGTCGGTTTCGAGCGTGTCACCGGGCGCGAGCAGGTACTCGCGGTCCTCGCGGACGAACAGGAAGCTCACTTCAGACTGCTGATGGCCGCCGCCGGCTCACCGTTGGCGTCTTCCAGTGCCTCGCGAGCCTCGCTCTTGCTGACGCCCGCCTGGCTCGCGACGAGTTCGACGTCCTCTTCCGGGATCTCGGCCTCGCCGTCGCCCTCGCTCTCCTCGATGACCGGTTCGCTCGCCTCGTCACCGCCGGCGTCGCCAGTGGTGCTCGAATCCCCGCCCTCGCCCCGTGGACGACTCTCGGGCTCGCCGACGATAGTGTAGGTCTGCTGGCCCTGAGCGTCCATGCGCTGGACGTCCGCGTCGGTGAAGACGAGTTCTTCGTCGGGCGTCTTGATGACGACTTCCTCGGCATCGAGTTCCTGCATGTCGATGCCCATCTGCTTCATCATCTGCTGCATCTTGCGGTCGTTCATGCCGCCGCCGCCTGGGAACATACCTCTCGCTCCGCGTCCCTGACCAAAAAGGCTTCTCAACCGGCGGGTTCCCATCGACCCCTTATCGCGCGTTCGACACGGCCCTCTCACAGGCACGAGGAGTCCGCGTCGGGACGAGACTACGCCTTCGGGAACGAGACGCCGGTGATCTCGAACCGCGCACCGCCCTCGTCGCCCTCGACGAGGCGAAGCTCCCAGCCGTGGGCCTCGACGACGTCTCTGACGATACTCAGCCCGAAGCCGGTGCCGTCCGGCACGGTCGAGTAGCCCGTCTCGAACACGCGGTCGCGGTCCTCGGGTGGAACGCCCGGGCCGTCGTCCTCGACGTAGAACCCGTCGTCAAGGTCCCCGACGACTACGGTCACGTCTTCACCGCCGTGCTCGACCGCATTGCGAACGAGGTTCTCGAAGAGTTGCGTCAGTCGACTCCTGTCGGCGCGGATCGTGCGGTCGGTCTCGGCCCGGAGTCTCCCCGTCCCCGTCTCGACGTTCTGCCAGCAGTCTTCACAGAGCGGGCCGAGCGCGACCGGTTCGGACTCAGTCTCGCCATCGCGGGCGAGCGTGAGCAGGTCGTCGATCAGCGTCTCCATCCGGTCGTGGGCCCGCCGTATCGCCGCGAGTTGGTCGCTGTCACACTCGTCTTCGAGGAGGTCGAGACGGCCGGCGGCGACGTTCAGTGGGTTCCGGAGGTCGTGGGAGACGACGCTCGCGAACTCCGCTAACCGCTCGTTCTGTCGTTCGAGTTCGCGTTCGCGCTCTTTGCGCTCGGTGATGTCCCGACTGATCGCCATGAATCGTTCGTCGCCGTCCAGTGCGAGTCGCCTGATGTGTACCTCGACCGGGAACGTTGTATCGTCCGCTCGTCGATAGACCCCCTCGAACCGCTCGCGGTCGCCGTGGTCCATCTCCTCCCACAGGGCGCGAGCCTCGTCGGGCGCTATCGTCTGGTCGAGTTCCCAGACCCTGGTGCCGGTCAGTTCGTCCTCGTCGTAGCCCGTCTTCTCCAGTAGCCGGGGATTCGGGTCGATGAGGTTACCGTCTCCGTCGTGGATATTGATCATGTCCGGTGACTGCTCGAAGAGAGCCTCGAGCCGCGAGCGCGTCTCACGGAGCCGTTCCTCCCGAGTCTTCTGTTCGGTGACCTCCTGGTAGACCCAGAGATGTCCGTCCCCGCCGAGCAGTTCGATCGGTTCGTGACTGCGCGTGAAGACCCGTCCGTCACGGAGCACCAGTTCCTCCTCGTGTACCGACGTTCGCGTCTCGATGAGGTCGTCGATCCGGGAGCGAAACCCCGACGGGTCGACGAACATGTCGCTGACCTCCCGGGCCAGTCGTTCACAGTCGGTGCCGACGGCCTCCTCGGGGGTTCCCGATAGCCCGAACAGTTCGAACAGGCGGTCGTTGGCCGCTATGATCTCCCGGGATTCGTCCTCGACGAGGACGCCCACGGGCAGGGTCTCGACGAGCGTGGAGAGCACGGTGGTCGTCTCTTCGAGTTCCTGCTCGCGTTCCTTGCGCACCGTGATGTCGCGGTTGTTCGTCACGACCCCCTCGATCGCGTCGTGGTCGAGCTGGTTCGTGCCCCGGACTTCGAGCCAGCGCCACTCGTCGTCGGCCGTCCGAAACCGGGCCTGGGCGGTGACCGTCGCGCCCGGCTCGGCGACGAGTTCGGCGAACGTCGACGAGATGTCGTCTACGTCGTCCGGATGGACGAGGTCGAATCCGTTCCGGCCGATCAACTCCCCAGGTTCGTATCCCAGCACCCGTCCGACCGCGGGGCTCTCGTATTTGACCTTGCCAGCGTCGTCGAGGACGGTGATGATATCGGTCGATTCCTGCAGGTACGCCTCGTACCGCTCCAGTTCGCGTTCCCGCGCCTTGCGCTCGGTGACGTCGCGGCCGGACACGAGCAACGAGACCACCTCGTCGTCCTCGTTGGTCACGGGCCTGAGCACGCCTTCGACCGCGTACGGTTCACTGTTCGGAGGGGCGAGATCGGCCTCGAAATCGACGTACTCGCCATCTGCGGCACGGTCGACCCACTCTTCGACGTTCCGCTGGAGCGCTCGCGAGTGTGCGAACCACGTCGTCTCCGCGAACGGTTTCCCCGTCACCGCCCCCGCCGTGGCGTCGACGTACTCCATCGCCGTGTGGTTGATCTCCAGTACAGTTCCGTCCGTATCGACCAGTCCGACGAGGATGTTCGGGTCGTCGAAGACGGCCTGGTACCGGCGCTCCGTCCGCTGGAGTTGCCGTTCGCGTTCTTTGCGCTCGGTGACGTCCGTGATGAACCCCTCCAGTATCTCCACGTCGTCTTCGCCGGGGACCGCCCGCCCGCGCTCCCACATCCAGCGGGTGGCTCCGTCTCTCGTGCGGATACGATAGGTAACCTCGAACGGCCTGTCCTCGGCGAGCGCTTCCTGGACCGCCGCCCACATCTCGTCCTGGTCGTCGGGGTGAAGGATGTCGGACCCCCAGACGACGTCTCCGTTCTCGAGTGCCTCCCCGGAGTAGCCGGTGAGTACCTCGCAACTGCCTCTGACGACTTCCATCGGCCAGTCCGGGGCGTTCCGACTCCGGTACGCGATACCCGGGAGGTTACTGATCAGCGTCTCCAGGCGCCGGGTCTGTTCTTTCCGCTCGGTCACGTCACGGGTGAACCCGACGACTCGAGCGACGTCTCCGGCGTCGTCGAAGACCGGGTCTCCTTTCACCCAGACGGAGCCCTCTTCACCGTCACCGCGGACGATCCGGTATTCAATGTCGACCGACTCGCCGGCCAAGAGGCGCTCCATGGCGTCCGCGACGAGTTCCCGGTCTTCCGGATGGACCCCCGCCAGGAAGTCCCGCGGGTCGTCTCTGATGGCGGACTCGGGCCGGTCGTACACCTCTTCGTACCCCGAGATGAACAGGAGTTGTTCCCAGTCGCTGTCGAACATCCACAGACAGTCGTCCGTGCTCTCCGAGAGTTCCGTCAGGCGTCGGCGGTGTCGCTCGGCCTTCCGCTCGGCGCGGTGCTGTTCGACGGCGTTGACGACCCTGTTCGCCAGGACGGCGTACTGGTCGGTGCCGGTCTCTTTTTGCATGTAGTCGGTCACGCCCGCCGAGATGGCGTCGCTGGCGACCTCTTCGGACCCTTTGCCGGTGTAGAGGACGAACGGCAGGTCACCGTAGTCCTCGCGGACGGTTTCGAGAAACGCGAGGCCGTCCGTGCCCGGCATGTCGAAGTCCGACACGATACAGTCGATATCGTCGTCTGCCAGGACCGACAGCCCCTCCTCGGCATCTGTCGCTGTTCGAACCGCGATCCGGTCGTCCTCGCGTTCGAGAAACGTCGCCGCCACGTCCGCGAGATCTGGCTGGTCGTCCACGTGAAGAACGTCGATCGCGTCGGCCGGCCCGGTCATATTACGGGGTAGTAGACGTCTATCCGTAAGTATGTGACCGGTCACTCGTCCTCGTCTGCGAGCTACTCGGTGTCACTCCTCGGCAGACACACTCTCGCGTTCGCGCAGTTCGACCCGCCGAATCTTCCCGGAGGAGGTCATTGGCAGGTCCTCGGCGAACTCGATCTCGCGGGGATACTCGTAGGCTGCGAGCCGGTCCCGTGCACGCTCGCGCAGTTCCGTGCGCAGGTCGTCGTCACCCGTCACGTCCGCGACGGTCTCGACGAACGCCTTGATTCGCTCCCCACGGGTTTCGTCGGGGACCCCGATGACTCCGACCTGCTCGACGTCGTCGTGTGCCAGCAGCGTCTCCTCGACTTCGAGCGGACCGACGCGATAGCCGCTGGTGAGGATCACGTCGTCCGCTCTCGACTCGAACCAGAGGTACCCCTCCTCGTCCTGTCGGGCGAGGTCTCCCGTCAGGTACCACTCGCCATCGCGCTTGTCGGCGGTCGCCACCGGCCGGTCCAGATACGCCGTGAAGACGACCCGGTCGTCGTGGGGTCGTACTGCGATCTCCCCGATCTCGCCGGGCGGCAGTTCCTCACGCGTCTCGGGGTCGACGGTCGTCACGTCGTAGCCAGGGAGCGGTTTGCCCATGCTCCCGGGGCGAGTTTCGAACCAGTCCGAGCGATTCGCGACGACGAGATTGAGTTCGGTCTGGCCGTAGTACTCGTTGACTGGGACACCCTCGAGGGCGTCGTCGGCCCACTCCAGTATCTCGGGCGTAAGCGGTTCACCCGCCGACGCCACGACGTCGAGCGCGAGGTCGTAGTTTCCGTGGTCCTCTCCCATCAGCATCCGGAGTCCGGTCGGGGCGACCAGCGCACCCGTCACGTCGTAGGTTTCGAGGAGTTCGAACGCCGCCGCGGGGTCGAACCCCTGCATCGGCGCGGCGACGACCGTCCCCCCGTAGTGCCAGGTGCCGAGCAAGAGCGCACCCAGCGCCGACCCCCAGGCCCAGTCCGCCGGTGTCCACGTCACTGCGTCGGCTCCCAGCGTCCCGTCGAAGAAGTTGTACGCCGCTGCGGCCCGCCCCGCCCACATCGCGTGGCCGTGCCGGACGCCCTTCGGCGGCCCCGTCGACCCCGACGTGTACATCACCACCGAATCCGTCGACGGCGTCGAATTGTAGGGGTCGCACTCGGCGGAATGCCCGTCGATAACGGCCTCGTAGCCGACGACCGCACAGTCGAAAGCACCCGCGTCGACACGGTCGTCGGCGTCTCCGTCCACGGTGTCGGCAGCTGGCTCTCGGTCGACCGCACCGGTGTACCAGGGTCGCGAATCGAGCGCGACGGCGACTTCCAGCGCGGGGCACTCCCGGCTGGCGGCGGCGAGTGACTCGCGCACGCTCGGGTCGAAGACCACGGCCCGGGCACCGGCGTCGTCGAGTCGGTAGGCCAGCGCGTCCTCGCCGTAGAGGGTGGTCATCGGGACCGACACTGCGCCGAGTTTCCAGCAGGCGAGATGCGTGAGCGGCGTCTCGACGCGCTGGCCGGCGACGACGCCGACCCGGTCGCCCGGTTCGATCCCGCGAGCGGCGAGCGCGTTCGCGAGACGGCCCGAGCGTTCGTCGATACCCGCGTAGGTGTAGGTCTCGTCGGTGGCGGCGTCGACCAGCGCCGTCCGCTCTCCGGGGGGCGGCGACTCGTGTTTCCTGAGACAGTCGACCGCCGGATTGTACTCGTCGGGCAGCGACCACTCGAACGCCTCGCGAGCCCGCTCGCAGGTGCCGAAGTCGGGCATCGCGTGCCAGGTCATATCCGCCGCGTCGGCCCTGTCGTCCTTTGCTGTTCGGATTGTGGTCGGCGATCGACCGAGGGCTCTCGTGGGATGGGGCAGTCGTCACCGGTCCGGTTTCGTCGCCCAGAGGTACGCGGGCGTCCCTCGGGCGGCTTTCGGCGCCCGCGATTCGACCAACGGGAGGACGTGCTCGGCGAACGTTTCGCGCTCGTCCGGCGAAAGCGCCGCATCGAGTGCCTCCGCTTTCGTCGGCGTCCCGGGACCCCAGGACGTCGTGAGCCACGCGTCCCACTCCTCTGTCTCCCGGTAGCGCGTGTGAAAGGCATGCAGTTTCAGGTGGATGTCTTCGAACCCGGCTTCCTCGGCGAGAGCGAAGAGGTCCCGCTCGTCGAAGTCCATCGCCGTGTCGCGGTCGGGACGCTGTTCCTCGACGTAGTCCATGACTCTTCCGTAGAGCGCTCCCACGGAGTCCGGGACGTCGTGGTCGGTCTTCGCCAGGTCGTACTGCATGAACGTCTCTTCCGGGAACTGCATCTCCCGGGTGAAATCGCCGATCGGCTCGTAGACCGAGAGTCGACCGCCAGGTTTCAGCACGCGCTCGAACTCCGTGAACGCCCGCTCTTTCGCCGTGACGAACAGCAGCACCGACCGGAGCGTGACGGCGTCGACCGATCCGTCGTCGATCGCTCCCATGTCCTCCGCCGGGAGGACGACGAACTCACAGCTGTCGGTGACCTCCAGCTCCGTCGCCGTCGCTCGCGCCTCTCGAAGGACCGCTCTCGACGTGTCGGCGAACAGTACCCGTCCTTCTGGTCCGAGGCGGTCGAGCGCACCGAAAGCGACCAGACCGTCCCCGGCACCCACGTCGAGGACCGTGTCGCTCTCCCCGAGGTCGGCGTGGTCGAGGACGGTCTCGCGGTACTCGCGGAGCGTCGCTTCGAGGCGTTCCCGCTGTTCGCCCCCGCTGAAGCGCTGGTCGTCCAGCCACGCCGCCCAGCTGTCGTCGGCCATCTCGGATCGGTTCGGCCGTTCGTCCGGCCGAGAGATAAATCTGTAACCCGATCGATTGGTCTCGCCCCTGTGGTCCCGGAACGAACCGTTCGACCGCACCGAACCAGGTGACACGGGGATCACCGAACTGAACAGTTAAGGACAGCTACGCCCCCTAGTGGAGCATGTCAGACGATGACTCACACGAAGAGTCGGTCGACGACGAGTACGGCGTGTTGAAAGCCGAGAACGACCCCCGTGAGAAATCCGAGATCGTCTCGACCATCGCACGACGCCACCCCATCGAACTCGAAGAGCGCATCGACACGCTCTCGGACCCCGTCATCATCGAGTGTGCCAGCCCGGGGTGGCAACCCGACGTCTGGCCGCCCGAGGACGCCTACCCCGAGGGCGAACTCCCGCCGAACTACACCGAGGCCGGCGAGAAACGCTACTCGGCGGTCCCCTGTTCGATCGAGGACCAGGCCCAGGTCCTGATCGACGCCATCGAAGAGGGCTGTGCGACGACACACGTCCATCCCCGCGACCCCGAGGACTGCCTGGGGACCGACGACGTCGGCCTGCTCGCCGACATCTACGACCGCGTCTTCGCCGAAACCGACCCCGTCACCGTCCAGCACTCCTGGCAACTCACCGACGACGGTAGCATCGACTACGTCGAGATGGCAAGGGAGAAACTGGCGGCGGCCGACGGCAGCAACGAGTACATCCAGGCGAGCATCATGCTCTGGCCGCCCTTCGACGCCTACCCCGACCGCTACGACGAGAAGATCCGCGAGGGCGTCGAATTTTATCGCGAACACGACATCAAACCCATCCACAAGGTCCGCAGCGAGTACAACACCCGGAAACTCCACCGCGAACTCAACCGGCTTGGCTACCTCGACGAGGACCCACTCTGTGTCTTCCACGACATGGGTCACCCCTTCGGCTGGCCCCTGGACCAGGACCCCTGGATGCCCATCGAGATGATCTCGGCGCTCGAAGGCACCAAGCAACGGTTCCCCGACGACACCGTTATCGGCGTCTGTTCTGGCGGCCGAAACTGGCTCCCCATCACGATGGAAGCCATCGCCCGCGGCGTCGACTACGTCCGCGTCGGCATCGAGGACTACTACTGGATGTACCCCCACCGCGACGAGGTCATCCAGCACAACATCGACTGCGTCCGCAAGGTCGTCACGATGTGTGAGGTGCTCGGCCGCGAGATCGCCACCCCCGACCAGGCACGCGACATCCTCGGCGTCACGAAGACCTGAGCCGGAACGCCCGCCCAGACGGACGCGTCCGAAACCACCACTGACCGTCCTGTCGCCTCAACTAACCATCCTGTCGCCGACTCCACTGACCGTCTTGTCTTCGCCTCTCGAGCGGTCTACCTCTCGATACGACCATCGGTGACAGTTGCGATATACGACGGTGGCATCGATGTCACCTGCTATCACCACTGTCACTTTAATTATAAGTCATCACAATCCGTGTGAACGGATGGCACCATGACAGACACCGAGCTGACGAACGACTACGAGGTCTACGCGCCGGACTGGGAGGACGCCTACGCCTTCGACATCGAGTTCGAAGAGGGGGTCAACATCGACCTCATCGAGGAGCTGGGGATGGAAGAGATGCGCCCCCGCCTCTGGCGGGTCGAACCGGGAGAGAAACTGAGCTACCACTACCACGAGGAGCAGGAAGAACTGTTCTACGTCGTGAAAGGCACGGGGCAGATGCTGATCGGCGAGGACAGAGAGCGAGTCGAGATCCCGGAAGGCGGGTTCATCAAGCCCGGCGTCAGGACACCACGTTCCCTCCGGAACGACACCGACGAGGACGTTATCTGGCTGATCGTCGGCGCGCCGACGGTCTTCGAGGGCATCCTCTGGGACGAGTACGACGAGGACGGCTACCCGGACGAGGACGGCGAGTTCGTCGACGTCCAGGAGTTGCTCTGAGTCGCTCCGATGTCCGATTCGTCACCGCCGGCGGTCGACGCGACGCGTCGGGAGAGTCCCGTGGGTGTCGTCGGTACCGACCACATCACGCTCGAGGGCACCAACACCGAGGACACGATCGAGTACTACCGCGACATCCTGGGGATGCCCCTCGTCTTGCGCCAGCCGAATCTGGACCGACGCCATCTCACGCACCTGTTCTTCGACGCGGGTGACGGCCGCCTGGTCACCTTCTTCGTGAACGAGGAACGCGACTCGGCGGACCTGCCGGACCCCGACCCGGGACAGGTCCACCACATGGCCTTCCGCGTCGAAGGCGAGCGCATCGACGAGATAAAACAGGGACTCGAAGACGCCGGCTACCCGGTCAGCGAGTACGACCGCGGGGCGTTTCACTCCCTCTATACCGAGGACAACAACGGCCTGACTATCGAACTGGTCGCGGACAAGTTCCCCGTGCCCGACGACCAGCGCGGAGCAGTCCTCGCACTCGCCCAGCAGTTGCGCGAGGCCGACGGCGCCGATTTCGTCGAAAGCGAGCACATGCGCGAGGCTATCGAGCAGTTGGGGCTCGATGTCGACGAACAGGCAGTCGGGGATATCGACGCCGCGGCCGGACGAGACTTCGACTAGTTCCCCCGCGGGCCGGCGCTGTCGCGGACCTTCACCGCCATTCCGCTCTCGAAGTCGAGCATCCCTCGCCCGCCGAGCTCGGCGCGGCCGACGGCCAGCAGGGCGCCGTCTTCGTGGACGACGAGGGCTTCGTCGCCCGGACGGAGGGCGCTGTCGGCGGACTGCACGAACTTCGCGAAGGCGTTGCGGCCCTCGCGGATGAACGGCTCGCTCTCGTCGCCGACGACGACCCGGTAGTCGGGCACGTCGAGGGCAGCGTCGAGGCGTCGCCCGCCCGCGACCCCGAGTCTGAACCGGCCGTCGGTTCCGTAGGTGACCAGTCGGCCATCCGGCGCCACGACCTGTCGCGGCCGGCCGGAACTCGTGTGGGTCACGTCCAGTCCGTCGCCGTCGAACAGCGCCGCCGCGTCCGCGCCCCACTGGTAGGCGGCCACCCGCGTCAGCATCTGTCTGTCGCCGTCGTCCATCGCTGCGGGCTTTGCGATGGGTCGTCTTGTATCTTCGCGTGTCCCGTCACCGGCACGACTGTCGAAGACAGCGCCCCCTACGTCGCGTCGCTGTCGGCGGGAGCGATTACGGGGCATTTATACTATTTCAGTCTGGAGAGTCGAACATGGGCGAGATAGACGTGCGGAAAGTGGGTCTGGGCGTGCTGTTGCTCGGGGTGAGTACGACACTCATCTTCGGGCTGGACACGGTCGGGGCCGCGCTCCCGGTCGCACTGGTCACACTCGGTGCACTCGGCGTCGCCGCCGGAACCGTGCTCTCCGGGTCTCGCGAGGACGGTCGGCCGGTCTGATCGACCGCGGTCGACCCCCGTTTTCACGCCCAGAGATCCGTCTGTCTCTCTCGACTGCCCGCTCTCGTCGGTTGGTTTCCGAACAGATCGGGAAACTGTGACGCATCTTTATATATTCTCCATGTGATATTACGGTCGTAATATGTCCGAGACAGAAGCGGAAGGGGACGTCATGGTCAGGTGGTATCGCAACCGGATCGCTCAGCCGACGACGAACGACGAGGTGTACGGCTACTGGCTGTTCGTCTTCGGCATCCTGCTGGGCATTCTCGGTATCCTGCTGTATCTGACGAGCTATCCGAACCCCGGGTCGATCACGGGCGAAGGCGGGATCGCACTCGCTGCCGTCTCACTGGTACTCGTCATGATCGGCCCGGTCGTCAGGCTGCCCTTGCGACGGACGGCGACGCTCGTCTCCTACGCCGGCGCGTTCGTCGCGATGCTGGCCGTCGTCTGGTTCCTCCTCGAATACCCCGGCTGGCGAGATTCCGGGATGGCGTCGCCGATCATCACACTCTACGCGTTCGGACTGGTCCTGATCGCCGTCGGTGCGGCGCTCGTGCCGGTCATCAGCACGCGTGTCGTCCCGCCGGAGGGCGAAGCGCTCGACGAGGACGCCGTCGAAGCGACCGCAGTCCCGGAGTCGGAACCGGAAGCCATCCCCGCAGAGGAGGAACCGGAAGCTGTCCCCGCAGAGGAGGAACCGGTCGAGGAGGAACCGGTCGCCGACCAGTCACAGGCGAGCAAGGCGCGCTTCGAACTCTACGAGGACCGCGGTGGGAAGTGGCGCTGGCGACTCCGTCATCGTAACGGCAACATCATCGCCAGCGGCGGGCAGGGGTACAGCAGTCGCCAGAAGGCCCGGCAGGGCCTCCAGAGCGTCCAGAAGAACGCCCCCGGTGCCGAGCTGATACAGCAAGAAACAGAGCTCGAAGAGCCCGAGGAACCCGCCGACGCGCCCTACCCGCCGGGCGAGAGCCAGGGCACATTCGACGTCTACGAGGACGCCGCCGGCGAGTACCGCTGGCGGCTCGTCCACCGGAACGGCAACATCATCGCCGACTCCGGCGAGGGCTACACCGACCAGGACGAGGCCGAGGACGCCGTCGAGCGCGTCCAGGGATACGTGGGTGAGGCCGACTACCTCCGCATCGATCCGACCGCCTTCGAGGTGTACAGAGACGCCGCCGACGAGTGGCGCTGGCGACTCCTCCACCGCAACGGGGAGATCCTCGCCGACTGTGGCGAGGGCTACAGCGAGCGCACCAGCGCCCAGGACGGTATCGAGAGCGTCCGTCGACTGATCGGCGAGGAGGACGCCGTCGAGATCTTCGAGGACAACGCCGGCGAGTACCGCTGGCGACTCGTCGCCGAGAACGACGAGATCGTCGCCGA
>ENA-ORCS01000737-ORCS01000737.1-marine-metagenome-genome-assembly--contig:-NODE-737-length-18207-cov-7.802592_pt1 | contig 18207 bp, 18 predicted proteins | sample MGYA00237781_ERZ508513 | MGnify/ENA primary metagenome ERZ508513 (study PRJEB26184, sample SAMN06268793) | marine metagenome | isolation source: Eden Landing Ponds, San Francisco, CA, USA | place...
GATACGATGGTGTGGACGTGTACAACACCTCGTATATGACGGTCTCGATGCAGACTGACCAGTACAATATGACCATCAAGCGGGACGGAATGCTGCTGTCCTACGGTACCCCCGTCGATGGTTGGGAGTACAATCGAACCTACAACTCCAGTAAGCTCGATGGCTCCCAGATGTTCGTCGATCTCGACGGCGAGGAGTACACGATCACTGGCAATTTCACGGTCCTTGGTGCCTGGGATGGTGACGGCGATTCCATCAACGATTCGGACATTGAGAACCCCGATAAGGACCGGATCAACACGTACAACGCGAGCGATTATATCAACCTGACTCGTCAGTTAAGCGGCGACATCAACGCGATTGAGGAGGAGCTTAACGACGATTCCCGTGGTGGCGCTGGCTCTGGTATTGATGCGTCCGGATTCTTCTCGGCATTCGGGAACGCACTGACTGGACTGTTCGGCTTTGTCGGATCGGGCCTCACCGGAGCGATTCAAGGACTCGTGATAGTCGCTGGCGGTCTAATCGCTCTGAGCATCCTACTGAACGCGCTTATGCCTGGCTAACGCTGGAGGATTCACAGATGAAACGCATTTTTTCATTGGCGCTGGTGCTGCTAGTCGTTGGAACGTTCGGAGTCGGAACTGTCGCAGCACAGCCCGAGACCCCGACTCACACCCCGTCCCCGGATGCGGGCCAGACCAAGACGCACGAACGGATAGACAACGCGACTGTCCTGGTCTCGTCGTCATTCGACAACGGGACTGCGACCGTCGTGATCCAGTCCGAGATCCCACAAGAGATCGTATTATCGGATGCTGGCGATTTCGTCCAAGGTGGGGAGGTAGACCAACGCACGGTCTTCCTCGAACCCGGCGAGCGAGTCGAGATCTCTATGCCGGTCACGAAAGCTGACGGCTTCGCCGGCCTGTCCATTGCCACCCAGGAAACGCTGTACGCGGTCCCACTCCAGGATCCGAGTTCGACTGAGCAAGTCTCGTGGTTCAACTCCGAGAGTACCTGGCGGACGGTCCAAACCGCGGCCGTCGGCGGCGCATCGGGCGTGATAGTCGTCGCCGGGTTCGTCGCGTACCGGCTCCGAAACGGTGGGAAAGAACGCACGGAGCGGATAGCATGAGTGAGAAATCCCGCGCCGAACTCGCCGTCGAGCTCCTGAAAGCGTATCGCAACTGGATCGGTCTCGGAGTGATCCTGGCCGTCGGATTCATCGGGGCGGCCGCCACCATACTCGGAGTATCGGTGCCGGAGATCTCGATCGGCCGGGATCAGAAAGTGTTCCTCCTGTCGTTCGTGCTGTTGGGTATGGCTGGGTACTTCCCGATCGTGAAAATCTACGATTGGCTGTACGATCCGCCAAAGCGGTATCTGGTCTCGCTCGGTCTCTCCGGCGAGCCGGGCATCTACGAACTCACACCACGAGCCTGGGAGAACGTTGAGGTGATCGAGGATGAACTACACCAATGGGAAGGTATGCGCTGGCCAACCTATGAAGCGGAAGCGTTCGATCCGGAGAGCCTCACTGCGGTCGGCACCTGGCGCGGCAGCGAGCCCGACAGCGAGCTCCTCCGCTACGAAAAGAAGCTCGAAGAAGTCCGCGAGGAACTCGAAGAACAGGCCGATACTTCAATCGACACCGAGATCCAGATCTCCTCTCGTGTGCGCCAAGCGGTCAAGGAAATCGGCCAGGCGATCATCGACGAGCACGCGAGCGCGACCACGTACAACGGCGACCGCGTAGCCGACGTGCTCGCGGACATCCGCAAGGATGTCGAGGACGATACCGGTGATCCGACACCACAACGTCTCGGCGAGAAGCCAGTCCGAGACCGGGATCGAGAGTCCGAACGGGACGACGCGCTCGAAGAACTCAACCGGCTCATGAACGACGGAGGAACCGAAAATGAGTGAGAAGGACGGCGAGCAAGTCGCCTGGGCAAGCGCGCACGTTCGGGAGAAGCTCCCCGATCTCGATGAGGCCCATCCCCACGCGGGACTGGTTCAGGATCGAGGCAAGAGAGAACTGATTAGCTATCTCTCGTCGGTTCACGACGGCGAGATCAGCGAGACGGACGTGTACCAGGATATCGTTCGCAACGAGGCGACGGACTCGCTCACGGACGCTGTCAGCGAGGGGAACGTCAGCCAAATGCAGTACGCCATCGGTATGGTCTCGAACGAGAAGAACGCCCGCAGCGCGGATACGCAGGCGTGGATGCGTGACGCGCTCTTGTCCGAAGCGTACGTGGGCATGGTCGTGGGCGGGATGGGCACGGGCAAGACCGGGTTCGCGCTCGACCGCGCGGACGATTGGCATCACGCGACTCGCGGCCGCGTGGTCACGAACGTCGCAAGCGTATGCGATCCCGCGACCGTTCCCGAAGACGTAACAGGCTACTCCGAACCAGATCACCCCAACGATGTGCCCGAGTACGCGGGCTCCTACTCGGCGATCGAAGATGCGTTCAAGAACGCGCGGACGCACATTCTAGCGATCATCGACGAGACCGACCAGCGACTCACCGGCAAGGGGTCGGATCAGCAGGCCGGCGAGCAAATCGCTAAAATGCTAAAACTCGTCCGGAAAGGCAAGGCACCGGCTGGCGCGTATCGAGGGATGCTCCTGGTCGGCCAGACCGTGAAAGGCGCGACAAAAGAACTCCGGCGGCTCGTCACCTCGAACGGTCACCTCTGGCGGAAGACTTCGAAAACACGAGTTGAAGTCTACGACGACGTGACCAGTGGCGAGCTGTCCAACAAGAAGCCCATCCGTACGATCTCGGGACTGAAGGACGCCCGCTGGAGCTACGATACGGGCGAAGAGTCGTCGTTCGTGATGAACGTTGACGCTGACGACACCGACGGCGATCTTACCGAGAAACAGCGTGACATCCGCGTGGCGGTGCGAGCGGTCGCCCTGAAGGGACTCAGTGCGCGAGACGCTGCCAGCCTGGTCGACTTCGAGAAGACATGGGTGAACGACCGCGTGAGCGAATGGGAAGACGGCGAGCACGTCGACGTTGTGGGCGTCCGCCCGTCCGACATCGAGTAGGGACGCGCGGACGCCGCGCCTGCAGAACTGCCCGACCGCGCCCGGGCGGCCGGTGTCCGTCGTCCGGACGCAACCATATATAATATTATAGATGGGCGATGGGAGATTTTCTGGACCGGAGTATGCTAAGACGAAGGAGGTCGGTTCGAGTTTGTTCTTCAGTGAGTGATCAAAGACATCCGAAGCTAATCATAGGTGCCAGTTTATATATTGGCTGATATCAATTCATAAGGTGATGAGATGGGAACTAGTCTTAGCCGGGCTGGCTGCGTTATTCGGGTACTTATCTTGGAAGCGAAGTGAGATGGGTGATATTCTCAATAGGGAGGAAGTCATTCGGAATCGTTTGAAAGATTCGGCAGGTGCCACTAATTACTACAATTACCAATTGGGAAGGCTACAGATATCTGAATATGAAGGATGGAGATATGAAGTTCTAAAATACATACCGATTGTCGGCGGTATCCGTGGCAATACGATTGTTTACTTATGGTTTTCCCCGCCAGTTGGTGGGGGCGATTTAGAGGTCCCAGATGAAGACACGATATCAAACCATCCAATGTTCCAGGATCTCCCAATTGAGGATATAACCTGGAAAGAAGAAGTAGAGAATATCAAAGGTGAGGGTGTGAATCTTGAGTTAATATTAGATACTACCGATCCTGATGAGATACTTGTTGCAGTAACTGATCTTTCAGGACTGATGCTAGATATACTGTCTGAGACATAGCTTCAGCACAGCAATCAATGTCTGCTCGATTTTTCGCGCTGGCTCCGCCAGAGGTGGGCGGTGTATTTTGGTGAGGTGGCCTTAGCCACACGACTAAGGGGAAACCGGAAGCTTGCCTTCCGAGTTTCCCCTTGGTCGCGCGGCTGGGGTCGAGCGCCAGCGAGATCCCCAGCCGCGCGAAACGCGGGGTTGCCCCACTATACACTGTCTAAAACACGAAATAAAGTCAAAATGAGAGTGATGCCTCTATCCAGGGTGTGGCGCTACCCGGTGTCCCACTCGTCGGCTGGCGGACACCCAGCGGCTTTCCACGCCTCGAAGTCGAAGATCTCCCGCGCCTGTTGGTTGTGACGCGCCTCGCGCTGCTGGCTCTCGACGGACTTCTGGAATGCCTGCTCGAGATCCCGAATCCGTCGCCGTGTCCCATCTACCTCCGTCACGACGACGTGCACGCCGGCCAGAATTGATTCGACGTGCTCCTGGTAGGTCGTCTTGATCTCCCGCAGGATGTTCCGCGCTTCCTCTCGGTCGGCCGGCTGGTAGCCGATCTTCAACAGCTTCCGGCAGTCGTCGCGATCGACGGTACTGATTGCGTACTCGCGTCGCAAGCGGCTCCACGCATCGCGGGCGCGTTCTTCGGCGACATCGGCCAACTCCATCGCGGCACTCCCGATCTCCTGTTCGAAGCGATCACCGGCCGCACGGACACGCTTCAGTAGTTCCTGCTGGATTTTCTTCGACTCGAGTTCCAACTCGCCGTAGGTATGCCGGATCAACCCTTCCATCCGGTTCGTCACCTCGCGAATCGTCCGATAGGTGTTGCCCGTCTTCTCGGCGGCCTCCTTCGGCGAGACCTTCCCGCCGTCGGTCAGCAGCAGCTCGGTGACATCCCTGTCAGCCTCGGTCATATCGCCCCAGAGTTGCATCACGCGGTGTTCCTGCTCGTTGTCGATCTCCGGCAGTGGACACTTCACCAACTTGCGAGACTTGTGCGTGTCGACGACGTCCCAGTACGGATCGAACTCGACGAACGCGTCACTCGCGGCAGTCGTCGCGAGCCCGGACCATTCGAGACAGTTCAGAATCGTTTCCTCGAGTTCGCGCCGCACGTCTTCGAGATCGTCCCAGCGGACGGTCTGGTCGGTGCGACTGGTCTGATAGGAGACTTCGAACTTCGGGTGATACGGTGCCTCGTCTGGCGTATACTGCTGGGGTTCGTCCGGGTAGTAGTGTTTCAGCTCTTTCCCGAGTGAGTGTCCCCGGACCAGTTCGCTGGCTTTCTCGTCTTCGACGGTCGCGGTGACATAGTAGCCGGGGATCTTGGTGTGGTCCTCGACGTGCTTGCGGTAGCCTGATCGATCGCCCTGGATCAACGTGTGCGCTCGCGCGATTGGCCCGTCCGGCGCGTACAGCGGACCGCTCTCGGACCGCTCCAGGCGCACGTAGTACGCCAGGTCATCGATATGACTGTCTGGGTGTGGGTGATCGAAGTATCGGCTGTGGATGTCGTAAGCGTCCATCACGCGCTTGACAAGGGTGAGGTACGTCCCGTGTGGGATGTTCGACGCCTGTACCTGGACGTCGATGTAGGGCGCGCCGTAGTCCGGGACGGAAACGGGTTTGCCGTCCGATCGGAGATTGGGCCAGCGGGGACGGACGGTGATCGTCCCGCCCTTGACACGCTTATCACGATCGGCACGCACACCCTCGTAGGTCGGCGAGTCCTTCGAGACGAAATAGAACTGGAACTCCCGCACTTGCTCGAGTTCGAAGTCGGGATTGTCCCAGGGGTCGAGTCCACTTTTCGAGTAATCGAAGCAGGTGGCCCACGTCTCGCCTTGAAATTGGATCTCTGCAGTGGGCTTGCCCTCGGTCTCCCAGCGGTCACCCCACTCTTTGATGAGACTATCCATCGCGTAGTAGGGGGCGAGTCCGTGGTCGGTGACGTGCTCTTTCGGATGCACGCCGAAGGTGAACCGGATATCGCCCTCGTGGGGCGCTGGCTTAACAGACCGGCTCACGCGACTCACCTCCAACAGGTTTACAGTTTGTCGGTCCGGAGTACCGGATGGCGGGTTGTCGAGACCAACTCTCCCCCATATTGTTGGTGTCACTTCCAAGCGATTGCCCGCCAGGGTTCATCGCCCACCGTGGACTCCCACTGTCTGTGGGTGTCCGTTTCACTTCCCATCACCCCCTATTTCGACGGTTTCAGCGGCGCGCTCGACGCGCTGCTGGCTCACTGCGAGCGGTTGCATCGTCGCCCAGTCCCACTGAACACGCTCGCCCGCTTGCGCGTCGTACAGACGGCTGGCTCGGACGAACTCGGTCACCGCCACTCACCCCCGAAGCACTCTGGATTCTCACAGAGCTTGTAGTGTGGCCGATAAGCGGCGATCGGTACTTCAGTGTATTCTCGGTTGGATTCCCGTACCGGACACGCCGGACAAGGTTCGTCAGAGTCCGGATCGGCTCGGTGTAGCGTCTTCGCGTACTGTGAACGGGTTCTGACGGCAATTTCTGGGAGTTGATCGCCTGACGCGGTGGTTCCGCTCACACGAACCACCCCCGTTCGGCTAAATCTATCGCCAGACTGCGGTGGCCCTCGCCAGGATTCCAGTTGAACTCATAATATAGCGGCGGCTCTTCAGAAGCAGTATCTCTCGATATGAAGCAGCAGGGAGGATGAAAAGCCCGATTCCGGCCAGCTAAGGGCCGTGTGGAATTGGGATGGGCCAAACCGGATTTGAACCGGTGACCTCCCGGTTATCAGCCGAGCGCTCAACCTGACTGAGCTATTGGCCCAGGCGAGCGCATTCCTGCCTACTGGGCAAGTAGTTTTAAACGTTGCCTTTCGATCCAGTCTCGGGGACGGCTCCCGTGTCAGTTGTCGTCACTATCGTCGATATCGTAATCGTCCGCGCCCACGTCGTAGGTGTCAGTGCCCGGCTGTCCACCGGGAACGCCCTCGCTGTCACCGGGGAACCCGGTCGTGTAGACGCGACCAGTCGCGAATCCGCCAGTCTTGCTGTCGACGTATGGGGTGATAACCCACTTTTTGAGTGCAATCCGGATCGGGTACCGGGTCACCGGGACGACCAACAGTAGGCCGACGAGGTCAGTCACCAGCCCAGGCGTCAGCAGGAACGCACCAGCGGCGATTAACAACCCACCGTCGATCAACTCGTCTGTCGGCGGTTCACCCTGTGCCAGTTTGCGCTGGATCTTCGCGATGGTGTGGCGTCCCTCTGCGCGGGCCAGCAACATCCCGACGAGCGCGGTCAACACGACGACTAACACGGTCTCAAGCCCGCCAATGACCCCTGCGACCGCGAGCAACAGCAGGATATCTAACAGCGGGATGAGTAGCAGGACCGCGATCAACCGAAGCATCACCTCTCTCTATCGGGGCACGATGTATCAACCTTTTCGAGTTACACCCCGCAGTGCAAGCGTTCTTTTCTCCGGGCCGCACACGCCATTATATGGACGAACAGCCGAAAGTCGAGTGGCGGGAATGGGGGCCAAAGGCGTTCGCGGCGGCCGAACAGACCGGCTCGCCAATCCTGCTGTCGCTCGTGACGCCGTGGTCGCCCGAATGTGCGGCGATGGACGCAAGTACCTACGCCGAACCGCGGCTCGCCGCCCACGTCAACGACGGATTTGTCCCGATTCGGGTCGACGCTGATCGGCGTCCGCAGATCCGTGATCGGTACACGATGGGTGGGTTCCCCTCAACGGTCTTTCTGACTCCCAACGGGCGAGTGCTCACTGGGGCGACGTACCTGGGAATCGACGGCTTCCGGGACATTCTCGATCGCGTCCGGGAGACCTGGGACGCCAAGGGCGAAGCGGCCGGATCAGTCCCGCGTCAATTGCGGGAGACAGAACCGCCGGGCGGGTCGCTATCTGCGGCGGTCGAAGAACGGATGATCGAACAGTTGCTCGCGGCCTACGACGAGGAGTTCGGCGGGTGGGGCACGGACGTGAAGTTCCCGCTGCCGCGCACGATCGAGTTCGCACTGGTGCGGGCACGCGAGCAGGCCACGCGAACGCTTGAGGCAGTTCGGACACACCTGCTGGACACCTACGACGGCGGGTTCTACCGGTATGCGACCGAGCGCGACTGGAGCGAGCCCCGACGGGCGAAACTACTCGATGACAACGCCGCGCTGATACGGGCGTTTGCCCACGGCTATCGGTACACCGGTGAGGAGTCCTATCGCGAGACGGCCGAGCGAGCGATCGAGTACCTGACGACGACGCTGTGGACTGATGACGCTCCCGGATCCGGCGGATTTGCGGGCAGTCAGGCCGGGCGAGCTCGCTACTATCAACTGGACGCCACCGAACGCGAAGACGCCGACCCACCGCCGGTCGACGAGACCGTGTTCGCCGACCGGAACGCGCTGGCCGTCGACGCGCTGTGCACGTACTACGCTTACACGGGCGACGAACGCTCGCGGCGGTTCGCCGAACGCGCACTGGACACAGTCACCGAACTCGTCGGACAGGAAGGAGCCGTCACACATTACCCGCAAGCGGACAGCCCACGCGGACTACTCGTCGATCAAACGCGCGTGCTCACCGGACTGACGACCGCCTGGCAAGTGCTGGGCGAGGGTGGGCCGGCGCGGGCGGTCGCGGACTGGACGATCGAGCACCTCGCCGACAACGGCGTGTTCAAAGACGGCCCGGCCGGCGAGGCCGGACTGCTCGATCGGTCGCTATATCCGTTTGACTACACCGTCGCATTCGCCGACGCCGCGATCACGCTAGCGGCGCTCACCGGCGAGTCGAGCTACCGGGAAACGGCTCGGGAAACGCTTGGGGCCTACGCGGACGCCGCCGACCGGATGGGTGTCGAGGCGGCAGAGTACGCCACGGCCGTCGCCCGCGTCCGCCAGTCACAGACAGTCAAGATCGGACCGCCGGCGGGCAGCGACCTCCACCGTGCCGCGCTCCGACTAGCCGATCACGAGGCCGTCGTCGTGCCCGACGTCGGTGGCGAAACAGCGACAGTGCTCGACGGAGAAGCGACGATCGGATCCGCCGAGACGCCGACGGAACTAGAATCGCTGCTCACGGATGCGTGACAGCGTGGGAAACGCTCGGTGAATCGGTAAACGCCCGGTGGGTTTTTGATCGATCGCCACGACGACCCAGTATGGCGACACTCCGTGACCTCGGGCTGTCGGAATACGAGACTCGGGCGTATCGATCGCTGCTTGAAACAGGACCGACAACAGCAAAGGAGTTGTCGCGGATCAGTGACGTGCCGATGGGGCGCATCTACGACGTACTCAACAGCCTCGAGACGCAGAACCTCGTCCGGAGCCAGGCCGCAAGCCGACCGAAAAAATACGTCGCGGTCGAGCCCGAGACCGCGCTCGATCGGCTCCTAGAGGACAAAAAGCAGGAACTGGAAAAACAGGCCAACCAGTACGAGGAGATCGTCGACTCGCTGTCGGAAGACCTGGAAGCCGCCGAACCGATCGGAGAAACGTTTTGGACGGCCGCAGTCGGTCCCGAAGAGACCGCGGAGCTACTCATCGAGCGGTTGACGGCCGCCGACGACCGGATCATCATCGTCACGTCGCAGTTCTCACAGCAGTTCGACCTCGACGAGATCGGCGACCGGAGCGTCGCTACCCTGAAAGACGCACTCGACCGCGGTGTCGAAGTCAAACTGCTGATGCCGCCGGAAATGGTCGAGGCACTGCCTGACAGCGTCGGCGAACGCTATCGGGAGCTGTTGCAACCGCACGACGGTTTCGAGGTTCGGACCAGCGAGGACGTCATCGGAACGTTTGAGACGATCGACGACACCGAAGTCTGCATCGAGGTCCCACATCCACTTCGGCAAAACGAGACCTTCGCCGTCATCGACTTCAAGGATCCGGAGTTCACCGCGACGGTCACCGCAGAGTTCGAGGCGCGCTGGGAGGATGCAAGCAGCCTCGAACTGTAGTATGGGATCGGCCGGGAAATCAGTCACTCACTCTGCATCGGGACGAACCGGACGCCCCCGTGTTGAGTACGCTCGAGCGTGCCGTCCTCCTGTTTGATCGCTTTGACCAGCATCTGGTGGCCCTCGCCCAACGGTCCGAGCAACACGCCACCGGGTCGGACCTGCTCGACGACCGCCTCGGGAAAGTCAGGCGCAGCGCAGGTCAGGTACGCCCGGTCGTAGGGGGCGTGTTCGGGCCAACCGTCGTGGCCGTCGCCAGCACGGATCGAGACGCCGTCGTATCCCAACTCGGACAGGCGCTCGCGGGCCGACGCAGCCAGTGACGGGTGGTATTCGACACTGTAAACGCCCTCGTCGCCGACGAGTTCAGCGGTGACGGCAGCGTGATAGCCACAGCCGGTGCCAATCTCCAGAACCGTCTGGCCGGCTTCGAGATCGAGGAGTTCGGCCATAATCGCGACCATATGTGGCGCGCTGATGGTCTGACCCTTGCCGATCGAGAGCGGGCGGTCGAGATAAGCGCTCGATCGCTGGTCGTCCGGGACGAACTCCTCGCGTGGGACCGCGGCCATCGCGTCGACGACCGCCGGGTCGTCGATCCGCTGGCGAAGTCCCTCGATCAGACGGTCTCTGCTCGCACCGTCGTCGCTGCCGAACATCTTACCACGCCGACCACGCGGTCGAGCTCTCGTCGCGGACGAGCAGGCGCTTGATGTCCTTGGCGAAAGCCTGATCGCCGTCGTGGTCGAGTTTCTCGTGACCGTAGCCGTGGGCGTCTTCCCGGAGGTGGATCCCTTCGACGGTGAAGGATAGGTCGCCCAGTTCGTCAGTCTCGCCGACAACGAACTCGTAGTCACCGGGAACGTGCAACTCCTCGCTACGAGTTCCCTCGCGGTCGCCGCCTTTCGGATGAACGGTCGTGTTGACGCTGACGTTGCCGACTGCTCGCGTCCAGATCGTTTGCACGTCTTCGACAGGGGCTTCCTCGACGCGGTCAGCGGCCAGTTCGAGACTGGTGATCCGGACAGTCATAATCGCCTCCTCGGTTTCCAGCAGGAACTCCTCGCCGACTGCGAGGGTCTCCTCGGCCGGCACGTCGGTACTCGCGCTGAATGAGTCCCCGTCCTGAGAGACGACGACGTCTCGCTGGAGCGTCGTCTCTTCGGGCAACGTCGTCTTGTGGACGTGTCCACACTCGGTACATCTGACGGTCGCTTGCCCGCCCTCAGAGAGGACCTCGTGGACGGTCTCGAAGTCGGGCGAGCAGGCCGGACACGGCACTGGGACTTGATCCGTAGCGTCGGTCATACGTGTCGGTACTCGACACGTACGTAAAAGCCGTGTGACAGCCTACGAGAGAAAATCCAGTCGACAGGTCGCTACTCCGCGCGGTCGATGTCGAGTTCGTCCTCGACACCCTCCAGCCACTCCGAGTCCGCGAGTTCTTCCATCCGCTCGCGGAAGTGCTCCTTGCAGACGCCGACTTTGATCCCGTCTTTCTCGACGGTGACGTCGGCGTCGCGCTCACAGTAGTGACAGTTCATAGTCGACGGTAGAACGGCGACGACATTGAACCCTGCGCTGTCGTCTTGCGCGTGTCGGACGGCAGCCGTCAGCGCTGGGGATGGGGCAGTCGCTTGCGGACTCGATCGAACTGCTCGGCGTCGAGTCCGGCGACCCCGAGTCGTCGCCCGTGTGCGTCGCTGCCACCAGTCGCTAGCAGGCCGTGACGATCGATCGCACGCCGGACCGGGCGTCTATCAGCGTCGTGGTCGTACGGATAGGCCAGTTCAATGGCGTCTAGGTCCGCCGCGAGTGTAAGCGCGTGATCGGGGTCCCGGTACCGAAGCGGGTGCGCGAGTCCGACGAACGCGGCCGCGTCGGCCAGCAGTCGCCGTCCAGTCTCGAAGGTCGGGATCGATCTAGAGACGAAACAAGGGTCGTCGTCCCCGATAAGCGTCTCGAAGGCCGCCGTGTAGCTCAGATCCGCGTCGCTCGCGTCAATCGCGCGAGCGATGTGCGGCCGACCGACGCCGGGGTGAAAGTCGATGTCCAGCGTGACACCGAGCCGATCCTCGACGCAGTCGACGATTGCACGGGCGCGCTCGATCCGGTCGCGCTGAATGCGCTCGCAAGCTGCTTCGAGTTCAGATGTCGGATCCAGGCCGTATCCGAGGAGATCGACCCGCTGTGGGCCGGCGTCGACCCGGAGTTCGATGCCGTGGACGACGGTCACGCCGTCGCGACGGACAGTCGGGGCGTCCAAGTCGGGCTGGATCCGATCGTGGTCGGTGATCGCGACGGCGTCGAGTCCAGCCTGTCGTGCGGTCGCCGGCACCGCCGCTGGATCGAGTTCGCCGTCGGAGACCGTCGTATGCACGTGGAGATCCGCCCGGACCATACCTCGTGTTGGATCGACTGACAAAAGCGACTTCCGGTCCTAGAACACATACTGATACCTTCGACAAACCTGTATGATTAATAGTTAAGGTTTATTGCTGCCGGCCAATTTGCCGTTGGTATGCGACTGACAGCCGCAACAGAACAACTCAAAAACCACGAGTACCCGGCGACGACTGAGGAATTGATTGAGGCCTACGGCGAGACGGAACTAGTCCTTCCAAACGGAACCGAGTCACTGGGTGAAGTCCTGGGACGGCTCGGCAATGACACCTTCGAGTCGGCAGCCGACGCGCATATGGCCGCGTACGGAGCCGTCTCAAGCAAGGGCATCGGTCGCAAGTACTACAGCGACAGGGACCCGGTCGGCCCAGGTGAAGACGGCCCGGACCCGCTCTCGCTGTAGAAGCGAGACGGTCAGTTACTTTTCCAGAAAGTCCGGCTTCGAAACGCGATCGCGACTATCGGCGTCCGGCCGGTCGAGTAGCTCGGTTTTGTCTAGGGCCGCCGGCAGGCGGTTCTGTCCGCCGGTCGGCACCTCGTCGCGTTCGACGGTGACCGTTTCGCCGTCGACGAGCTCGGACCAGACGTCGTCCGCGTCGCCGGTATCGCTCTCGTGACGTTTCTTCTTGCCCTTGTTTTTGCCTTCTTCGAAGGCCAACTCGACGATACTCCGATTGTAAGAGCTGTCCATCTCGGCGAGGATGCGCTCGTATTCGTCGGCGTGGTCGTGACCGAGCGACGCTGCGACACCGATGGCGAACGCACGACTCATCGCCTCGTCGCGATCAAGCGATTCCCAGTCAGTGTCGTAGGTCTCCTCGTACATGTCAGCCTTGTATCTTCTCGTCGATGTGGACCTGTAACCCGCTATCGCTGAAGGAGATCCGGCGGATGTCACAGTCGATGGCCGTGCCACGCATCTTGATTACCTGAATCCCACGGGTCATCCCGCCCGACTCGAGGTAGTTGTGAAAGAAGATAACTCCGTGTGCGAGGTAGTGCTCGTCTGAGTACGCCGAGGGGTCGGTCATCTCGGAGATCAGTATGATCGTCGTATCGGTCTGTTTGAGCGCCGAGAGAAAGCCGGTAATCTCCTGGTTGGCGTCCGAAAAGAAATGTTGGAGCAGCATCGTCGAATCGATGACCGCCCGGTCGATGTCGTTCGAATCGAGATACGCGACCAGGCGATTGGTCAGTCCGCCTTCGTGGCCGAACTGCGTGATGGTCCGCTTGCCGCTTTCGGTGACTAGGTTGAGAAACTGGACCGCGTCGGACTGCATAGCCTTATCGAAGCCGAAGTCGAAGCCGGCCATATCCTGCATCAGTTCCTCTTTGGTCTCGTGCATCGTCACGTACAGGCAGTTGTCCCCCTGCTTGGCGCCTTGGGTGATGAACTGAGACGAAAAGGTCGTCTTCCCACTACCCGGCGGCCCGCTGACGACGTACAGTCGCTGTGGCAGCAGGCCACCGTCGACAAGCTCGTCGAACCCGGGGACACCACTCGAGATGCGCATATCTGAAACAGCGTGACCTCGCGACATAGATGTTTGCCTAATGGGCCCCGACAGTGATAACTCTCCCGTCACGGCACCGGGTGCCAACCGTCCGGCTGGTCGGGCAGTCCGCGGACCCGAAATTCCGGGTCGTCGTCGCCCGCTCGGACGATCACACGGGAGTCGAACGCCTGCGCGACCGTCGCGAAGGCCTCGTCGTCGACCGCGCCGGGATCGATCGCGAATACGCCGAGTCCACCAGCGGTCCTGATCCGTCCGGTGACAGTGTGCAAGAATCGATAGACAGCGCGGAAATCCTCGGCGAACGCGAGCAGCGTCGGGATCGAGTACAGACCGACCCGCACGCGATCGACGCCGCTCGCGCTCAGGGACTCGTACAGTGAGGAAAACTCGATGCCGATACCCGTGAGGTCGCTCGGACCCGAGACCTGCCTGACGGCACCGGTCGGTTCCGGGCTGTGGTCAGTGCAGTCGATGACACACATCCGGCCTGGGTCGAACGTGTGCCCGGCAGCCTCGTAGTCTTCGATGATGCTGACCCCGTCTTCGTCGGCGGAAATGAACAACAGACCCTCACTGTCATCGGCCCCGGTGACCATCGACAACAGGAGTCGCTGGGTCCCGACCAGCGGCGGCCCGGTGAGCAACAGGTTCGTTCCGGTATCGACCGGCTCAAGCGCCAGTTCCGGGAACACATACGAGTCTTGGGCCGTCATTGGCTCCCCTCGTCCGGTTTCGGCACGGTTCGTTCGACAGCTGAGAGTCGCCGTCGTAGTTCCAGCTGTTCCATCAGTTCATCGGCAAAGCGATGCAGATCCTCGATGTCGTCATCGGAGTACGATCGAGGTGCGTCGTCGATGAGACACATCGCGCCGATCGGCAACCCCTCGGGTGTCGTCAGCGGGACACCCGCGTACGACCGGATATCTAGTGCTTCGAGGGTCTCGATGTCGGCAAACCGCGCGTCGGATTGGACGTGTTCGACGACGAGATGCTCGTCTTCCAGCAGCGTGTGACTGCAGATGGCGTCCTCGCGGTCGAGTCGGTCCCAGTCGGCTCCCTTGCAGGCAAGAAACCGCTCCTCGTGGGCATCCACGACCCCAACAAAGACAACGGCGACATCGAAGTGACTGGCAAGCAGTTCGGTGAGTCGATCGACTGTCGCCGTTGCCTCGAGGTCAGCAACGTCGTAACGCTGGATGGCCGCCAGTCGTTCGTCTTCGGTCTCCGAGACCGGATAGGCGAGTTGGCTCCGTTCTGCGATGACATTCCGGACGAGTCGAGCCAGCGACCGACTCGAGTCCGGGATGTCCCGTGGCAGATATTCGACGACAGCGTCTTCGGCTATCGCCGTCTCGATCGCGTCCGGCCCGACGTCAGTATAGAGAATGCAGGGCACGTCGGGGCGCTCATCTCTGAGCCAGTGCACCAACTCGATCCCGGTGGCCTCGGGGAGTTCGTACTCGGTGACGACACAGTCTACGGCAGTCGACTCCAGCGCCTCAATTGCCGCCGAACGGGAGCCACAGGTCTGGACGTCGACACCGAGAAGCGGAGACGCCTCCAGGTCGGTCTGGACCTCCGGGCGCGCCTGCTCGTCGGGATCCACATATAGAAGGGAGACCGTTTCGTCGCCGGACATATCACACGTTGTATGCCCCGGCGGTATAGCTTTGCTGGTGAGCGTCCAACGCGAAGCGCTTTTGCCCGCAGACTGACTCCAACACACCAATGACCGCGAATACGTACTGGAGGTGGGTCCCGTGACCAGTGAGATGACCGAGATTACGGTCGTCGGCGAGGACGACACCGGGCTGATCGCCAACGTCACGTCGCTACTGTTCGAGCGCGGTATCAACATCGAGGACCTCGATCAGGCCGTCCGGGAGGGGCTCTTCCGGATGACGATGCACGTCGATACCGCCGAGATGGTCTGTACAGAATCGAAACTCCGTGAGGACCTCCAGCAACTGGGTGAGGAACTCGACGTCGACATCAAGGTCCGGTTCCCCAAAGACCGCGAAACCCAGTCGATCGCCGTTCTGGTGACCAAAGAGTCACACTGTCTGGAAGCGATGTTCGAGGCCTGGGCCAGCGGTGAACTCGGCGCGGACATCGACGTGGTAATCGGTAATCACTCCGATTTGGAGCCGCTCGCGGAGAAATACGAGGTCCCCTTCCACGACATCGGCGACGAGAAGGGCACGCCCGACGAGGGCGAACTGCTCGAGTTGCTCGAGGAGTACGACACGGACCTGATCGTGTTGGCCCGGTATATGCGCATCCTCAGCCCGGACGTCGTCTTCCGGTACGAGAATCAGATCATCAACGTCCATCCGAGCCTGTTACCCGCGTTCCCGGGAGCCTCGGCGTATATGCAAGCCATCGAGGAAGGTGTCCGCATCGCCGGTGTGACCGCCCATTACGTGACGACCGACCTCGACCAGGGGCCGATTATCACCCAGCGTGCGTTCAACGTCCCCGACGACGCCACCGAACAACAGCTCCAGCGGATCGGCCAGCCACTCGAAGTCGAAGCGCTGCTAGAGGCAATCAAACTCCATCTCGACCAGGAGGTCTCGGTCCATCGTGGCCGGACGAAGCTCCGAAATCCCGAAGAAACCGACGCGCAGTTGGGCGCACCGGAAAAACTGGACGAACTGAATCCCGACCGACCGGTCGACGGACTCGGAGAGTTCCTCGCAGAGCAAGACGACGCCCAGGCCGAAGCAGACGACTGATAGTGTAGCGATTTACCGCTACGACCGCACAACTGTGCGATCGATGTAGAACAGACCGACAGTAATCACTATGAGCGGACTCCGTCGGCTGTCGGGAGCACAGCACCGTAGAATAATGAATTGTAAATTCGTGTCGAGTTGTTAAACCCTTATGGGCACGGAAAACAGAGCTATGCTCAGAGAACGATGTACGCCACGAGCGACCAACTGGGCAACAGCGTCGGGTCAGCGTCGGCAGGTCGGATGGTCGGAACGAGGAGACGAGTACAGACGGTAGCCGCCGGCCATTGGAGCCGGATCACAACGGCAGGGTCGTCCCGAGACGATACCCCGACAAGCAGTCGTCGTGGACGATGTGGGGGCGATCGCGTATGACTCGGACGCGACAATCGAGGAGCCGTGGCGAGCGGATCGTCGCGCTCGCGCTCGTGATCGTGCTCGTAGCGAGTACTATCGGTGGCGTCATCACCTTCGAGACGGGCGTTGCCAGGGCGGCCACCTCCGGGTACGTCGAGGGAACGCCGTATCTCAACGCGAGTGCACCCGACGCACAACTGACGCCCGGGGAAGACGGGTCGATCTCGGTCAGTCTGACTAACGACGCCAAGATCGAGGACAACAACGAGACGCACCCGGCAGAAGCACGCAATCGGGCCGGCGAAGCGCGGTCGATCGAGGTCAACATCAGTGATACACGGGACGCTCCGTTGACTGTCGATACGGGGTCACAGCAGGCCGGGACGATACAGGACGGCGAGACGGGTGGACCGTACACGTTCGACGTACAAGTCGATGAAGACGCCACACCGGGAACCTACACGGTGAACGTCACGACCGACTATCGCCACGCGAGCAACGTCACCTACGACGAAGTCGCCGACGGCGAGTACCAGTACAGCGAGGAGGTCACAAACCGGACGGAGACCGACACGATCACCGTCGAGATCGAACCCGAACCCGACATCGAGGTCGAATACGACTACCACGACATCCCCGTCGGCGGCGAGGGGATCGTCTTCGTCAACGTACACAACGACGGTGGCGAGGACGTGACGGACGCGACCCTCTCGCTGAGTTCGAGCGACTCCGACTTCTATTTCGGGTCGGGCACGGCGACTTCCGAGACAAATGTCGGCGATCTGGGAGCCGGAGAAACGAAAGTGCGGCGGTTCCGCGCGGGGACCGTCGAGAGCGCGGTCGACCGGCCGTATCCGATCGACGCAACGCTCCAGTACACCGACAGCGAGGACAACCAGGCGAGTCAGTCTGACTCCTTTGCGATTATTCCGGACGCGCGGACGCGCTTTACTGTTGAGGAATTGATCCACAACGTACCCCGTGGCGGTGAGGGCACCGTCACGATGAACGTGACTCACACCGCCGGCAAGGACCTCGAAGACGTCACCGTCACCGCGACCACCAGCGACGGTGACGTGTACCTTGGATCACAGGGCTCGCGGTCTGCTTCCGTGCAGTTCGACCAGTGGGGTGCCCAGCAGGCCCGACAGCTGACGTTCCGGGCCGGGACCGACGACAGTGCCGTCAACCGCTCGTATCCGATCCAGTTGGAGTTCCAGTACACCGACAGTGAAGACAACGACAACACCCGGACGACGGACGTCGAGTTCGTGCCGGACGAACGGACACGATTTACGGTCGGAGAGATGACCCACGACGTACCCCGTGGCGGTGAGGGCACCATCACGATGAACGTGACTCACACCGCCGGCAAGGACCTCGAAGACGTCACCGTCACCGCGACCACCAGCGACGGTGAC
>ENA-ORCS01000738-ORCS01000738.1-marine-metagenome-genome-assembly--contig:-NODE-738-length-18175-cov-3.420157_pt1 | contig 18175 bp, 13 predicted proteins | sample MGYA00237781_ERZ508513 | MGnify/ENA primary metagenome ERZ508513 (study PRJEB26184, sample SAMN06268793) | marine metagenome | isolation source: Eden Landing Ponds, San Francisco, CA, USA | place...
TGAAAGGGCGAGACCCGCTCGCGCTTGCCTGGTCGTCTCAGCGACCGCTATTCGACCGAGCGAAGCGAGGGAGAATATGTCGCTGAGCGACCGCGAGCGGGTCGAGGGCTTTCAGCGAACGGTCTCACCTGCGGTCGGTCGTCTCCGAGCGAGCGGGTCGAGGGCTTTCAGCGCACACGGACGAGTCCGGCGACTTCCCTACGGAATCCAGCCCCGTCACCCCAGACTGATCAGCGTGACGCCGAAAATGGCGAACCCCGCCGCAGTCAACCGGATCCGCATCGCCTCTTCGCCGAGCACGATCCCGCCGAGGACGACGGCGACGATAGCCGAGGAGTTGATCACCGGGGAAGCGAGACTCGCCGGGAGCGTCGAGAACGCGAGCATCACGAGGTGCTCGGCCACGGCGAGCAACAGTCCGAGTCCCAGAAAGATCCCGAGGTCGTCGCGTACCCCCTCGGGCAACCGCCGCAGCGCCATCGGCGCGAGCGCGATGGGCAACCCGACGAACAGCGCGAGGTTCACCGTTTCGGGAGCCATCCCGAGTTCCTGCGTCAGGGCCCGCTTGCCGACGTCGGTGACCCCGAAGCCGGCGGCACTGGCGAGTGCGAACTGCGCGGGCCGGGAGCGGGCGGCCTGCCTGAGGGGTTCTATCAGCTTGCCGGGTTCGTAGTTGGCGACGTACACCGCCGCGGTCGCGACCACCACCCCCACGAGTTGCAGGGGCGTGAGGTGCTGGCTGAGGAAGACCACCTCGACGGGGACGACGAAGACGGGGACGAGTTTGCCGATGGGCGCGACGTAGGAGACGTCGCCGATGGAGATCGCCCGGAAGGACGCGAGGACGGCGAGCGAGGACCCGACGACGACGAACGCGAGCATCCCCAGTGTCTCGATCCCGGCACCCGCGGGTACGTATCCCTCGTCGACGGTCACGAGGGCGATGGGGATATACCAGACGAGCGAACATACGTAGGTCAGCGCGACGTAGACGGTCGCCGGGTAGTGGGCGACGTAGCGTTTGATCAGGAAAGTGTACACGCCGAGCATCACCGCGGAGACGCCGGCGTACACCAGTCCGGTCTCGACACCGATCACAGCGACCAATTCGCGAGGGCGTACAAGAGTCTGTGGCTTCCGGAAGCGCTCGTGTCTGTCGACTGTCTCCCGGCGGCGACCTCCTCGGAGGGAGTGAGATTCCGGTGGCGACGGAGTCCCCGCGCGACGTCGGTTCCCGTGATCGGCCTACCCAGACCCCTCGACTCGGAACTCGAAGCGCGCACCGCCGGCGCCTCCGTCGGTTATCGACACGGTCCAGCCGTGTGCCTCGGCGATCTGCTCGACGATTGCCAGGCCGAATCCCGTCCCGTCCGCGTCGGTGGTGAACCCGCGCTCCAGCACCCGTTCGCGCTCGTCTTCGGGGATGCCCGGCCCGTCGTCCTCGACGAAGAAGCCGTCGGCGAAATCGAGCGGACCGACCCGGACACTGACCTCGGGTCCGCCGTGTTCGGCCGCGTTGCGAAACAGGTTCGACAGCAGTTCGCGCAGGCGGTCGGGGTCGGCGTCGACGGTCCCGCCCTCGACCGAGAGCGTCGCCGAGTCCGTCCCGACCTGTTCCCACGCCTCCGGGGCGGCGGTCGCGAGCGACACCGGCTGGGCGTCCAGCACCAGTTGCCCGTGTTCGGCCATCGCCAGCAACTCCTCGACGAGGCGCTCCATCCGTCCGGCGACGTCTTCGAGTGCCGCGCACTGCTCCTGTACTTCCGCCGGGTCGACCGAACCGTCGGCACGGTGGGCCGTCTGTTCGAGTCCCGCGAGTTTGCCCCGCAGCAGGTTCAGCGGGTTCCGGAGGTCGTGTGCCACCGTGTGACCGTACTGTTTGAGCCGCTCGTTTTGCGCCTCCAGTTCTCGTTCGTACGCTTTCAGGTCACTGATGTCGCGGTTGACGGCGACGTAGCCGGTGATCTCGCCGTCTCCGGTGATCGGCGCGATCGTCTGGTCGACGACGTAGCGCTCACCGTCTTTGCGTTCGTTGACGACCTCACCCTCCCAGACCTCGCCGTCGCTGATCGTCTCCCACAGCTCCTCGTAGAACGTTGCGTCGTGCTCGCCGGACTTGAGGATCGACGGCGTCCGTCCGATGGCCTCCTCGGCGGCGTATCCGCTTGTCTCCTTGAAGACGCCGTTGACGTAGCGGATCGACCCGTCCGCGTCGGTGACGAACACGGAGTGACCGGCGTGTTCGACGGCGCTCTCGAACCGGTGGAGCCGGCGCTCGCGCTCTTTCCTCGCGGTGACGTCCTGTACGATGCCGTCGAAGTACGTCTCGCCGTTCTCCTCGGTACGGATCGCGGTCACCGAGACCCAGATCTCGTCGCCGTCGCGGGTGACCTGCCGGAGTTCCTCGCCCCGGACGACGCCCTCGGATTCGAGCCGGCGGCTCAGCGCCGCCCGCTGCTCGGGGTCGCGGTAGAAGTCACTGGCCGCGTGGTCGAGCATCGCCTCGGCGGAGTCGACCCCGAAGACGTCGGCGAGCGCCGGATTCGCCTCGACGATCTGGCCGGACGGGCCGGCAGTCACCCGGTACACGCCGACGGGCAGGGTCTCGATGATGCGCTCGTAGCGTTCCTGCCGGGCCCGCATCTCGGCGCGATGGAGCGCGTGGGCCACGTTGTCGCCGAGTTCGACGAGCGACGACAGTTCCTCGTCGGTGAACGCTTCAGTCCGGTCGGCGTACACGTTCAACACCCCGTACAGGGTGCCGTCGTAGACGAGCGGCACAGCGGCGCTCGACCGGTAGCCGCGCTCGAGGGCGTCCTGGCGCCAGGGCTCGTATTCGGGGTTCTCCGGGATGTCCTGTGCGACCGTCGGTCGGCGCGTCTCGACCGCCCGGCCGGTCGGACCCTGACTCGTTCGACCCTCGCCGGTCGAGATCTCGAGTGACTCGAGATACCCGTCTTCGAGTCCGGCGCTCGCTACTGGTTCGACGACCCGACGCTCGGGGTCGTGTTCGCCGATCCACGCGAACCGGTACGGTTCGGCGTCGCTGACGACGTCACAGACGCGGTCGAGGATCTCCGTGCGGGTTTCGGCGCCTATCAGCGCCTGTGTGACATCCCTGTGGAGGCTGTGGATCCGGTCGAGAGTCTCTGCTCGCCGTCTCGCGCGATACTGCTCGACGGCGTTTTCTATCCGGTTTGCCAGCAGTTCGTACCGCTCGGTCCCCGTCCCCTTCTGGAGATAGTCAGTCACCCCGCGCGCGATCGCCTCGCTCGCGACCTCTTCGCTTCCTTTCCCCGTGAACAGGACGAACGGGACCTCCGGGTGCTCCGCCCTGACCTGCTCGAGGAACGCGATACCGTCGGTTCCGGGCATGTCGTAGTCGGAGACGACACAGTCGAAGGTCCCGTCAGCGAACAGCGCCATCCCCTCGTCCGCGCTCACCGCCGTCTCGACCTCGAAGCGCTCGCCGTGTCGTTCGAGAAACGTCGCAGTCAGGTCCGCGAAATCGGGGTCGTCGTCGACGTGGAGCACGCGAACGACGTCTCGTGTCCCGGCCATGAGAGAACTCCATCGATACCGAATAAAAACGTCTCGCATATTCTCGGCCCCCAGTATTTCGACCCGGAACCCCGGTCTTGTCGGCTCTCTTCCGGTGCTTACTGACGCGGGCACGGAGCGTCACCGCCGGTACCTCCGGGACCGGGCGAGACGTCCCCGGACTGCCGGAAAGCCCACCTTTTTGCTCGTCTCGACCCCGTGAACGCGTATGGAGCGACGCACACTCGGCAGCACGGGCATGGACGTCACGGAGATCGGACTCGGCACATGGAACGTCGGCCCGAGCTGGGGGGAATCGACCGACGAAGAGGTCAAAGAGTCGATCCGCACCGCCCTGGAGACGGGCGTGAACACCATCGATACCGCCGAAGTCTACGGCAGCGGGCGCGCCGAGCGCCTCATCGGCGAGGTGCTCGAGGAACGACCGGCCGACGCCGAGCGCGTCTACGTCCCCACGAAGGCCGCCCCCGACGAGGACGAACGCCACTCCGAAGCGGGCCTGCGCGAGTCCGTCTCGGGGTCCCTCGACCGACTCGGCACCGAGTCGCTGGACCTCGTCCAGTTGCACTGTCCCGAGACCGCAGCCTTCTACGAACCCGAGACGTTCGACGTGCTGGAAGCCCTCAAGGCGGAGGGCAAGATCGACCACGCGGGCGTCAGCGTCGAGAAAGTCGAGGAAGCGACGAAAGCCATCGAGTACGACGTCGTCGAGTCGGTGCAGATCATCTTCAACCCGCTCAGACAGCGCCCCGCCGAGCGGTTCTTCGAGCGCGCGAAAAACGAGGACGTCGGTATCATCGTGCGCGTTCCCCTGGCGTCGGGCCTGCTCGCCGACGCTTTCGACGGCGCGGAGGACTTCGAGGAGGGCGACCACCGCCGGGCCGCTATCGAGGGCGGCGTCGAGGCCGGCGTCGGCCGCAAGGGCGGCGAGACGTTCGCGGGTGTGCCCTTCGAGGACGGGCTCGCCGCGGTGCGGGATATGCGCCGACTCGTCCCCGAAGACGCGACGATGGCGCAGTTCACGCTGCGCTGGGTGCTCGACTTCGACGCCGTCTCGACCGTGATCCCCGGCTCGACTTCCCACGAACACGTCCGCGAGAACTCGACAGCGGCCGACATGGAACCGCTCTCGCACGAGACCCACGGCGCAGTCCAGGACATCTACGAGGCACACGTCAAAGACTACGTCCACCACCGCTGGTAGGGGCGACCAGTCGCCTCGCCACCGGTCGACTCCAGCCGCTCGTGCCCGAGAAACCGCGACCAGCCGACGACGCGTTCCGCAATCCTTTTTATCGGGCTGTCTGTGTTCCGCACCCGAGAGCTACGGAGCGGTAGGGACCGTTCTGGGGGGTCGCTTCGACCGGAGATCGAATCCGGGTCGTCGTAGCGTCGTCTGTCGTATCTCCAGGCGAAAAGAGAGGGTTCGCAGGCGGGTCAGCCGTCGTCCGCGTCACCCGCGCCGAACGGGAGCGAATCGGCGACTCGACCGGCAGAACGGGACCGCTCGACACTGCGGCCGGCGAGGTACAGTACCGCACCGAGTGCGAGCGTCAGCGCCGCCCAGGGGAGCGCGACGGAGACTGTGAAGACGAGCGCGTCGAACCATCCCGTTCCCACACCGCTCTGTGTCGTGACGACGAGCGCGACCCCGGCGGGGACGAGTGCGAGCACAGACCGCGACCGGTGAGAGCGGGCAGCACCGAGCGGGAGGAAGACGAGTGCCGGCGCAGTCACGAGGACTGCCCGGAGTGCAGTCGCCGAGACGACGCCACCGAGGAGTGCACCGAGACAGCCCGCACCGGCGACCCACGCGCAGAGTCGACCCATCGAGGTTTCGTCGAGGACGAGCGGTGCGACCCCCACGGCGGCGTACAGTCCGCCGGCGACGGCGATAGGTGCGAGCAGTCCAGCGGCGAGCGTGCCGAGTGTGGCGGCGACCGCCGCGACGGCGACGGTCCCGATGCCGAGTCCGACGGCGACCCCGGCGGCGGTCCTCGCTGGCACGGCCGGCAGTCGGTCGCCGACCGCCACCAGCGAGGCGAGCACCACGAGGAGAGCGAGTGCGGGGACGCCGCCGACCAGCAGCGTCCCGGGGTCAGTCCGCGACGCCGCGTCGAGCACCAGTGCGACGCTCGTGGCGAGGTCGGCGACCGGTCCACCCGAACCGGCGAACGCGAGTTCGGGACCGGTACCGAACGACCCCCCTCCGACCCAGCGGACGCTGCGACCCTCGACCCTCACCCCGGCGGGAGCGTGCGTCGCGACCGTGCCCTCGGGGCCGCGAACCGTCAGTCGGTCGGCGACGACGGACACCCACCCCTCGGTCGGTTCGGCGGGCGCGAACGCGACGAGCGCGACGCCGACTCGTTCGGTGGTTGCGACCGGCGCGTCGAAGCCGACGACCAGCGTGTCGTTCTCCATCCGCGTCGTGATATTCGAGGGGGACTCGACGACGGTCCGGCGGTCGAGCGTCTCCCTGATGACCCGTTCACGACGCGTCGCGTTGGCGGTCAGCGCCCCGGCACCGGCCGGTGAGAGCGCCACCCGGGCGTCCCAGTGGCCCGTCCCGTCGGCGTCGACGGTTATCGTCGCCGTACTGTGCTCGACGGTCAGGGGGATGCCGGCGTCCTCGGCAGTCCGTTCGAGTCCGTCGCCACAGACACCACAGAGTTCCTGCGGGGGCGGCGCAGCGACCGCCGAACCGACGGCCGGAGCGGCGACCGCGAACAGACAGAGGACCAGCAGGATACGGGGAGCGGGGCGGGGCGAGAGAGCGGACGGGCGGGGAGGTGCCATCGTCCTCGATGGCGCGTCCCGGGGAAAAGGAGGTTTCGAAGGCTGAAATGAGCATTCGACCGACGGCCGGACCCCGGGGGCTACCGAAGCCGCCAGCCGACCCCGCTGCCGACCAGCCTCTCGTCGCGCGGTGGCGCTACTCGTACTCGTAGAAACCGCGGCCGGTCTTCTTGCCGAGGTCTCCGGCCTCGACCTTTCGTTTGAGGAGGTACGCAGGCCGATACCGGTCACCGAGTTCCTCGTGCAGGGTCTCGGAGGCGTGCAAGCAGACGTCCAGTCCGATGTGGTCGGCCAGTTCGAGCGGTCCCATCGGGACGTTCGTCCCGAGCGTCATCCCGCGGTCGATGTCTTCTTTCGAGGCGACGCCCTCGTCGCAGGCGCGGATCCCCTCGTTGATCCAGGGCATGAGGATCCGGTTGGTGACGAAGCCGGGTTTGTCGTCGGCCTCCCAGGTCTCCTTGCCGAGGGCCGCGGCGAAGTCGTGGGCGAACTCGACCACGTCGGTAGCCGTCTTCTCCCCGACGACCACCTCGACACCGCGCATCACTGGCACGGGGTTCATGAAGTGCAACCCCACGACGAAGTCCGCGCGGTCGGTCGCGGCCGCGATCGTGGTGATCGAGAGCGTACTCGTGTTCGTCGCGAGGACGACGTCCCCGTCGGTGACCTCGGCCAGGTCCGCGAACACGTCACGTTTGACGTCGACGTCCTCCACGACGGCTTCGACGGCCACGTCCACGTCTGCCAGGTCCGCCAGGTCGGTCGTGCCCGTCACCCGCTCCAGGGCGGCGTCGGCCTCGGCGTCGGTGAGTTCGTCGCCGCGCTGGCGGTCCAGTCCCGACTCGATCCGCTCGATGCCGTCGGCGACGAGGTCGTCGGTCACGTCGCGCATCACGACCTCGTATCCCTGCTGGGCGGCGACCTGCGCGATGCCGGCACCCATCGTCCCGGCGCCGACGACGCCCACCGCCTCGATGTCGCTGACGTCTCGCATACGACTCGATAGGAGCGTCCCGCCGGTAAGTGTGCCGGCGACACGCCGGTGCGAACGTCAGCGAGAACGTCTGCTCGCAGGTGTTGCCACCTCGCCGAATCCTTTACTCCGCTGTGAGTAAATCATGTCAATAAAAGTATATACGGCTGCCACGGGTACGTATCGGTGATGCGTCCAATCGACGACGCCCCACTGAGTCGAGACGGCAAGGTACTGGTCCTGGCGTACGACCACGGGATCGAACACGGTCCGGTCGACTTCGACCCCCAGCCCGAGAGCGCCGACCCCGAGCACGTCTTCGACGTCGCGACACACCCGGCGGTGACGGCACTGGCGACCGGGAAGGGCGTCGCCGAGGCCTACTACCCCTCCTACGAGGACGACGTCTCCCTGCTCTCGAAGCTCAACGGGACGTCGAACCTCTGGATGGGCGAACCCGACAGCGCTCTGAACTGCTCGGTCGAGTACGCCGTCGAGGAACTCGGGGCCGAAGCCGTCGGGTTCACCGTCTACGGCGGTTCGAACCACGAGGTCGAGATGTTCGAGGAGTTCCGCGGGATCCAGGAGGCCGCCCGGAGCTACGACGTGCCCGTCGTCATGTGGTCCTATCCGCGCGGCCAGGGGATCAAAAACGACACGAGCGAGTCGACCATCGCCTACGCCGCGCGCCTGGGCCTCGAACTCGGGGCGGACGTGACGAAGGTCAAGTACCCCGGGAGCAAGGCGGCCATGGAACGGGTCTGTGAGATGGCCGCGCCGTCGAAAGTACTGATGTCCGGCGGGTCGAAGACCGACGACCGGGCGTTCCTCGAACAGGTCGAAGCGGTCGTGGACGCCGGGGCGGGCGGCCTCGCCGTCGGACGCAACGTCTGGCAGCGCGAGAACCCCCACGCGTTCCTCGACGCGCTCGAACAGGTCATCTACGAGGGAGCCAGCGCCGAGGAGGCGCTCCGTGGCGAACCGGCCAGGGCCTGAGATGTCCGAACCCGAACCGCCCGAAGGTGTTTCGGGCGCCCCCGCGTCCGGTTCGACCGTGAGCGAACGGGCGACGGACTTCGAGTGGGTCGACGACCCGACCGTCGCCGGCCTCTGTGCGACGCTGGTCGAGAGCGTCCCGTCGATCCGACGAGCCCTCGCCGAGCGCCGCGCGTACGTCGACCGCGAGAACCCGAGCGGCGAGCGGGTCCGCGCGGCCGACCAGTTCGCCGACGACCTGCTCGAAGCACGACTGCTCGCGGTCGACGGCGTCGCGAGTTACGCCAGCGAGGAACGCGCCGAGGCCGTCTTCGACGGCGAGGCCGACGCCACCGGGGAAGACGGCGAGACCGGCACCGGGACTGCGGACGGGTACCACCTCGCCGTCGACCCGCTCGACGGCTCCTCGAACCTCCGGTCGAACAGTCCGATGGGTACCATCGTCGGCGTCTACGACCGCCCGCTCCCCGCCTCCGGTGAGCACCTCGTCGCCGCGGCGTTCGTCCTGTACGGACCGAACACGACGATGGTCGTCGCCGATGGCGACCGCGCCGCCGAGTACCTCGTCACCGACGAGGGTGCCGACCTGCTCACCGACGAACTCGCCGTCCCCGAGGACCCGACCGTCTACGCGATGGGCGGGCGCCGACCGGACTGGACCGACCGCGTCACCGCCGTGACGGAATCGTTCGAGGCCGACAGGCTCAAACTGCGCTACGGCGGCGCGTTCGTCGCCGACGTGATGCAGGTCGTCACCCACGGCGGCGTCTTCGGCTACCCCGAACTCCGGGACGCTCCCGAGGGCAAACTCCGCTATCACTTCGAGTGTGCGCCCACGAGCATGGTGATCGAATCGGCGGGCGGCGCGGCGACCACCGGCGACTGTGACTGGCGCTCGGTCGACCCGACCGACCTCCACGAGCGCTCACCCATCTATCTCGGAACCGGGTCGCTGGTCGACGAGGTCGAGACGTCGTTCGCCGACCGGTAGGCCCGACAGGCCACGCACCGGACTACTCGTTGTTCCGATCACCCACCGGCTTCGCCGCCACCGCCGACCCGGCGGAGGACGAAGCGGACGAGCGTCAGGAGGACCGCGAGCGCGACGAGCGCGCCCAGTCCCATGCCGATGAGCCGGAGCGGCAAGAACGAGAGGACCGACAGGACGGAGAGGAGGCCGCCACCACCCGACGAGACGACGACCGGGCCGGCCTGCGTGCCGTTGACCGAGACGGTGTGGTTGCCCGGTTCGGCGAAGTCGGTCCGGAACTCGACGGTCGCCTCGCCGTCGGCGGGCACCTCGGCGGCGCGCTTCGCGACGACCGTCCGGTTGAGTCCCTGGATGTCGGAGAGGCCGGTCACGTAGGTGCCGCTGGCATTCCCGGCGTTCGAGAGGACGGCCGTGACCAGCACGCTCTCGTTGACCGCGACCCGCGTCCGGTTGACCGTCACGTTCGAGACGAATATCTGTGCCTCGCCCGTCGACTCATCGGTCGACCCTGCCGTCCCGTTCTCGTCGCGCCGGTCGACCGAGAGTGACCAGCCCTCGCCGGGACCCTCGGTCGGTGTCACCCCACCGGAGTCGTCGAATCGGTCGGCCAGGTTCCGGTCCAGCGGCGGGGCGGTGGGGCCGCCCGCGGCCAGCGAGTACAGGGAGAGTCCCGGCGACTCCGCGCGGTAGCGGACGGTGTCGCCAGTCTCGCTCACGACCCCGGTCGGGAGCGCCGTCCAGTTCCCGCCCGAGCGACGGTAGAGCGTCAGGTTCTCCGGCGCGACGTCGTGCGCCCGGAGGTAGTCGCGCTCGACTGCGAACCGGAGTTCCAGCCCGGTCACCCGCTCGGCCGCCGCGTCGTGCTGGATGCGGACGGTCGCAGCCGGGCGAGTCCGGGGCGGACCGGCGAGTGAGGAACCACCCCGTTCGCGGACGGTGACGGTCGCCGTGAGGTTCGTGAGCGTCCCGGCGGTCAGGTCGAGTCGCTCCAGCGTGACGTTGGGGGCGGCCGCGACGCTCGCGTTCGCGATTGCCGGTATCCGCGCCGTCTCGCCGCCGAGGACGCGCCTGACGGTGACCGTCGCGCTGCCCGCCCGGCGCCGGTCGTCGACCAGCGGTGTGACGCTGACCGCGGGCCACGGGTCGGTCGTCTCGTCGTCGACGAACGCTGCCCGGGAGGAGCCGTTCACGTAGAAGCGCTCGACCACCTCGACGCCCTCGGGGCTGGTCGCGCGGACGATCACCGTCGTCAGACTCGGCCCGATGGTGACCTCGCGGTCGAAGTCGACCCGTGCGGTGTAGTTGCCGTCGTAGACCCGCTGGTAGTCGATCGTCTCGCCGGTCGCGGCGTCACGCGTCTCGACGACCAGTCGCTGGGTCTGGCCCTCCAGTGAGGCGCCGCTCACGAACAGCGTCTCGCGGTCGAGGACGACCGTCCGGTCGCGGTCGACGACGACGTCCGGCGTCAGATCCCTGTCGACCCGCTCGCGGGTGACCCGGTAGGTGCGGCTCGTCGTCCGGTTGGCGACGTCGGTGACCGTGACGGTCAGCTCGTAGGTCAGGAACCGCTCCATGTAGAACGTCTCGTTGAACGAGACCGACCGGCGACCACCCAGATACTCGTACTCGCGGGTCTCGGCGAGCGTCTCGTTGGCGATCACCGACTCGCCGACCGGGCGGAAGGTGACCGACGCCTCCTTGATCCAGACGTCGTCGGAGAGCGTCCCGCTGAAGTGGACGTGGCCCTCGGTGGTCACGTTCGGGTACGGTTCCGGCGAGACCGTCGGTGCCTCGCCGTCGGTCATGTCCACCTGAAACGTGTAGCGCCTGACGTTGTCGAACTCGTCGACCGCGGTGACGACGAACTCGTTGGTGAGGTTGGTCCCCCCGGTGTAGCCCAGCTCCATCGGGATCGAGAAGGTCTCGCCGACGTCCTTGCGGACGAAGGTCTCGCCTTTCCCGCTGCTCACGCTCGGCTCGCCGTAGTCGAACGCGACCCGGAGTTTCTCGACCGCCGAATCGTCGATGATCCGCCCGCTGAGGACCGTCGCGGTCCCGTTGGTCACACCGTTACTGATCGGGTACCACGGCCGCGTCTGGTAGGGCTCTTCGAGGAAGACGTGGGGTCGCATCTCGTCTTTGAACACGGTGAACCGCGTCGAGTTGACGTTGCCCGCCGTGTCGGTCACGATCACGCGAACCGAGTTGTTGCCGTGGTCCAGTTCCGGCCGGAACGTCTCGGTCGCGCTCGCGCCGTCGACCGCTGTGCTCGCGCTGCGGTTCCCGCCGACCCGGAGGACGACCTCGGACAGTTCGGCCCCGTCGGCGCCGTCTCCGACCGAGGCGTCGACTGTGATCCGGGGATCGGTCCCGACCTCGTGTCTCCCCCCGTCGGCCACTGCCTTGTCTGCCACGTCGACCGATACCGAGGGCTCGGCGTCGGCCTGTGCCGCCGCCCCGCTGTCCGTCCCCGCGAGCGCCCCCTCACCGGCGTCACTCGCCCCGGAGACGACGCCGGGACTGGCGGCCATCGGCCCACCGAACGCGGATCCGACGACGAGAATCACGAACCCCAGCGCAGCGAACCGACTCATTGCTACACGCTTTGGCGAACCGTTACTTAACCAGTTGCCCGAGAGTATCAACGCTGATAGCATCTGCGGTCGGGCGTGACGGGCGCTGGCCCGAGCGACCGGAGCGACCGGAGCGAGAGCCGGACGGTGCAGTCGGGACGGAAGGCAGACGGAGCGGCCGGGCGGGCAGTCGACTTTTTTCACGTCGCGGGTCGAGTGGGCGGGTATGAAAGTCCGGATCGCCGGGACGGCGAGCCAGGAGGAGGCGGCGGCGATCGCGTCGGCCCTCGCCCAGCATCGGCCCGGGAGCGAACCAGTCGAGGTCTACGTCGGCGACGCGACCGAACCCGCGGTCGTCCACGACCCCGACGAGGCGACCCAGGCGAGCGCCGGAGCTGACGGCGATAGAGAGGGGGCGGACGTCACGGGGGCCGACGCGGCAGGGCCGACGGACCGTGAGGGTGCGCTCCGCGCGGAGGTCGCCGACATCTACGCGGGCGGCCCCGAGAAGTACCGCGAGCGCCTCGCCGAACGGGGCAAACTGTTCGTGCGCGACCGCCTGGAACTCTGGTTCGGTGAGACCGACCCCGTCCCGGGCGAGACCGACTCCCCGGACGTCGACGGCGAGGTCGACCCGCCCGCGGGCCTGCTCTTCGAGGACGGCCGCTTCGCCAACTTCGACGGCTGGCACCCCGACGCGCCCGACGCCGACCCGGACTCCGACGACCGACTCCCGGCCGATGGTCTGCTCACCGGCGCCGCCGAGTTCGCGGAGAGAACTGTGCACTTCATGGCCAACGACTTCACCGTGAAGGCGGGGTCGATGGCCGAACACGGCGTCGAGAAGTTCCTCCGCATGCAACAGCGCGCGCTCAAGACCGGACGTCCCGTCCTCTACCTGATGGACTCCTCCGGTGGGCGGATCGACCAGCAACGGGGTTTCTTCGCCAACCGCGAGGGGATCGGCAAGTACTACTACAACCACTCGATGCTCTCCGGACGGGTCCCCCAGGTCTGTGTCCTCTACGGCCCGTGTATCGCCGGCGCGGCCTACACGCCCGTCTTCGCCGACTTCACCGTGATGGTCGAGGGGATGAGTGCGATGGCCATCGCCAGCCCGCGGATGGTCGAGATGGTCACCGGCGAGGAGATCGATCTCGACCAGTTGGGCGGCCCCGAGATACACACCCGTCACTCCGGTTCGGCGGACCTCGTGGCGAGAGACGAACAGCACGCCCGCGACCTGGTCGCGCAACTGCTGACCTACCTGCCGGACAACAGCGACGAGACGCCACCCCGGGTCGAATCCCGGGCGCCCGAGCGGTCCCCCGAGGGCATCGACTCGGTGATCCCGGAAGCGCCCAACGAGGGCTACGACATCCACGACGTCGTCGAGCGAGTGGCCGACGCGGGGAGCGTCTTCGAACTCCAGCCCGGGTACGGCGCGGAGATCGTCACCGCATTCGCCCGTATCGACGGCCGACCGGTGGGAATCGTCGCCAACCAGCCCGCGAAGCGGGCGGGCGCGATCTTCCCGGACGCCGCCGCCAAGGCCGCCGAGTTCGTCTGGAAGTGCGACGCGTTCAACGTCCCCCTGCTCTACCTCTGTGACACTCCCGGGTTCATGGCCGGGTCGCAGGTCGAGAAAGACGGGATACTGGAGGAGGGCAAGAAGATGATCTACGCCACCTCCGCCGCCACGGTCCCCAAGCAGTGTGTCGTGGTCAGGAAGGCCTACGGCGCGGGCATCTACGCCATGTCCGGACCGGCCTACGACCCCGAGTCGACCCTCGCGCTCCCGTCGGGGGAGATCGCCATCATGGGCCCCGAGGCCGCTATCAACGCCGTCTACGCGAACAAACTCGACGAGATCGACGACCCCGAGGAACGCGCCCGCCGCGAGGCCGAACTGCGAGAGGAGTACCGCCGGGACATCGACGCGCACCGGATGGCCAGCGAGGTCGTCATCGACGAGATCGTCCCGCCGAGCGACCTCCGCGACGAACTCGCCGCCCGCTTCGAGTTCTACGAGACCGTCGAGAAGGACCGACCGGACAAGAAACACGGCACCGTCATCTGAGGCTGGACCGAACGGTGCGTCGAGAGCTCGACCCCGACTTAAACGACCGTGTCCGCTCGCCCGAAGGTGCTTGTGGGGCTGGCCCCAAGGTCGAGTATGGCGAGTTCCTCACGCACGGACGCCGAGACGGGCGACGACTCAGGAGTCGGCGACAGTGGTGTCGCTCGCAGGCGCGCCGCCGGCGATTCGCCGCCGGGTCCCGCCGGACTCCCGCTCGTCGGCAACACCCTCGCGTTCCTGCGCGATCCGGTCGGGTTCTACGACGAACTCGCGGCCTACGACAGCGACGTCGTCGCGTACAACATCGCGGGCGACGACGGCTACATGGTCCGTCACCCCGAGGATATCCAGCGGGTACTCGTGACCGACGCGAGCGACTTCGGCCGGGCGCAGATCACCCAGGATTCACTGGGGCAGGTCGCCGACGGCGGCCTCTTTCTCACGGAGGGCGAGAAGTGGCAGCGCGAACGGACGGCCCTCCGGCCCGCCTTCTACCGGGACCGCATCGAGACCTACGCGGAGATGATGGTCCGGTACGCGGACGAGCGTGCCGAGGACTGGCGGGGCCGCGAAACCGTCACAGTCAGCGACGAGATGCGGACGCTCACACTCGAGATTCTCACGAAGACGCTGCTGGACGTCGACATCCGCGGGCGCGAATCGGAGATCGGCGACGCCGCCGAGGCGATCACCGCCAACTTCGACGCCGGCACCGTCTCGGCCTTCCTCCCGATGTGGGTCCCCACCCCACAGAACCGCCGGACCAGGCGCGCTCTCGCCGAGTTCGACGCGACTATCGAGGACCTGGTCGCCCGGCGCCGGGCCGGCGAGGACGACCCCGACGACCTCCTCTCGATCCTGCTGGACGTCGAGTTCGAGGACGGGAGCGGGCTCTCGGAACAGGACGTCCGGGACAACCTCTTTACTTTCCTCGTCGCCGGCCACGAGACCACCGCACTGACGCTCTCCTATGCCTGTATGCTCCTGGCGAACCACCCCGAGGCACAGGCGAGACTCCACGACGAACTCGACGAGGTGGTCGGCGACGGCGACCTCACGGCGGCGAGCCTGTTCGAACTCGACTACCTGGGTCACGTCGTCGACGAGGCGCTCAGACTCTACCCGCCCGCCTACACCATCTTCCGGGAAGCGAGGACGGACGTCTCCCTCGGGGGGTACGACGTTCCCGAGGGGTCGATCGTCACCCTCCCCCAGTGGGTCGTCCACCGCGACGAGCGGTGGTTCGACGACCCCGACGCCTTTCGCCCGGAGCGGTGGGCCACGGAACGCGACCGGCCCGAGTACGCGTACTTCCCGTTCGGCGGCGGCCCGCGTCACTGCATCGGGATGCGCTTCGCGCTGATGGAGGCGAAACTCGTCCTCGCGACGCTGGCCCGGGACTTCGCGTTCGAACCGGGGACCGAACCTCCGATCGACCTCTCGATGCGACTCACGCTTCAGCCGAGCGACCCGGTCACGGTGGATCTGAGCGAGCGGTGAAGGCGGAGTAAACGTCCGCGAGCGAAGCGAGCGGTTCACGGGACGCAAGGGAGCGGTGCGAGGCCGACCGCAGGGAGGCCTCGAAAGCGAACGGGGAACGAAGTGACCCGTGAGCGAAGCGACCACCGCGTCCCGCTTTTTCGCCCACGTTTTTGCCGGAGGGGCTCCCACAGCGAGGCCGCAGGCCGAGTGAGGAAACCCCTCCGGGAAAAAGGTGGCTCGAAAAGCGTTTCAGGAGTGAACACGGATCGGGGGTATGTACCGGTACATCGCGGCGTTGCTCCTGGTGCCGCTACTGGACTCTCTCTTTCTGGTCTTCGTCGCCACGCAGATCGGCGCGCCGCTGACGATCCTCATCGTCGTCCTGACCGCGCTGCTGGGAATGTTGCTGGTCCGCGCCGAGGGCCGTCACACCCTCCGGAAGATCCAGCAGAAGTTCGCACAGGGGGAACTGCCGACGGACGAACTGCTCGACGGCGGACTCCTGCTCATCGCGGGCGCGTTGACGCTCACACCCGGCCTCGTGACGGACGCGCTGGGTATCCTGCTGGTGTTCCCGCTGACGCGCATCCCCATCCGCGCGGTCGTCCGGGACTACATCGTGGTCCCCTACATCGACAAACGCACCGGCGGGTTCGCCACTGGCAACGTCTACATCGGTGGCTTCCCGTTCGAGAACGACGGCGACGCTGCCGGGGGTGGGGCCGGCGTCGGTCCCGGCCCCGGTCCAGGCTCCGGCGGACCGGGCGGGTTCGGCGGTGGAGACGGTGACGGCGGCGACCTCGACGAGGACGCCTACGAGGTCGAGTGGGTCGACGAGAACGACGAAAAGGAGTGACCGAACCGCAGGGAGCGATGGGGCCGAAAGGTAATCCTTAAACCGTCCCGTCGGGAACCTGTGAGTGCGCTCGCACGGGCCAATAGCTCAGTCAGGTTGAGCGCTCGGCTGATAACCGGGAGGCCTCCGGTTCAAATCCGGATTGGCCCATTTCTCGCCGCGAATCACTCGCTCGACGAGTCGTGACCGTCGCCGAACAGCGGTCGGTAGACCCAGACGGCGAACCCCGTAAAGAGGAGAGCGGCGACCGAGAGCGTCGCGACGAACCCGACCGAGGTGTTGGGGTCGTCGTTGACGAGCATGACGAGGCCCATCGCCGCGACGGAGACCGGGACCGGAACGTACCAGCCGACGATGCCCAGTGTGGCCGTTCGGGCCCACCTCGCACCCCGGCGGAGACCGAGCGCGGCGGCGACGGTGACCGGTACAACGACCCCCAGGTCGAGCAGGAAGATCGACCAGTACATCGCGGGGTCGGCGGCGAACTCTGTCGTGAGCGGGTCGCCGGTGACCATCCCGGCGAAGGAGGGGACGTACCGGAAGACGACGAACGCCGCGAGCAAGGCGAGTCCGAGAGCAGTCAGACGGTTCCGGCGAGCCGATGGGGTCGGGAGCGCGTCGAGTCGGATCCTGCGGGAGGCGAGCGCCAGCAGCGCGCCGCCGAGGACGAAAATCCCGAGGTGGAAGGCGACGATCGGCCGGTAGGTCAGGTACGAGGGGCCGACGACGTACTGGGCGAACATGTACGCGGTGTAGGCGGCCGGAGCGACCGCGAGGACTGGTCCGGCGCGGTGGCCCCGGCGGACGAGGAGGGCGGCCGCGAGACACCACGGGACGACGAGAGCAAGCGTGACCGCCTCCAGGCCGACCGTCTGGTAGACCAGCGTCTGCGAGAACGGGTACTCGATGGCGTCCGCGACGAGCGGTCCGAGGAGGGTGTTGACCGCGAGCGCGGCGGCGAGGACGGCCAGTCCCAGCGCCAGGGAGCGGCCGACGGTCGATCGACCCACCGCTGTCTCCGTCTCCGTGACGGCCATCTGCCCGGGAGTGTCGACGCTCGCGCTACTCGTTTCGCGTACCGACGTCCCACCGTCGGTTCTCTGGCTCGTTCGGTCCATGGTGGTACGTTGGTCGGAACCGACGAAATACGCCGCCTGTGGTTCTCAGACGACGGGAACGCGAACGTCGCAACCGGTCGTCGTTTCGGTGGCTGTCAATACTGATTGTGTCCCGGACGACGGGGGACTACATAGAACGCCGAGAGACCTGTGGGGGTGGCGGGACACTGTCGAGGTATGAGTCAGCAGGCACTCACGCGACCCGGTCGTCAGCAGGCCGAACCGGGGCCGGCAACGAAGACGGACGACCTCGCACCGACGACACTGCTCGAACTGCTGGACGACGAGTACGCCCGCGGTATTCTGGAAGCGACCACCGAAGAGGCCGTTCCGGCGCGGGAGTTGGCCGAGCGACTCGGGGCCTCCCGTGCGACGGTCTATCGCCGTCTGGAACGACTGGAGGACGCCGGCCTGGTCGAGCCGACGATGACCTACGACGCCGACGGCTACCACCGCAAGGAGTTCCGCGCGACCCTCCGGTCGGCCACCGTCACGCTCGACGGCGGCAGCGTCGACGCCACCGTCGACGTCACAGGGGGCAGCGCTGGACCCCGTCGCTGAACACGTCTCCCGATACGTCGGCCGGCACATCCCGTTCCACCGACGCTCCGGCACGCTGCTTCGACCGGCAACCGCTTCGGCCCTCCACTACCCCGACACACCGGCCCTCCATCACCCTGACACACCGGCCCTCCACCGCCATCCCGACGCATCGGCCCTCCACCGCCATCCCGACGCATCGGCCC
>ENA-ORCS01000739-ORCS01000739.1-marine-metagenome-genome-assembly--contig:-NODE-739-length-18171-cov-3.802365_pt1 | contig 18171 bp, 19 predicted proteins | sample MGYA00237781_ERZ508513 | MGnify/ENA primary metagenome ERZ508513 (study PRJEB26184, sample SAMN06268793) | marine metagenome | isolation source: Eden Landing Ponds, San Francisco, CA, USA | place...
CTCCCGCGCGACCGCGTCGAGGAGATCGTCGCCGAACGCGGGCTCCCGGCGGCGACATCGAACACGATCACCGACGAGGCACGACTCGCGGACGAACTCCAGCAGGTCGAGGCGGACGGATACGCCTTCGACGACGAGGAACAGTGGCGGGGTCTGCGGTGTATCAGCGCCCCGGTTCTCACCGACGACGGCATCGTGAAGGGCGCTATCAGTATCTCCGCACCGAAAAGCCGGATGGCGAACGAGAGTGCACGACAGGAGTACGTCGAGGCGGTGAAAAACACCGCCAACATCGTCGAACTCAGTATCACGTACTCCTGATGGTGACTGTTGGAGGTCAGCTCCGCATCGCGCCGATCCCGGAGTCGTCGCGTCCCGTAAATCGTTCCAGCACTCACGATGCGTCGATCCCGGGTGATTTTCCGATACAAAACGGTTGACCTGCTCGGTTTCGACGTTCACCGTCTCGACCCCGGATATCTCTGTGGCCGTTCGACTCCCGGTCGATACCGTCCAGCAGAAGCGGCGAACGGAGCACCCGTTCTCCCGCTGTCGACTGCTACTGTGGCGCGATGTCGTTCCGCATTATCTCATTGCAAACGGACCGGGTTGCGACGTCGGTCGAATGGTCTCGAGCCCGGCGATTGGAGACGACCGTTCCGTTCGTCCACATCGACCAGGTCCTTGCTCCGACGACACCAGGATTACAGTGATATGGGCGTAATTTTATCGGCGACTGGGCCTGAACCTGGTCGACCGGACCGACAGTGTCTCGGCCACTCCCGGGACGTACTGACCGGTGCATCCCCAGCGACTCCGTGAACGACACCAAAAAAAGACAAAATAAATCGAAGTTTTATCGGGGGCAGGGGTTTCTGAGATAGAAAGACTGCATCGGAACTCCGAACGTCGAGACAAACGCCAGATAGATGCCAATTTTCGGTGAAAATTCCAAAATTGGGGTCGATCCGTCATCTTCTGACAGTCCACATAGGAACGAACTGCCAGACCCAGGAGCTGACCGAGATGACCTGCCCGGCAGGACCTGGAAGGAGGCCGAGGCGTACGAACGAATCGACCGATATGAGGTGGATTGAAAGGAACCGCGACCGTGATACGGCCCCTGTCAGACGTCGGCGCTTGCCCGGGATCACGGGGGCACTACTGTCGGTGAGTGAGTGGCGAACTGTAGTTACGATTACTTTCGTCTCAAACCGGTCCAGGGCGGCTCGTCGTCGCGTTTGGAGAGTGGACTGGTAGACGACGTCAGTCGTGAGAGGGTGTCAGGGGACGTCGACGTCAGCGAACTGTCGCCGGTGAAACTGCTGGTGACGAGTCAGGAGCACCAGGACCGACACGACAGGGCGTACATCATTCGTCGGACTCGACGAGCGTGTCTTCGATGAGCGCGGCCGAGCCACGGCGAAGGCGACCGCTGACCGCCGTCTGTGAGATGTCGAGCAGGTCCGCCAGCGTCTCCAGCGTGGCTTCGCGTGGTTCGTCGTAGTAGCCGTGGAGGTACGCACTCACCAGCGCCTCGACCTGCGGTTCGGTCAGCCCGAAGCCGGAGTCGACTTCCTCGCCGTCCGTGGCCTCGTGGAGTTCGAGCACGTCGAACCGGATGTCTTCTGTCTCGGCGTAGGCGTCGAGTTCGTACAGTGTCTCGCGGTCCTGCAGTTGCAACTGGAGGACCCAGCCGTCGGCGTGGGTGTAGGACTCGGCCACCAGACCGCCGGCCTCGGTGACGAACGGGGTGAGGAGTTTGGCCTCGTCGCTGTACTCGATCTGGTAGGTGCGCCTGTCTTCGGTGCCGGCCACCGCCGAGAACGAGGCGACCGTGCTGTCGGCGTCGAGCGCGGCTTCGAAGGCCTCGAAGTCGTCCGTTTCGACCCAGAAACAGTGGACGTCGTGTTGCGGGTCGGTCCCCGCGTCGGAGACGACGCCTATCTCGACGTTCGGGACCGACCTGATGGTCTGGACCAGCGCCAGGTCCGGGTGGGTCGCGTACACTTTCGTCGAGAGTACCATTGTCGTTCACCTCGGTGTTGGTCGGAGATACGGTCTTTCTCGTAGGTTCGATGACTGTTCACGTAGTCGTTTCCCACTGACTGGTCACTCGGCAGTCAGTCACGCGGCCGGTCGACGACCAGTGTCGACTCGACGAGCGCACGCATCCCGCGTTTGATCCGGCCACCGACCGCGGACGGCGAGTGGTCGAGCGAGTCGGCGACAGCCTCCAGCGACGCCTCCCGTGGGTCGGCGAAATATCCCTGTTCGTAGGCGGCCAGCAGGGCCTCGCGCTGTTCGTCGGTGAGGACGTCCCGACCGGGGGTGTCGCCGCCGATGCTCCCGCGCCGGTGGAGGTCGAGCACCTCGAACTCGAAGCCCTCCTCGCGGGCGTACGCCCAGACGTCGTGGATGGCCTCGCGGTCGGGTAACAGCCAGCGCTCGTGCCAGCCACGACGGCCACCGGCGGGCCCGGAACTGCGCGCGTCGAGGACGAACCCGCCCTCGCGCGTGACGCGCGGTGCCAGCAGTTTCGTCTCCCCGGTGAACTCCACGCCCAGGAGGTTCTGGTCGGTAAACTCCGACATCGGCCGAACGGCCGCTACCGTATGGTCGGCCGCCAGTGCCCGTTCGAGCGCGTCGGTGTCGATGTCGTCGAACGAGAACACGTGCACGTCCCCGCCGGGGTCGGTGCTCGTCTCCGGGATCACGCGCACGTCCACCTCGTCGAGGGCTGCGAGCGTTCCCGCCAGCGCCCCGTCCTCGTGTGCGAACCGGACTTCCGTGATCGTCGCCACGATCGGTTCGTCGGTGGTGGTCGCCATGCTGGTCCCAACCGGCTCCCGGACCGGGACGGTCCCGCTCGTCTGTTCGACCGTCCGTCTGGGGCCGTCTATATGGTAACACTACGCACGAACGCATCTGTCTTAGTCTCTCCGACAGTTCACACCGCCAGGAGGAGGTGGTGGTGCCTACTGGACGGCAGAGGCCTCCCGGAGTCGGTCGACGATGTCCTCGCGGGTGATGTCCCGTTCGCCCTCCGTCGCGAGCCGGCCGACGACCAGATCCAGGAGGTTCAGGTCCTGGAGCATCTCCAGGGCGTCGTCGCGGTCGATGTGGATGTCCTGTTTGACCTCGTAAATCGTGTTGGACCGTTCGACCGTCTCGATGAGGTCCTCGGCGGTGACCTCGTCGGGGAGTCCGATCCCGTCCGAGAGGACGACCTGCCCCTCGTCGGCGGTCGCCCCAGCGGGCCCGTCGCTCGTCTGGTAGGTGTTCGGTTCGTGGATGTCGTAGTCGATCATGTACCGCCGGACCGTCTCGGCGGTGACGTCCATCTCCAGGGTGTCGGCCATCTCCGCGAACGTCTCACAGGAGTCGTACACCTCGGCCAGCAGGTCGGGGTCTTTGAACGGCGGCACGTCGCGTTCACTCGCCGTCACAGTCTCCGACCTCGTCTCCGTGCCTGCGCCCGCCCGTTGCTCGACGGTATCGCTGTCGGCGTCACTCGTCTCGCCCCGCCCGACAGCACTCGTGTCATTCTGACCCGCGTCGGCTCGCCCACCCGAGTCGAGACCAGAACGCTCCGACCGGTCGACCTCGGCGGTCCCGGGAGTACCGGGAACTGTCGCTGCGAACTGCACGGTCGCGGCACCGTCGCCGTCGAGCGCTGTCCCTGTCGGTTCGACGCTGACGTCGTGGTCGGCCGTCGGGACGAGCCGAGTCGTCGATTCGAGGGCGAACCGGACGGTCCCGTCCGGACACACCTGCGGGTCACAGAGCGACGCGTTGCCGCCCGAGCCGACCGACAGCGTCAGTTCGAGTTCGGCTCGTATCCCACCGTCGTCGGCACCCGTCACCGACACGAGGTCGACGCGCTCGACCGCTCCCTCGCGGTGCTCGCAGTCGTCGAGAAAGCGCCCCAGTTCCTGGAATCCGCGACCGATTCCCATGTTAACGTCTGTCACGACACGAATCTGCATGAATATACACGATGAATTATGTTGGTCATTAAATACCGCCCCGCCCTCACCGCGGGAGGCGACCACGTCTGACGCGGGCTCTCACTCCTGAGTGTCGCCCCGATCGTCGCGCTGGCTGTGGCGTTCGGCCGCGGTGACGACGTTGTCGAGCAGGGCGGCGAGGGTCACCGGGCCGACGCCGCCCGGAACCGGCGTGAACGCGGCGGCCTTCGCCCGGACGGCCTCGGCGTCGACGTCGCCGACGACGGTCGCGTCGACCTCGCTTCCGGGGTCTCCCTGATCGTCGCCCCGGTGGTCGTCGCCAGTGCTGGCTCCCTCGAGTCGGTTCGCACTCACGTCGACCACGACGACCCCGGGAGAGAGCATCGACTCCTCGACCAGCCCCGCCGTTCCGGCGGCAGTCACGAGGAGGTCCGCGTTACGGGTCTTCGCTCCGAGGTCCCGCGTTCGGGAGTGACAGACCGTCACTGTCGCGTTGCCGGGGTCGGTATCCCGGAGGAGTCGGTTCGCGAGCGGTCGGCCGATGGCCCGCGACCGGCCGACGACCGCCGTGTCCCGGCCCGCGACGGGGACGTCGTAGTGGGCGAGCAGGTGACAGACTGCGGCGGTCGTCGCGGGGACGTATCGCGGGTCGCCGGCGACGAGTCGTCCCAGGTTCTCGGGGTGAAAACAGTCGACGTCTTTCGCGGGGTCGAGGTGGCGGCCGAGCGCGGCCGCATCCACGGCGTCGGGAAGCGGCGTCTGGACGAACACGGCGTCCACGTCCGGGTCCGTGCTCAGCGTCTCGACCGCCTCGACGACCGAATCGGGCGGCCCGTCGGGGTCGAGCCGTTGATCGCGGGTCGCGACGCCGAGTTCTCCGCAGGCCTCGTGTTTCAGGTCCATGAAGCGGTGGGCCGCGGTCGCGTCGCTCGCGAGGACGGTGCCGACGGTCGGGACCCGCCCCCGATCACGCAGGCTGTTGACCCTCTTGGCGACGGAATCGCGGATCTCGGTCGCGACGGGGTCGCCGCGCAGTTCGGTCGGTGCCACGGCGGGGGTTCGTCCCCGGGCCGCTTGTATTTTCGTCGACTCGCCCGTATCTTCGTCGACCCGACCGCAAAACTGGAGCGACCGACGGAGTTCCAGTCCGACGGTTCGGCCCCGTCGGTCCCCCGAGTGTGACCGTATTTCAGACCCCGTGTGAACACGGTACAACCGTCGAGAACAAGTGATAGAGTTTTATTGGTGCATCCCAGAGGTCCGGTAATGACGACCCTGAAAGTGGTCCCTGGGGCGAACGCTCGTCAGGCGTTCCGGTTCGGGATCGCTGCGGCCGCGATCGTCGGCTTCGTCGGGGTAGGCGCACTCTACTGGGCAGGTCTCATGACGCCGGCGCTCCTGGGATTCACGCTCGTGCTCTGTTTCCCGATATATCTGGTGTTCGCGGCGTCGGTACTCAGCGTGTGGCTCGGCTTCGACAAGGACGCGACCGACCTCGAACCGGTGTATCGCGGGCGTGACCAGCACGACCGCGGTGCCGACTGACTCCGCCGACTGTCTGCCCGGCCCGGGCACAGATTGACCTACTCGCGCAGGAAGGCGACGACCGCGTCCGCGTCGGCGCCGAGGCCCCCGGCCTGTGCGACGGTCGGGCTACCCCCGCCACCGCCGCCGAATTTCTCGGTTACGTCCTCGACGACGTCCCCCGCGTCGACCTCACCAGTCGTCGCGACGGCGAGATACTGTCCGTCCGCACCGACCAGTGCGACCACACCGGCGCCGCTAGCCCCGTCGGCCTCGTCCGAACTCTCACTGACGACGGACTGTGCCCGGTCGGCAAGTCCGTTGGCGTCCAGTCCCGGCAGCGTGCCGACCAGCCAGCGTGCGCCGTCTTTCTCGACCGTGTCTTCGCGTAACTCGGCCAGTCGCGCGTCGACGAGTTCGTTCCGGAGGTCGTCGAGTTCGCGTTGCAGGTCGTCTCGCTCGTCCTGTAGTCGGGCTACGGCCTCGGGCAGGTCGGCCACGCGCGTGTCGAGGGCGCTGGCTGCGGTCATCGACCGTTCGCGGTCCTCGGCACGCCCGTCGATAGCGGGCACGCCCACGGTGAACTCGACCCGGGTCAGCCCCTCGCCGGGGTTAGACCGCTCCAGCACCGTGACCGGCCCGACCTCCCTCGTCGTCCGGACGTGGGTCCCGCCACAGGCCGCGACGTCCCAGTCCTCGATGGTGACCACTCGCACCGTATCGCCGGTGATCCCTTCTTCGGTCTTCGTGTTGAACGCCACGTCCTCGCGATCCAGTGCTTTCTCGCGGGGGAGTTGCTCCCAGGTCACGGCGTACGATTCCCAGACGGCGCGGTTGGTCAACCGTTCGAGTTCGACCAGCGTCGCGTCGTCGATATCCGTACTGGTCGAGAAGTCGACGCGGACTTTCCCCTCGACGGCGTCGGCCGAACCGTCCGTGTCAGCCGGCGAGGCACTGATGTCGAACCCGCCGTAGCCGAGGTCGTCGAGGACGCGCCGGCCCGCGCCGTAGAGGAGGTGACTCGCCGTGTGGGCTCGCATGCAGTAGGTGCGGAAGGCGTCGTCGACGGCACCCTCGACGGTGTCGCCCACCTCGAAGTCGGGCGCCTCGGCGAGAGTGTGAACGACTTCGTCCTGGTGATGCTGGACGTCGGTCACGGCGATTCCATCGATAGTGCCGCGGTCGGCTGGCTGGCCGCCGCCCTCGGCGTAGAAGTAGGTCTCGTCGAGGACGACGCTCCGGTCGTCGACGGACTCGACCGTCGCTGTGAACGTTCGCACCTCGGGTTCGGCGGACGCGAGCGATGTCATCGTCGCCGTGAAGGTGTGGCCCGACCAAAAACCTCCGGGCTCTCCGTTCTCTGATCAAAAAGGCGACGAACGTAACACCCGCACGCGGGCCGAGCCCGTGGGCCTTCGAAGTCACTAAGTACGCCTCCGACGAACGAGGGGACATGAAGAAGCTGATCGTGCACGGCGACGCCGGCTTCCGGAAGAACGCCAGGATCGCCGTCGACGGAGAGGAACTGGTCGCCTTCGGCGTCGCCCGCCAGGGGGACTGGCACGGGCCCGACCGCCCCCAGCTCTGGTGTACCGTCGGGACCGAGGACGAACGCGAAACCTACGAACGCCGCGACTACATCCCGATGCACCTCGACACCGAATCGGTCGACGCCGAGGCCGTCGAAGTCATCGAAAACCCCTCCACCGCGGTCTGAACCACCGCTCTGACCGCGTCGCCGTTGGGACGGTGTCGCTCGTCGAACCGCCTTCCGGTTCCGTTCGCTTTTTTACGCTCTTCTGTGTCTAGCCGCGGGATGACGCAACCCCCACCGGGGGCTGGGCGATGAACCCTGTCGCTGACTTCCCGGAACTGACCGCGCCGGGAACGGACCGTCGCGTGCTCCAGTTGACCGACGACCCGGGGTTCTGTTACCCGCTGTACTACTACGTGCCGTCGCTGACACCCGACGGGTACCTCGTCTATCACCGCGCCCACGACGGGGAAGTACAACTCTACAGCCTCGACCTGGACACGGGGGCTTCGACCCGACTGACAGACGCGTCGGCGACAGACACGCAGTGGCGGCCGTGGTGTACCGACCCGGGAGCGGGGGTCCTCGACCATCGGAGCGCGCTGAACGTCCCTCGGGGCAAAGTCGTCTACTTCGACGGGGTCGACGTCCGGACAGTGGACGTCGATACGGGTTCGGACGAGTCGCTGTTCTCGCTCCCGGAAGACCGCGTCGCGATCGGGCAAAACTGTGTCACGCCCGACGGCGAGTGGTTCGTCTACATCCATCACGACCGCGCGGGCTTCGAGGCCATGTTCGAGGGTGGCGACGTACATCGGCACCGCTCGGAGGGCACCGTCCTCGCGGCCTACCACCTCGATAGCGGTGAGCACCGGACGCTCGTGCGGATCGACAGCCCGATACATCACGTCCTCCCCTACGACGACGAGCACTTCGTTTTCTGTCATCCGGCGACCGAGAACGGTATCCTCTGGACCGACATCGAGGGCGGGTGGTACAGTCACCTCCGGACGAAAGACGAGTTCGGCGGTGCGGTGTGTCACCACCTCGCGACCGCCCGCGGGATCACCTACGAGGTGCTGGACGGTTCGGCCGGGTTGCGCGCGGGCCGGTACGACCCGTTCACCCACGACCGCTTCGAGTTCCGACTCCCCGACGACTTCGGGTACACGCACACTGGCTACGACCCCGACGGGAAACTCTTCTTCTACGAGACAGAGGGCGAGCGGGGCCACGAGATACGGTATCTCGACCGGTATCGCGAGGACGGGAACCACGAGTGGAGGCAGGTCGTCGGCGACTGGCCCACGTACGGCGACAGGCAGAAGTCTCACTTCCACCCCCGGATGACGCCCGACCGGGACTGGATGGTGGTGGTCCTGGGCGACGACGCAACCGAAACGAACCAGATCTACGCGGTCGACGTCGCCGACCTCACTCACTCGGCGGGCGTGCCAGGCGTCGACTGACACGACTGGGTCTGACTGGTCGGTCGCCGGCTGCCTCGCTGTCCTGGAGACTCGACTCGCCCCGAGCGATGCCGCCGCTCTCGGCGTGGCGTCCGTCGTACTGCCACCGAGGGATCGCGTCCCAGACGGAGTCGTCGGTATCCCGCCCAGACGCCCACGCCACCAGCGCCGCCGCGCCGGCCGCACAGACCAGCGCGGAGACACCGATCTCGACCAGCCAGCCGACGCTCAGGCCGAGCGCGTCGAACGCGAGGACGACACCGCCTTGCGCGACGGGGAGGGCAAACAGCGCGGCGATGCCCGCGGCGAGGACGCGCTGGAGCCACGTCGGGACCGACAGGTCGACAGTCCGTGACACGACCGGACGTTCGACTGACACGAGTAAAAGTCTTCTCCGACGTCGGCCGACGTGCCGCCGATTCAGACGAAATCGACGTATGGCGGCTCTGACTCGTAGGAGACGAGGCGACTCGCGCCAGGCGACCCGGTGGGCGATTTCTCGACTGAGAGCCACTCCAGGCCGTCGTCGTCGCGGTGAAACTCCAGGGTCTGCTGGCTGGTGTCGACGAAAAAGGCGACCAGCGGGTCGCTCTGGATCCGTGGGTTGATCGTGTAGACGATGACGTCGTCGTCGCTGGTTTCGGCGGTCGCCGCCCGGTAGCGTACCTCTCGGGCTTGCTCATCGGAGATGGTCTGAGTCAGCGGTTCCGTGTCGATCAGCGCGAACATCGGGGTTGCGCCCGCGCGCTCGTAGGCGGCCTCCATGAGCCGCTCCCAGTCCCGCCCGGCGCTCTCGTCGTAGGTGAGGACGTTCCGGTGGTTTCGGCTGTTCCCGCCCGCGAGTTCCAGGACGAGCAGTCGGTCCGCGTCGAGCAGCGTCGCCACGTCCCAGTCGGTGTCGGCCCAGTAGCGGTCGAGACGGTCAAGTGACACCGCTGCCGGGAGCGCCACGGTGAGGGTCATCCCCTCGCGGGCGGCCTGCGCTAGCAGTCTCGCATTGAGCGCGTAGTAATCGGTCCTCCCGTCGTGGGTCAGTGCGGTCATGCCGCCGCGCACGAGACCCCCGCCCAGGAGGTCGTCGAGACTGTCGATACCGGTCGAGAAGTGGTCGTGTTCGAGGAGGCCGGGGGCGTGGTTGCGCCGGCGCGGCTGTGCGACGACACCCTCGTCCGTCAGACGGAGTTTGTGCCGGCGGTCGTCGTGTTCGAGGCCGCGCATCTTCGTGACGCGGACAAAGCGGTGGCGCTGGCCCCGAACGCGCTCGTAAGCGATCTCACAGACCCCGTGGGTCGCGTATCTGACGAGGTCCGTCGCCGTGTCCTTGCCGCCCGGCCCGTTGCTCGCGGTCAACAGCGACGTCGCGTCGAACGCTTCGCTGAACAGTCGGATCAGCGAGTAACACGACCGCCAGAACGAGATACGGTCCTCGGCGATCGGCCGGATGCCGGAGACGCTGTCGAGCACTACCCTGTCCGTCGGCCCGAGTTCCGAGAGGTAGTGAACGACGTTCTCCCGGGTGAACGGCAGGTCGAACCACTCGGTGACCGTGGTATCCCCGCCGTCGACCGTCCGGACCACGATGTCCTTGCCCGACTCGATGCTCTCGCCCGGTTCGGCGTTGACGGTCACGACCGTCAGTTCCGGCGCGTCGAGATCGAACGGATAGGGCTCGAACGAATCGCGTAACTCCGCGATGGACTGTTCGGTCGTGACGAACAGGCAGTCCTCCCCGCTCTCGACGCCCTCCTGGAGGAACTGCATGGCCAGCGTCGTCTTCCCGGCACCCGGCGGTCCCGTGACCAGTAGACTCCGTCCACTGGGGATCCCGCCGCCCAGCAGTGTGTTTAGACGGTCGCACCCGACGGAGACCACATCCATGCCACCGCCAAAGGACTCACCCTTCAAGATACTTCCCCTGGTACGGAGTATTTCGAGACCGGAAAATTCGGTGTCGTTTCGCGATCGGCTCTCGGATCGCGACCGCCCCCTCGTCGCGATCGGGAGGGGTTCCGGGAAAGCGTGTCCGTGGTGGGTCTGGCGAAACGTGCCCGTCGTAGCCCCGTGGATTGTGCCCGCTCTGGACTCGTGGGTTGTGTCCGTTTGTCACGGCGTCACAGTCGACAGAAACGCTTTACTCGCCCCCGCAGAGACGGGGGAGTATGGATACGGCCGAGCGGTTCGACCTCGCGACACGGAACACGGCTGAAGTCGTCGAGGAGACGGAACTCAAGACGCTGTTCGAGAACGGGTCCCCGTCGGCCTACATCGGCTACGCCCCGACCGGCGAGATGCACATCGGTCACTTCACGACGATGCGCAAACTCGCCGATTTCATCGGCGCCGGGATGGAGGTCACGGTCCTGATCGCCGACCTGCACGCCCACCTCGACGACAACAAGAGCCCCTTCGACCTGCTCGAGGCCCGCTCGGCGTACTACCAGGAGACCATCGAGGCGATGATCGACGCCGCGGGCGCCGACCCCGACGCCATCGAGTTCGTCCGCGGCAGCGACTTCGAACTCGACGAGGAGTACACGCTCGAACTCCTGCGCATGGCTGCCGAGACGACCATCGCCCGCGCCCAGCGAGCGGGGAGTGAAGTCGTCCGCGAGTCCGACTCGCCGAAACTCGGCGGGTTGCTCTACCCGCTGATGCAGACGCTCGACGTCGACGCGCTCGACGCGGACGTCGCCTACGGCGGGATCGACCAGCGCGGCATCTACATGCTCTCCCGGGAGATCCTCCCCGACCACGGCGGCGAGGCTCCCGTCTGTATCTTCGCGCCCCTGCTCTCCGGACTCTCGGGCGGGAAGATGTCTGCCTCCGACGACGCCTCGAAGGTCAACCTCACCGACGACGAGGCGACCGTCGTGGAGAAACTCGAGGGCGCGTACTGCCCGGCCGGCGAGCGCGAGGACAACGGCGTCCTCGAGTACCTCGAGTACCTCGTCTTCCCGGTGCTCGACGAGCGCGGCGAGGCCTTCGAGATCGAGCGCCCCGAGGAGTACGGCGGCGACCTGACCTACGACACGTACGCCGACCTCGAGGCGGACTTCCTCTCGGGCGAACTCCACCCGGCCGACCTGAAGCCCGCCGCGGGCGCGTACATCTCCGAGGTCGTCGCGCCGGTCCGTGACCGTCTCGCCGACCAGCCCGAACTGCTGGCCGAGGCCTACCCCGAGACGTACGACTGAATGCCCGACGACGCGCGGACTTCGGGTGCGGATACTCGGAGCGGCGTCAGGGAGACCTACGAGTACATCGGCGCACACTTCTCGAAGACCCGCGAGTACGCCTGGCCGGAGGTCGAGCGCTTCCTCGAGGGACGGTCGGGCGACGTCGGACTCGACGTCGGCTGTGGCAACGGCCGGCACACCGAGGTGCTGGCCGAGCGCTGTACCCACGCGGTCGGCCTCGACGTGAGTCGGGCGCTCCTCGCGGCGGCCGCCGAGCGACGCGCGGACGCCGACTGCGAGTACGGACTCCTCCGGGGCGACGCGGGCGCACTCCCGGTCGGTGCGTCGGTCGTGGACCTGGGGGTGTACGTGGCGACGCTGCATCACCTGCCGACCCGCGCCGGACGACTCGCCAGCCTGGACGAACTCGCCAGGGTGCTCGCCCCCGGGGGCCGGGCGCTGGTCAGCGCGTGGTCGACCGAACACGACCGCTTCGATGCGGAGGTAGGGTTCGATACGACCGTCGACTGGACGCTCCCCGGGGGCGAGACTGTCGACCGGTTCTACCACGTCTACGACCCGGACGAGTTTCGGACGGACGTGGCCGAGAGCGCCCTCGAACTCCTCGAGTTCGAGGTGTCGAGCGGGAACTGTTACGGGGTCGTCGGTCCCCGTCGGTGACCCGAGTTGTCGATACCCGGGGACAGTGACGCGTCGCTCTCCGGTATTGTTCGAGAACTGCGCGGTCCGGGATTTGAACCCGGGTTGAGGGCTTGGAAGGCCCTAGTCATAGCCAACTAGACCAACCACGCGCCGTATCTGCCAGTCGCCCGCCCGGAAACAAGACCTTTTCTCTTCGGTGTCGTCCGAACGGCGACGCCACCCCCGAGAACGAGAGCCCCGCTCGTGTTAAGCCTTTATTACGTTCGCGGGAGGGGCTGGAGTATGAACGAGAAGCGCCTGGTCGTCGCGGCCTGGGGGGTCGTCGTCGCAGTGGTCGTCGGGCTCATCGCCGTGCGCTTCGTCGAGGCGCTCACTATCTCGGTGTTTCTCTACTACTCGACCCGCCGGTACTACAAGTCGCTGCGCCGCCTGCGCCTGACGGCCCGTCTCCGTGCCGCGATCACGATGGCGTCGCTGGTCGTCCCCCTCTTCTTGCTTATCAGCTACACGTTCGTGGTGCTCGTCATCGAGTTGCGCCAGCTCGTCAACCAGTCGTCGATTACCGACCTCGCGGCGGAGAACCTCGGGTGGTTCGGCGGCGTCGACACCATCCCCGAGTTCACCGTCCAGGGCATCTACACCGCCTACCAGGACGGCGAACTGGACCCGTTCGTCACCTTCCTCTCGGACAACGCCCCCTTTCTCGCGAACCTCGTCTCCGACTTCTTCCTCAACCTCTTCATCATCACCGTCGTCGTCTACTACCTGCTCGTCGACGGGCACCGCATCCGCGAGTGGCTGTTGCGCTTCGACGACGAGGCGATCGTCCGCGAGTACCTCGAGGCCGTCGACCGCGAACTCGAGTCCGTCCTCTTCGGGAACATGCTGAACGTGATCGTCACGTCGCTGATCGCCATCGCAGTCTACTCCGGGTACAACATGTACGTCCCGGCGGGCGCACAGGTGCCCTACCCGGCGCTCGCGGGGGCGCTGACCGGTGTGGCGAGTCTCATCCCCGTGGTGGGGATGAAGATCGTCTACGTCCCGCTGACCGCCGCGGCTGCCCTGCCGGTCGCGATGGGCGGAGACACGTCGCTTTTGGCCTACGTCGCCGGCTTCTTCGTCCTCGTGGTCGTCGTCGTCGACACCATCCCGGACCTGATCCTGCGACCCATCTTCAGCGGCGAGACCACCCACGTCGGCCTGCTGATGCTGGCCTACACCCTCGGCCCCGTGGTTCTGGGATTCTACGGCTTTTTCTTCGCGCCGATCGTCCTCGTGATCGGCCTCACGTTCGGGAACACGGCACTGCCACGCCTGCTGGGTATCGATCCCGACGAGGAAGACGAGGGACTCCACCGCGACCAGATGCGCCTGAAAGACTTCTGAGAGTCACGGAGGAACACGAACTCCGCGAACGAAAGGCGAAAACAGGACGAACGTTGGCTCCGGCCGACCGAACCAGAGCTTTATGTCTGTGCCATGCGAACGAATGGCATGGATATCAGGAAAGCGACGGCGTCGGACAGTCCGGCGATCAGGGACGTCGCCCGGCGGTCACTCCAGGCGTCGTACTCGCTGAGTCCCCAGGCGATCACGACGGCGGTCGAGAAGTGGTACGGCGAGATGGACCTCGACGAGCGACTCGACGAGGAGGGCCACCTCTACCTCGTCGCCGAGCTCGATGGTCAGCCCGTCGGCTTCTCCGAGAGCCGGCTCTCCGAAGACGGTGCGGCGACGCTGCTGTGGTTGCACGTCGACCCGGCCTACCGGGGGGAAGGCGTCGCCAGCGCACTCTTCTCGGATACGCGCGAGCACCTCGAAGCCGCCGGAGCCGACCGGCTCTACGGGCGCGTGCTCCAGGACAACACCGACGGCAACGCCTTCTACGAGGCCCAGGGGTTCGAGCAGGTCAGCCGCGGCGAGGTCGAGATCGGCAATCGCACGTACGTCGAGAACGTCTGGGCACCCTCCGAACGCACCGGTCTCCAGCCGGTCGAACTCGACGACCGAACCGTCTTCGTCGACCGCGACGAGTTCGAGACCGGGTCGGCCGCCAACTTCCACGTCGTCTACACCGACGAGAGCCGCGAGAACAAGTACGGCTACTACTGCGGGAACTGCGACGAACTCGCCAACGCGATGGACGCGATGGGCCGCGTCGAGTGCAACAACTGCGGGAACACCCGCAAACCCACCCGCTGGGACGCCGCCTACCTCTGATCCGGGGCGGGCCGCAGAACCGACCCGCCGTCAGGCCACCGGGTCGATCCGGTCGACGGGCATCACCGAGTAATCGATCGAGAGCGTGTCCTGCGTCGCGCGGATCTTCCCGACGAACGTCGAGATGTCCGCCAGGTCGCCCTCGAGGATGAACAGTTCGAGACAGTAGTGGTCGCCGACGTGGCTGTGGACGTTCGAGGCGACGAGGTTCTCGTACTCGTGGCGCAACTGCATCATCCGCTGTTCGACCGCCGACGAGGAGTAGTCGAACAGGACGGTGACGACGCCCATCAGTTCGCGCTCCTCGAGTTTGCGGTCCTCGAACTCGCCCAGCAGGTTCCGCGAGGCCTCCCTGACGACCTCGCTTCGCCCGGTGTAGCCGTGTTCGTCCGCGAACGCGTCGATCCGCTCCAGCAACTCGTCGGGCATGGAGACGCTGACGACTGTCATATGTTAACCGAGGCGGGTCGAGTTACTAAGCCTTGGCATCGCGGCGAGTCGGCCACGGGCAGACGGCCCCGTGGCGACCGAACACGATGCGCGGGTCCGCCCCGGTGCGGGCGGATGCCGGGGGACTGAAGGGCGGGCGGAGTGAGGGACAGGACGATGGAGACGACCCACCGCGTCGTCGTCGGCGACTCGCGGGACCTTGGTCTCGCCGACGACAGCGTCGACCTCGTCGTGACCTCGCCGCCGTATCCGATGATCGAGATGTGGGACGAGGCGTTCGGGTCGATGAACCCGGCGGTCGAGAGCGCACTCGCCGACGGGGACGGCGAGCGGGCGTTCGAGGCGATGCATTCCGTCCTCGACGACGTCTGGGCGGAGGTCCGACGGGTCCTTCGCCCGGGCGGGATCGCCTGTGTCAACGTCGGTGACGCCACCCGCACCGTCGACGGTCGCTTCCGGGTCTACCCCAACCACGTACGCGTGCTCTCGGCGTTCGAGGAACTGGGGTTCGACCCGCTGCCCGATATCCTCTGGCGGAAACCGGCCAACAGCGCCGCGAAGTTCATGGGGTCGGGGATGGTCCCGCCGAACGCCTACGTCACGCTCGAACACGAGTACGTCCTCGTCTGTCGCAACGGCGAGCGCCGCGAGTTCGACCCCGGCGCGGACCGCCGGTACGAGGCCGCCTACTTCTGGGAGGAGCGCAACCGGTGGTTCTCGGACGTCTGGACCGACGTCCAGGGCACGGGCCAGTCACTCGCGGACGACGACGGCGCGCGCGAGCGCTCGGCTGCGTTTCCCTTCGCCGTCCCGTACCGCCTGGTGAACATGTACTCCGTCTACGGGGACACGGTGCTGGACCCGTTCTGGGGGACCGGTACGACGTCGCTGGCGGCGATGGTCGCCGCGCGCAACTCCGTGGGTGTCGAACGCGACCCCGAGTTCGTCGCGGCTTTCGACGAGCGCGTCGGCGACGTGGCGGCGCTCTCGGAGACGGTCGTCCGCGACCGCCTCGCCGACCACCGTGCGTTCGTCCGCGACGTCCGGGAGGCGGGCGATTCGCTGGGCTACGAGGCCGAGTACTACGACGTGCCGGTCCGGACGAAACAGGAACGCGGGATCCGTCTCTACGCCGTCGAGGACCTCACAGCGACCGCCGATGGGTACCGCGTGGTCCACCACCCGGTCGAAGGGCTGCCGACGGAGCGAGAACCGGAGTAGCGGACGGGTCGGTCACTCGTTGCGGACGAACGTCACCGGGCAGGGGGATTCGAGCATGACTTCCTGGGCCGTCGACCCGAAGACGGCTTTCCCGGTCGGCGAGCGTTTGCGCCCGCCGACCAGAACGAGGTCAGCGTCGATCTCCTCGGCGAGGTCGACGATCCCTTCGCCCACGCCTCCGGGGTCGGCCGTCCGCCCGCGGACCTGGTGCTCGACGTCGGCCTCCTTGAGCAGTTTCGACAGGTCGCGGACCGCAACCGAGCGCTTCGCCACCTTGTCCGGCGACACCTCGTCGTTCGGTCCGAACTCCAGTCGCTCCTTGACGTCGTCGTAACTGCTGGTGTCGAACACGTGTGCCAGGGTCACCGTCGCGCCCGTCGGTCCCGCGACGTCCGCCGCGACCCCGCCGATTTTCTCGATGCGTTCTTCCTCTTCGGAGCTCACCGCGAGCAGTATCGTCTCGATAGCCATGGAGGGGTATACGACACCATGGCGGTTGAACGTTTGGTACGCGACAGTGTGACAGCGGGAGAGAGGGTCCCAGCGGATCCCATTGCCGTATGTCGATTCCGGCCACCGGTCCCGACCGTACCACTGGGTGACACTTAACAGCCGGTGGGACGGAGAGAACACATGGTCTCGATACTCGTGTGCTACGGCACCGGCGAGGGACAGACCGCGACCGTCGCAGAGCGACTCGCCGAGACGCTCACGACGCGCGGGCACGACCCGACGGTCGTCGACGCGGCAGACCGGCCGGCCGACCTCGACGCCGGCGATTTCGACGCGGTCCTCGTCGGGTCGTCGATCCACGTGGGCACACACGACCCGGACGTGATGGCGTTCCTCCGTGAGGAACGTGACACCCTCGTGGACCGACCCACCGGGTTCTTCCAGGTTTCGCTCTCCTCGGCCACCGACGACCCCGGGCGACAGGCCGAAGCCGCTGGCTACGTCGACGAGCTCGTCGAGGAAATCGGCTGGCACCCCGACCGCGTCGGCCTGTTCGGCGGCGCGCTCCGGTATTCCGAGTACGGCTTTCTCACCCGCTTCATGATGAAACGCATCGCGAAAGACGCCACCGGCGACACCGACACCTCCCGGGACTACGAGTACACCGACTGGGCCGAAGTCGAGGCCTTCACGAACGACTTCGCCGCGTTCGTCGAGGGTCGCCTCGGTGTCAGGCCACCCGAGTGACTCTCTCGACGACAGGAAAAATAGGGGAATTTATATAAAAGGTATTATATAGTCCCGAGCGGATTCGAACCGCTGTCCATGGCTCCAAAGGCCATGATGATTGGCCACTACACCACGGGACTCGGCAGTCGTCCGTTACCCGCGCGTCGTTTTATTCGTTCCGACAGCGAACCGATCGACGGGGCGGTTCTGCTTCCCGACTCTCAGTCGTCGGCGGGGGCGGAGACTTCCAGCAACCCACAGACGTCGTCCTCGGCGTCGAAGCAGTCAGGGCACTGGGGTTCGCGGTCGATGATGGTGTCGAGTCGCTCGGCGACCGTCTCGTCGATGACGCTCTCTAGCTGTTTGGCCTCGCCGCGGAACTCCTCGACCTCCAGGACCTCGAGCAGGAACCGCTCGATGATACAGTAGTTCTGGAGGGCGTCGCGAGCTCGCCTGATCCCCTCGTCGGTCAGCGAGACGCCCTTGTACTTCTCGTGTTCGGCCAGGTTCTGGTCCTCTAGCTTGCCGATCATCTCGTTTGCGCTGGCGGGGCTGACGTCCAGCATATCGGCGACGGCGCCCGTCGAGGCGGGGTCGTCCTCGCGGTCCTGAACCAGATAGATGGCCTTGAGATACTGGTCTGCGGTGTTCACGCTGATCGCCTCCGAATCGTGGTTCGCGTGGTCATCGTCGGGTCTCCATGAGTTTCGTGACCTCCTCGGCGCCCTCGGCTTCCTCCTCACGGATCGCGGAGAGCG
>ENA-ORCS01000742-ORCS01000742.1-marine-metagenome-genome-assembly--contig:-NODE-742-length-18135-cov-3.180640_pt1 | contig 18135 bp, 18 predicted proteins | sample MGYA00237781_ERZ508513 | MGnify/ENA primary metagenome ERZ508513 (study PRJEB26184, sample SAMN06268793) | marine metagenome | isolation source: Eden Landing Ponds, San Francisco, CA, USA | place...
TGGGACCGCTCGGATTTGAACCGAGGTCAACGGCACCCAAGGCCGCAAGGATACCAAGCTACCCCACGGTCCCGTATCGGTCAATTACGACGACACGAGGTAAAGCGTTTCGTTCCGGCCAGAAGGCACATACCACCTCCGGGAGAACCACCGAACATGGTAACTCCCATAGAAGTCGCGGCGCTGCTGGTCGTCCTGGCAGTCGTCTTCGGCGCGTACTGGATCGTCAAGGCGGTCAAACCGTTCGTCTGGAATGCTGTGGTCGGGCTAGTGATATTCGTGCTCGCGGACGTGTTCCTCAGTCTGTCAGTCGCGGTTACCCCGCTTACACTGCTCGTGGTCGCTATCGCGGGCGTACCAGGTGCATTACTGATAATCCTACTGTCGTACTTTGAAGTCGCATTCGTCGCTGGAATCACTGCTGGCGGGCTTGCCTTGCTCTAGGCTGGTGGTTGTAGACCCCAGATAAACGCGATACCAAGTGTCGTAACGACCGCGAAAATCGCCTGTAGCGGCCCACCGAGACGAATGTAATCGGTGAAGCGGTAGCCGCCGGGCCCGTACACGAAGAGATTCGTCTGATAACCGATCGGCGTCATAAACGCCGTTGAGGCCGCAAACGTCACCGCAAGGACGAAGGCGAAGGCGTTGGCACCTAACTGGGTCGCGACCTCTACGGCGACCGGGACCATCAGCACGACCGAGGCGTTATTCGAGATTACGTTCGTCAGCAGGGCGGTGACGACGTACATCAGTCCAAGGACGACGATCGGTGGTAGCGAGGGTGCGATCGCGACGATCGTATCTGCAATCAACTCCGCACCGCCAGTAACCTCGAGTGCGATCCCCAGCGGGATAACGCCTGCCAGCAGGAAAATGACGTCCCATTGCACGGAGTCGTAGATCTCAGTCGGCTTCAGACAGCCAGTGAGGACCATTCCGAGCGCACCGGTCAGCGCGGCCGTCGCGATGTCGACCGGCGTCGTCGCGGCCACTCCGACTACTGCGGCAACAATTCCGACAGCGACAGGGATCTTCGACTGGCGGTAGTCCGGCCGTTCGACTTCCTGCGCGACGATGAAGTTTCGGTTGTTGTTCAGTCGGTCGATGCTGTCGGTCGTCGCCTCAATGAGGAGCGTGTCCCCGACCCGGAGTTGCGCCTCGTCCATCCGCTCACGAAGGAGTTCGTCGCCGCGTCGCAGCGCCAGCACGGTCGCGTCGTAGCGCTGGCGAAAGTCCGAACTCGCCAGCGTTTCTCGGACCAACGACGATCCGGGCGCGATGACGATTTCGACGAGGTTGTGCCCGGTTTCGGGCGCTTCCAGTTCGTCGTCAGTCACCTCGACGTCCGCGAGTAGGTCCAGTCCGTCAGCGTCCATCACCTCCACGAGCGTGTCTCGGTCAGTCCGGATGGCAAACACGTCACCAGCCTGGACTACTTTCGGGCCGAGCGGTTCGAGGAACGTCTCGTCGTCGCGGATCAACTGCACCAGGTCGACATCGAGATCCGACTCCTCAATAGCCGACCGAACGGTCTGTCCGATGATCGGTGAGTCCTCCCGGACGACGACCTCAGTGAGATAGTCGGCCATCTCGAACTCGTCAGTGAGGTCCTCGGCGACCTTGATCCGTTCCGGCACGAGCCATCGACCGACAGTCATCAAATAGACGATACCGACGACCATCACGAGCAGCCCGAGCGAGGTAAACTCGAACATCGAGAACTCGTCCAAGTAGGCAATTCCGAGTTCCCGGCCCAGGCGGCCAGTGATTTCGCTGGCGAGGATATTCGTCGAGGTGCCAATCAGCGTGAGCGTGCCGCCGAACATCGAGGCAAAGGACAGCGGCATCAACAGCTTCGACGGCGAAGTCTTGCCTTTCTGGGCGAGATCGGTGACCATTGGTAGCAAGATTGCGACGGCAGCCGTGTTGTTGATGAATCCCGAAATGGGGCTGACTAGCCCGATCGTCGCGCCAAGTTGTTTGGTCTCGTCCTCGCGAGTGTAAGCGGCTATTTTCGAGCCGAGGATCTGGATGACACCAGTCCGCCTGACTCCTGCGCTGAGGATAAACATCGCTAGGACGGTGATCGTCGCCGTGCTAGCGAACCCCGATAGGCCCTGTGCAGTCGCACTGATGTCACTGCCAGGTTCGGTGAGGACGTACACTGGCTTCTCAAGCAGTCGCCACGCAGTCAGTTGCTCGGTAACCGGCTGGACGAGCAACAGCGTTACCATCACTCCAATAGCGGTGATATCGACTGGGACTAGTTCCGTCGCGAACAGCACCAGCGCTACGAGGATGATCGCAAAGACGACTAGGACGCCGGCGGAGAGTCCAAACAGTGCCACAGTATGTGCCTGGGAGAGATGATTCAATTACTTTTCGAGATGGTTGCTCGTGAGATGGTAGCTACAGTCGGACCCCAGGATCAGTCTAGCGACTATCTGGTCGCGTGCGCAGAAGTTTTGATGGGACCGCCGTGATTCGAACACGGGTCCGACGCACCCCATGCGCCGAGGATACCGCTACCCTACGGTCCCGCACGTGAGTCGAAGAGGGACCGCTAATTAAGGGTGTCGTTTCGAACCGCGCTCATTCGACGTAAGCGTGGCGACTTTTCACACTAGTACGCGTTCGAGGTCAACGACACGACCGGACTTGGTGTCGGGATCGCCGACGAGACGGCCAATACAGACCGCGGCCCCGGCCGGCGTATAACAGGCGACCAGTTGACCGTCGGATTCGTATTCGCACCCGATGACGCCCGGCGCGTAGACCGGGGCACCAGTGGCCACGCTCTCGGCAGCGCTGGGCGCAATTGTCACTTCTGGGACATTTTTTAGGGCGCGCTCGGCGGGCTGGACAAGTTCTCGAAGCGGCTCGGCTCTGTCGTCCTCGTCCCACCACGCCAGCGCGTCCGACAGATCGTGCATCGTCACCAGTGACTGATCGTCGAACGTTCCCGTTGCCGTCCGGCGTAGATCCCCCATATGTGCACCAGTGCCAAGCGTCAGCCCGATGTCGTGACATAGCTTCCGGATGTAGGTTCCACTCTCACAACGCACCCGAAGTAGCGCTTGCCGGTCCCGTACCTCAAGTACGTCCAATTCGTATATCTCGCGAACACGAAGCTGTCGGACGACCGCACTTTTCCGAGGTGGCTTCTGGTAGATTGGTCCGTCGAACTCGTCGATTCGCTCCTGGATATCCGCCGGCGGCTCGTCGTGTAGTTCCAGAACGGAGACGTACTCCTTGACGGCGTCGTCGAAAACCTGCGCCATCCGGGTCGCGTCTCCTAACAGTACAGGTAACGAACCAGTCACCTTGGGATCAAGCGTGCCGGCGTGAGCGGCCCGATCGAGACCGGCCATATCCCGGAGCCAGGCAACGACCTGATGGGCCGAGGGGCCGGGCGGTTTGTCGAGATTAACCACGCCGAACTCGAGCAGTTCGGTGGGCGAGCGCTCAGACGGTGGGCCACGGAGCATTTCAGAGATCGTACTCGACGTCGGTAATCGGTGTCTTGCCCTCGTCACCAGTCTCCTTGTACGATTGGACGGCGTGCAGCGTCAGACTGAGCACGCCCTGTGGCCCCCAACGTGCGGTATTGACCGAAAGATCGTAGATCGAGAGATCATTGAAGTCGATGTTGTAATACTCCTTATACCGGTGTGCCTCGCTTTCACCGCGTTCCCGGGTTTCTTCGCGGGCCTGTTCGATAGGTTTGTTCTCCCGCTGGGAGATGCGCTCGGCTCGGATTTCCAGTGGGGCTGACAGCCAGATCTTCAAGTCGGCGTAGTCGCCGGCCATCCAGCCGGCCAGCCGCGATTCGAGAATTACTTCGTCGCGCTCGCGGGCAATCTCGCGGAGCCGGCGGTCGAGGTCCCGGTCGATGTCCTCGTCTTCTTCGGCCTTTTTGTTCAACTCCAGTGGCGTCAGACCACGTTCCTCGGCGAGGTCACGGAAGATGTCTCCGCCGGAGACGTGCTCGTAGTCCAGCGCATCGGCCAGGCTCTGGGCAAGTGTGCTCTTGCCGCTGCCGGCCGGGCCGGAGACGGTGATCAGCATATCCCCACTCGGGGCGTGTGATTCAAAGAGATTGCGTCTTCGAAGTGGCACCGACTGTTACGTCGGTGACGTCTGGACGTTCAGCGACTTCCGGAGGAACTGCGAGAGACTCATCGAACACAGGATGTACCAGAAGATCCACGCCTGCATCGGTCCGATGATCCCGGCTTGCCAGCTACTCACTTCACCGATCAACGGCATAACGATGACGGAACTGCTACCACTACCGACGCCCACGCCGAGGACCTGCCAGTAGACCCACAGGAATACAGGGATAGTAAACAGCATGATCCAGGGCATCGATCGGAACTGCTGTTTCATCATCCCGAACTGGTCGGTCATCATCTCCATCTGCTCTTGGCGAATCTCTTCGAGCGCCTCCTCGTCGTCACGCTCTTTGGCCTTTTCCTCGCGTTCGCGAAGCTCCTCCTGTTTCGACTGATAGTCGCTCATCCCCTCGAGGTTCGTCAACCGGTCCTGTAGCAACGTCGACCACAGACCAGTCAGCACGGCGAGGACCAGGATGACGAGATAAAACGGCAGGACAGCATCGAGCGGTCCAAGCAGAATGTCGATCGTGTTCCCAATCTGGTCGCGGATCGACGGCTGCCAGTAGCCGACAAACAATCCTAGCGAACCGACCAACGCGAGCTTGTCCCAACTCGACCAGCCACCGTCGTCTTCCTCCGGTGGCTCGGCGTCTTCGAGGGCCTCTCTAACGCCACCGGGATCATCGATGACGAACCCGTCGCCACCGGCATCGACGAGGATCCCCTTCTCGATGAGACGTCCCCACTGACCACTCGTGAGCTCGTGGCTGACGTCGCTCCATCTGACGACGCCGTTATCCTCGGCCGTTTCGAGGACGGTCTCGATGGACGACTCCATACTAGCGTCCTCGGCGACGAGGGATTCGACCTTCTGTGCCGTACGTGCCATTGTGGATCTCTAATGCCCCAGTCTAAATCAGGCTTTGCGTTCGATCGCGGCCTTGAGTTCCGTCCAGACCTCATCGGGCGTCTGCTCGCCGTCGATCTCGACGAAGCCCTCGTGGTCGCGGTAGTGCTCGATCACCGGCGCAGTGTTGTCCTCGAACACCTCGAGTCGGTTTCGGACTGACTCTTCGGTGTCGTCCTCACGCTGGACCAACTCGCCGCCACACTCATCACAGACGCCTTCCTCTTCGGGCTGGTTGAACTCGACGTGGTAGTTCGTCCCACAGTCGTCACAGACGCGCCGCCCAGTGAGTCGATCGACCAGTTCCTCCTCGCTGACCGACAGCGAGAGGATCGCGTCGAGATCGGTCATCCCTTCGAGTTCCTCGGCCTGCTCGAGGTTGCGTGGGTACCCATCAAGCACGAATCCGTCAGCGGTGGTGAGCGCCTCTTCGACGATCGCGTTGACCACGGCGTCGGGGACGAGTTCGCCCCGATCCATGTACTCGCCAGGAGTGTCATACTCCGTGTCCATATCGGAGATGTCCATCCCCTTGTTCGATCGGAGCGCGTCACCCGTCGTAACGTGTTCGACACCGAACTCATCGACGATGTTACTCGACTGTGTCCCTTTACCGGCGCCCGGCGGTCCGAGCAGAAGAATTCGCGGGTTGCTCATACCGGCCGCTTTCGGCCCGGCGTATAAATGGTTGTCCAAACTGTCGCGTCGTCCACTCTCGACACCCCGTTCGAGAGACACTCGAATGTCAGAATGGCGGCGAGGGCCGCGCCTCACACGTCCCGGTCCGCTCGAATATCGCGGTGTACTGGTTGGGTGTCAACTCTTGCTCGTCGCTGTAGTAGTTAGAGTGAGGGATTAGTCCCGCCCACAGCGCGTCGCGAAGCGATCCGGGACGCTGACGGGCAGGTTGCAGACCGGCCGGCTGGGGGCCGAATGCCGCAACCATAGTGTAGTTGTACTCTCCGGTCAGTAGCGAACGAATGTACCCTGTCTTCGCGGGATGATCGGGATAGCGGTCGCCTGGATGTAAGATCAGCCGATCTCGATATGTCAATTCAATATACTTTGGGCACCGCTCACTATCGGATCTCCGGGTAAACTCATACCGGACATCGACACCGTGTGGTACGGCTGCGTCCTGGAAGTCCGAACGGTATACCTCGACCGATTCGTTGTCGATATTCGTCGACAACCAGTCTGTCGCCTCGTCTCGTGGCATACTCGCATACCCGCTAACTCCGAGCACGGCATATACGCCGCCGGTAATAACGAGGACAGCCAGCAGAGGACGGGCGATGTGAGGGCGGTCCCGCCGGAACCGCTCGATTGGACCAGCAGCGAGGAGAGCCAGCAGGGGAACGGTCGGGAGGAGATGGTGAACGCGGAAGTCGTGCCATCCGGAGAACAGCGCGATGTATCCAGCCCCGAGCGCTATGACAAGCCCCGTCGACCCGTCTCGTGTCCGGATTGCTCGCCACAGCGCTGCCGGAATCGCGAGGACGACCGTGAGAAACACCGGCAAGCCGAGTCCGCTCGCGTAGTTCCGCAGGAACCACCACCAGATTGGCGCGTCGGGACCGCTAAGCACGTTCGGCCGTCTGGCGGCGTGGTGCAGTATCCGATCGAGAAACAGCTCAGCCTCGCCGACAAGTAACGTCGGAAAGCCCGCGAGTATGACAGCGGCCCCGAGGGCTGCCCCACCACCGAACAGCCGCGGATCGTACAGTGCACGGCCACTGGGTTCGGGGGCCTGCCACGCACGCAATATGTAGGCCAACACAATCACGGGGACAATCGGGGCCGCCGTGAGTTTGAACGCGATTGCGGCCCCGCCTGCTAGCGAGGCGTGATAGAACCGGCGGCGGGTTCCCGTCTCAACGTACTCAACCAGCAAGGTCAGCGCGAGCAGGACGAAAAACAGCGCGGGCATGTCCTCGCCGCCCTCGTGGGCGATCATGAGAAAGCCGAATGTGCCGAGCAAGATAACGGCGGCAATCCGACCGGTAGGCCGGTCGTCGAGTGTCGTCCCCAGCCGATAGGTCAGGTAGACAGACCCGACCGCGAAGGCTAGCATCGAGGCGCGAACCGCGAGCAAACTCGCCGTCCAGACCCATTCGGGAGTCGATGACCAGGCCTCGTAGTACCCGAACGCATCGTTAGGGCTTGCAAGCCCGGTGATAGCGGACGACTCTCCCGTCAAGATCGCCCAGACGACAACCGGAAGGACGGCAAGACCGAACAAGTAAAAGGTCGCGCCGAACGGAGCCCGCCCCCACGCGACACCAGAACGGAGTGACTCCAGGGACGGGTCCTCAAGCACCCGAGCGTACGCCACCAGCGGATCAAGCAGACGGTCACGTTCGTCCCGGGTTGCAAACGACGGGATCCGATGCCACAGCCAGAACCCACACAGGACGATCGTCCCCAGGAGGATGTACCCGAGATAGGGGTCGGCAGCGAGGTCGGACCGCACCTGCCGGCGAGCGCGCGCCAGCGACGGCCGGGGATCGAGGAACACGGTCGGGCGGACGGACTACCGACACAAAAAGCGTGGTCTTTCGACGCTGGTCGCGTTAAGTTAGAGAATGAGGCGTTCGATCTCTGAGTGTCTATGCTCGATCTCGAACGCCTCAGCGATGCTATCACGTGGATAGATTTGTCGTTTGTGGAGCGCCGGCGGACTCCCGAGTGGGCGATTCAAGTGGGCATCCGATGTCACTTGGCAGGTATATCATTACGGGATGCCAGTCAGTTTCTCGAAGAGTTGGGAGTCCAACGGAGTCACGTGGCAATCTACGAGTGGATTCACAAGGCAGATCTACAGCCACTCTCGACAGTCACTGCGGATCAACTTGCGGTTGACGAGAAGATGATCCGCCTGCACGGCCAAGAGTTCTGGCTGTACGGCGCTGTCGATCCTCAGACGAACGAAATCCTGCATGTGAGTCTCTTTCCGACGGCGACGAAACAGACGACGCAGTGGTTTCTGGCTGAGCTTCATCGTCGTTACAGGCTCGATGACGTGGTGTTTCTCGTCGATGACGCCGACTACCTCGGCCCAGTGCTGGCCGAAGATGGCTATCGATTTCGGATACTTGCACACGGAAATCGGAATGCTATCGAACGTGTCTTCCGTGGGGTAGAACGACGAACATCATCGTTTGCAAATAGTTTCAGCCATGTCGAGCTAGAGACAGCTCATGAGTGGCTCGAAGCCTTCGCCGTCTACCACAACTCACGCCAAACTTAACGCGATGTCGACGCTCCGGAACGTCTTAACGGGCCGGTCACTAAGGCCATCCAATGAGCGACCTCCTCGTTCGCGCGGCTCGCGGCGAGCGGACCGAACGGCCTCCGGTCTGGCTGATGCGCCAAGCCGGGCGACACATTCCGGAGTACAGAGAGATCCGTGAGAATCATTCGTTCGTCGAGGCTGTCACCGATCCTGCGGTGGCAGAGCGAATCACGCTGCTACCCTGGGAACGATATCGACCGGACGGCCTCGTGATGTTCTCGGACATCCTGACGATTCTCGAACCACTGGGGTTCGACTACCACATCGAATCTGGCGTCGGACCGGTGATCAAGGACCCTGTCTCGGACGCGGGAGACACCGAGCGGTCTCGCGAGCCGATCCCCGAGCGCCTGGATTACGTCGGCGAACTGCTGGGCCGTCTCGACGAGCGCGTTGGCAATCGAACGTCGCTGATCGGCTTTGCCGGCGGCCCGTTTACCCTGGCCTCGTATGCAATCGCCGGCGAACCGTCACGGAACCACCTGCCTGCACGGCGATTCCGGCTCGAACACCCCGAGGCATTCGAGCGACTGCTCGATCACTTCACGGACGCCGTCGCGGACTTCCTCCAGTATCAGGCCGAACACGGTGCGGACGTGCTACAGGTGTTCGATACCTATGCCGGTGTGCTCCCGCCGGCCGACTACGAACAGTACATCGTCCCACGCCATCGGGAAATTATCGACGCTGTGGACGCGCCAACGATATTGTTCGTCCGGAACATGAACGGGCGACTCGAACAGCTGGCGGCGGCGGATCCCGATGTGGTCGGACTCGATTGGACAGTCGAGATGCGCGACGCCCGAGACCAGCTCGGGGATCTGGGCGTCCAGGGCAATCTCGACCCGTCCGTGCTGTTCGCCGACCGGGAGACAATTCGGGAACGCACACGGGAGATTATCGAGACTGCCGGCCCGCAGGGCCACGTGCTGAACCTCGGCCATGGTGTGGATCAGGAGACTCCGGTCGAGAACGTCCGAACATTCATTGAGGCGGCGAAGAACTTCCGGTGGTGAGAGATCTTGCAGTGGGGTAGGGTGGGTGCCTCATGGTCGTGTGGAAACCACAGATCTCCGTGATGGGCATCGGACGATGTCCCACGAACTTGAAACGGCGCAAGCGCCGTGAGCAGATGACGAGACGCCTGTGGCAACTCATACGGACTGTTGTACGTCTGTGTCACATAGATCGCATACAGTCGGGCGATCGTCGCGGTTCATCGGTACAACAGTCCGTCTCATAGTGGTTGCTGTAACGATTTACCGGTGTGACCGCACGATGGCGTGCGGTCAACCCGGAACAGACTTACAGCAACCACTATCAAACCACTTCTCCCGAGGTGCTTCACGAAGGGACAACCGTACGTAGCATGCGACACATTGTATCCCAGCCTGGCCGCCGGTCGACAAGCCAGAGCACGGCGGCGGCACTGACAAGGAGCAACTCAAATCCACTTGTGATTGTCAGTTCGAAGTTGAGGAGATGCGCGAGTATCCCGGCAGATTCATCGGCGTACCCGATCGGAGGCACGGCTGGCCAGCCGAGAAACCCGACATGATCCCACTGCCTGCCCAGTGCCGGGTACAATGCATCGCCCCCAAGATGGGAGAGATAGCCGACACCGAGTGCGAAGGCGGCCCGTCGGCGACGCCCATCCGCGAGTAATGCGACTCCGATAAGCACTGGCACGGCAACGAGCAGCGAGTGACCTAGTGACCGGCCATTGGGTAGTAGCGTGACAGTCCACGCTAGCGGCTTGTCGATCAAATCCGGGAGCTGTGTCCCGAGCGCCAGGGCGAACACTGACTTAGCGTCCGGAACTCGGTCACGGACGATGCCCCGGTAGAGCAGGTATCCGACAGCGAGGTGTCCCCATGGCCACATACGGGCGTGGCGGGATTCGAACCCGCGATCGAGAGGTTAGGAACCTCTCGCCCTGTCCGCTAGGCCACACGCCCTACACCAGAGTCCGCTATGCTGTGAAAAAATGCTTGCGCTCTCCCCCGAGGCTTTATTCACATCACGACCTGAACACGGAATATGCCTAATGAGGTCACACGACGGGGGTTCCTCAGTGCGGTCGCGGTTGGCTCGACGGTCGCACTTGCGGGGTGTGCAACAGCACCGGCGAACGACAGCGAACAACCGGCGGACGACGTGTCAGAGGCGTCCATCAAGACGCTTGCGCCGCTTACAACACCGGACGATCAGGGCAATCCGTCCCGGTTTACGGATGTGTACCGAGCGGTTCGAGACTCCGTCACGGAAATCCGCGTTCAGACGTCGACCGGAATCGGTCGTGGCACAGGCTGGGTCTACGACACCGACGGTCACGTCGTGACGAACGAACACGTTGTGCGAGGCGAGACTGCGGTATCTGTCCGACTCCGAACTGGCGAGTGGCGATCGGCCACCGTCAAGGCAACGGACGTGTACAGTGATCTCGCCGTCCTGGCACCCGACGACTTGCCTGACTCGGCTGTTGCACTCCCACTTCGAGAGCAGGACCCGCCAATCGGTGAGGAAGTCCTTGCAATTGGCAACCCCTTTGGCTTTTCGGGGTCGGTCTCCTCAGGCATCGTCAGCGGCCTCAATAGATCGCTCCCTGCGGCAGGTGGCAGCCGTTTTTCGATCCCGGATGCAATACAGACCGACGCACCGGTCAATCCAGGAAACAGCGGCGGCCCGCTAGTCGACTTGCAAGGTAACGTTGTTGGCGTGATCAACTCCGGGGGCGGGGACAACATTGGCTTCGCTATTTCGGGCGCGCTCGTCTCGCGTGTCGTTCCTGAATTGGTCGAAGACGGCGATTACGACCACTCGTATATGGGGATCACGCTTAGACCGGTTACGCCGGACATCGCCAGCGATCTGGGCCTCCAAGAAGCGAGTGGTATCTACGTCGGCGAGGCTACGGACGGTGGGCCCGCTGACGGCGTCTTACAGAGTGAGGATGTCATCAAGCGAATGGGTGGGCAGCCGATCCCGACAGATCAGGCCTTATCTACGTTTCTGGCCCTACAGACAAGTCCAGGCGACGCAATCGAAATAGAAGTCGTCCGTGACGGAGACCGGAAAACAGTCACGCTCACGCTGGGCGAGCGACCGGAGCCGGAACTGCTGGGCTAGTCCAGTTGCTGTGCCGCGTCCTGGTCGAGCAGTGGCTTCGCGTTGGCTTCCGGCAGTGTGACCACGTCGTCCGCCGAGAGGTCGTACTCACGTTGATCAACCCCCAGAATCTCTCCGACCTCCTCTGTGATCCGGACCGTGCGACGGTCGACTTCGTCCGCCCGATCCGAACTACTGGACATATCTGTCGAAGGCGGCGATTCTGTCCCCAGTTCCGGATCGGCAGGGGCCCCTGCCGTCACCGGGTCAGCTGCCTGCGTACTGCCGCCGTCGTTCATCACGTCGGCCGCCGGCACCGCCTGCTCACTGTCTGTCGAACTGCCGTCGTCCGCGTCGATCCCGTCAGACGGCGTGTCCGTCGGCTCTGTTTCGGGACGAGTCGACGGGCCAGCTGCCGATGACCTCGCTGATCCGGGCCCGTCAAGGGTGTTTGCAGTGCGTCCGTTGGGTTCCGATCCCTCACTAGTCGACGGATCCGGCGCAGTGTGCTCTGGTCCACCAGCCGCGGGACTCGGTTCGGTGCCCGCGCCTTCGGCTGACTTTGTCTGGGGGGTCGTGGGCGAACTGTCAGCCGGGAGTTCTCCGGCGATTTTATCGAGAACGTGCTCACGGTTTGCTTCGATGTCGGACACGAGTTGGTCGAACATCCCCTGCTCTTCGGTCGTCAACCCACTGTCGTCGACCGCCGAGCCGTGGGCAGCCAGCGACGCGTTCTTGACGATTTTGGCCACCCGGCGCTTGTGGATCGCCTCAACGGTCTGCTCGGCAGTCTCAATCTCGTCGGACAGACGGCCGACTTCGGGATCGTTCCAAGGGTCGTCCGCGCGTTCGGCCGCTTGATCGCGCGCGTCACGCAACTCCTGAAGGTACCCGCTGGCCTCGGTATAGAAAGAGTCGCGTAGCTGCTGGAGGCTGTCAGTCTGTCGTTCGCGACTCTTGACCGTCTGTAGTTCGTCGAGATCCATACTATTCTTGGCCCTTCTCGGCGCGACCTCGCGTCATAAGGAACACGCCGAGGTACTCCGGGACGGAATGCACTCCCTCCGAGAACGTAAAGCTATCGCCGTAGAGTTCGACCTGGACATCCTCGGTGATCTCGACGGTGATCTCGTGGCCGACGAACGTCTCCGGGACAGCATCGACGAGCGGGTCGAACGACGCCAATTCGTCACGATCGAGCCGCTGGACTGCCAGTCCGCTTCCACCATGGAGGCTACCCGGTAGCCGGATCAGACGGTTCGTGTCCGTCGTGACCGGCTCGTCGATTGGCGCGTTGTCCCGCTCGACGACGTCCTCGACGAGCGCATTCGCGACCGAGACAAAGGCCGGATGAATGTCGATATTCCCCGCTCGGAGCTGGTCGGTGTTCTCTTGCATTGCTCGGAGTGCGGCTTCCGCTTTGCCGTTGCCGATTCCGTCATAGGCGGTGAGTCGGTCAGTCGCCGCAGACTCGTCGATCGCTAGCAGCTCATCGACGGTGTCCATGATGTACTGGTGGGCGCGACCGCTCCAGCCTCCTTCCGTCGCAAGCGTCCGTTTGTGTGCGGGACTGCTCCGGCCGGCCGTTCCGCCGACGGCCTCCTCCTCGACCAGTGCGTCGAACTCCAGGCCGATCCCGCGCACGTAATCGACGACCTCCCGCCGCGACTCGCGATCGAGAGTCTGAATCGCCTGATCACGGACGTGAACGTGATACCCCCGACCGCCGGAGAAGACGACGGTCAACTGCTCGAACCCGAAATCGTCTTCGAGAAAGTCGAGCAGTCGAAGTAGCGCCTCCTTGCACGCCGCGAGCATCTCGGCGTAGGTATCCTCGCCGGGCGTGACCGACGGCAGGTGATCGGCGTCGAGATCGAAGACCAGGTCCGAGGAGCGCCACCCCTTTTGGCCCATCGACGAGGCGCTTGGATCGTCGTACCGTCCAGCGGAGAAATAGACGTGCCGAGGGCGCTCGCGAGTGAGAAAGTCATCGATCGAGCCGATATCGAGCAGCGACCGGTGGCGTACCATCGTCGTGCCCGGCCCGTCAGTCCAGGGGATATAACCCCACTCGCGCTCGCTTGCGTCGGGCGGCGGCGTCAGCTCGGCCCGTCGGTAGTGATCGCCGAACCGACCCCGGAGGTACGCGCGCGTCCGTTCTTCCATCGACTCACTGTTTGCGAACTCGGGGCTAAAGCGTTTTCGTCACCGCGATCACCGACCGAGCAGCTTCGAGAGACGATCGGTGATCGAGCCGTCATCGCCGAGTTTGAGGTAGTACGCGTCGCCGCCGTCCTCGTAGTAGCTGTCGATCCGGCGCTGGATCCCGAAGCCGAGGTGCTGGTAAAACGAGATGGCCTCGTCGTTGGTCGTCCGGGCGTGACAGGTCACGGTATCGTAGTCCTCGGCGACTCGTGCAATGAGTCGTTTCCCAAAGCCTTCATCACGGTACTGCTCGCCGACGGCCAGAAAGAGAACGTACCCGTCGCGTCGCACCGCTGCGAACCCGATCAACTTCGTCAGCCGCGCCCGATTGAGATAGACGTACACTTTCGACCGTCGATACGCATTCTCGAAAAAGCGCCGACGCTGGCGCAAGACCCCGTCGGAACGCCGGATACGCTCTTTGAGTTCCCAGGCGTCCTCGACATATTCGTCATTGCCGCGGTCGATAACCCGTGTATCGACGTTGATACTCACTATCCGTCTGTAGCAGCGACGCGAATATAATTTTTCCGCCCTGCCAGCCTATTATGACAGGTTTTCAACGGCTTCGAGCACGTCATCGTATTCCGGTTCGACGCCTGGATCGTCGCTGACCCACGCGTACTGGACGACACCGTCACTATCGACAACAAAGACCGAGCGCTTTGCGACGTCGTGAACACCGAGTTCCGTGAAGTCCATCTGGATCCCGTAGGCTTCGGAGACCGCCTTGTCGGCATCGCTGATCAAGTCGAATTCCAGTCCGAGCTTCTCCCGGAACTCATTGAGCACGAACGGTGAATCGACGCTGATCCCGTACACGGTTGCCCCGGCAGACTCGAAGGCGTCGAGATCTGCCTGGAACGCGTTCATCTCGTGAGTACAGACGCTCGTGAACGCGCCGGGGAAAAACGCTAGCACGAGTGGTGCTTCTTCGAGCCGGTCGGAGAGCGTGAACGAGTCGATATCGTCGTTTGCGAGTGGTGCCGTGAAGTCGGGAGCGGAGTCGCCAGTTGCTACCATCACGATACGGTAGGGAGACAACACACAAGACTGTCCCGCAACCGGTCAATTTGGGCGCCATACCAGTCGATCGAATTCTGATCGTGATCTGCTCGCGGGTTCAGCCCGCTCGCAGGTTCGTTGGACTTTGCCCAACGCTCATCACGGAACTCTTTGATTTCCGGACGACCCCGGGGTAGTCGCCGTGACTGTCTGTACAGGCGGTACAAGGCGACTGCCCCGAGGCTTGACCCCGGGGCGCGTTCACACCAAGAGATCCCAAAGCAGGCCTCGATTAATCGTGTGTGTGGGTCTGTTCGCCGTGCTCGTGGGTGTGACCGCCGTCATGGCCCTGTTCGTGCCCGGCCACTTTCGAGACGTCGCCCTCGTGATCGTGGGCGTGTGCGTGCCCACGCTTGTTTAGGAACGTGCGCAGGTCTTCGACGCCGTTGCCGTGTTCGGCGTCGGTCCGGAACACCGGCATTTCGGGGGAGATATCACCGACATCTGATTCCATCAGATCCAGGTCCGAGCCGACCGCGTCGGCAATGTCAGTCTTGTTGATCACCGTCGCGTCACAGGTCTGAAAGAGCAGTGGATGCTTGCGCACGACGTCGTCACCTTCCGTCGTCGAGACGACCAGCACGCGAGCCTGTGCGCCTAGCGGGAAGTCCGCTGGACAGACCATATTGCCGACGTTCTCGATGTAGAGGGTATCGAGCGCCTCGAGGTCCAGCTCCGAGAGCCCACGTTCGACGAACTCTGGATCGAGATGACACTCCTTGCCGGTGTTGACGTTCGCGACCTGAGCACCGCGCTCGCGGAAACGGGTCGCGTCGTCTTCGCCGGCCACGTCGCCGACGATCACGCCGATTGTCTCGTCTTCGGGAGCCCGCTCGATCAGACGCTCGATCAGACGGGTCTTGCCCGCGCCGGTCGCGCCCAGGAACTCCGCGACGAACAGGCCGTGCTCGTGGACGACTCGCTCGTGGAGGTCTTCTGCTTGCTCGGCAAACTGTGCGAGGATATCCGCCTCGGCGTCGTCTCCGTCGTGGTCGTGGTCATCGTGGCCGAACCGATGGGCCCGCAGCGGCCCGATCGGCACTCCCCGGCCGACATCGAGCAGCCTGTCGATAGTGTGTTCGATTCTGTTCTGCAGTGGGTTGTCGTGGAAATGGTTGTACGTCATACTGTTTCAGTCGATGTGCTGTCCGCAGTCGGTTCCTCATCGGAGACGGTCAGACTCATCAGCCGGCAGCTGTCGCCGGCGGCGAGTTCGATCCGCTCGCCACACTCGGGACAGGTTAGATCCGGCGCGTACACCAGCGCGTTCTCGGCCACATCGGGCTCGCCGCTCCAGCCACACCCACATTCGGCGTGGGGCGCCGCTGTCTCGATGACGACTGTCGCGTCCGCGGCGACCGTGTCGGTCTTGGCCGCGTCCATACACGTCTCTAGTTGCGCCGGATTGACGTGACTGGCCTCCCCAACCTCGATTTCGAGGTGGGTCACGCGAACAGCGTCGTTTTCCTCCGCGTGTTCACGGGCGGTGTCGAGAATTTGTGAGGCGATGGAGAACTCGTGCATATCAACAGATCCGGGGGAGTTGTTCGCCTTCGGGTTCGCTCAGATACCGATTCCCAAACCCGGTATCGAGGATGACTCGACCGGTGTGATCCGCGACGGCTTTGCCGACGATGGCAGCGTCGTCGCCCTGGGGATGTGCCCGGATAGCCTCCAGCACTGTCTCGGCGTCATCGCTGTCGACGCCCATAACGACTTTCCCCTCGTTGGCGACGTTCAGCGGCTCGATCCCAAGTACCTCGCCTGCTGAGGCGACCGCACCCGAAACTGGAATCGCTGTCTCGTCGATCTCGATCCCAACCTCGGCCTTGCGGGCCATCTCGTTGAGAGCAGTCGCCACTCCTCCCCGTGTGGGGTCTTTCATCGCCGTCACCTCGCCTGCCTCCAGTGCAGCCGCCACGAGGTCGTTGACGGGCGCGACGTCGCTTTCGAGATCGCCTTCGAAGTCAAATCCCTCGCGTTCAGAGAGCAGCGAAATGCCGTGGTCGCCGACTGTTCCGGTCACGATCAACTTGTCGCCCGTCGAGAGCCCGGCATCCGGCACGTGGCCACCCTGCGGGACGACTCCGATACCAGCCGTGTTGATCGCGATCGTGTCGATGTCGCCGCTGCCCATCACTTTCGTGTCGCCAGTCGTGATCGGCGCGCCGGCCTCCTCGCTGGCCTCGCCCATCGACTCCATCACGCGCTCGACGGTTTCGACCGGCGTCCCGGCCTCGACGATCAACGAGCAGGTCAGCGCGACCGGTTCGGTCGCGCCCATCATCGCCAGATCATTGACCGTCCCAGAGACGGCCAGCCGACCGATGTCGCCCCCGCGGAAGAACTGCGGCTTGACGACGTGACTGTCGGTCGTCACGACCAGCGAGCTACCGCCGTTTGCCAGCGGTTGGACCGACCCATCGTCAAGGGCTGCCAGCGGGACATCAGCAGTCCCGTCCTCGAACTGCGAGACCGCAAGTTCTTCGATCAGTTCGCGCATCTGTCCACCGCCAGCGCCGTGGGCCTCGGTAATGACTTCCTCGTCTGTGTCACTCATAAGTTAGATGTCCGGTCGGCCGCCGTATTCGAGCCAGATCTTGCAGGGCCCCTCGCTTGAAACCATACACGCCCCGACCGGGTTCTGGGGCATACACTCCTCGCCGAACAGAGGACATTCGTCGGGATCGGCGGTACCGGCCATAATGTCCCCACAGATACAGTCTTCGGTCAGCGGGTCCGCCCCACCGACGTCCGGCTCGATCTCGAAGCGCGCGCGGGCGTCATATTCGCTGTACTCCTCGCTGAGGATCAGATCCGCGTCGGGAACTTCGGCGATTCCACGCCACTTGCCGGTCGTGGTCTCGAAGACCTCCCACATTAGATTCTTCGCCGGAATGTTCCCCTCCTCGTTGACACACCGCTGGTAGGCGTTGGCAAGCCCGGGCTCGTCGTCGCGGATGAACTCCAGCAGGCGTGCCAGCCCGAACAGGATGTCGATCGGCTCGAACCCGCCGACGACGGCCGGCGTCTCGTACTCCGCGACGAACTCCTCGAATAGCCCGTATCCGGTGATCGTCGCGGCGTGGCCCGCCGCCAAGAATCCGTCCACGTCCGTGTCCGGTAGTTCTGCGACGATCTCCATCGCCGGCGGGACGTACTTGTGGGCCGACAGCACCGAGAAGTTCTCGGGCGGATCGTCGGCCAACACCGCGGCAGTCGGGGCCGCGGTCGTCTCGAAGCCCGTCGCGAAGAAGACGACCTCTTTGTCCTCCTCTTCGGCGATCTCGGTAGCCTCACTAGCCGAGTAGACGACGCGAACGTCCGCCCCGTCTGCCTTGGCGTCGTCAAGGCTCTGTTCGGTGCCGGGCACGCGGAGCATGTCGCCGTATGTCGCGACGATCTTCCCGTCCTCGGCAAGTGTGACTGCCTCG
>ENA-ORCS01000743-ORCS01000743.1-marine-metagenome-genome-assembly--contig:-NODE-743-length-18012-cov-3.937775_pt1 | contig 18012 bp, 18 predicted proteins | sample MGYA00237781_ERZ508513 | MGnify/ENA primary metagenome ERZ508513 (study PRJEB26184, sample SAMN06268793) | marine metagenome | isolation source: Eden Landing Ponds, San Francisco, CA, USA | place...
AACGTCAACCAGGTGATCAAGGTCGCGGACTCAAAGGTCATCTTCACCGGCTTCATCGACGAACAGGTCGCCATCGCCCCCTTCGAGCGAGGGGTGTTCGCCCTGCTCCCGCCGATCGTCGCCGACTTCCGGGAGTACATGATCGAACCGACATCGAGTTCGTCTCGCTGGAACTGTAGGTCCGGTGGCGCTTTTCACCGCTCGGACCGAGTCGGTAGTCATGAGCGATAGCCAGTCACGTCGAGCCGTCGTCTCCGCGACCGATATCGACCCGGACCGCCACGACCACGGTCAGCGGACCTTTCTCCAGTACCGTCTCGCACACGAGACGCCCGCCGAGATGCTCGGCGCGAGCCTGTACGAACTCGCCCCGTGCAAGCGCACCTGGCCCGCCCACTACCACTCCGGCAACGAGGAGGCCCTCTTCGTCCTCGAGGGCGAACTCACACTCTGGCTGGGGCCGCTAGGGGACCGCCGGGAGTTCGCGCTCGCACCCGGCAGCTACGTCGCACTCCCGACCGGGCCGGCACACGCCCACGAGGTCGAAGCGACCGGCGAGGACGTCGCCAGATTCATCGTCGTCTCGACGATGTGCGAGCCCGATTTTACTGTTCTGGACGGGTCCAGCGACGTCGAGCGGATGGCGCATCTCGTCGCCGGCGACCCGCCCGGCGAGTACGGGGGCCGATACGTCTCTCGCACTCTCGACTTCGACGCCGAGGTCCCCTACTGGGGCGAAGAAAGCGACGACGAGGCCGGGGCCAGCGAGAGTGACGAGGGAGACGGAGACGACGACGAAGACGGCGCCGACGAGTCGGATGCGGACCGGACGTCGTCCATCGACGACGCCGCTGGCGTCGAGGACCACGCCGTCTCGGTCGATTCCCTGCCCTGGGACGAGTACGACCCGCCACGGGACGGGCACCGCTTCCGCCGGAAACAGGTCGGCGCTGCCGCCGGCGGTGTCGAACTCGGGACGAGTCTCTACGAGGTCCCGGCGGGGAACCGAACGTGGCTCCCGCACTATCACACCGGCAACGAAGAAGCCATCTACGTCCTCGACGGCGAGGGGACAGTCGTGCTGGGCGCGAACCGGGAGACACGGGAGGTCGGGGCGGGCGACTACGCCGCGCTCCCCACGGGTGAGGCGGGCTATCACGACGTAGTCGCCGGCGAGTCGGGACTGCGATACCTCGTGTTTTCGACGATGCGAGAGCCCGATATCACGGTGTATCCGGACGACGACATGGTGGGACTGTACGCGGGGTCGGCCCCGGGCGGTCCCCCCGACGAGCGAACGCTCTCGACGTACCTCGACGCGAGCGCCGAAGTCGACTACTGGGACTGACCCGGGCCACCGCACTCACGAGTCACTGCGAGGGTCGAACTCGCCGCGGCGCAGTCCCTCGCGGACGGGGTCGTGTTCGCCGTCGGTCGGCGGCGGCGCCGTCACGAGCAGCGCTTCGAGGCGTTCGTCCTCGGCCCTGACGCCGCGCTCGACTCCGGCCTCGACGGCCACGACGTCGCCGGGCCCGACCGCGTGTTCGGTGTCCCCCTCCCGGACCACGCCGGTCCCAGAGTCGACGTGGATCACGACGTCGCTCCCGGGTGCGTGGACAGGGACGAACTGCCCCGGCTCGAAGTAGCCACAGACGACTTTCAGCCGCTCGCTCCGGAAGGCCTCGCGTGCGGTGAACCGCTCGTCGTCGTAGTCGCGGTCGCTGTCGAAGTCGGTCGATGGCATCGTCCGGATCGAGACTCCCCGTCCGGGTAGTCTCGGGGTCGAACAGATTCGGCGCCCGAGCGGTGAGACCGGCCGTCGCTCGGAACGGCCAGGCGGGTTCGGGCGGTGGATACCTCCGTGAGTTTTTACCACCCGGGCGGTTCCAGACGACGGCGTGAGCGACGACGACCTGTCACCGATCGCTCGCGTCGCGGGGTACCTGCTCGTGTCGGTCTGTACAGTGTTCCCGATCGGCGTCCTCGCACCCCTGGGGTACACGTGGTGGCTCCACGGCACCGCTGCGAACGCGCTCACGACGGGTGGCGTCGGCGCGGGCGAGTTGCTGGCCTTCCTGCTCGCCCATCCCGACGTGCCTGTCGTCTCGACGCTCCTCTTCGTCCTCGCGACGAGGGCGTTCTCCGCCGTGGATTCGGGCGCGTTCGGCGCTTCGCACGCACCCAGTGTCGGCGAGAGGGCGGACAGTGGCGAAGACATCGACGGTGCCCGCGGCGTCGACGCCGGCGACTTCGACGCCGGTGGGTTCGACGGCGGCGAGTGACCTGCGGTGTCGTGGACGACGGTCCGGAGCCAACACGCTTATTCGCTTTACCGACCGAGTGTGACCAACCGCGATGAGCACCGAGACACCGGAGACCGCCGGGGAAGAGAGCGAAGGGGACCCCGACGAACCCGAGGCGTTCCTGCAGGCCTGCGAGGAACTCGTCGACCGCATCCTCGCCGGCGAAATCGACCGTGAGGGGGTCGAACGAGCCAAAAAAGATGTCTGTGGCAAGTACTCCTCGCCGAAGGTCCCCCGGAACTCGGACCTCATCGACTTCGGACCCGACGACCGCCGCGAGGAACTCGAGGAAGTGCTCCAGCGCAAGCCCGTCCGGACCGCCTCTGGCGTGTCGCCCGTGGCGATCATGACCTCTCCTCACCGGTGTCCCCACGGCAAGTGCCTCTACTGTCCCGGCGGTCCCGACTCGGAGTTCTCGAGTGCCCAGTCCTACACGGGCCACGAACCTGCCGCGGCGCGGGGCGTCCAGAACGACTACGACCCCTACGGACAGGTGCGTCTGCGCCTCGAGCAACTCCGCCAGATCGGCCACCCCGTCGACAAGGTCGAACTCATACTGATGGGTGGGACGATGACCGCGCGCTCCCACGACTACCAGGAGTGGTTCGTGAAGCGCGCGCTCCAGGCGATGAACGAGTACGACCCCGGGGGCGAACCGAACCCTGCCGAGGACGAGAGCTTCGCCCAGGACCCCGCCGAACGCGACTTTCGCTACGTCGAGGACGTCGTCGCCGAGAACGAGACGGCCGACGTCAGGAACATCGCGACGACGTTCGAGACCAAACCCGACTGGTGCGATCCGGAACAGATAGACCGGATGCTGGACCTCGGCGCGACGAAAGTCGAGGTCGGGGTCCAGACCACCTTCGAGCGCATCAACAGGGAGATGCACCGCGGCCACGGCACGCAGGACGCCATCGACGCCAACCGCCGCCTCCGTGACGCGGGCTTCAAGGTGGGTTTTCACATGATGCCCGGCCAGCCCGGCATGTCGAAGGAGATGTGCCTGGAGGACTTCCGGCGGATCTTCGAGCGAACCGAGTGGCGGCCGGATTTCCTCAAGATCTACCCCACGCTCGTCGTCGAGGGCACCGCCGTCTACGACTGGTGGCACCGCGAGGAGTTCGACCCGCTCGACAACGAGGAGGCCGCCGAACTCGTCGCGGAGATCAAGTCGATGATCCCCGAGTACACGCGCCTCCAGCGCGTCCAGCGGGACATCCCCGCAGACTTCATCGAGGGTGGAGTCTGGAAGTCCAACCTCCGTCAGCTCGCCCGACAGCGCATGGACGAACACGGCTGGAGTTGCGACTGCATCCGCTGTCGCGAGGTCGGCCACCACGACGAGGACCCCGAAGAGGTCACGCTCGACGTCCGGACCTACGAGGTGGCCGGCGGCACCGAACAGTTCCTCAGTTTCGAGGACCGCGAGAAGGGTGTCCTGGTCGGGTTCTGTCGGCTCAGGTTCCCGAACGACCCCGTCCGCAGGGAACTCGAGGACGCTGCCGTCGTCCGCGAACTCCACGTCTACGGCTCCGAGGTCGGTGTGGGCGACGCTGCTGTCGAGGGGGGTCACCAGCACCGCGGCTACGGTCGCCGACTGATAGCGCGCGCCGAGGAACTCGCCGCCGACGCGGGCTACGGGAAACTCGCCGTCCTCTCTGGTATCGGCGTTCGCCAGTACTACCGCGAGAAGCTCGGCTACCGACAGGACGGCCCGTACGTCTCGAAGCGACTCTGACGGGTGAGACGGCGCGCTGTTTCTCCTCTTCGCGGGGAGCGGCCTCGCTATGGGGAACTACTGGGCGCTGAACCTCGGAATCGCGGTCCTGGTCGCCGACCTGCTGCGGATGGCCGGGACGCTCGCTCTCGCCGGACCCGTTCACCGCCGCCTGGCTCGTCGGAACGCTGGTGGCCCTCGTGTTGCTGGTGTTCAAAGACCCGTTCGGGTCGGGAGAGGGGACGAGCCTCGACGAGGACGACAGCGTCCACGGCATGACGTCGTTCCAGAACTGACGGCAGGTCTCCGTGACCTCCCGTCCGCCGGGTTCAGTCGTCGTATTGCCCGTATCGCATCTCGACCCAGTATACCTGTCCGTCGTAGCGGACGACGTACGAACCGCGGTACTCCGTCTCGGTGACTGCCCGTCGGTCACGGAACCGGTCGACCAGCGACGCGAATCCCTCGTCGTCGGTCCCCTCGACGTAGTGTGTGTCGTTGTGCGCGCTCTCGACGATCTCCCGTTCGGCGTCCGAGAGATCCGAGAGGGTGAAGACGTGGTCCTCGCGGAGCGCACTGCCGTAGGCGTCCGGACTCTCGGCGACCAGTGACGCCTCGTACCGGTAGACGGTCAGGGTCGTCGACTCGGCGTCGATGTCCACGGGGTAGACCTCGCCCTCGTAACGGATCGCGTCGATAGCCGTGCTGTCGACGAGCGCCGAGGCTCCCGCCTCCCCCTCGGTGTACGTTCGACCCACGCCGAAGTCGTACCCCGGTTCGAGCCGTTCGTCGGGCAGGTCGGTCCGTGCGAACGCTTCGGCGAGTAGCCGACGGTCGACGGCCGGGAGGTCACCGTAGTCGACGACGGTCCCCTCGACGGCGGAGGCGTTGTAGTCGACGCGGACGGTCACCTCGTGGCCGGGTTCGGTGCCGGCTTCGGTGTGTTCGACGGCGTAGAACCGCCCGTCGTGGCGGAACGGTACCTGCTCGGAGACCGGTGGCCGGCGGTCGACGACCGTCGAAGTCCCGTTCGCTATCGCCGATCGCACCACAGCGACGTCCTCGCCCCGCTCGTTGTCGTCCCGGTCGGGCAGTTCGACGCTGGCTTCTTCTGCGAGTTCGGCGTCGTCGACGGGAGTCATCGAGAGCGACCCGTCGGCGGAACAGCCGGCCGTCACCGCGAGGAGCGCGACGAGCGCGAGGCCCAGAGAGAGGCGCGAGTTCATACGCTCGGCTTCGCCCACTACGTACGAGCGTCTTGTGTACGGACAAACGCGGCCTTGTGCGATACGGTGTCACGGCCGGACGGGGCGTATGGCGACGCAGTCAGGCCGGGCGCACGACGAGTCCCGCTTCCGGCGGTGGCGTCTCCTCGGGCTGTGTGACGGGGTCGTCGTCGGTGACGAACGCGCCGTAGTCCATCTCGGCCCAGTAGACCTGGCCGTCGTAGCGGACGACCCAGGAGCCGCCGAACTCGTCGCTCGTGACGGCCCGGCGCGACTGGAAGCGCTCGACGAGCGCCCCGAAGCCCTCGTCGTCGGTGCTGTCGGCGTAGTACGTACTGTTCAGTGCCTCCTCGACGACCGACCGCTCGGCGTCGGACAGTCCCGAGAGTTCGAAGGCGTACTCCTCGCGGAGACTGGCTCCGTACGTTTCGGGGCTTTCGGCGACGAGCGTCGAGTCGTAGCGGTACCGGTTCAGTTCGATCCGCTCGGAGTCGTCGACACCGATGGGATAGGTTTCCCCCTGGTACCGGACAGCGTCGTACTGCTGTTCCGGGACGAGCACCGACGATTCGGCCTCGGACTCGCTGTAGGTGACACCCAGTCCGAGGTCGTAGCCCGGCTGTCGCCCCTCCCGGGGGCCGTCCAGGAGGGGTGCGAGGCGCTGTCTGTCGACGGTCGGCAACTCCTCGTAGGCGATCACGCTGCCCTCGACCGAGGAAGCGTTGTAGTCGATCCGGATCCCGGTTCGGTAGCCCGGCGTCGTGTCCACGACCGTCCACGAGAGGTTATAGAACCTGTCCCCCTGCCGGAACGGCAATCCCGACTCGACGGGTGGTTCCGGTCCGATAGTCGTCGCCGACCCGTCCGCGATCGCCCGCTCGACGACGCTGACGTCGCGTGTCGGCGGCGGGTCGTCGGGGTCGGGGACGTCCCGACTCGCCTCCTCGGCGAGGCCGGCGTCGTCGACCGGCCGCATCGACATCGACCCGCTGGGGTGGGCACAGCCGGCGAGTGCCACGAGTACGGCGAAGAGGGCGAGAGCGAGAGTCAGGCGGCGGTTCATAGTCGCGGTTCACGACACCAGTTTGAATGTTTTGTGCTCGATACGACCGTCAGGTCGAGAACTAAGTGACGGGGCTGTGACCTGAGGGTATGGGCGACACGCTGCAGCGGTTGCTGATCGCAGTGACGGTGTTTGCCGCCGTCGCGACGCTCCCGGTGGGCCTGCTGGTCGGTCTCTTCGTCGGCGTCGTCCCCGCAGCCGCGGTGTTCGTCGTCGGGTAGCTCCTGGTCGTCCCGCTGGCGGCCCTGCTCGGCGGGATGCTCGGGAGCGACGGGTTCGGTACCGCGATGGACGAGACGGTCCAGGGCGCGATGGAGGGCACCGAGGAGTCCGGTACCGGAGACGGTGAGAGCGCTCCGGACCCGCTCGCGACACTGCGAGAGCGGTACGCCAGCGGCGAGATCGACGAGTCGGAGTTCGAGCGGCGACTCGAACGACTGGTCGCGACCGAGGACGTCCCGCCGGAGGCCGTCTCGGCGGTCGAACCCGCAGATTCCACCAGTGGGTCGGAGAGAGATACCACGCCGGAGACGGAAACGGAGTCTGAGACGAGTGGCGAGCGCGAACCGACCCGGGAGGGCTGAGGAGGCCACCGGAACGACAGTTCTCCACGCCGACTGTCGGTCAGTATCGTTATACAGCGCCGTGTCGAAGAGTCGCATATGGTGCACCGACTCCGGGATGGGCTGTGGTTGCTCGACCTCGGACTGGTGCCTCCGTTCGCGGCCAACGGGTACCTCGTCGACGACGGGGAACTCACGCTCGTCGACCCGGGACTGCCGTACAACCGCCCCCGACTCCGCTCGCAACTGTCGGAGGCGGGGTACGAGGTCTCGGACCTCGACCGCGTTCTCGTGACCCACTTCGACCTCGAACACTCCGGCGGCCTCCGGCTCCTCACCCCGGAGTTCGACGGTCCCGTCTACCTCGGTGCGGCCGACCTCGACATCGCGACCGGCGGGTCGCTCCCGAATCGCCGCCACCACAAGAGTCTCTACCACCGACTCCTGCGGAGCGTCGTCGGTCTCCCGGACGGACTGCGCGTTGAGGCAGTCGAGGACGGGGACGAGATCGGCGGCTTCGACGCCTACCACACCCCGGGACACACCCCGGGGCACACCGTCTACGTCCACGAGGGTGTCAGCGCTGCCTTCCTCGGCGACCTCGTCTGGGAGGAGAACGGCAAGCTGACGCCACCCTTCTGGCTCGACTCCTACGACATGCGCGGCGTCCGCGAGAGCGTCCGCCGGTTCGTCGAACGCGTCCCGCCCTTCGAGGTGGCGGCCGTCGCCCACGGCGTCCCGCTGCTCGAAGACGGTCGGCGGGCGCTACTGGACTGTTCGGCGCGACTGTAGCGTCGTGTTACGGGTGGTCTGGTCGTCGCTTCGCGCTGCATCGATCCCCAGACAAGACATTTACTATCGTAGACAGGACCTCGGGACATGCGATACTTCGAGCGACCTTCCCCGAGGTACGCCATTGCCGTGGTCGCTCAGTGTCTGGTAGCCACACTCGGACTGTGGTTTCCCTGGGTGGAGAACACGCCCCAGTACCTGGACGGTGAGCCGTACGTTACGACACCGGATCTCTGGGGAGGTGAGTTCGGATTCGACCTTTTCGACCAGCTCCTGCTGAGTGCCCTGGTTCCTGCTCTCCTCGGAACCCTCGTGTTCGAACGGTGGCAGTGGATCCGGGATGTCTGTGTGTTAGCCACCGGAACCGTCGTCTGCTGGTGGGTCGGTGGCATGATATACAGCTACTGGACGGTCGACCACTACGTCCACCGACCCGGAGCCTTTCTCGCTCTGAGTAGCGGACTTGCTCTCTGTCTACTGAGCGTCGGAGCGTTCTCGTATCGAACCTGGCACCACGTTTCGGGGGACTGAACCGTCAGCGGCAGAAGCTGGTTCGACAGCCATTTGCACCCGAGGACGGACGGTGGTGTATGGACAGAAAGCGGGAGCTGACGAGCGTCGACCTCGCGGCGCTCTCGCGCGAACTCGCCGCCTACGAGGGCGCGGGCGTCGAGAAGGTCTACCTCTACCCCGAGCAGGACCTGCTGCGCTTCCGGATGCGCCAGTACGACCGCGGCCGCGTCGAGTTGCTCGTCTCCGTCGGCGAGGACAAGTACGTCACCGTCGTCGATCCGGACCACCTCCCCGAGGCACCGGAGCGCCCGCCGAACTTCGCGATGATGCTCCGCAACCGGTTGCGCGGGGCCGAACTCGCGGGCGTCGAACAGTTCGAGTTCGACCGCATCCTCGAACTCACCTTCGAGCGCGACGGCGAGACGACCACCGTCGTCGCCGAACTGTTCGGCGACGGGAACGTCGCAGTCCTCGACCGGTCCGGTGAGGTCGTCGACTCCCTCGAGACCGTGCGCCTCAAATCGCGGACGGTCGCGCCCGGCACCCAGTACGAGTTCCCATCGGCGCGGTTCAACCCCCTCACCATGGACTACGACGCCTTCGAGGCGCGGATGCGCGAGTCCGACGCCGACGTCGTCCGCACGCTCGCCACCCAGCTCAACTTCGGCGGGCTCTACGGCGAGGAACTCTGTACCCGCGCGGGCGTCGGCTACAACGTCCCGATCGAGGAGACGACCGACGACCAGCTCCACTCGCTGTACGACGCCATCTCGGGACTCGCCGACCGCCTCCGCGACGGCGACCTCGACGCCCGCGTCTACTACCAGGACGGCGACGGGAGTGGGGCGGAGGGCCACCCGGAAGGAGAGGAAAGCGACGGTCCCGCCGGTCGTCGCGTCGACGCGACGCCGCTCCCCCTGGCAGAGTACGAACACCTGTCGAGCGTCCCGTTCGACTCCTTTACGGGCGCGCTGGACGACTACTTCACGTTCGCGAGCGACGGGGGCGACCGCGAGGAGAGCGCCGGCGGCGAGAGCCGCGACCGACCGGACTTCGAGTCCGAGATCGAGACGAAAGAGCGGATCATAGCCCAGCAGGAGGGCGCGATCGAGGACTTCGAGGCACAGGCCGAGACCGAACGCGAGAAAGCCGAGGCGCTGTACGCCCACTACGACCTCGTCGACGAGATCCTCTCGACGGTGGCGTCGGCGCGAGCCGAGGGCCACTCCTGGGACGACATCGCCGAGCGCTTCGCCGCCGGGCGCGAACGCGGCATCGAGGCCGCCGTGGCCGTGCGCGACGTCGACGGTCGCGAGGGGGAGGTGACGATCACGCTGGACGACCACGACGTGACCGTCGACGCCGACGAGGGCGTCGAACGCAACGCCGACCTGCTCTACCAGGAGGCAAAACGAATCGAGGAGAAGAGGGAAGGCGCCGAGCAGGCAGTCGCACAGACGCGCGAGGAACTCGAGGCGATCGAGCGCCGTCGCGAGCAGTGGGAGGCCGACGACGGTGACAGTGAGCAGGACGGGGACGACGCGGACGGCGAGGGCGAGGAGGACGTCGACTGGCTCTCGCGGGCGTCGATCCCCGTCAGGAAGTCCGAGGAGTGGTACGAGCGCTTCCGGTGGTTCCACACGAGCGACGGCTTTCTGGTCATCGGCGGCCGAGACGCCGAGGACAACGAGGCTATCGTCGAGAAGTACCTCGACCGCGGCGACCGGTTCTTCCACACGCAGGCCCACGGCGGCCCGGCGACAGTCCTCAAGGCCACGGGGCCGAGCGAGTCCTACAGCGAGGACGTCGAGATCCCCGACCGGAGCAGGGAGGAGGCCGCACAGTTCGCCGTCTCGTACTCGTCGGTCTGGAAGGAGGGCCGCTTCGCCGGCGACGTCTACGAGGTCGGCCACGACCAGGTCAGCAAGACGCCCGAGAGCGGGGAGTACCTGGAGAAAGGCGGGTTCGCGGTCCGCGGCGACCGGACCTACCACCGCGATACACCCGTGGGCGTCGCGGTCGGGATCACCTGCGAACCCGAGACTCGAGTCATCGGCGGGCCGCCCGGGGCCATCGAACCCCGGACCGAGACGGCCATCCGGGTCGAACCCGGTCGGTTCGCACAGAACGACGTCGCGATGCGACTCTACCGGGAGTTCAAACAACGATTCACCGACGAGTCGTTCGTCCGGAAGGTCGCCAGCGCGGACCTCATCCAGGAGTTCCTGCCGCCGGGGACGAGCCGTATCGTCGAGGATTGACGGGAGTAGCCCGCGGTTTTCGGCCAGCACAACCGTTATCCCGGCGCCGTGAGAGTCGGCGAGTATGCTCGACGACGCCCTCTCGTACCCACGGGACGACGACGACCTCGCACGCCCGTTCCTGATCGGGTCCGGACTCATACTGGCCGCGTCCGTCCTGTTCGTGACGATCATCCCGCTGTACGGCTACCTGTTACAGGTCCTCGAGGACGGCAGGACCGGTGGGCGCGGTCTCCCCGAGTTCGACGACTGGGAGACGCTCATCATGGACGGGCTGAAGGTGTTCGTGGTGAACCTCGTCTACACGGGGATCCCGAGTATCCTCCTTTCGGTGGTCGGTGGACTCGTGTTCTTCTTCCTGGTGCTGGGCGGGTTCGCCGTGACGGGTGCGAGCAACGGCGGCGGTGGCGGCCGTATCGTCTTCCTGGTCATGCTCCTGATCGGTGGACTCGTCGCGCTCGTCCTGGTCTTGTTGCTCCTCGTCGCGAGTCTGATGCTCCCGGCGGCGCTGGCGCGGATGCAGGTCCACGACGACCTGGGCGCGGCGCTCGACGTCCGGGAAGTCTTCGCCACGGCGAAAAACAGCGACTACCTCGTCGCGATCGTCCTCGCCTGGGTCGTCGGATTTGGATTCTCGCTCGTCGGCGGACTGTTGACGATCCTGCTCGTCGGGTTCCCTGTCCTTCTCTACGGAATGATAGTCGTGTTCCACCTCTACGGGCAGGGGTACGCCCGTGCGATGGAGTCGATGGAGAAGCCAGCCTGAGTGACCCGGTCGCTCTCTGACGGTCTACGCAGGCGGCTCGATACCGACGGCGTCGTACCCCGCTTCTCGCAGGCCGTCGAGGATACCCTCCTGGTCGGCGTCGGCCTCGTAGTAGCAGACGACGACGAACGTCTCGTCGCGCAGTAGTTGCTGACACTCCCAGACGAACTCGTCGCCCTCGACGGTCAGACCCTGGTGCTGGTTGACGCCGAAGTCGGAGTCGTCGTTGCCCGAGTAGATGTAGGTGTCTCTGGGGTCGTGGCCCGCGTGTTCGGCGATGACGTCGCCGATCTCGATGGTGTTCTGGTGGAGCTGTGGCTCGTCGTCGGTGTCGATGTCCATCGGGACGATGACGCCGACGAGTTCGATCTCCCCGGGTTCCAGCAGTGCGCGCGCCCGCCCCCGGAGCGTCTCGTCGACCACGTCCGTCGTCTCGCTCATACCCGTGACTCCTCGCCGGCACCTAATACACGTCACGGTCCGCGTTCGCCGCTCGACGGCGTGGTCCCGCACAGGTTCGGCTCCGGGCACACTGGCCCGTCACAGCCTCTCGGAGTTCGTGTGAACGTCGCAGTCGCTCCCGGGTCGATGATCGGCCGAGAATCGACGCCCGACCAGCGGCCTCGCAGCGCCACGGCTGGTGGGGCGTAGCGGACAGTGCCGCGGATGCGGCAGAATCCGTGTTTACAGGCGCGTCAGGTTCTTCGCGCGCGGACCCTTGTCCGCCTGTTCGATCTCGAATTCGACTTCCTGCCCTTCCTCGAGGTCGGGGCCACCGACGTCCTCCATGTGGAAGAACACGTCTTCCTCGGAGTCCTCGGTGTCGATGAAACCGTAACCGCCGGTGTCGTTGAAGAAGTCAACAGTGCCTTGTGCCATCGTTAGAGTCGCTCCAGGTTCTGGGCTCGCGGGCCCTTGTCTGCCTGAACGATGTCGAACTCGACTTCCTGACCCTCTTCGAGGTCGGGACCGCCGACATCCTCCATGTGGAAGAACACGTCTTCCTCGGAGTCCTCGGTATCGATGAAACCGTAACCGCCAGTGTCGTTGAAGAAGTCAACCGTACCGGTCGCCATTGCAACCGTACCGAGGAGACGACCCTATATAAGGCTGGCGGGTCGAATTCGCCTTTCGAACGGGTAGTTACCGGCTCATCGGGCGCTATAGGGGCTGTTCTCGCCGTTCGTGCGTCGATACTACTACTCTGACAGCGCGTCCGCGAGGCGCTCGACCGGGGTCGCCGGGCGCGCTTGCCCCTCGCGGTCGCCGATCTGACTCCGACAGGACGCGCCCGGCGCGACGACCGATTCACCGGGACTCTCGTCGATCTGGTCGAAGAGGAGAGAGCCGATGGCCCGGCTCATCGAGTAGTGTTCGGCCTCGTAGCCGAAGGAACCGGCCATCCCGCAACAGCCCGAGTCGAGGGGGTCGACCTCGTAGCCCGCCCGCCGGAGCACCCCGACTGCGTGGTGGTCTTTCTTCGTCGCCTTCTGGTGACAGTGGCCGTGGTAGGTCAACGCCTCCTCGGAGGCGTCGAAGTCGATCCGGTCGTCCAGTCCGTGGGTGTCGAGGTACTCACAGACGCCGTAGGCGTTCCGGGCGACCGCCTCGACGGCCTCGCCCGAGAGCAGGTCGCGGTAGTCCGACTGGAACATGACCGCGTCGGAGGGTTCGACCACGACCACGTCCCACCCATCTCGGACGCGCGGCGCGAGCGCGTCGACGTTCTCCTCGGCGCGCTCCCGGGAGGTGTCGAGAAAGCCCTTCGAGTGGGCGGCCCGGCCACTCGCCGTGACGTCGTCGGGCACCCGGACGTGGGCGCCAGCGGCCTCGAGGACGCTGACTGCGGCCTTCCCGGCGTCGGGGTGGCTGTAGTTCGTGTACGTATCGGGGAAGACGAGCGCTCGCCGGTCGGCCTCGCCCTCGGGGACCTGTGGGCCGCGCTCGGCGAACCAGTCGACGAACGACTGGCGCTCGAAGGTCGGGAGTGTGCGTTCGCGGGCGATTCCGAGGACTTTCTCGGCGACCAGCCCTGCACCGGGCATTCGCTGGAGCCAGTTCGAGACGGGCGCGGTGGCACTGCCCAGCGCGCTCACCCTGTCGACGTTCGCGAACAGGCGCTCGCGCAGGGTCGTCCCCTCGCGCTCGTGGTGGGCGTGTTCGACCTCCGCCTTGAGTTTCGCCATGTCGACCTCGCTCGGGCAGTCTTTCGCACAGCCCTTGCAGCCGATACACAGGTCGAGCACCTCCGCGAGGAACTCGTCGTCGGTGGGGTCGTCGGGCAGGTCGCCGCTCATCGCCTGCCGCAACGCGTTCGCGCGACCTCTCGTCGCGGTGATCTCCTCGTCTGCGGCGCGGTAAGTCGGGCACATCACGCCGCCGGTGACCTCCTGTGACCCGCGACAACCCCCGCACCCGTGACAGAGTTCGACCATCCCCTGGAGTCCGTTGTCGTTGTCCCAGTTCATCGCGGGTTCGAACTCCGTCTCGAAGGCGTACTCGGGGTCGAACCGCAGGTTCTCGGTCAGGCTCACGGTGCGAGCGCGGTCAGGCGCCACACCCCTCTCGACCGCGTCGTCGTCGACGCCCACGACCTGTCCCGGGTTGAGTAGCCAGTCGGGGTCGAAGGCGCGTTTGAGGTCCTGGAACAGGTCCCAGACCTCGGCTCCGTAGAGTTTCTCGTTCCACTGGGTTCGCGCCCGGCCGTCGCCGTGTTCGCCCGAGACGCTCCCCTCGTACTCGACGACGAGGTCCGTGACGGCGTCGGCGATGGCCTCCATCCGCTCGACCTCGACCGGGTCTTTCGTGTTGATCAGCGGGCGGATGTGGAGACAGCCCGGTCCCGCGTGGGCGTAGAACGAGGCGTACGTCTCGTTCTCGTCGAGCACCTCCTGGAAGTCGGCCACGAACTCCGGGAGGTTCTCCGGCGGGATCGCCGTATCCTCGATGAAGGAGACGTGCTTGGCGTCGGTGGTCCGTGAAAGCAGGATGGGCATCCCGCTCTTGCGGAGCTTCCAGAACCGCGCTCGCTGGGCCTCCTCGTGGGCCTCGTTCCCGAAGAACGCTCGAATCGGGTCGGCCGTCGTCTCCGCCGCGCCGTCGCTGGGCTCTCCCTCGGGATCGACGTCCGCGGTCCGGTCGGCGAGGAGGTCCGCGACTTTCCCCCGCCCCTCGACGTCGTCCTCGGCATAGAACTCGACGAGGAGGACCGAACCCGTGTCCCCGGGGAGCATGTTCTCGACGGCGTCGCCGAACTCCTCTGTCTCGGCGGCCAGTTCGAGGAGGACGTCGTCGAGCACTTCGACGGCGGCGGGGTCGTGTTCGAGGATCGCCTCGACGTCTTCGAGTGCCTCGATGAGCGACTCGTAGGCGAGCAGGGCCAGTCCCTTGGTCTCGGGGACGGGTTCGAGCGAGACGGTCGCCTCCGTGACGACGGCGAGTGTGCCCTCGCTGCCGGCGAGCAGGCGCGCGACGTTGACCGTCTCGCCGTCGACGAACTCGGCGTAGCGGTCGGCCACGGGCCCACCGTCCAGGGCGGCGTCGGCTTCCGCGACGAACGCGTCGAGGTTGTACCCCGAGACGTTCCGTTTGAGTTCCGGGAACGCGTCCGTGACCGTCTCGCGTTCCTCGTCTATCAGCCGGGCGAGTTCGGCGTAGATCCGGCCCTCGAGGCCACCATCAGGATCTGCACGGTCGCGAATGTCTTCGGGGGTCGTCTCGCCGAAGCGCGTGACGGTGCCGTCGGCGAGGACGACCTCGATCTCCTCCACGTAGGCGTCTGTCTTGCCGTACTGCAGGGAGTGTGCCCCGGTGGAGTTGTTGCCGATAGCGCCGCCGAGTGCGGACTTGTCGCCCCAGGCGGGGTCGGGGGCGAACTTCAGCCCGTGGTCGGCGAGTTCGGCGTTGAGTTCGCCCAGGACGACACCGGGCTGTGCGCGGACTCGTCGCTCGTCGGGGTCGGCGTGGAGCACCTCGTCCATGTGCCTCGTGAAATCGAGGACGACTGCCTCGTTGACGGCCTGTCCGGCCAGGGAGGTCCCGCCGCCCCGGGGGAGGACGGGGATAGACCGCTCGGCGCAGTAGGAGACGACCGCGGCGACGTCGGCCGTCGAGCGCGGGAAGACCACCCCGACGGGCGTCACCTCGAAGATGCTCGCGTCCGTGGCGTAGAGCTCACGCGAGTAGTCGTCGAAGCGGACCGCTCCCTCGATCCGGTCTTCCAGGTCCGCGACCAGCCCCGGACGGGCGACGTCGTCACTCGCGTAGTCGTAGTTCGCGCGCCCGTCGACAGTCGGATCCGCGCTCACCCGCTCGCGCTTGGCCATGCCCGCACCTACAGCCGTCGCGTCATAAAGTTTCGTCGGGCGACTCCGGTACTCTGCGAGACGACCCGTCCAGTCCTCCGCTCAGGCGGACGTCGTCTCCGCGACCGCCTGGACGTAGTCGTCGAGTTCGAGCGCGAACTCGCGGTCGTCGACCCGCTCGGGGTCGACCCACCGGAAGTGGAACGTCTCGCCCGCTTCCTCACCCTCTCCGGTCACCTCGTGCGTCCAGTTGTCGCGGGGTTCGTAGACCGTCGCGTGGTAGAAGTGCCTGACGTAGCGCTTGTGCGGGGACAGTCTCCGGGTCCAGACGTCCGTCGCGACGTGTCGCGTCGAGTTCAGCGCGCCGAGTCCGCTCTCCTCCAGCACTTCCCGGAAGAGCGCCTCCCGCGGGTCCTCACCGGGCTCGACTGTCCCTTTGGGTATCTGGAGCCCGTCGTGGCCGGGCCCCTCGAACACGAGGAGTTTGCCGTCGCCGCGCGTGATGTACGCACAGACTTTCGGGACGTGCATCGCGGTGGTCGTCTCCGTCGTCGCCATACTGTTACCTGCTTGGTACCTCCGCTAAAGTGTTCCCTCAAAGGAATATAAGGTAGCCAATGGAATATCCACGAAGATCGAACTTCGAGGGATTACTCTGATCGATAGCCACGTTTGGGTCAGAGATATCGCGAGTTCGATCGTGTATCGAACCGAAAAACTGAGATCAGAACTCCTGCCAGTCGGTGGGTGTACCGGCGAGACCGACGACGCGTGCCTGACGGGTCCCCTCGTGGTCGCGGATCTCGATCATCCCGTCGAAGGCCTGTTTGAGCACCTGGATGGTCTGGTCGTCGTGGGCGCCGGTGTCGATGGTAAAGAGGCCGACGTAGCCCTTGGAGTCGAACCGCGAGGAGAGGACGTGACAGAACTTGAAGACGGTCTTGCGGTCGGTGTAGGTCAGCATCGTCGAGAGCGAATCAAGGGCGAACCGACCGTTCTGTGCGCCGTTGTTCGCGAGCGTCTCGATGCTTTTCGTGATGCCGATCCCGATACCGGTCATGTCGCCGGGCGAGGAGACGTGATAGATCAGTCCACCGCCGTCGGTCCGTTCGCTGCTCCGGCCGCCGTCGCCGCGGCAATCGACGACGGCGAGGCGTGACTCGTCCAGGTCGTCGACGCGCCTGCGGAAGTCGTCGAAGACGACCTCGGCGGGGTCACCCGTCGACATGACGATCGACCCCTCGCCCCGTCGAGTGCCCTCGGCGAGCATCGAGAACGCGAGGTCGGACTTGCCCGTCATCGCCGGGCCGGACACCAGGATGTTCGAACCGGGACGGACGGATTCGAGTGCGTCGAACCCGAGCGGTTCCGAGAGGTCGTAGCTCATGTCGGTATCACTCCTCGACGTCATCGAGTCCACGCAGTGTCGCGATGAAGTCCTCGTCCGAATCGATACCACCGAGGGTATCCGAAAGATCGCCCTGGAGGTCGTCGATACGCTCCTGGATGGCTCGGTAGTCCTCGCTCTCGGCGAGTTCAGCGTTGCTCTTTGCCCCCTCCAGCGTCGCCTGTTTCTCCACCAGCGAGTAGTACTCCTGGAGCAGGTCGTCGTAGTCGGACCGCTCGAGCAGGTTCTGGATCGTCTCGTGGAGCTGGTCGCTCTTGATGGGTTTGCACAGGTAGGCGTCGAAGCCCATCTTGAGGATGTCGAAGTCGGGTTCGACGGCCGTCACCATGGCGACGCGACAGTCGAACTCGCGGTCGCGTATCCGTTCCAGTACCTCGTCCCCCGAGAGCCCGGGCATCATCCTGTCCAGCAGGACCACGTCGACGGCCCCGTCCAGTTTGTTCAGGCCCTCGTCACCGCTGTGGGCCATCCTGACCTCGTACTCCCCCTCCAGCCACAGCCGATAGGTCTCTGCGACGTCCTCCTCGTCTTCCACGATGAGCACTACCGGCGGGTCCGCGTCTGACATCTCCACTCTACCCGGCCTTGTCCCTCATCCCTCATAGCCCTGTGGGTCCAGTATCTGCCGCTGATAGTCGGACGGGCGAGAGCAGGCAAGCGCAAGTGCTTCGGCCCACCGGTCCACACTACCACCATGGTCACCAACATCGCCGCAGACAGGCGAGTGTTCACCAGTAACGCCTTCTTCGTCCCCGGCGAACGAACAGTGCTCGTCGACGCCGGGAACGAGTTCGACCCGCTCCCGGCGCTCCAGGAGGCCGAAACCGACCTCGACGCGGTCGTCCTGACCCACACCCACCCCGACCACGTCGGCAACGTCCCCGCCGTCGTCGACGCCTTCGAGGTCGACGTCTGGGGGTTCGACCCCGAACACGAACTGGTCGACCACGCTATCGACGACGGCGACAGCGTCCGACTGGGCGACCACGACTACCGTGCCCTCCACACCCCCGGTCACAAGGACGACCACCTCTGTTTCTACGCCACCGGCTCGGGAATCGCGTTCGTCGGCGACCTCGTCTTCGCCGGCGGG
>ENA-ORCS01000748-ORCS01000748.1-marine-metagenome-genome-assembly--contig:-NODE-748-length-17881-cov-3.614469_pt1 | contig 17881 bp, 12 predicted proteins | sample MGYA00237781_ERZ508513 | MGnify/ENA primary metagenome ERZ508513 (study PRJEB26184, sample SAMN06268793) | marine metagenome | isolation source: Eden Landing Ponds, San Francisco, CA, USA | place...
CCCCTGGAGGCCGATGTCGGCCGTCATCGCCTGCCCGCAGTCGGCCGTACACCCCGAGTAGTGGATCTTGATGCGGTCGACGTCCGGCGGGAGCTCCGTGTTGTCACGCAGCCAGCGGATCAGCCGGGCCGAGCGGGCTTTCGTCTCTGTCAGGGCGAGCGAACAGAACTCCGTCCCGGTACAGGCCATCGTGCCCCGCTCGAAGGGGTTGGGTTCCGGTTTGTACTTCGCGAGCAGCGGCTCGTTCAGCAGGTTCGAGAGGTTCCCGTCGGGAACGTCGGTGATAATGGGATTCTGCCGGCGCGAGAGGCGCACTTCGCCCGAGCCGTAGGCCTCGGCCAGGTCGGCGAGTTCGACCGCGTCCTCTGCGGGCAGGCGGCCGATCGGGACGGAGAGCCCGACGTAGTTCTTGCCGTCGGCCTGGTCGTAGACCCCGACGTGGTCGTGGGCGCCCCGTTCGGTGGGCTTGCCGGCGTTGTACGTGTACTCGCCGCGGAAGTCCGTTCCTGCGCGTTCGAGTTCGAAATCCAGGCGCTCGTCCAGCTCCGCACGGATGGCGTCGACTCCGTGTTCATCGACGAAAAAGCGCCCGCGGTTTTTCGAGCGGTTCTCCCGGTTGCCTGCCTCGTGGTAGTACTCGACGAACGTTCTGACCGTCTCGTAGGCCTGGTCGGGCCGGACGAACAGATCAAGCGAACGGGCCTTCCGGGGTTCGCGCCCGCCGAGACCGCCCCCGACGCGGACGTTGAACCCCTTGACTTCCTCGCCGTCGACGAACTTGTGGGCGGGTTCGAGACCGATGTCGTTGATAGAGTCCTGGGCACACCCCTGGCGACAGCCCGTCACGCTGATGTTGAACTTCCGGGGCATGTTACAGAGGGCGTCGTCGCCGCGGATCCCCTCCTGGATCTCGTCGAGCAACTCGCGGGACTCGACGTACTCCTCGGCCTTGCCCGCGACCGGACAGCCCGAGATGTTGCGCATCGTGTCACCGCCGGCCGACCGGGAGGAGACCCCGACCGACTCCAGTTTGTCCCAGATCTCGGGGATGTCTTCGAGTTTCAGCCAGTGGAGCTGGACCGACTGACGCGTCGTGAAGTCGATCCACGCGTCGCCGAACTCGGGGTTGTCGACGGGGCCGCTGGCGTAGTCGCGTGCGACTTCGCCGATGGCACGCAACTGTCCCGGTTCGAGTACGCCCCCGCAGTTGGTGAGTCGCATCATGAAATACGACTCCTGGCCCCCCCGATGGTGGAACACGCCCCAGAACTTGAACCGCGAGAACCACTCGTCGCGTTCCTCCTCCGGGATCGACTCCCAGCCCCGCGCTGCGAACTCCTCTATCTTCTCCCGGACGGCGTCGCCGTACAGCTCGTCTTTCCACGCTTCTTTCTTGTGTGCCATTGTTGTGTTCCTCGTTGGTGTTCGGTAGTTTGTGTTTGTCCGTATTTCCGTCGAATACACAAACGAACGTGTAGCAGTTTACGTTTTATCTAGCTGAGTGCCTTCCATATAACTCTGATCGTTTACAAATACGGAAAATAAGACGGAGTTCCGGACGAACGGTCGAAGTATGAGGTCCTTATACCGATCAAAGGCGCCGGAATTCCGGTCGAACGGCGCTCAACTACCGACGGCGCTGGCGGGCGTCGTCGTGGGTGGGGTCTGCTCGTTCGTCGCTTCGCCGTCGCCCGCGAGCAGGAGCGCCGACCGCATCTCAGTCGTCTCCCGCGACGCCGGATTCGGTCCCCCCGCTCCCTCCGATGAAGCCGCTCTCGGTCGCAACTGCCGCGATCTTGGGCTGGAACACCCACGCCGCCAGCAGGACGATGGGGATCATCGAGACGGCGACGACCGAGTAGCCGATGTGCAGGTTCGCCAGGAACGGCGCGGCGTAGACCAGCGGGTAGACGATCCCGCCGACCGTACCGACGCCACCGACGACGCCCGCGACCGCACCGGAGCTGTTGGGGAACATCGCCGGGACCTGCGCGAAGATAGAGCCCTCCGCGAAGGCACAGGCCATCCCGACCATGAAGCCGGCGGCGACGGCGCCGAGCACGACGCCCGAGAGTCCGGCCAGCGTCATGCCGAACATCGTCAGGACGACGAAACACAGCGTCACGAACGTCCACTGCTCGCGGTAGCGCCCCTCGAAGAAGGGCAGGATGTCCGTCTCCTTGCGAGCGAGCAGGTCACTGACGTAGCCCCCGATGGGCCGGAGCAGGCCGGCCGCGACGGAGAAAGTCGCCGCGAACGTCGAGGCGAGCACGAGGTTGTTCGTGTTGAACCCCTCGCGGTAGTAGGTCGCCAGCCAGCCGTTCATCGACAGTTCGAGGCCGAACGTCATCACGTAGGCGAGCGCGAGGACGACCGTCCCGTAGCGGGTCGCGGTGTAGAACCAGCCCTTGAAGCTGGCGTTGTCCGCGGTGGCCTGGCGCTTTGCGTCGGTTTTGGCCGCCTCGCCGAGCGTGTAGTAGACGACGGCCAGCAGGATCGACACACAGCCCGTGTAGAAGAAGGCCGCCCGCCAGTTCGTCTCGAACAGCGGCCCGCTCCAGTTCGACCCGAACACGCGCGGGAGGATGAGCGCCCCGCCGGCCGCGCCGGCGTTCCCGATGCCCGCGTAGATGCCCTCGGCGGTCCCGAGTTGCTCCTCGTCGAACCACTCGGAGACGTGCTGGATGCCGATGACGAACGTGATCCCCGCCGTCGCGACGATGAGTCGTTCGACGAAGAACACGGCGTAACTCTCTGCGAACGCGCTCGCTATCGAGAACACGCCGACGTACGTGAGGACGATGGCGAACACCGCCGGCGCGCCGAACTTGTCCGAGAGCCAACCCGTCAGTATCCGGCCAAAGGGCGCGAGCCAGATCGCCGCGCTCGCCAGAATACCGATCTCGGCCAGCGTCAGGCCGAACTCGTCGGCCATCGGCCCCGTAAAGGGCGCGAACGAGAACCAGATCAGAAACGAGAAGTTGAATCCGACGGTCGCCAGCACGAGCGTCCGCCACTTCGTCATCTTGATCAGTCCCACGCTCACGCACCCCCCGTGGTCCCTGCGACGACAGCACCAGCGACAGCGACCCCCGCGACTGCTCCGCCGTTACTCTCCCCGGCTGGACCCTCGCCCCACCCGGCGCAACCATCACGAACTTTTATTTCCGTTTGAACGTCCATTAATTCCGAGTTTTGCATCGCATTCAGTCACCTGTTTCCAATTTAGCGTGATGTTCAGGGCATATATAATCTTGATCGTTTATGAATTAAAGATAAGGGTCACGAGAGTGGACAGTCCGGGGATATTAGGATGGATCTGTTCGATATAAGGATGTAAAATGTCGACCTGTCGCGGCAGAAACCGGACACACGTCGTGTTTCCGACGGTGGCGCCGCGGGGGCCGAATCGGCGCGGTCGCGATGTGGTGGGCGCCAGCGCGCGCCGGAGATGGGATGACTGGCGTCTCGGCGCGGGCGTGGTTGGCGTCTCGATGCCGGTGTGACTGGCGTCTCGGTGTCGACCTCGATGTTATCGTGTTTCCGTGTGTTGTCCGAGAGTTCGCCACCGACAGGTTCTGACGTGCGAGAAAAGTGGTGTTCGGTCGGTCGGCGTGGCTCGACCGGCGGTACGAGCAGGGGGGTCAGTCGTTGGGAGGAGTGTGGATCAGTCGTCGGCGCGGACGGGAGCGTCGCTCCGTTCGGCGGCCATCGCAGCGGGCGCGGTCAGGCGCACGGCACACTGTTTGAAGTTGGGTTCGTCCGACTGTGGGTCGGTCGCGGGGATCGTCAGCCGGTTGGTCGCCGGGTGGTGGATCGGCAACCAGACCATCCCCTCGGGAATAGCGTCGTCGGCGTCGACGACCGCCGTGGCCGACCCGCGTCGTGATTCGATTCGCACGCGCGTATCCGTCGGTTTCGCTCCGTCGGTCTTTGGGTCGACCGCGTCGGCGGGTGTCGGGTCGACGGCCTCGTTCGATCCGTTCGCGCCGTCGCCGTTCCCGTCGGCCGGGACCGAATCGAAGAACGCGTCCACGGTGTCGGGGTGGATCCGTGCGACCAGGTCACCGGGCTCCTCAGGCGAGGGACGCGAGCGGACGCCACTGTTGTAGCCGTCGGCCTCGCGGGCCGTGGTCAGCGTCAGTGGATACGACTCGTCGGTCGGTTCGGGGAGTTCGCGTCCGGTCCCGCCGGCGAATCGCGCCTGCCCCGACGGTGTAGGGAACGACCACTCCCCGCCGGTCGTGCCGACGCCTTCGTCGTCAGCGGCCGTCCCGACGCCCTCACCGTCGTCAGCGGCCGTCCCGACGCCCTCACCGTCATCGGTACCGGATTCGTCGCCAGCCTCGTCGTAGTAGCGGTAGGCGACGCTCGACTCGGGGTCGGGGGCCGGCCAGCGCACGGCGAGTTCCGCTTCGAGTCGGTCGTAACTGAGCCCCGAGCAATCCGCGAGTGTCCCCTCGGTGAGCGCGGTGAACTCGTCGAAGAGCGCCTCGGGGTCGGCCGTCTCGAAGAGGTCGTCGAAGACCGCGTTCCCGACGCTGGCGATCAGGTCGACGTCGGTGCGAACCCCGCTGGGCAGGTCCGTCGCCGGGCGCACTCGTGAGACGGTCCGCTCCATGTTGATCGCCGTCCCGTCGGATTCACCCCAGGTCGCCGCCGGGAGGACGACGTCGGCGAACTCGGTCGTCTCGGTCCGGTGGGCGTCCTGGACGACGAGGAACGCCTCCTCCAGTGCGTCCTCGACGGCAGCGGCGTCGGGTGCCCCCGCGACCGGGTTGGTCGCGACGGCGTAGATCGCCTCGATGGGGCCGTCGAGTACGGCGTCGAAGATGCCCACCGGTCCCGGCCCGGTGTCGTCGGGCAGGCGCTCGACCGGGACGTCCCACGTGTCGGCGACGAGTTCGCGGCTCTCGGGGTCGTCGAAGTCCCGTTGTCCGGGCCAGCCGCCCTTCGAGGAACAGACGCGCGTCCCCATCGAGTTGGCCTGGCCGGTCAGCGAGAACGGGCCGGTCCCGGGTCCCATGTTCCCCGTCGCCATGCAGATGTCGATGAGCGCGCCAGCGGTGTCGGTCCCCTGGACGGACTGATTGACGCCCATCCCCCAGTAGACCAGCGTGTCCGACTCGAGACTCGCCGCGAGTCGCTCGACGGCGGCGAACTCGACGCCCGCCCGCTCGGCCGCCGCCCGCGGGTCGGGCAGGCCGGCACACAACTCCTCGAAGCCCTCGGTGGCCTCGGCGACGAACGCCTCGTCGACGCGGTCGGTCTCGACGGCGTGTGCGAGCACCGCGCGGGCGAGGTCGAGGTCCCCACCGGGGTCGGGCGCGACGTGGCGGTCGGCGACTTCGGCCGTCTCGCTCCGGACGGGGTCGACGACTACCAGTTCGCTGTCGTCCTCGCCGGCGCTGTCGTTGATCCACCGGAACATCACCGGGTGGGCGACACGGGGGTTCGCACCCCAGACGACGTGGGTCTCGGCCGCCGGAATGTCGTCGTACGTACAGGGCGGTGCGTCACTGCCGAAGGCGTCGTAGTAGGCGGCGACGGCGCTGGCCATACACAGCGTCGTGTTCGCGTCGTAGTACCGGGTGCCAAACCCTCCCCGTGCCAGTTTCCCCAGCGCGTAGGCGGCCTCGTTGGTCTGCTGGCCGCTCCCGAGGACGGCGACGCCGTCGCGCGTCTCGGCCATCGCGTCTCTGAAGGCTTCGACGATGTGGAACGTCGCCACGTCCCAGGTCGTCTTGCGCAGTTGTCCCTCCTGGCGGACCATCGGCTGGGTGAGCCACTCGCCGTCCGGGTCGGCGCTCTCGCGGATGCCGCGCTGGCAGGCCAGCCCCCGGTTGACCGGGTGCGCCGCGTTCCCCCGCACGGTGTCGAGCCCGTAGCCCACGTCCGCACCCTGCTGGAGGTGACCACAGCCGACCGCACACCGCATGCACGTCGTCGGCACCCAGTCAGCCACGGTACACACACCTCTCGGCCCCGTGGCCGGCGTCGGAGAGCACCGACCCCTGATCAACGTTCATTTCCGATAGTACGTCCAAAAATATCCAATCTTGCATTTCAAACACGCACCTGTTGTCGTATTAGTGTGGTGTTTGCGTTATATATAACCCTGGCTGTTTAGAAACTCTGCTTTTTTGAAAACTAAGTGGACGGACAGCCAGAATAGGGACGTCTCCTTTCGATATAAGGATGTAAAGTGTCGGATTACTCGGTCTGGAACTGACTGTACGTCGACTTCTCGTGTCGGTCGGCGGCCCGGCGGTCGAGTCGGGATGGCTGACCGACACGACCGGTGCGCGCTCTCGACGAGCGGTCGGGGTCACACGGCGGGTTTCCGGCCGGACCCTGACGTCGGTGGTCCCGCCTCCATCGCATTCGGGAGAACGGAAGAACTTCACTCCGGGCGGCGAACCGTGGTTTATGGAAGCGGTCTGTTTCGACATGGACGGCGTCCTCGTCGACTCCGAGGACTACTGGGTTCCCTACGAGAGAGACGAACTCCTCCCCCGTATCGGTCTCGGTGACCTCGACATCGACGAGATCACGGGCATGAACTACCGTGAGATCCACGACTACCTCGTCGAGACCTACGGGGTCGAGATGGACCAGCGGGAGTTTCTCGGCTGGTACGAGGAGACCGCCGAGCGCATCTACGGCGAGGACGTGACGCTGTTGCCGGGCGCTCACGACCTCGTTTCCGACCTCCGGGAGCGCGACGCCCCCGTCGCAATCGTCTCCTCGTCCCCGCACGACTGGATCGACGTCGTCCGCGAGCGTTTCGGCCTCGACGTCGACGCCGTCGTCAGCGCGGACGCCATCGAGGGGCCGGGCAAACCCCACCCGGCGGTCTACGAACACGCGGCCGACGAACTGGGCGTCGAGCCCGCACGGACCGTCGCCGTCGAGGACTCCGTCCACGGCATCGAGTCCGCCGACCGCGCCGGCATGCACGTCGTCGGCTTCAGACACGGCGGAAGCGACGAGAGCCACGAAACCGACCGTTCGCGCGCCGCCTACGTCGCGCAGTCACCGGCGGAACTCCGCGAGCACCTGCTCGCGACCATCGGCGAGTGACTGTAGGCGGCAGTCGGTAACGGCGTGGCGACAGTCACACGCCCTTGGCGACGCTGTACCACTCCCCGTCCCAGGAGAGCGGGTACTCGACAGTCGCCTTGACGGCCACGAGCCCGTACAGGGGGAGGAGAGCGGGTGCGAGCAGCCAGCCGAGACCGACGCCTCGCCCGTGGAGCCGGCCGACGCGGGTGTCGTGGATGCGGAGCGCGAGCGCGACACTCGCCAGCGTCGCCGTCGGGAGCGCGAGCCAGGCGACCGCACCGAACGCCACCAGCACGGCCGCTTTCGAGACCAGCGACAGCAGGAACAGGTTCCCGACCATCGACGCCCCACAGACGACCGGCGAGAGCAGCGTCCGGTAGTTCCCGAGACGGCGCGGGAGTCGGTCGGTCCAGCCGGTGCGGTCTGCTGGCCCGGTCGTGCGGGCGGCCCCGGTCGGAGTGGTCGACCCCCCATCCCGGGCGGCCTGGACAGGCGCGCCGCCGTCGGCCCGCGTCGCCGGGGGCGAGTCCAACTCCAGACGGGGACTCGGGTCGGGGTCCGAGTCGAGGCCCGGTTCCGGCTCCGGGTCTGTGTGGGGGGCCGGCCGGGACCAGTCGACGAGCAGGTCGTGGAACACCTGCGCGTAGCCGGTCATCCAGCGCTTGCGCTGGCCCCACCAGTCACGGACGGTGTGGGCGCCCTCGATCGTCGAGGCGCCGGTGAGCTGTTCGCGGACGTCGAGTCCGGCCTCGTAACACCGGAAGGCGAAGTCGTAGTCCTCGGTCAACATCGCGGGGTCGTACCCCCCCACTCGCTCGAAAGCCGTCCGTCGCATCACCACAGTGCGACTCGCCGCCATCGTGAAGTCGGTCACCGTCGTGAGCAGCCGCTTGCTCAGATCCCCCAGCAACACCGACTCGTAGTAGGCGACCGTCTCGACGGCGGCGTCGGGTTCAGGCACCGTCCGCCCCTGGACGACGTCACAGTCGTCGAGTTCGGCGACCGCCGAGGCGACGAACTCGGGGTGGACGCGTTCGTCGGCGTCGAACACCGCCAGACACGCCTCGTCGGTCTCCTCGGCGGCGTAGTTGATCGCGCCGGCTTTCGACCCGCTGTGGCGCGTGTTGACCAGCAGCGTCACCCGGTCGTCGGTATACTCACGGGCGTGCCGGATCGACGCGCTGTCTCCAGGTTCGGCGACGACGTAGACGTGGACGTCCTCGTAGGACGACGCCAGCAGACTCTCGACGCTCCGGTGGAGCGCAGCGGCGTCGCGGTGGACGGGGACGACCGCTGCGACGCGCCGGCCGCTCGTCGGGAGCGACTCGTCGGTCGTCGAGCGGGCCAGTTGTCCGAACAGGACCAGCGCAGAGCAACAGAACAGTCCGGAGATACTCAGACAGGCGATCACGGCCTGGGGAACAACGACCGGGTCGTCCGCGACCGCCGACGGCACCGGGAGGGTGACCGCGACGGCACCCTTGAGATAGCCGAGGGTGAGGACCGCCGCGACGACGACCGCGAAGGCCAGGCCGTCGGCAACTGCCTGTCGGGAATCGGGCACCAGCGACCGTACCGCGCGGGCGGCCCGGTCCGAGACACGGCGGACCCGGCGGACCCGACGGTCGGACGCCACGGCCGACAGCGGCGGGAGTTGGGAGGGCATGTCAATTCGATCTCGTGTATGGCGGCGGACAAAACCCTTGTGGAGCGCTCCGTTCGGTCGGGGTCGCCGTCGACACGACGCTGCGAGTGCGGAAACGACAATGCAGGGCCGCTCAGCGCCCGGTATTCGGGATGTATCGCCGGCTGGACTCGCGTCCCACCGACAACACTCGATTGACGCGTGTCAGACGACCTCCAGTGTCTCAGACCTGTATACAGTCGGTGTCGAGACAGCGCCGTCCGGTCGGCGTCTCGAAGGTCGGCAACCCGCAGTCACAGGTGTCGGCCAGGACGCCGTTCGGGAGTCCGAAGCCGGTGTCGCAGTCGGGATAGCGCTCACAGCCGGCGATGAGCCCGCCCCGGCGCAGGATGCGGAGGTCGCTCCCGCAGTCGGGACAGTCCCACGTGCGGTCGAACGCTTCCCTGACCCGGTCGTCGAGTGACTCACAGTCGTAGTCGATACAGACCTCGAACTCGCGCCCGCGTTCGACGCGCAGTCGCGGGAGCCCGCAGTCCTCGCAGGTCTCCTCTAAGACCGCCGCGTCGCGCGGGACGCTGTGGCGCTGCTCGCAGTCGAGACAGCGCACCGTCGCGCTCGCGAGCACGAGCGCGCCCGCACAGTCCGGACAGGTCCCCACCGGGACGCCCGCCGGTGAGACGGGATGGCGGGCGCTGCCGTGTTCGTCGTGGACCTCCACCCGGAGTCGATGGTCGCCGTCGCGGGCGTCCAGGCGGCCGTCGACGAACTGGACGCTCTCGGCACGGGTGAGCCACGCCACCGGCTGATAGCCGTCGGCGTCGTGGACCAGGACTGTGTTATCGGGTTTGACTACCGCCAGCACCTCGCCGCGGTGTTCGCGTTCGTTCCCGCCGTCGAACGTCGCCGTACACTCCCCTGCGACGACGCGCACCTCGTCGTGCATGGGCCGCGCTGGTCGCCCGTTCGGATATAAACCTGTGGCCGCCAGACCGTCCGCTCGCTGGCAGACCGTGCATCGCCGGTGGCGGTATCAGCGATACTCGTATCCAGTGTCACAGCGATAGCGGCGTACGGTGGAGGAGAGCGTCACCGGGGACGGAAGTCACCGGGGAGGGCCGCGCGACGCCAGCGGGTCGGACCGTGGGGTTGGCCAGTTGGGCAGCGGTGGAGGGACGTGCGCTCGTGCTTATTCCTGGTTGTGCGCGTGGCCGACTCGCAGCGCGACCAGGTTGGCGACAACCAGGCCCAGGAACAGGCCCACGCGCTCGACAGCCGTGCCGGTCACGACGAGGCCCAGCAACAGGAAGGGGATCGCCACGGCCGACCAGAAGCCGGCCGCGCGAACGGGACGGAGGACGAGCTGGAGCCACTGTGCACCGGGGGTCGGTCGAGTCGGCTGCGAGCGCCGGAACGGGGAAGCACTGGACATCGGGTGTCACCTATTTCCACCATGCACCGGATACCCCATATAAAGGGTCGAACGCTAGGGTGTTTTCACTCCGGTTAGCTCGATTAAACGTGACTGAACGCTTCGACCGGGACCTTTCACCGGTTTTTCTGACGTTTTACGAATCGTTTAGATACGTTTAGAATGTTTATAATCAGATTTAAATCCGTTATGGGTGATATGGTGGTCGTCAGACAGATGTGTGACGCGGCCGGTCGGCGGGGTGGAGTGGGGCAGCTACCGGCGTCTGACGGACGTGTGACGCGGGTGGCCGAGTCGACGCGGCGTCCGACGGCCGTCAGACGTGGAACCGGTCGAAACAGGTGTCCCACTGGGTGTCCTCGAACTGTTCGCACACTCTCCCGTGGCCGTCCACGAGTACTCCGTCCCCGGGAGAGACATAGCGATTGGTTGATCTGGTGTCGTCGTGACCGCGGTCGTGATCGAGAGATGGAAGCCCTCGGCGGGCTCGCTCACGGGTCACTACGTTCCCCGCTCGTTCGTCGAGGCCTCCCGTTGGTCGGCCTCGCACCGCTCGCGCCACGCGCGCCTCGCCCTTCCAGTCCGCCGGAAGACTCACTCTGTTTGTCTTCCGAGCCCGTGCTCACTCCGTTCGCGCGGACGCCAGGACGACACTGCACAGCACCGCCACAGCGGGCCACACGCCTCCCCAACCGATTGCGCTGCTCGCTTCGCTGCGCTCTCATCCCTCACGCGTACCGTCTCGGGATGAAACCCTCGACGGCGCGCGCCACCGCTGTGACAACGACACGGTTCTACTGATCGGCTGTGGACAATTCTACGGCACGCTAGCCCCGGTCTGACTCCGCTATCCCTCGACGCGGACGGTCCGCTCGTCGGTGACGGGGCGGAGCGGGAGGTCGGGGAAGGCGACTTCCACGGCGTACGTGAGTTCCTCGGCGTCACCGCCGAAGACGCCGACGGGGACAGTCGACTCGCCCAGATAGGCGTTTTTCGCCGTCATCTCGACGCCGTTGACGGTGACGCGGATCCCCGCGCGGGCGTCGCCGCCGACGTTGCGCACGCGGACCTCCCGCATCGCGTTCGCGCCGCGAGCCACAGTCTCGGGAAAGTCGCCCCACTCGACGACGACGTTGGGGAGGTCACCGGCACTCTCGACGACGCGCTCGGCGACGCCTTCGGTGAGTCCGGCCGAGACGAGTCCCGAGACGCCCGCCTCGCGGACGTCCGCGGGGGTCCGGAGACCGTCGGCGGCGAGCTGGCTCGCACGTCCCGACCCGACGCCGTCGATGGCCGTCAGCCCGACCGCGTCGTCGCTGATGCCGTTCTCGATGCGGGCTTCGATGCGCCTGGCGAGGTTGGCCGCTCGCGCGCCGGCAAAGCGGTCGATGAACGCGCGCAAGGCAGCGAGCAGCCGGAGCGCGTTCTGTCGGATGACCCAGGCGTCGCTCCGGAGTTCGGAGGGGGTCGTCCCGCGCATGCTCGATTCGAGGATGGCCAGCACTTTCCGCCCGCCAGGGTCGAGGTCCGGCGTCGCGCCCAGGACGGCGGCGACGGCGTCTTCCTCGTCGGATCGAGCGCTGACGCTGTCGAACTCGGCGGCCGTCGCGACCGCACGGAGGATGTCGTCCTCGTCGATCGGCCCGGAGGCTCCGTCACTGGCACTGGCGGCGTCCTCCGCCCGTTCTGCGAGGTCCGCGAACTCGCGGGCGGTGTCCAGCCCCAGATAGAACTTCGAGGCGAGGCGGCCGACCGCGGTCGGGGAGAGAGTCATCTCCTCGCGGTCGACGAACCCGCGGTCGACGAGCGAGCGCAGGCGCTCGCTGACCTGCTCGCGCAGGTCACCCTCGGAGGCGTACTCCTCGGGAGCGCTACGGGCGCGGACGTAGTAGAAGGTCGTCTCCAGCCACTCCATCACGTCGTCGATGTCGGCGATGGTCCCGAGCGCGATCTCGGCGTTGAGGTGGGCGTCCAGGTCTTCGGCGAGACGGGATTCGATGTCTTTCCCGTCGCGCAGGAGGCGGCGGTACCTCTCGGCGTCAGAGCGGTCACAGACCACCCAGGCGTAGCCCTGATCGTCGTAGCCCGGCCGACCCGCGCGCCCGAGCATCTGCAGGACGTCGAGCGGGCTCATGTCCACCTCGCCCTCCAGGGGGTCGTGGAGTTTGGTGTCGCGGATGACGACACAGCGGGCGGGCAGATTGACGCCCCAGGCGAGCGTCGACGTCGAGAACAGCAACTGGATCTTCCCCTCGCGGAACCAGCCCTCGACGAGTTCCTTGTCGTCTTTCGAGAGCCCGGCGTGGTGAAAGCCCACGCCGTCCAGCACCGATTGCCGGAGCGTGTCGTTCGAGAGTTCGGAGGCGTCGGTGTGGAAGTCGTAGTCGCCGCGTGCGCCCACGGGAACGTCCCGTTCGGTGAGTTCGTCGCGGGCTTTCTTGGCGGCCTGGACGGTGTCCTGGCGCGAGGAGACGAAGACGAGCGCCTGGCCTTCCTCGCGGATGTGCGGTTCGGAGATATCCAGGGCGCGGTAGAGCCGGCGATACTTGTCGGCGAAGGCGTTCTCGCCGTGGCTGTAGGTTCGCACGTCGGCGTGGAGCGGGACGGGGCGGTACTCCTCGTCGAAAGCGAAGGTACACTCGCTCGGGGCGTCGAGCCACTCGGCGACGTCGTCGACGTTGGGCATCGTCGCCGAGAGGGCGACCACGCGGGGCTCACAGAGCCGGCGCAGTCGCGAGACGGTGACTTCGAGGACGGAGCCGCGCCGGTCGGAGTCCAGCAGGTGGACCTCGTCGATGACACAGCAGTCGACGTCGGTGACAAAAGAGTAGCGTGGCGAGTCGTGTTTTCGGGTGGCGGAGTCGGCCTTCTCGGGGGTCATCACGAGGATGTCGGCCCGTTCCGCTCGGCGTGGATTCAGGTCGCGCTCGCCGGTGACGACGTAGACCGAGTAGCCCATCTCCTCGAAGCGTTCCCACTCGCGCTCTTTCTCGTTGGTGAGCGCGCGCAGGGGTGCGAGAAAGAGCGCGGTCCCGTCGCGTTCGAGGGTACGACAGATGGCCGCCTCGGCGAGTGCGGTCTTGCCGCTGGCGGTCGGCGCGCTGACGACGACGTTGTCCTCACGGTCGAGGAGGGCGGGAATCGCCTCGGCTTGCATCCGGTTGAACCGCTCGAAGGGAAAGGCGTCGGCGTAATCGGGGAGAGCGTCGGCGACCGCCAGTCCCCCCTCTCCGTCGGCGTGCCGTGACACGACAGAAGCCGGGGGTGCCGTGGCAATAGGCGTTTCCATGATCGGTAGCCCGAACCGTTTTCCGTCGGTCAGGTGATGGCCCGGTATGTTCTCCGCAGACGTTCGATGGCGGTTCCGGGCGAGTCTCTGGGCCGTCCCCAGATCGGTTCCCGTGGCCACCCAACCCGTCGCCTGGTCGGTCGTCGCCGTCCTCCTGAGACTCCGTCGCTGGTTCACGACAGTCCGCGTTCGCGCGCATCTCCGGCGGACCGAACGAGCCCTCCGTGGGGCGAACACTGACCACCTCGACGCCGACCAGCGCTGCCGGCGCGAGGACACACTCGACGCCCTGCGAGCCTATCGCGAGCGCGGGGCGGTTCCGACGAACGAGGGGACCACCGAGCGCACACCGCAGTTCGTCGGCGCGAACGGCGTTCCCTGCGCGGTCGCGGCGCTCGCACTCGCGGACGGTCGGGCCGAACTCGTCGAGCGAGTGGCGGCCCGTGACAACGGCGTTCGACTCGAAACCGCGGACGATGGACCGCTGCTGGACTGGGTCGAGGAGACGGGCCTGACGCGGGCCGAGGCGGCGCGGATCCAGCCTGCCTACCCGAGCGAGGTGCTGTTCGCGACCGACTGCGGGCCGGTGAGCTGTGCGCTCGCACAGGCGCTGGTTTCGACGGTCGCGGTCGGCGTCCTCGCCGTCAGCGAGGTCGTCGGGTACCGACTCGCGGCGGACCTGTTCCCGGAGAACCCGTTCAAGCGCGGGGGAACGCTGGCGTACCTGACCGTGATGAACTGCCTGCTGGCGCCGCTGGTCGGCGTCTGTCTGTACGCACTCTTCCCCTGAGATGAGTACACGAGAGAAACTCGCGGTCTACCTGGCCGGCCAGTTCGTCGCCGTCGCCGCCCTCGCGGCGGTCGTCGCGTCGATGCTCGGTCGCTTTCCGTTCGGCGACCCCCTCGTGCGGCCGGTCGCGACGACGTTCCCGGCGTGGATCGCGATGCGAACCACCGAGGCCGTCGGGGTGGTGCTCCTGCTCGTCTATCCCGCGGCGCTGGTCGCCGTCGTCGCCTACGGCCGGTCGCTCGACGACCGGACCCGCTACTGGTCGGCGGTCGGTATCACCGCTCTCTCACTCCCGGTGCTCGCGCTGGTCGTCGCCAGCGGCTTTCTCGTCGGCTTCCGCGTCGGCCGACTCCTCGCAGTCGCCGCCCTGACCGCGGGCATCCTGTTGCTCGCGGCGGTCGTCGCGTCCACGCTCGGGGTCCTTCGCGAGGAGGAAGCGAACAGCGTCGACGAGAGCGATCCCGGGAACCGCGACAGCACCGGGGGACTGGGGGACGGGGCACTGCTCGCACTCGCGGCGGTCGTCTGTCTGGGCGTCCTCGTGGGACTCGTGGGCGTCGCGGGCGGCGCCGACGGGTTCGTCGACAAACGGGACGAGCTCGGGCCGCCACAGGTCGCCTTCGCGACCACCTACGAGCCGGTCAACGACACCCACGGCGTACTCACGATCAGACACGACGGCGGCGACGCGGTCCGGCGCGACCGGGTGTTCGTGCGTGGGACGGGCACCGCGGGTGTCGACGGCGTCGACCAGACCGAACCGGGCGCGTGGGCCGGCGAGAGCCTGCGTCGTGACGGGGGCGAGCGCCGCGTCGAACCGGGCAACGCCACGACCGTCGGAGTCCGCGCCGACTGCGAGGTCGACGTCGTCTACCAGCGGACCGGCCCGCCAGCGGCGGCAACGACGCTGGACGCATACGAGTGTCCGGCTCACGAGAACTGATGCTCACTGGACTCGTCGTCAGTCCCGGAACCGCCGCACGCTCGACGAACTCGCCGGTCACTCGACGAACTCGACGCCGGTAATCTCGAAGCGTGCGCCCGAAGACGGGTCCGGCTCCCGAGTCCCAGACCCGCTTCGGCCGTCCGAGACGCCGCTGTCGGCGCTCTCGGTAACGGCCAGGTCCCAGCCGTGGGCGTCGGTGATCTCCCGGATGATCGCGAGCCCGAACCCGGTGCCGTCGTCGGCCGTCGTGTACCCGGGTTCGAAGACCGTCGCGCGCTCGTCCTCGGGGATCCCACAGCCGTCGTCCGCGACGGCGAACCCGTCGTCGATGACCTTGACGCGGACAGTGACCGTCTCGCCGCCGTGTTCGACCGCATTCCGGAACAGGTTGCCGAACAGTTCGACGAGACGGCCCGGGTGGGCGAGGAGACGGGCGTCCGCGTCGACTTCCAGGGTTGCCTCGCCGGTGTCGGTGGTCGACCAGGCCTTCCTGGCCGTCGTCGCGAGTCCGACGGATTCGGGGTCGTCGACGGTCTGTCCCTGCCGGGCCAGCGTCAGGACGTCGTCGATGATCGCTTCCATCCGGTCGAGCGCGTCCGCGATCGTCGCGGTGTGTTCCGAGTCACGCTCCTCTCTGAGCAGTTCGAGTCGCCCCTGGGCGACGGCCAGCGGGTTTCGCAGGTCGTGACTGATGGCGCCCGCGAGGCGTTCGAGGCGCTCGTTCTCCCGCTCGATGGCCTGCTCGTACTCCTTTTTCTCGGTGATGTGGCGCGTCACGCCGACGAGTCCGGCTATCTCGCCGTCCTGGTCGTACCACGGCACCTTCGAGGTGAGCACCCAGATGTCCTCCTCGGGGTTGTACTCCTCGGCGTTGTGGACGGGTTCGCCCGTCTCGACGACGTGCATGTCGTCGGCGTAGGTCTCCCGGGACAGTTCCGGGTCGAACAGTTCCAGGTCCGTCTTACCGGTCGCGTCCACGCGAGAGGCGTGGTGGGCGCTCATCAGCAGGTGTCTGCCCTCGGTGTCTTTGACGTACAGCGACACCGGCAACTGCTCGAATATCTGTTCGAGCATGTGGGTCCGCGGTGGGATCTCCAGGGCGGGTTCGACCTCGATGTCGAGTCCGTCGACCAGCGGCCGGGCGGCACCGACCACCCCCGCAATCGACCCGTCGGGTGCGGTCAGCCGTCGGTGTGTCAGGTCGTAAGTCACCGGTCCGTCCGCGGTGTCGAGCGCCGCGACGGCCGTCGCTTCGCCCGTCTCGACCGCCGTCTCGACGGCGCCTGTGACCGTCTCACGGTCGGACTCGACGACGAACGCCCCGAGCGCGCTTCCGTCGAGGTCCTCGGCCGTCCGGCCTGTCGTCGCCGCGAATCGCTCGTTCCAGTCCAGCAGTCGACCGTCGATATCGACGACGTACCCGACACCCTCGACGACGCCCAGCACCTGTCCGAGGTACTGCTCGCTCGCGAGTCCGCCCGCGTGGTCCGGGCCGTCGGGATCGCTCATCGGTCGGGTTCTTCCCGGCCTGTTCGACCACGTCGAATATAAGCGGACGGGATCGACCGGTGGATATCGGCACAACCGGCCACAGCAGGCCGCGTACCCGCCGGGAGCGCTGGCCGGTGAATCGCCGCCCCGTCCTCCGTCCGGCGAAATCCCGAAACGACTGACGACCGACCGTCTCAGTCGGCCGCGCTTGCACTCTCTGTCGCGCGGTCGAGCATGCCCCGGTCGGTGGAGCGATAGAAATAAGTCGCGAGCCAGACCGCGGCGGCGACGTTCGAGAGGGTAACCGCCCAGAACGGTGCCGCCACGCCGGCTGCGAGCAAGACTCCACCGATGAGGGCGACCGGCAGGCGGACCAGCCAGTACTGACACAGCGTCGAGTACATGCTGACCGACGTCTTCCCCGCGCCGTTGAACCCGGCCTCGACAGTGTAGATGACGCCGAGTGCCGGGTATCCCAGGGCGAGTATCTGCAGGTACAGTATCGTGTGAGACAGGGCCGCCCCCGAGATGTCGGGGACGAACAGCTTTGCGAGCGGTCCCGGGACGAACCACTGGCCGACTCCGAATAGCCCGAGTCCGACCGCGGCGATGGCGACCGCGACCCAGGTGGCGTACTCGGCCCGGCTGGGCTGGTCGGCGCCGAGGTTCTGCCCCACCACGCTCGTCGCGGCGCCCGCGACTCCCTGTGCGGGGACGAACGCGACCGTCGCGACCTGTGCGCCGATGTGGTACGCCGCCAGTCCGGCCGGGCCGCCGACGGTCGAGACGATACCGACCATCCCGAGGCGGGCGCCCTGGCGCCCGAGGTTCTGTCCGCTGACCGGCACGCCGACGGAGACGACCTCCTGTGCGGTGTCCAGCCGCGGCCGTATCGCGTCGAGAGTCACGGTGAGTCCCTGCCGACCGCGAACGAGGAGCACCAGCGCGAGGAGCGTACCGGCGCCGTAGCCGACAGCCGTCGCGAGCGCTGCCCCGAACAGTTCGAGTCGGGGGAACGGTCCCCAGCCGAGTATCAACAGCGGGTCGAAGACGAGGTTCACGACGATCGCGGTGAGATTGATGTACAGCGCTGCGCGAGTGTCGCCCCACCCTGTGAACCCGTTCTCCAGCGTGTCGCTCACGGCGACGGCGACCACCGAGAAGGCGTAGGCCGCGAGGTAGTTCGCCCCGAGCGCGACGACCTGGTCGTCCCCGCTGAACAGGCC
>ENA-ORCS01000749-ORCS01000749.1-marine-metagenome-genome-assembly--contig:-NODE-749-length-17875-cov-3.111192_pt1 | contig 17875 bp, 16 predicted proteins | sample MGYA00237781_ERZ508513 | MGnify/ENA primary metagenome ERZ508513 (study PRJEB26184, sample SAMN06268793) | marine metagenome | isolation source: Eden Landing Ponds, San Francisco, CA, USA | place...
GGCGTGGTCAGTCACTCGCACTGCAAGCAAAGCACAGAATGGCTTCAGTGAGGCCGATGACCTGTCGTAGACTATAGTGATCGTTAGAACTTTCTGCCCGTAGTAAGTTGAGTGATCTAATGGATCATCTTGACGAGATATCCGTCAAGGAACTTCAAGACGCTCTCGACAACGTGGACGGAAAGAAGCCGACACAACGGTTGTTAGCGGCAATCGCGTACAAAAATGGTGTCACACAGACCGAACTTGCTGCGTGGCATGACACCGGCCGAAGAACGATCTATAGCTGGCTCAAGCGACTCGACACTGACGAGTCGCTTGAGCAGGCTGTAACTGATGAGAAGCGAACTGGTAGAAAAAGAAAATTGTCAGATTCAGAGCAGCAAGATTTTCAAGAGACTGTTCACGAACCGCCGGAAAAAGCTGGGATCGACGCGCCGGCGTGGACGCCGGCGCTCGCTCAAGATTACCTCGAAGAAACGTACGGTGTCACGTATTCAATCCCGAGTTGTCGGCGGTTGCTGAAAGAAGCGGGATTGAGCTATCAAAAACCGCGCCGTTCAGCCGCCGAAGCCGACGAAGATGAGCAAGAGGAGTTCCACGACACTCTCAAAAAAAGCGGCGGGAGATGGACGCCACCGTAGTCTGTATCGATCAAACCAAGAGATCTGTGCAAGTTGAGCCGCGTGCCGCGCGGAAACCACGCGGCACGCGGCCCTCTGTCGAACTCTCTGGCCAACGCGACTGGACGTGTCTGCTGGGCGCGATCACCGAGGACGGTGATCGCTTCTTCTCGCGATTCGAAGAGTACGTTACTGCCGATCACGCAAAACAGTTCATTTTAGCACTATGTGAAGAATTTGAAGATGACTTGCTCGTAGTGCTGGACGGAGCGCCGTACTTTCAGGCGTCGGCCGTCACGGACCTGGCGGCCCGTGACGACCTCGCCTTCGTGACGCTTCCATCGTATTCGCCGGAGCTGAACCCGGTCGAAGAGTGTTGGAGACAGCTCCAAGCAGCTCTGAGCAACCGGTTCTTCGACTCACTCGACGAGTTAACGACGGTGATTGACACTGCTCTCGAGCAACTTTCGATCGCAAAAGTGAGTAACTACTTCTAATAACTACTATATCTGGCTCTGTTGAAACCCTATCTGGACGACGTCAAATCGGATTAGGCCAGTGCGGCAGCCGCTACACATACGCGATTTCGACTTTCGAGCAGCATATCACCCCCGAATTAACGTATTTTCGGAAAGAACCCGCCCTCATGCCCTCCCACACGCGCCGCCAACTCCTCACAACCCTCGGCTCCACAAGTATTGCGCTTGCTGGCTGTCTCTCGCCGTCTCGCCCCTCGGGAGATTTCGGAGACGTCACCGGAACGTGGCCGATGAGCGGTCGAAATCCCGGTCATACTCGACGGGCGGCGTCTGGTCCGACGGACCCGAAGACGGTCTGGCAAACCGACCTCAGTCAGGTACGGGCCACTGGCACACCAGCTATCAGCGCTGGGCACCTCTACCTTCCCGTCGACGCGATCTCCGATACGGCACGCCATCGGTATCGGATTCACGCGTTGCGCGCGGCAACCGGCGAGGAACGATGGCAGGTGCCACTTCGGTCGGAGCCGAACGGACCACCCGCAGTACGTGGTGATCACATCGTCGTGACGGCCAAGCGGGCGCTCGAAAAAGGTCGTATCATCGGCTTCCAGACGCGGTACGGTGACGAGGACTGGCTCGTCGACATCGACGCCAGACTCACTGCCCCACCCACGATTGCCGACGGAGTCGTCTACGTCCCCGACTGGAGCGGTCGCGTCCACGCTCTCTCAGTCGGGGACGGGTCTGTGCGGTGGTCACACAACGTCGATGCGGAGGCTGGTGGGCGAACATTCACCGAACCAGTCGCCGTTCTCGATGGGACGCTCTACCTCGGCTCGCGGTCAGGAAAGACCGGCCTCGTTGCGCTGGACGCCACAACAGGCGAAAAAGAATGGGTCGAATCTACACGCACGGTGACTGGTGGGCCGGTAGCCCATCCCGAGGGTGTCGTCGTGCAGAGTCATCAACTCGTGACGGCGTTCGACACCGATGGAACACGCCAATGGTCGTTCAACATCCCCGATGCTGGGGTGCAACAGATCGCGGTCGACAGTCAACACCTGTACGTGTCCGCCGGAGACACGGTCCAGGCGATCGATTGGAATGGGGAGGACGCGTGGACGTACGAACCTCCCGGAGAGCGGGTGGGAATTCCGACTGTCGCCGGCGAGACGGTACTCATCCGAAGCGAAAAACGGCTTGTCGCGTTATCTCGGGCAACCGGGGACGAGCGGTGGAGCACGACCCCAGGTGGTGCGGGTCGTGTAATCGTGACTCCTGAGGCAATTTTCTCACCCGAGTCAGACGGAAGCGTGGTTGCACTCGGAGAGAGCTAGGAATCTCCCCCGTAGTCGTGCTTCGGCGTCTTCCATTAGAGATGCGCCTCGACGGCCCTCTTGAAACTCTCCTCTTCAGATACGTATTGCCTGAAACAACCGCTCGCTGAGTATTGCGTATCTCGCAGCCGCCCTACATATCACACCGTCCTCGTTCATGAAGACAGATCACCGGCGAGGCCAACGAACCCGACACTCACTCCCAGGACCATAATCAGGAGTCCAATTTGACCAAACGCGTTTGAATCCGCCGCGAATAGGTCTCGACCCGAGATAAGAAACCTCCGAATAAAACGAGAAGAAGACTGAAGTCAAACGCACTATCACTCAGATTTCTCGATTGAGAGCGGTCACTCATGTCTCTCGATTGAAACCGTCAGTTCATATTCTTTTTTGATAGACTCATCCTCTGTACCGTCCACGGCAAGCCAAAGTGTGACTCCTGCTGGGGTTCCAACAGAGCCGTCTCGACCGATCCGGAACTAACGAACCATCGCCTCCTGCTGCTGGTGAAGCGGTACGTCATTCGCAATGGCGAAGTCCTCTCTACAGGCCCCAGTTCCTCCGAACCGATCCACGAGTGGGTTGTTCGTCTCCAAAGAGGGTTGTGGGATGATTCGCAGAAGCCAAAACTATTTCATGTCGATTATACATACGTACTGACATGGCCCCAAGAGAGACGGCCCTTCAGTACTCTCCGGCGGTAGAGTCGCCCTCGGGAAACTCGTCGCTGCCACCTCGGTATTATACACGTGGTTACAAGGAACCGTTACGAGTCGACCTCTGCTCAAGCGAATCTGGCACGGGGTAGTCGGCCGACGACGGAGGACCTCAGTTGCGGCGGTCCTCTCGGCCCCGATAGCGGCGATCGTGACCGGACCGTTGGTGGCCGCAACGTACGGCTACAGTCGCGTTGAACAGTGGGTTCTGGGGAGGTTAAACGTGACGGATCCGAACGCGATTGCGGTCATTGGCATCGTCGTGCTGGTCGCGGTCGCTGCAGCTTTCGCCGCCAGAAATTCCGGGTTAGTGCCCACAATCCTCCACCGACTCTTCGGTGCGACGGGGATGCACTTCGAGACAGTCGGTCCGCTGGAGACCCTCGGAACTGCCGTATTCCTCGCCTGCTTGTTCGGTATTGCCCTCGGGACGGTCGGGTTCACGCTCGGAACGATCAGTCGGAAAATTAGCGGTCTGTTCGGCCGCCGTCGCAACGGTATGCCCTCGAAAGCGTAGCCCGTAGCTCGTTTCTACTTGAACTTCGTCTCCACGGTTCGACGTCGGAAGCACGATGATACGGTACGCGCGAACCCTGTCTTGGCTACAGCCGAGCCAAGTTACGTTCTATGCAGTCCCCGAACTCACATCCGTGTCCGGCCGCTCGTCGAGGTCCACATCGACGACGACGGTGTTTTTCCGCTCCCGATGGCTGCGGGGCGCACCAGGCTGCGTCACGCCTCATCACAATCTTTATGCACGGGATAATATAATCTACTGCATAATGATTAACCGAGAGCGGGAATTAGAATGGCTGACCTCACATCTCAAACGAGATGACCGGCAGTTTCTCGTTGTGTACGGCCGCCGTCGAGTTGGGAAAACGACGCTCGTGACGACAGCACTCGATTCGCTCGAACAGGAGACCCAATATTACCTTTGCGACCAGCGAGGACCGCAACACAATGCAACGCAGTTTGCACGACAGTGCGCGGATCACTTCGACGATGTTCCACCCGATGTGGACACGTTTCTGGATGCGTTTCGATATCTCAAGGGACGGGCTGACGGCCCGTTTGTCGTCGCGTTAGACGAGTTTTCCTATCTCGTAGGGGAGGACGAGACCATCCCGTCGGTATTCCAGACTATCGTCGACGAGGTGCTCGCTGACACAGACATTTCGATCGTCCTCCTCGGCTCGTCGATATCGATGATGGAAGAAGGCGTGTTGAGTTACGAGAGTCCACTCTATGGACGTCGAACTGGACAGTGGCGACTCGAACCGCTCACCATCGGTGACGTCTCGAAATTCTTCCCTCGGTATGATGCTGATGCGATAATCCAGACGTACAGCGTTCTCGGTGGGGTGCCGGCGTACTTAGAGCAATTTGACGGGACTCAAGACCTCTTTTCGAACATCGAACAGCACATCCTCTCCAAGGGTGCGTTCCTCTACGAGGAACCCGAATTCCTTCTCCGACAGGAACTCCGGGAACCGACCACCTACATGGCGATTCTTGAGGCGATTGCCAACGGTGCAACTCGTGTGACCGATATCGCGAATAGCATCGATAAGAAGGCAAGCGGCATCTCACGGTATCTCCAAAACCTGACTCAGTTAGCGCTCGTCGAGCGCGAAACGCCGGTCACAGATCCCGACGGACGCGGTGTCTACAAACTGACTGACCAGTTCGTCCGGTTTTGGTTCCGCTACGTCTCGCCGAACCGGGGAACACTCGAACAAGGGCGAACGGAACCTGTCCGAGAATCGATTGCTGAAACAGTACCGACGCACACGAGCTTCGCGTTTGAAGAGGTCTGCCGACAAGCCGCCCGAGCGCCGTCGTTCCCAGTTTCCAGTTCCCGAGTCGGTCGCTGGTGGTACAGCGAGCAAGAAATCGACGTGGTCGGATTGAATCCGCAAACGAAGTCGCTATTTCTCGGCGAATGCAAATGGACCACTAGCCCCGTTGGCCGGTCACTCCTAGACGACCTCGAAGCGACTGAACCGGACGTGCGTTGGCAAGGCTCCGACCGAGACGTTGCGTACGGGCTCTTTTCGCGGTCCGGTTTCACGGACGGACTCGTGGAGCGTGCAGCACAGCGTGAGGATGTCCATCTATTCACCCCGGCAGATGTGTTGGCGCTGTTCGAGTAGAGTCCCACGTTTTTGTCCTCCGTACGGGACGACCGGTTCGCTGTTCAACATACGCTGATGCCGTACGCCGCTGCATCCCATCAGCCGACCACAAAATATCTAACAGCCAACACGAAACTGCTAGTAGATGCCCTCCTCTCACCGCCGCCGATTCCTTCGTGCTTGTGCCGCCGCCGTTGGGCTCGGAACTGCTGGCTGTCTTGGTTCCGAGGTGCCTGCAGAGACGACGACAGAGACCGAAACCCGGACAGAAACGGGAACGGAGACGACCGCACGTACCCAAACCACGCAGCCAGACTCCCCAGTCGTCTGGCGGCAAACGGTCGGGTCAGAAATCACGACTCCCCCGACGAGTACGGGAGAGAGTCTCTACGTGGGAACGAAGTCCGGATCCCTTGAATCGCTGCACACTACTGACGGAAGCAAACAGTGGTCGTATGACGCGGACACCGAACTCCGTGGTTCGCCGGTCCACGTCGGCGAGACGGTGTTCGTTATTGTTGGAAAGAACGATTTGTTCGAGAACCACGGCGTAGTCGCCCTCAACGCCGAAACCGGAACCGTGGAGTGGACGTTCAGTCCCGAAGCATGGTGGCTGGAGATTCTCGGCGTCACCGAGGATGTGCTGTACGTCGGGACCGAAGACGATGCGATTGAGGAGGCCGGTCAGACACTCTACGCGCTCTCTGTTGCTGACGGAGCAGAGCGGTGGTCCGGAGAGATTGGCGACCCCTCTGGCGGACTGACTACTGAGACGATCTACGTCCCCACGTACGGCCGCCTCTATGCGTACGATACAGCAACCGGTGAGCAGCGGTGGACTGCAGCGGTCGAAGATTATTCGTACCAGACAATTGTAGCGACCGACGAAACAGTCTGTTTCGTTGCCGATGAGGGCGATACCCGTGGAAAACTCATTGCGCTGGATAGCGAGACGGGTGTGGAGACGTGGAGTCACGACGACTGGGTCGCGACGTCGACGACGCTCGATAGTGGCACCCTCTATGTCGGTGGCCAACACATCGCCGCATTCGACCCGGAAAGTGGTGAACAACAGTGGCAGGCAGACGAGTCGGGGTTCGTCCCACGGGTGCCAGTTCAGGACGATGTTCTCTTTGCCGGTGGAGGAACGGTGCGAGCGTTCGATACTGAGGGCGGTACTCTCAGTTGGACGTGGTCCCCCAACGAGGGTGTCGAGGGTGTGGTCCCGTCTGTAACGATAGGTGACTCGTTGTACGTCGACTCGTGGAGGAGAGACGACCCACGGAACCGATTCAAGTTCGCGCTCGATGTAACGGCAGGTGAGCAACAGTGGGCGTTCGAGGACGGAACCCAACTCACTGACCTCTCGGCTGATAGCACTCAGACCTACGTCGGGTCTGCGAAGGGTACGGTCTATTCGCTGCAGTGATTTCCGGTCACGAGTCCGGTGTCCGCTGAGAGGGGATTCGTCACCGGCGAGACTGGGTAGCGAGCGCATTACATAGTTCACCGGTCGCCCAATCTACGTTGATGTGGCCTTGGGGACACCTGTTATTCGGTGCTTTCGCGTACTTCGGCTATCGTCGAATACGACAGCTGGGCACCTCACGGGTCAGCGTCGGACTGTCGCTCACGCTCGGTACGCAGTTCCCGGACCTGGTTGACAAACCGCTCGCATGGTACGTCGGTGTGTTACCAACTGGCCGGTCGCTTGCTCACTCCATCTTCACCTTCTTTCTCGTCGCGGTTGTCCTCACTCAGATCGGGTGGAGAGTGGACCGAGATGAAGCGGTGTTCGCCTTTCTCTTTGGGTACTTCACGCACATCGTCGGTGACATTATCCCGCCATTGCTCGATGGCGAACGCTACTACGCGACGTTTTTCCTTTGGCCTGCACTCCCAGCCGTGGACTACGGTACGGAACTCACGTTGCTCCCCCGACTTCGAGCGTTAGACCCCTCGCCAGTGCTCTTTGTCCAGTTCGGTCTCCTCACACTCGTCGCGATAGGGTGGTATCTCCGGGCGCGCACTGCACACAACTGACCTGCTCGAACGTCATATCTATGTGTGACGTTGACAATTAACACACAGTACGAACCAATGATGTATCAGATCTTCAGAATAGCTTAACGCGGGGTTAACAAACGTTTTCTACGAAATTATCGTCAGAAAATATGTATTAAGAGACTGTTTTCTCCCGGTGAAAAAAGAATTTCCAACTTGATAACTATAATATCTTGTAACGATCTTGATGTCCCAATAGCCGAGTTCTGTATGTCGATTACATAGATTATTTTGATAAATTAATTATATGAATAACTCAATTATATATGGCTAAAGTATTGATTGAATCTAGCTACTGTTAGAAAATTGAATTTATCTTAATCACTAGCTTAAATTCGAAAAATTATAACGTGGTATTATCCTAGACATAATCTAATTGTTCAATTAACGTGCCAATATTTACAAATTCATTCAAAAAAGACATTTATACTCCTCTGCCTTTCACGAAACTGTACCTATGAGAGACGACGAATGTCCGGATACACCGGACGAAGAAACGAATGCAAGGGCCCTCCACTGCACTCGCCGGAATCTCATGAAACTGTCCGGCGCCGGTGCCTTGACAGCACTGGGCGTCTCTAGCATCGGTGTGGGCTCTGCGGCAGTGACTGAAGGAGGTCCCGCAAACCAAGACGAATGGACCCTGACCTTCGAAGACGACTTCGACGGTGATTCTCTGGACACAGAGCAGTGGTCTATCGGTTGGGGCTGGGGAACCGGAACGACCATGAGTCCGACCGAAGTGGTCGAACGCAACGTCGATGTCCGCGACAGCAACCTCTATTTGAAGGGAACGCACGACGGAGACCAACCGTACGCGGGTGGAGTGAACACAAAGAATAAAGTCACTTTCGGCCCAGGCAGTTACTACGAAGCGAAGATCAAGTTCGCGCGACGCGAGGGGTTCCAGAACGCGTTCTGGTCGAAGCCGAATACCGAGGCGTGGCCGCCTGAGATCGACGTCGTCGAACTGATGCAAGACGGAAGTGGGACGGACGACACCCATCGGTCACGACACCATATTCATTACTCGACCTCGACGGAACCGGGCGACAACTCGACTCACGTCGGCCCTGGCGGCGGTTACACGCCGGGTGACGACCTGACTGAGAACTACCACATCTACGGAGTCGAGTGGCAAGAAGACCGAATCACTCACTACGTCGACGGAGAAGCAGTCTGGGAGTCCACCGATAGTACCGCCATGGAGGCGATGCAGAACGGTGGTGTCCACTACATGATGTTCTCTCTGAACATCGACAATGTCGGCACGCCTGACTACTCAGTGCAGTGGGGCGAAGAAGTCGCAATCGACTGGGTCCGCGTCTGGGACCACTCGGGGACTAGCTCGGACAGTTCAACGACCGACTCGACCACTGATACGACCAGTCAGACCGACACAGAGCATTATCTCTGGGCCCGATCAGGTGACGGCAACCCAGTCACGTTCGCGTTCGAGGCGAGTGGTGGGAACATCGGAATCGAACCGCAGGACACGACCGAGGATTACTGGGTCGCTGAAGACGGTACCGTCGCAGGTGGGACGACCAGTAAGACGTCGTCACTTCCCGGATTCCGGTTTACTGGTGACATCACGGACCTCAGATTCGACGGTGACCTCGATATCTATATCGACAACTCACCGGTCAATACGGCCGACTTAGTCGACGGTTCCGAACCCGGCCCCTACAAGCCGTCTGACCAGAGCCAAACGTCGGACTCGACGCAGACGACGACACTTCCCAACACCATCACCATCGACGGGAGTGGGTACAGTAGTTCGGCCTCCTACACCGTCTCTGTGAGCGGTGCACTCGCCGAGACCGACTCGATTACGAGCGAAGACTCGGTCTCTGGGACGACCGCAAGCGGGGCGGTCGGTGCCGGGTCAGACACGTATCGATTCGAGGGCGATGTGACAGACATCGCGCTCGATGGACCTGCAGACGTCTACGTAAATGAGTCACGCGTCGACCTCCTCGTCATCCGCCGTGGGTCGAACAGCAACGGAACCGTTTGGTACCTTGTTGAAACCGATGGGACCGTCCAGAAGGCAGAGACGTCGTCGGATGTTGCTGACAGCGGCGACGACGTCGGCAACTCGAAGATCCACGGGTCTGTGAAAGACGACGCGGACGCGTATTGGCTGTTCGATGGGAGTATCCTCGACGTATCGACGTACGGCGGCGACGTCGTCGCGACGCTCAACGGCCAAGAGCTCTAATCCGTAGTAGCGCAAGCTACATCCGGATTCGGGGCTGTTGGAAGCACGGAACTGACTTTTTGACGAAGCGGCTTTGTGTCTCTACCCCCACAGTAGTAGCATGCGCTCGGAGACCTACAGCCGTGTGACCGGTGAACGGCACCCGTCGATATCTCTCGGAAACTCTCTCGCCGGTGGTGGCACGACGGCGTTGTCGGTGAAGGTGGTTGTCACGCTACTCGGGGAGTTCGTCACAGTCACTCCGCGTTCGGACCCCCGTGCGAACGGGTGAGAAGAATTCGGAGACATGAACCGACGAGAGTTCCTCCGAGTGTCAGGGGCGACAGCCGGCGCTGGTCTCGTCGTCGGCGGCGTCGTACTGAATCGAGAGTCGCTCTCTGATCGGTACGGAGACAGACTTCGCGCAAGCCCACCGGGAGGAGCACACTGGGAACTCGCTTTCGAAGATACCTTCTCGGGTGACTCGTTAGACGCCTCGTCGTGGTCGATGGGCTGGGGCTGGGGACTCGAAACGTCCACGAGTCCAACCCGAATCGTTTCAGCGAACGTTCGAACGGAAGGCGGGTCACTCCGGCTCCGAGGGACACACGAACGAGGCGAGATACGATCCGGTGCCGTGAACACGCGGGACAAGGTGACGTTCGGACCGGGAAGTTATCTCGAAGCCAGAATCTCGTTTGCGGGGCGAATCGGCTTTCAAAACGCCTTCTGGGCGAAACCGAACACCGAACAATGGCCGCCGGAGGTCGACGTTGTGGAGATTTGGCAAGACGACACGGGGTGGGACGATAGGCACATCTCGAGACACAGCGTCCACTATTCGGGTTCGACGGAGGCGGGTGACCGCTCGACACATAGGAATCTCGGTGCGTCGTATACGCCAGGTGGGGACCTCACGCGGGAGTTTCATACGTACGGTGTCGAGTGGCAGGCCGAAGAGCTAGTTCACTACGTCGACGGGAAGGTCGTCCGAAAGTGGCTCGACGAAACACTACTGACCGCACTGTCCAACGGAGCACCGTTTTATCTCATGTTCTCACTCAATATCAACAATATCGGCACTGCCGACCGAGCAGAGAGATGGGGGGAAGAGATGGTGGTCGATTGGGTCCGACTCTGGGAAGACGCGTCTCTGTAGACGCGACACCTAAGGTTATGAATGAAAAACATCGAGACCTCACTTTCAACTTTCATTGTATTATTCTCCGGAATATTTTGGGAAAATTTGATATGTATAAACAATCAATACGAAGACGTATGGTTACTCCCCAAGAGTTACGCAAAGGTCTCAGAAGCCTTCCGGGGTTTGTAGACAAATATGGTCTCTCAGGCGGTTTGCGTCGGTGGTCTGGAATCGTGTACCACCGCTCGACAGGAGATATCACAGGGCGTAGCGTCTTCGAGGAGGACTGGGACGTCTGTATACTCTTGGACGCGTGCAGGGCAGACGAACTCAGACGTCACTCAGACGGCTACGATTGGATACAACGAGTCGACGACGTTCCCTCCGTAGCGTCGTGCACGTGGAACTGGCTCCCCAAAACCCTCGAACGAACGGGGAGAGACGTCCTTCACGAGACTGCGTACGTGTCAGCTAACCCCTTCACCGACGAATTCTGCAACGAAGACACGTTCGGTGAATTAGACGAAGTGTGGCGGTACGCGTGGGACGAACAGTGGGGTACAGTCCGGCCGAGGCCCGTCACTGACAGAGCGATACATCACGGGAGAAACGCCGAAACAGAACGACTCTTAGTTCACTACCTTCAGCCGCACGTTCCGTTCCTCACTGAAGACGCTGCAGCGCTCGACCGCGCGAATTTCAGTTTTAGGAACGAGAGTAATCCCGACGCGTGGGACCGGGTGACGAGCGGAGAGTTGTCGCGGCAGGTCGCTATCGACCGGTACAGAGAGACACTCCGGTTCGTCCTCACCGACGTAGACCTCCTCTTACAGAACGTAGACGCAGAGCGGGTCGTGATTACTGCCGACCACGGCGAGGCGTTTGGAGAGTGGGGCATCTACGGGCATCCGAATCAAATCGACCTTCCGTGTTTGACGCAGGTTCCGTGGGTGACGACGACAGGAACAGACGAGGGGACACACACACCCGCATCGTACGACACGCGACCAAGCGACGTCTCCCGCGAAGCACAACTCCGCGCTTTGGGGTATACCGAGTGACGGGAATCCGTCACGGAGTTCGAAGAACGGCCTGTTTGTCCCCCAACTCGTGCGCTCCGGCGAGGGCGCTGTACACGTCGAGATACTGCTGAGCCACGCTGTCCCACGAGAGCTGCTCACTCATCCGGACGCAGTTTTGCGACATCTCGGACCGGGCAGACTCGTCTCGAAGCACCGTCTCAAGAGCCGAAGCCAGCCTCGTGGGGTTCTCTGGAGGGACGACGAGACCACAACCTTCGTCTTCGACCTGTTCGGGAAACTCACTCGCTGTCGATGCTACGACGGGCTTCCCGAACGAGAACGCGGTCGAGAGAACACCGCTGTGGCCCTTCGTCCCACGCTGATCTCGGTACGGCATCACGACGACTGTGGCCCGCGCGAAGAACTCCTTGACTTCGTCATTGGGGATGAACCGACGGTGAACTTCGAAGTTATCGGGATATCGTTCAATGGTCTTGCGCACTCCGCTCGAAAGTTGCCCGTCCCCGGCGATAATCAGATTAACATCCGGAATCGCTTCGCGGAGTCTCTCGACTGCGTCGACGAGTACGTCAAGTCCTTTCGGGGGAACGATGTTCCCGAAGAAGAGAAGCGTGTTCTCCTCGGGTTCACGCTCGATATCGTCAACACCGCCGAAAACTGAGTACGCCCCGTGTGGGATAACGACGACGCCGTCCGCGTCGAATCCACGGCTTACGAGGACCTCTTTTTGTCGCTTCGTGTGGACGACAGTCCGGTCTTCATCGATATCTGGGACCGTGAGATTGAGTATCTCTTCGATGAGGACGGGAGGGCGTGCGAGGCTGAAGCGGTTCACTGGCACTTCGTGTCGAGTCGTCACGAACGGATAGTCGTCCACATCGTGCAGTTTGGCGAAAAACTTCACTTGTGGGAAAATTCCGGTACTGTCGTGAATGACGTCCGGGTTGTACTGCTCGATTTCTTTCACCGCGCTGTATGAGTACAGGCCTCTGAAGATGTTCAGTGGATTGATGTCTAACTTGTACAGCCCAGGCATCGAGATGCCGATCGGATCGAACGCGTTCACGAGTTCAATATCGTCGCGGAACAGATCGTCAGCCGAGGTTTCGGTCGGTTTGAACACCGTCACTTCGGCGGAATTCGCAACGCTGTTTGCGAGTTCGGCAGCGTAGTGGGGGAGCCCACCCGTGCTCTGTCCAACGATATAGAGTACGTGCATGGTTAGAGGCTGATGTCCTTCCGAATCGTGGGACCGATGAGTTTCGTCACCGGAATCGGGAGACGCTTCCAAGCTTCTTTTATCGGTTTGTAGGCCGATTTGTCTGGATGTGGAAGTTCGACCGGTCCGGTCGGGTAGTAGTGAAAATCGTCGTACTGAATCTTCTCTCCGCCGAAGCTCTTTTTGAACATGTACACGCCTGTTCCCTCTCTCGTTCGTCCAAGTTCGTAGGATTGGTACCCGTTTTCGTGTGCGTGCTCCATCGATTTCCACAGTAAGAAACTCCCACCCTGAAGATCTCGGTACTCGTAATCAGTGATGACCCCCCACTGTGAGACCGTTGACCCACAGCCGAGGTTCATGATACCGTTAATCGCTCGTCCGTCGTGTCGTACCAGTCCCAGATGGAGTGTCCCGTGATCTGTGAAGGTTTCCCAGACCTTTTTGAAGAAGTTGAAGGAGTGGGGTGGAGACCCGTGGCCTCTCACCGACTGGAGATACAACTCGTAGTACTCGCGTAATCCGTCGACTGAGTCACCGACGACGTACTCTAGATCGTTTTCCCGGGCCTGGTCGATTTGCCGTTGTCGACTCTCCTTGAGACCGTCCCACATCTCATCGTGGTTGACGCCCACCGGAACGTCGAAGGTGACGAACCGGTTTTCGTGTTCGAATCCCTCGAATTGCGCGTGGTCGACGGTCGTCCCACGGAGACTGACGAAATCAACTCTCGCGTCGTCCGCGATACGCTTCATCTGTCGGACGAGATGCGTGGTCGTTGACTCCGGTGCGTCGTCGGCCAAGATGACCGACCCACGTTCACCGTATGGAGGTGAGACGAGCTTCGAACCAAAGAGACGGCTTCGAATTTCGACGAGGGGAAGTGCGCCGACGATGTCACCCCTATCTCGGGCGGCGAGCCAGTGCGTGTCGTGTCCGTAATTCCGACTGGCTTCGCGCCACCCCCACAGTCCAAACGGGGAACCGTCGTTAGATTCGACGAAGTCGTTCCATTCGTGCCTGTCTGTACAGTCTGTCACCGTCAACTGCGTCTTTGTCTTGCTCGTACTCATCGTCAGTGGTGAGAGGGCCGTTTTGAGACCTCGTGACTGGTCCGGGACTGCGGTTCGTTGAACACGTCCAGCCCAAGTTCCGCACGGATCAATTCGCTCACTGGTCCGAACTCGAAGGTCGTGAGGAGCCGTTCAACTTTGTCTCCTAACCGCTCGATTCCCGTGAAACTCACGGCTCTCCTGTGGAGCCTCGGTTCCGAAACAGGGACCGATGGGTTGAATTCCCACGGGTGGAAGTACAGGTTTGCCGGAATACTCGCCTTGTTCAGCCGACCGATCGCCCACTCGAACAAACGAATTGGTGTAACCCGCGCGTAAAATCCCCCACCGATGGGGAGCCGTAACATCGTATTGGTCACAGCGAGGGGCGATTCTACAAGCGACTCTCTTTGGCTGCCACCTGTCGCACTCGAATCGAACGGCCGTCCGGGATGCACCCGGTAGGGTCTCAACGGTCCTCCGGGGACGCCGTACATCGGCGTCTTCACCGGGAACACGCTCGAATCGTATCGGTACTTGCTCCGTGCGAGGACTTCGAACCCCCATTGTGTTTGTCTTGTCAGCGAGAAGTTTGGGAGTCGAACCCCCATCGGGAACTCACCTGTCACTGATTCGATTGCAGTACCCGACTCAGCCAGTTCCCGCTCGAACTCGGTCGGCGAGAGGTCGAACAGTGGTCTGTGAGTCTGTCCGTGAGAGCCGATCTCGTGTCCTAACTCGTGGATTCGGTTGATGAGCCATGGGTACTCGTCGGCTACGTCTCCCACGACAAAGAAGGTCGCCGCGACGTCGTGTCTGTCAAGTAAATCGAGGACGATCTCCGTGGACTCTACGATACGGTCTATCGGATCTCTCACCTCGTCGACGAGGAGCGTCGCACTGTGCCAGTGCTCCAAGTCGAAGGAGATCGAGTTCTGTACACAGTCGTTACGCTTCTCGCTCACAGGTAAGACAGGGGTTGACGGTAGCGAATATTGTTATATATTTGATAATCTGATTATTGCTGAGTTAGAGCGTAATATCACTTGTACTGATATCTTCTATTCGTCTCTAGACACCCGGCAGACGCGGTTTTGGCATAACTTTCTGCCTGTGAACGTCCCGGACGATACCTGACGCCGGACGGAGGACTGCTCTACTTTCACCGATAATCAAATAACTGATTGACACTAACTATTAGGTGGCCTCCCGTCGAATACTATGTTGCTAGCATGACAGATACGACTGCGTCCACTAGTGGCACGCCTCTCTCGAAACTGGCCGACCGTCCCACCGTAAATAACGTCTTGATATTCGTGTCCGACGCGATGCGGTACGACTTCCTCCCGGACGAGGTACGAAAGTTGGGGGTGACGGCGAAGGCGATATCCGCGAGTACGTTCACGGCGTCTTCAATACCTTCGTTGACCACGGGCCTGTACCCGGCGACACATGGCGTCTGGATGTTCGACGACCGACTTCCGAAACGGCCGCCGTTGCTCGACGACGATGCATATGACGTCGGATTTGACACGGAGACAGTGTGGATAGAACTCGACGCGCCCGATAAACCACCACTCCAGATTAACCACGTGGATACCGAGCGGACAATCGAAGACCTCGAACCACCGTTCGTCAATTTCGTCCACGACGTCGGACCACACGCTCCATACGGGTTCGAAAACGGGGTATTCGACTCAACGAAGGAGTTCTTCCGAACGCACGAGAAGCGTCGTCCGCAGTTGGTGAGCCTCTACCGCCAAGACTGTCACAACTCTGCACAGCGATTCCTGCGGCTGTACGAACGACTATCTGAGGACGGACTCCTCGACGAAACGTTAGTCGTGTTCACGAGCGACCACGGTCAGTGTCTCGGCGAATGGATCAACGGTGGGCGCTTTGGCCACGGCCACCCCATGTCCCCGGAGAACGTGGAAGTTCCGATCGTCTTCGCGGGAGCGGGACTGCCCAAAGGCGAGACGTACGATCCACTTCTGAGCGGCGTCGACGTCGCTCCCACAGTCATCTCTGCGCAGCGCGGAGAACCTCCCGCAGACGTGGACGGTGTCGACCTCTGGCGGTCCACTCCACAACCGACCCGAAAAGTTCGTTCAGACGTCTGGCAGCACCTCGACGTCGACGTTGCGGGGAGAGCGGTCGAACTCTCCGTCTACGCCGCGACATCCGCGTGGAATCGGTCAGGCGGATACGTCTTCCACCGAAAGTCTTCGGTCCAACGACTCGGTGCGATCGGATACGACAATGTATTCCGGGGGTACTCCCCCGCGTGGCTCGGAAACCTGTCTCCGACGAAGGCGCTGAACATGCTCTCCATCGCCTTGACGAGCAGTATGACCTATGGAGCCCCGGATTTCTCCAGAGACGAAGCACAACGCGTCATCCCCTCGCATCTCGAACAGGCGACACACGAGGCGTCAGACGCCGGACTCAGCGACGAGCAGAAGACCCAACTGCGTGACCTCGGCTATCTACAGTGAGCCCCCTCGGGGTCGAGTCCTGATTCACCCGATTCGTCTATCTGCCAAATCGCTTCTCACCCTCCAACCGGGCAGGAAGTCTCCTCGTCAGCGATCGAACGGAGGATACTCTGTCGACGACGACCGACTGGATTCGAACAGCCGACCCATCGAGTGGAGAATGATCGCGGTGAAGCAAGCGAGCAACCCAGCGAGCACGAACAACGTCGAGGTGACGGCCATACCGAGTTGGAACTGACCTGTCGTCAGATAGTTAGAAATCGTGAAATACGCGATGAAGATTCCGACGGTCGAACCGAAGAACCCGGGAACACCAAGTGCAGTCAACGGGCGTTCGAGTTCGACGGTCTTCAGGATATTCGACACGAGAGACAGCCCGTGTGCGATAGGATGGTGGCTACTAGCGTTTTCGACGTCGTAGTCTATCGTGACTCCTACCTCTTCGAGCTGGTAATCGTTGTGGTGGGCGTGATACAAGATGTCAATACTCGCGTTCATCTGGTCGCCGATACCCGTGTCTAAGTTGATCGAGCGTATCGCCTGGTCGTTGTATGCGCGGAACCCGCTCTGTGTGTCGGCGACACGAGACTCTCGCCTCACGACGCCCATACTCAAGTTGGTCATGAGGTTGATCACTTTGAGACCGAACCGTCGATAGAACGGTGCGTTCGTCGACGCCCCCGCTACGAACCGACTCCCGATCACGAGGTCGGCGGCGGTCTCGTCCAGCTTACAGAGTAACTTCGGGACGTCGTTCGGGTCGTGCTGTCCGTCCCCATCGATAGTTACGAGTCTGTTCGCGTTCCGCCTGTCCGCTTCTTTGAACGCCGTGTTCAACGCGGCCCCGTAGCCACGGTTCGTTGCGTGTTCGATGACGGTCGCACCCGCATCACGTGCAGCGGTGGCCGTTTCGTCACCGCTTCCGTCGTCGACGACGAGGACCTCGTCGACATACGGTGCGACGCTTTGTACGACGGACGCTATCGTCGTCGCCTCGTTGTATGCCGGGATTGCGACCATAGCCGAGGACTCACTCGCCGGTTGTAACTGGTCGCCGTTCGTCCGCTCTCGCGGTCTCGCTGAGGAGCTCTCCGTTAGTTCGACAGAGCCGTCCGAGTCTCTCCGAATGGGCCGAGAAAGGACGTCGGTGTCATGCTTGTTCGATTCGTCCAGCGCGCCTGTCGTTGCGTTGGAGTCCACGAACACTTGTTCGATGGAATCGTTCAGGTGGAAGACGATGACGAGAGTCTGACCGTCGAGCGCGCTCGCGAACGTCTTGTACGGATTGACCCGTCCCGCCTCGATAACCGGGTCGACGATAGTTGCGCCCAGCTCGGAGCCGACCTCTAATTC
>ENA-ORCS01000750-ORCS01000750.1-marine-metagenome-genome-assembly--contig:-NODE-750-length-17868-cov-59.631611_pt1 | contig 17868 bp, 15 predicted proteins | sample MGYA00237781_ERZ508513 | MGnify/ENA primary metagenome ERZ508513 (study PRJEB26184, sample SAMN06268793) | marine metagenome | isolation source: Eden Landing Ponds, San Francisco, CA, USA | place...
TCTGCGTGATGCTGCGCTCACTGCACTCGATCGAATTGAAGTTCCAGATGTCTTCACGTATTTATGTCCGTGAGTATCAGCAGCGTCGAAAGCAAGGAAAAACACACGCCAGTCGCACAGCAACGCCAGTCCGACTTACGCTTGGGCTTCGGCCGCAAACACGTCGTCGTACTCGCCTGCGTCGATGCGCTCCTTGAACTCGCGTGGGTTCTCGCCTTCAATAGTGACACCGAGAGAGGTGCACGTCCCAACGACTTCTTTTGCGGCGTTCGTGAGGTCGTAGGAGAGCAGGTCGGGGTGCTTCTGCTCGGCGATCTGTTTGACCTGGTCGACGGAGAGGTCAGCGACGAAGTCCTCCTGGGGCTCGCCGCTGCCGGTTTCGAAGCCAGCCTCGTCCTTGATGAGTTCGGCCGTCGGCGGGACACCGACTTCGATCTCGAAAGAACCGTCGTCGTCATACTCAACGGTGACGGGGACTTCGGTGCCGTCGAACGCTGCCGTCTGGTCGTTGATCTCCTGTACGACTGCCTGCACGTCCACCGGTGTCGGGCCGAGTTCCGGACCGAGTGGCGGGCCAGGGTTGGCCTCCCCACCGGGAACGAGGACTTCGATAGTTCCAGCCATACATAGTGGAATCCTCGCGGCAGTTTAAAGGATTGCGTTTCACGGATAACTGCGTGAGGCTCCCACACGCACGAACACTCACCGTTGACTCATCATCAGAACGCCAGCGCGACAACAAATGGAGTACTTGTCAGCTCAGGCGAACGTCACGCCGTTCCGAGCGAGGAAATCGCTCGCGTCTTTGATTTCGACCGGGGAGCCAATTATCCGGATCTGTTCGCCTTCCTGATGAACGCTCACAGTGAACCGCTGTTCCAGTTCCTCGCGAATGCCGTCGAGCGCACCGACTGGCAGCAGTATCTGCGTGCTGTCGCGAAACCGACTCGCCGCTCCCATTATCGACATATGACGGAGGGCAGCCTATAGGTGTGTCGAATTACATGAGGGTCGTTTGACCATTCTGAACGGCAGGACGGCCCCATGACGTATGCCGCTGGGGTCGCGTCGGCGAGGGAGGAAAGCCTTATTCGGTGTGAGGGGCCGACATACATCTAATGGGGCTCGAAGAGGAGATTCAGGAACTCGAAGACGAAATCGCCAGCACTCCCTACAACAAGTCTACAGAGGCCCATATCGGTCGGCTGAAGTCCAAGCTCGCGGAGAAAAAGGAGAAGCTCGAACAGCAGGCTTCCTCGGGCGGCGGCGGTGGCTACGGCGTTGAGAAACACGGCGATGCGACCGTCGCGCTCGTCGGGTTCCCCAGCGTTGGGAAGTCGACGCTGCTGAACGCACTCACAAACGCCGAGTCCGAAACGGGAGCCTACGAGTTTACCACACTTGATGTCTACCCGGGAATGCTCAAGCACAAGGGTGCGAACATCCAGATTCTCGATGTTCCCGGACTTATCGAAGGGGCTGCTGGCGGCCGCGGTGGTGGGAAAGAAGTGCTGTCCGTCGTCCGGACCGCTGACCTCATCGTCTTCCTCATCTCCGTCTTCGAGATTGACCAATACGACCGCCTCCGAGAAGAATTGTACAAGAACAAAATCCGCCTCGATCAGGATCCACCATGGGTCAACGTCCGCAAGAAGGGTAAAGACGGGATTTCGGTTAACACGGCTACCGGCGTCGAACTCGACGACGAGACGGTCAAAGCTGTCCTGCGCGAACACGGGTACGTCAACGCCGACGTAACCATCGGCGAGCAGCTCGATATCGACCAGCTCATCGACGGCGTGATGGACAACCGTGTCTACCTGCCGTCCCTCGTCGCCGTCAACAAAGCCGACCTTATCGAGCCCGACTATCTTCCGAAAGTCGAAGACGAACTCCAAGAGCGAGACATTGACCCAGAGGAAGCGATCTTCATCAGCGCCGAGGAAGAGAAAGGACTGGATAGCCTCACCGAACGCATCTGGGAGGAACTCGGCCTGATCCGGATTTACATGGACAAGCCGGGCCGCGGTGTTGACCGCGAGGAACCGCTAATACTCCGTGAAGGCGACACCGTTGACGACGCCTGCGAGAAACTCGGCGGCAGCTTCGACGAGCGCTTCCGCTTTGCTCGTGTAACCGGCCCGAGCGCCAAGCACGACGAACAGCAGGTCGGGCGCGACCACGAACTCGCGGACGAGGATATCCTGCGAATCGTCGCTAACCGCTAGGTTGTCGCGCGTCGGTTCTCGCGTGCACGCGAACAACTGAAAAGAAAGGGTCCCACGGGAGAACAATCGAAAGGGTCCCACGGAAGAACAATCCTGTGGAGGACCGCTACCGCATAGCGGAGTAGATGCGTTCATTGGTGTGGAACCCTGCTACCAACTATGGACCGCGGTCCCAGACGCCGTCTTATCGCCGTCGTTGTTGCCGGCTTCGTCCCCTGGACAGTGGTGCTAATTGGAAAGGGACTGACGCTCGTCTTCTCGTTTGGCCTGTTCAACACGAACCCGCCGGAGTTGCTCTCGGTCTACAGCTACTTCATCCGCTTTACCAGCGCACTCCCGCAGTTTATCGAATCGTGGGGTTCGGGCGTCCTGCTGTATGCATTTGCTCTAGCCAGCGCCGTTGCCGGTGTCGTCTGGCGTGAGGATGTTCGGGTGACCGCCCTCGCACTCGCAGGTGCGGGTCTGACGCAGTTTCCGGTGTTTCTGGGATTCAACAGGCGGCTCAACTACGTGGCTGTCCCAGTCGGCTCCCTTGTCCTGCTTATCGTGGTCTGGTGGTACTACCTACCGGCTATCAGAGCGGACACGGCGACGCGGTGACCTGTGGTATCGAATCCGGACGGAACCGCCTCTGGCGGTAGCCTTTTCGCTCGCTCGAACCACATACCGCGTATGTGGTCACTCGATCATACGATGATGCGCGTCGAGGATCTGGACGCCTCACTGGACTGGTACCAGACGTATTTCGATTACGAGGAGAAGGGTCGCTGGGAGGCCGATACCTTTACTAATGTCTTCCTCGGTCCGGAGGATGTCCACGACGAGGGTGCACTGCTCGAACTCACGTACAACCACGACGGGCGCTCGTACACGATGGGCGACGCGTGGGGACATATCGCCGTCCGCTGTGACGACGTGTACGACGCCTACGAGGAGCTGATGGACGCTGGCGTTGCGGACTACCGCGACCCGGACTCCTGTGGTGGCTCCTATGCCTTCGTCACAGACCCTGATGGCCACGAAATCGAGATCGTCGAGCGAGACCACGGCGCGAAGTGGTCCCTCGACCACACAATGATCCGTGTCGAAGACGCCGACCAGGCTATCGGCTGGTACACCCGAAAGCTCGACTACGACCTGTTCCGCCGCGAAGAGTTCGACGACTTCGCCCTGTACTTCCTCAAGCCCGAAGATGCTCCCGACGAGGCGATGTCGGTCGAACTCACCTACAACTACGACGGCCGGTCCTACGAACTCGGCGACGCGTGGGGACATCTCGCGGTCCAGACTGATAACCTCCACGACGCGTGGGAGACGCTGATGGGGCGCCACGCCGAGGACTACCGTGACCCTGAGAGCTGTGACGACCGCTATGCGTTCACCAAAGACCCCGACGGCCGCGAAATCGAAGTTGTGACGAACTGACGGCACTGGCCGGTAGTAACTGCCAGTCCTCACCTATTCTCATGCAGTAGCTGTCAGGTGACGGTTCTTCTGCGGACTAGTTCCTGAGTGAGCAGTTGGCACTCGAAAGGGTCTGGTATCTCTGGCCAATGAACCCAGCTCCACGATGTACATTCCGCCCGTCAGACGCACGAATGCCGGGGTTATAGCTTTGAATCCACACCGCTTCTCCCACATCTGATCGCCACGGACGGCGTTTCGATCCTTGACCAGTCATGACAGTCAGATATCCTAACCACAAAACATTTACAGCATACACCTTTCGTATAGACCGTACCCCTACCCATGGCGCCAGAAGTGAGTACACCGGTCCGGTCTACACGCAATCATGCTGGTTGCGTTCCGACCACGTGGAAAACTGCTGGGGTCGCCCGATAGCAACACAATACAAACTATGACAGGAAATTCAGATAAGATTCGCAGCCTGTTCCTCACGGCGCTGATGGTCTTCTCGGTATTCGCCGGGACCATCGCGTTCTCCGGTGGCGCAGCCGCCGCCGCAAACGTGGAGATCCAGCAGGCAACGGAGTATAATGCTGATACCGGACCTACAATCGAAGTGGTAACGAACAGTACAATCAGTACCTCTCTTACACTCGACAACGGGACCAGTGACGGTGACGTCCAGGTCGTGATTGACGGTGTAGAGAACCCAGGCGAGTATGTTGATACCAGCCAGAGTGGGAGCAATATCAACCAAAACGGTCAACAGATTGAGCTCCTCCTCGAAAAAGACATTACGCCTGATGCTGAGGTCGATGTCAGACTCAACGGTGTCACAGCTTCTACTAGCGGCGACACCACCGACCTGGTCGCAAAAGACATCGACGTGACGTCACAGACGCTCACAGCCGATGGCGACGCCTCAGCTGGTCTCGATTATCAGAACGTGTTCCGTGGCGAGAAGCTCGCAATCCAGCGATCTACCTCGTCAACCGGTGATAGCTTCGAGATCGAGGTCAACGATGGCTCGCTCGTTGCCTCTGACTCGGTCAACTCGAACAGCGACGTCTACCGCTACGACACTGAAGACCTCGATACCGGCGAGGAATACAACGTCACGATCGGCGACGAGAGCGCTGGATTCCAGGTCAGCGACCTCAACCTGAACGTCGAAGCTGACGACAATGATATCACCGATGAAGACGATATCATTGCCAACGCAACAATCAACCGCGGTGGCGAGGAAGCCAACGCGACGCTGTATGACGACAGCGGCGACAGGGTCGCCTCGCAGATCGACACCCTGTCGGGCAACGATGACACTCCGTTCATCTTCGACCCGATCAACCAGACAAGCGGCTTCGACGCTGACGATGGCCCGTACACGGTCGAAGTCACTGACCGACAGACCAACATCACGGTCAGTACCGACCAGATCAACGTCTCCGAATCCGAAGACGGTGATGCCAGCTTCGAGAGCAGCGTCGTCGAGGAGGAACGCGGTGACGTGGCTAACATCACCTACCAGCTCGATAACGAAGATGAGGCCGTTGTCTTCGTCGGCGACGATGACGACGACAACTACGCCATCTCCGGAACTATCGAGGACGACGACGGTGACGGCGAAGTCACTGTCTCGTTCAACAGCTACCTCGCTGGCACGAGCGCCAACGTCGGCGATATCGACGCCAGTGATATCCTCTACGTTGAGGGTGACGACGAAATCACTGGTGTCGAAGAGTCAGGTTCGTTCACCCGCAGCAGCGTTGACGAAGAGACGATTGAAGCCTCCAGCTATAACCTGAACGTCACTGCAGGTACGTCTCAGGACGACAGCGCTGACTCCGTCGGAACGCTCCGACTGAGCGAGCGCTCCACTGAAAGCATGCGTAGCTGGGTGGCCCCACAGGACGCTGAGCTCGACGATGACGACATCGATATTCGTGATCGTATCGGCCAGAACCTGACCCAATCGAACAGCATTGCTGACGGTGACCTCGTTGTTCATCAGATCGTTGCCTCCGGTGTCGAAGGCCCGCTCGCCTACGAAGAGGAAGTCAACGGCTCTTCCAGTGGGACCCAGGCGTTCCTCCGGTCGACGGCTGGTGGCGCTGGTAACAACGATGCGTTCAACCTCACCGTCAACCGCAGCGATGTCGGTGCAAACGCAGATGAGGACCCACTCATCCTCAACAACTCCAACGTTGTTGTCGTCGACGACCCTGACAACAACACGTACTTCGTCGCTGTGGAGACGCAGAACGCAGAATTCGAGAGTGGCACATCGATCCGCGACGATGACGAAGATGATGAGCTCACGGCCAACTTCACCGTGTCGCAGGACACTGGTCTGGCCGACGACAACGACGGCGTTGACGACGATTACAGCATCGTTGACCGTGACGCATCCATCGACACGACCAACGGTCTCGTGCTAGTTCAGGCTGCTGCTGACCAGCTGATCACCGGAACCACCACGGTCGCACCTGGTTCCGAGCTTGAGGTCGAAGTCGAGTCCGAGAGTGAGTCCAACCCGTTCCTCGACCGACCTGAAGCGACTGTCGGCACGGACGGAACGTTCACTGCCACGGCAGACTTCAGTGACTACTCGGCAGGAACGAACTTCACCGCGCAGACGCTCGACGTCGACGGTGACGAGCTCGGTGACGAGGAAGACGGACAGATCACCGATGCGGCCACGGCCACCGTGAGCATCAGTGATCAGGAATCCGACGGTAGCGAAGTCGTCGTCGACAGCGCGCAGCTGTCCGAGGGTGGCTTCATCGTTATCCACGACGACTCCCTCCTTGAGGGTGAAGTCGAGGGTAGCGTCGTCGGGAGCTCCGAGTACCGCGAGGCAGGCAGCCACGAGGACATCACGATCACGCTCGACGAGCCGATGGACGAGGACTTCACGGCTATCGCGATGCCGCACCTCGACACCAACGGCAACGAAGCGTACGACTTCCCGGGCGCTGACGGTCCGTACACCGCCAACGGCTCCGCCGTCACGGACAGTGCGAACGTGACCATCGCCACCGAGGACACGCCTGCGGACACGCCTGAGGATACGCCTGAGGACACGCCTGAGGATACGCCTGAGGACACGCCTGCGGACACGCCTGAGGATACGCCAATGGACACTGAAACCGAGACCACGGAAGCGTCCGGTCCCGGCTTCACGGCAGCCATCGCGCTCATCGCGCTTGTCGCTGCTGCACTCCTCGCTGTCCGACGCGACAACTAACCGGAGCAATTCCGGTCCCTGAACACCGTCTTTTCTTTTGTGCGTACGCGAACAGTGCTAACAGACTGCAGAACGACTCGGTACTCGTTGTCCAGTCAGAGCGCTATTCTGGTCGCTTCTGAACGGCTAGTTGCTGGTCCGCTGTCGTGACTGGGTCCCAGTCGCTTGCAGCGTTGAGAACCAAGTCGTATGGATCTTGTGAGGGGGTCGTTTAGAAAACGCTTCGAGCATCAAAGTCAGTCGGGCGTTCGGCATTCACATCCGCGACCGTCTCTGTTGTGTCTGGTCTTCCCCGAACGAGACACGCCGGTCTGTGGCGTTCCTTGTGCTGCTCATACAGTTGCGCCAGCTCTTATCTATCTGTTTCCATTTCGGCTGTATTACTACCCACCAATCACTGATAGCCGATTCTGGTTTTCATGATACCGAGATATTTCTTCCAGGTCACAGCAACATCGGAGCTCTCGTTCATCGCCAGACAGTGGAACGAACGTCGCTCGAATCAGGAGACAGAGGCGTATCTCAACCGGAGTGTTTTTCGATCCAATTTTTGAACAAGTCATATAAACATCCATATCAGGCCTAAATGTGTGTTCAAAAACATTATTGAATGACTATTACTTGTAGTATACTTACCAGCTTTATTCCACAAAGCATTTACCACACTTCGGGCAATGTACCGATACCCCTACCCATGACGCCAGAAGTGAGTACGCCGGTTCGGTCTATGCGTGGCCTCGGTGGTCACGTTCCGACCAGGTGGAAAACTGCTGGGGTCGCCCGATAGCAAACACAAACATGACAGATACAAGCGAAAAAATCCGCAGCCTGTTCCTGACGGCGCTGATGGTCTTCTCGGTATTTGCCGGGACCATCGCGTTCTCCGGTGGCGCAGCCGCCGCCGCAAACGTCGAGATCCAGCAGGCAACGGAGTACAACTCCGATAACGGGGATGTAATCGAAGTGGTAACGAACAATACAATCAGTACCTCTCTTACACTCCAAAACGGGACCAGTGACGGTGACGTCCAGGTCGTGATTGACGGTGTAGAGAACCCAGGCGAGTATGTTGATACCAGCAAGGGAATTACCCAAAACAGTGAGCAGATCGAGATCCCTCTTGAGAAAGACATCACGCCTGACACTGAGGTAGATGTCAGACTCAACGGTGTCTCGGCCACTGGTAGCGACACCACCGACTTGGTCGCAAAAGACATCGACGTGACGTCACAGACCATCAAGGCCGATGAGCCGAATCCGAACGAACTCAGCTTCGAAACTGTGTTCCGCGGCGAGACGCTCGCAATCGAGCGGGCAGACTCAGGAAACAGCTTCGAGATTTCGGTCAATGATGGCTCTCTCGTCGCTTCTGACTCGGTTAACTCGAATAGCGATGTTTACCGCTACGATACTGAAGACCTCGATACCGGTGAGGAATACAACATCAGTATCGGGAATGAGAGCGCAGGAATCGAAATAAGTGACCTCAACCTGAACGTCGAAGCTGACGACAATGATATCACCGATGAAGACGATATCATTGCCAACGCAACAATCAACCGCGGTGGCGAGGAAGCCAACGCGACGCTGTATGACGACAGCGGCGACAGGGTCGCCTCGCAGATCGACACCCTGTCGGGCAACGATGACACTCCGTTCATCTTCGACCCGATCAACCAGACAAGCGGCTTCGACGCTGACGATGGCCCGTACACGGTCGAAGTCACTGACCGACAGACCAACATCACGGTCAGTACCGACCAGATCAACGTCTCCGAATCCGAAGACGGCGACGCCGGCTTCGAGAGCAGCGTTGTGACCGACGAGCGCGGTGACGTGGTCAACATCACCTACCAGCTTGATAACGAAGACGAAGCTGTTGTCTTCGTCGGCGACGACGACGACGACAACTACGCCATCTCCGGAACTATCGACGACGACGACGGTGACGGCGAAGTTACTGTCTCGTTCAACAGCTACCTCGCTGGACTGGCCGGCAACACGACCGACGGTAATACCATTTCGGCTAGTGACGTGCTCTTCGTCGAAGGCGACGACGAAATCAACAACGTCGTCGAGACTGGCAGCTTCGCCAAAGACCGTAAGAGTCTCGACGACGAGACAATCGAAGCTTCCAGCTACAACCTGAACGTCACTGCAGGCGCGTCTCAGAGCGGCAGTGCTGATGCTGTCGGGACGCTCCGACTGAGCGAGCGCTCGACCGAGAGTATGCGTAGTTGGGTTGCACCTCGCGACGCCGAACTTGACGACGATGACATCGATATTCGTGACCGTATCGGTCAGAACCTGACGCAGTCGGACGAAATCGCGAACAAGTCGATTGTCGTCCATCAAATAACTGCCTCTGGTGTCGAGGGTGCCCTCGAATACCAGCAGGAGGTTAACAACGCGAATGATGCCACGCAGGCATTCCTAGCGGCTGGTGCGCAAAACACCATCTCCGAGGACGCTAGCCGTACCAACGGGGCGAACGCACTGAACTTCTCGGTCGAAAAGACCAACGTTGGTGCAAACACCGACGATGAGGAGCTAGTCCTGAACGACACGAACACAGTCGTTGTCGACGACCCTGACAACAACACGTACTTCGTTGCAGTGAAAACGGCACTGGCAAAGTACGATGGCGGCAACTCTATCCGCAGTCAGGATGACACCGACGAGATTACGGCCAACTTCACCGTGACGCCGTACGGTGCATTCGAAGATGATAACGATGGTGTTGAAGACGACTACAGCGTCGTTGAACGGGATGCATCCATCGATACGACTAACGGTCTTGTGACGGCACAGGCTGCTGCTGACCAGCAGATCACTGGCACAACCTCGATTGCGCCTGGTGCAGAGATCGAGGTCGAAGTCGAATCCGAAAGCGAATCCAACCCGTTCCTTGAGCGACCTGAAACGACGGTCAACGCTGATGGGACGTTCGCTGCAGCAGTGGACTTCAGCGACCAGTCGGCTGGTACGAACTTCACTGCTCAGTTCCTCGACACGAACGGTGACCAGCTGGGTGACGAGGAAGACGGACAGCTCACCGATGCCGCCACGGCCTCTGTGAGCATCAGTGACCAGGAATCCGACGGTAGCGAAGTCGTCGTCGACAGCGCACAGCTGTCCGCCGGTGGCTTCATCGCAGTCCACGCCGGTAACGCATCCGGCGACGTCGTCGGGAGCTCCGAGTACCTCGAGGCAGGCAGCCACGAGGACATCACGATCACGCTCGACGAGCCGATGGACGAGGACTTCACGGCGGTCGCAATGCCGCACCTCGACACCAACGGCAACGAAGCGTACGACTTCCCTGGCGCTGACGGTCCGTACACCGCTAACGGCTCCGCCGTTACGGACAGTGCGAACGTGACTGTTGGCACCGAGGAAGAGCCGACGGCCACGGAAGAGCCGACGGAAACCGAAACCGAACCGCCGGAAACCGAGGAGCAGACTGAGGAGACCACCACCATGGACTCCGGAACCGACGAAGCTGAGACCACGGAAGCGTCCGGTCCCGGCTTCACGGCAGCCATCGCGCTCATCGCGCTCGTCGCTGCTGCGCTCCTCGCCGTCCGACGCGACAACTAACTGGAATCGCTCCAGTCTCTGAATACCGTTCTTTCTTTTGCGTGCTACGCCGGTAGCGGCGGCGCTGTCGTTGACTCGTTCTGACGACGACGACACCGCACAGTAGCGCAACGACAAAACATATACGCCGGTTTGGCTAACGTACAGGCAATGAGTGAGACAGTCCTGCAGACGGGTGTCGACATCGCTGGACTGTCGTTCGACCCGGTCACGGTCTCGGAACCGCTGATGTGGCTCGTTCTTGCGGCGTTTCTCGGAAGCGTAGCCGTCGCCCAGTACGACGCGGAACTTGCCCGCCCAGTCGGGACGGTCGGCTGGGTTTTGTTCGCAGCGTACTGGCTCGTTCTGGCACCACACTTCATTTTGATACAGAAAAGCGTCGTCGAGGGACTGGGAAGCGTCATCGCCGTGCCACTGTCGCTGTACACCGGCTACTTACTCTGGAACGGCCGGGAGTCGCTGCTGGTGTTGACCCGTGCCATCGGTATCATGGGCGTCATCTACGTGCCCTTCCTCACCATTGGACCGCTCCGCCAGACAATCATCGAAGTCGTCACCGATCAGGTCGTCTTCCTGATGACGCTCATCGGGTACGACCCGATGGTGGTGGACGGGCTCTCGTACAACGGCATCGACATCGCGTCAAAGCAGTACCCCTACGAGAACACGTTCTGGTTCGACGGGAACGAGCGGCCGATAACGTACACTATCATTCTGGCCTGTACAGGTATCGGCAGCATCTCCATCTTCGCCGGCGGAATACTGGCAGTCAAGGCACCGTGGCGGCGGAAACTCCGCGTGCTGGTCGTGGCCGTCGGCATCATCTACGTGCTGAATCTCATTCGGAACCTCGGGATCGCGCTGGCATTTGGCCTCCAGAAAGCGCAGTTCTTCCCGGGAACGGTCATGGCGCTGTTCGGCCTCAGCGACGCACAGCTGGTATCCTACTACATCGTCGACCGGATGCTGGCGCAGTTCGGCTCAGTCATCGTCCTCGTCGGGCTGACGTGGGTACTGATGCGGGAGCTACCGGAGCTCACCGTTATCGTCGAAGACCTCCTGTTTCTGGTGACCGGAACCGAGTACGACCTTGGAACGACATTCGAAAAGGACCAGTCGGAGTCGGGTCCTGCGACGCCCGGTGACGACTGAACTGCGTCGCGGAACCGACGCTCGCTATTCTAACGCTGCTCCAGCAACTGACTCCAGTGTATCCGCCTCAAGTGGGTGGAGCGAACCGGGAATGACGAGCAGATGTAGCGGGTCGCCGAACGTCTGCGTAGCGAGTTCGTCGAGCGTGTCAGCGGCCACTAATGGGTCTGGACTGCCGGCCCTAGCCACGACAACCCCAAGTGTGTCCGGGAATGGCTCCGACAGCATGGTGGCGGCCTGACTGGCGGTCATGTACGTGTCGTCGCTTTCCTCCCAGTGGGGGTCGTCGACTTTGATGTCGAGGTAGACCAGCGTGTGCAGGTCCCGGTCTCGATTGTCCTCGATGGTAGCGACGACGCTGTCCGGAACGCCGTCGCCGCCGTGTGCGTCCTCGAACGGAAGGGTCGTAGCCTTCCCGAAGCGGTAGTTCTGCAGGCCGGTCAGCGAGCCGGCAGCAGTCTGGGCGGTCGTCCCGTGAACGATTCGGGTTTCGATACCACGGTCCGCGGCCCGAAGCCGGAGGTCAGCGTGTGTCGTCGAGACCATCGTATCCCCGGCGGTACAGAAGACGACGTGTTCGCTCTCGGCGGCTTCGAGAATCGGCTCAGGGTCCTGCTCGATGCCGGCTCGGTCTCTGCGTTCGATACTCGTCTTCAGTGTGTCCTCCAGCGTTTCGATATCAGTACCGATCAGCCGGCTCGTGTAAAATTCGGCGAACACCCGGTCAGCGTCCCGGATGGCGTCGCGGCCCGCGACCGTGACCGAGCGCTCATCATAGAGGCCCAGCCCGACGAATGTGAGCATATCTGAAGTGGGTCGCGGCCGGGGATAAAGGGCGCGAAGCGTCAGGCTTACCGCCCGTGGTCGGGGAGGGGGAGTATGGGCGTTCCCTGCGTTCGCGTTCCCCGTGAGGCCGGCGAAGAGACGCGCCAGCGCCTCGCCGAGGCAAACCTCGTCGACGACGGCTATGATATCACGGTTGTCGACGGGCAGCTGTACGTTCCTGTTACCGACCCCGCAGCGGTGCCGTCGGACCTCACCGTTGTCGAGGCAGACCCGCCGGTCCGCGAGGGCCAGACGATGCCGGCGGACGCCCTCGACTTCGACCCGAGCTACGAGCGCATCGGTGATGTCGCGATTGTCGATGAAGATGATGACGAGCGAGCCCGAATGATCGCAGATGCAATCATGGATTCGGACCTGCCCGTGCGAGCGGTGTTGAACCGCGCATCGAAGATCAAAGGCGAACAGCGGGTCCGGGACTGGGACATACTTGCTGGTGAAGGAACAGAAGTCACCCACCGAGAGTACGGCTGTACGTTCGACCTCGACCTCGCCGAAGTGTACTTTTCGCCGCGGCTGGCGACGGAACGCCATCGCGTCACCAAGCAGGTCAGCGAGGGCGAGCAGACCTTCGATATGTTTGCCGGTGTCGGCCCGTTCGCGATTCCGTTCGCCAAACGCGGGGCGACCTGCGTTGGGACCGACATCAACGAGACGGCGATCGAGTATCTCCGGGCAAACGCGGAGCGTAACGGCGTCTTCAACCGCGTGACGGGTATCTGTGGTGACGTACGCGAGGTGGCCGGCGAGTACGAGGACTGGGCCGACCGCGTCGTGATGAACCTGCCACACAGCGCCGACGAATTTCTGGAGACCGCTGTCCGGCTGGCGGCCGACGAATGTGTGGTTCATTATTACGATATCCAGCACGAGGACGACCTGTTCGGACCCGGCGAGAAAGCGATCCGGGCGGCTGCGGAGCCAGCCTACGACGTGACGGTCGAAACGCGCCACACTGTCCGGTCGTATGCCCCGAAGGAACACAACATCGTCCTTGACGTTCGACTGACACGCTGAAACGAACAGTTATTTTCATCACCGGTACGGGGACCGAATTGCTTAACGACGAGGAAGTCGGACGCTTGTATCTAGGAGGGTAAAATATGTACACAATACTTGTTCCCGTCGACGCCGATGAGGACCGCGCTCGCGGCCAGGCCGCCTTCGTCGCGGAGCTACCGTCTGCTGAGACCGAGATCGAGGCCGTGATCACACACGCATTGACCAAGGAGGAGGCAGAAGCGCCCGAGGAGATACGCAACGTCGAGCGGATCTCGACAGTCAGACTCGTGCGTGACTACCTCAAGGACCACAACGTCGATGTCCAACTGGCCGAGGGTCAGCAGCCGCCGGCCGACGGCATCGTCGAGCTGGCCGACGAGTTCGACGCCGACCAGATCGTCATGGGGTCGCGAAAGCGGTCGCCGACCGGCAAGGCCGTGTTCGGGAGCGTGTCCCAGCAGGTCCTGCTTGAGGCGGACGACCCGGTCACCGTCGTCGGGTCCCGAGAGGAGTGAGAACGTTCCTCTCGGTAGCCCCAATTCGCAATCCTTATTGCGGTTATGCGTCCAACAACTGATGTACGCGAGCGACGCGCCGGTGTAGCTCAGACTGGCAGAGCGAATCCTTCGTAAGGATTAGGCCGAGGGTTCAAATCCCTCCACCGGCTTTCTGCGAGGAACTAACGTGACGAGCGAAAGCTACTGTGGGATTTGAACCAGGGAGGAGCTTTGCTCCGACCGTGGTTCACAATCTTCCACCGGCTTCCCCTTTCCAGTGCCGCCTTGACAAGTAGTTTTCATACCTATGACAGCCTGTCAGCAGCCGTCGGTCCTGCGTCGCTGGCATAGCGATGTCGCACGAGCCATATAAAAACGACCCTCGTCAGTGATGCAATACGGCAACAGGGCGCTGGACAGAACATCCGGTTGTAAACGATGGTCACACAGTACGGACTACCGGCGGGTACTGCGGTGTGCTCACGAGAGCGCCACGACGGACATACGTGTGGGCAGTCAGAGGGAGTGTGGTTCTAATGGATTTCAGAAACGCCTGGCACCGCGACACCGATGAAGAGGTCTGCTGCATCGCCTGCGGTGACACGGTTGCTCGGTCGAATGCCCGCGAATACGACAAGTACGGCGACCGCTGGAACCGCGAGGACAAGTCCTTTGAGTACCTGTGCAAGCCCTGCTACCGGGAGTACTGCCACTTCGGCCGAACCGGGCTGGAAGACCGGCTTGAAGCGGCCGGTGCCGGGACCGTAAGCCGAGACGCGTTTCTCAGACGCTATCATGATCTGGCAGACGAAACGGAGCAGACCCGCGCGGACGGTCGGTAAGCCGAAAGGCGGGTGCCCTGTTCGGCGATACGGCACCGCAACGCAGGCAGTTCAAGAAGCGAACAGACGCTTCAGGGTGTGATGACTGCTCGGCCGTCAATCTCCCGGTCTTCCAGCATCTGTGCGACGGTGTTCACGTCGCCGAGGTCGTACTGGGTCGTGTGCAGGTCGACCGCGCCGCGGTCGACGAGCGCAACCAGTTCCTGCAGTTCGGTGTACTGACCGACGATGTTACCTTGATAGGCGAACTCGCCGTTGACGAGCGCCTGAGCAGGTTCGTGGATGTGCCCGCCGTAGCCGATGATGTGGTGGTCGCCGCCGGCGGCACAGATGTCTGGCGCGAGCGCCGTCGTCTCGTCGGCCCCGACGAAGTCAAGCACCTGTGCGGCACCGACGCCGTCGCTGATGGCTTCGACCTCGCTGGCGACGTCCTCACTTTCGGGGTCGATGGTGTAGTGTGCGCCAAGGTCGTCGGCGAGGTCGCGGGCGGACTGCTTGATGTCGACAGCGACGAGGTCAGCGGCACACATCGCGTCGAGACACTGGAGGCCGATGTGGCCGAGGCCGCCGATGCCGATAACGACAGCGGTGTCGCCCGGGTTGAGCCCGTCGACGGCCTTCTTCGCCGCGTGGTAGGCCGTGATGCCGGCGTCGGCGTGGGGAGCGATATCGGCCGGGTCGACGCCCTCAGGCAGGGGAATGACCGACCGGTCGCTGGTCAGTAACTGGTCGGCGAAGCCGCCGTCCGTCGTCAGGCCGTTGAACGCGTCGTTCTCGCAGTACATCGTCTCCCCTTGCCGGCACGGTCGGCAGGTGCCACAGGTCTGGACCGGGTGACAGATGACCTGGTCGCCCGCAGAGACGATGTCAACGTCGTCGCCCGTTTCGATGACTGTCCCGGCGTTCTCGTGGCCCAGTGTCATCGGGAGGTCCTGCGGGACGTACTGCTCCCACATTCCCTCGATGATGTGGTTGTCAGTCTGGCACCAGCCGGCCCCCTCGACTTCGACGATGACATCATCTTCGGATGCAACCTGTGGCGCATCTACGTCGTCTATCGAGAGCCCGTCCGACATGTCGTGCGTGTACTCGTGGAGTCTGGCTGCGCGCATCGTCCTGTATCCGGACGAAACGACAATAAACCTGCATTATAAAATATTGGATATATTGGCGGCACCGCTCGTTGCGACATTTAGAACTGTATTAGCCACCCGGCCAGAGTCTGTCGACGCTGGGGGGAAAAACAATGCGTGCGGGACGCTCTCAGCTACTCAGTCTCGACTGGCCAGCAGTGCGGCCCCGAGCAGCGCCACAACGGCGACAGGAATCCCCATTCCGGGGCCGAAGGCCGACGACGGCGCGGGGCTGGTCGCGCGGATCGGTTCGTCGACCGGTTCGTCAGCCGCGTATTCCCAGACAGCGGTCTCGTTCTGAACGATATCAGCGTTCGAGGACGAGATGTCAGCGGGCATTGTCAGCTGATACTCGACCGCGACACCGTTGCCGAAGGCCACATCAGTATCCTCGTTCGCAGTGACGAATGTCCGGTCTTCGTACGTGACGTTGCCCTCGCTCGCGTTTACCGACACGTCGCTCTCCGGGCCGGGGTTCCAGTCCGTGAATGTCATCGAGAGTGTGACGTTCTCACCCTCCAATTCTTGGTCGTACGTGTAGTTCGACATCCGACTGGTATTTACGTCGGCCAGAAGGTAGCCTTCGACCGAGTCATAGCCCTCCTGCTGGGCCTGGCTCTGCAGGCCGTCGTACACAGATGGGGACATTTCGAGGGTCAGGTCGTACTCCGAAACAGTGCCGTCCGCGGCCACTGTTGAGTCAACCGTCGCTGTCACACACCCGGAGAGAACGACGAGAGCAGCAAGGCCAATCGCAGGGACAATCCGATGCATACCTCACCGAATCGGATGGGCTGGCATAAGCCTTGTTACCGGGGTCGACACGGCTCAATGTGTCAGGACCAGTAGCTGGTCGTCAGTCCGAACCAGACAGAAAGGCGACCCGGGGTCTCCAAAGGTGTTCGTCCGCTTTTCGCTGATAAAGAGCGTCTCGAACTCGTTGCCACAGGCCGGACAGGCGAACCCCTTCCGGTTCGACAGGGTCATCGTCCCGCGGTCGTCTTTCAGCAGCTTGAGCCCGTGTCGGTACTCGTGTACGTCGAAGCTCCCGCTGACATCTAGCCGGTCCATGCGTGTGAAACGAGTGGCGGCCGTCTAAAACTCGTCGGCGACCTACACCAGGTTCGCGCCCATATAGAGCACGACGACGAGGAAGATCCAGACGATGTCGACGAAGTGCCAGTACATCGATGCCGTCGAGACGGAGGTGTGCCGTTCAGCCGAGTACTGACCGTAGTACCCGCGAATAAAGACGATACCCAGAAGGACAGCACCCATCGTGACGTGGAGGCCGTGGAGGCCCGTCAGCCCGTAGAATGCGGACCCGTAGATGCCACCGCCGATGCTGAAGCCCTTGTGAACGATGAATTCGTAGTACTCGTACACCTGGCCGCCGATGAAGACGATTCCCAGTAGCAGCGTCGCGCCCAGCAGCTTCAGGAACCGGCTCCGGTTCCCGCTCCGGAGCGCGATGTGACTGTAGTGCAGCGTCACCGAACTGGCGATCAGAAGCAGCGTATTGACGATCACGAGTGAGCCGAACACCTCAGGAACGGCCGCCTGTGTCCAGACCTCGCCGCCACGAACGATGAAGTAGTAGACGAAGCCAGCGCCGAAGGTAGCGATTTCGCTCCCAAGGAACAGCAGCATCGCGAACTTCAGCGTCTTGTCCGAGTGGTAGTCCGTCCCGCGCTCCCAGAAGTCCGAGACGAAGGCGTGGTACAGCCAGCCGTAGATGCCGACGAGGAAGAGGCCGACACTCCCGGCCATCGCTCCCGCCCCGACCGTCTGGCTGACAAGTGCGTTTTCGCCCATCGAGAGCACGAGCAGAGCTGCGCTAACGTAGATGCCCGAACCACCGATTGCCGTCACAAAGGGCCACCAGCTGGCCTCACCGAACCCGTGGGGCCAGTCCTC
>ENA-ORCS01000754-ORCS01000754.1-marine-metagenome-genome-assembly--contig:-NODE-754-length-17764-cov-3.898739_pt1 | contig 17764 bp, 17 predicted proteins | sample MGYA00237781_ERZ508513 | MGnify/ENA primary metagenome ERZ508513 (study PRJEB26184, sample SAMN06268793) | marine metagenome | isolation source: Eden Landing Ponds, San Francisco, CA, USA | place...
GCACATTTCCTCTCTCCGCTTCGCTTCTACCTTCAGAGCGACGCTATCCGCTCGCTGTCTGCGGGTTCAATAGAGCAGAATAATCTGGGTTTTAGTTACTCTCTCAGACCTATTTTATGCCGTCGTGTTCACGAGCGAGTGGTATGCGAATCCGTGAAGACGGTAAACACGCGCATCGTAGCGACACCATCAAGCAGGCGGCTGAATTCTGGAATTGTAACAAAACGAAAGCACTCATGAAGTCGGTGGATTTCTCTCTGCGAATGGACGATCGAATCCGAGAAGTATTAACTCGGGAAGATTTAACCTCCCGTCAAAGGAGAGAGATTGCGGAGACCCTTGAAATACCAGGAGTTTATGAGATCGAGACACAAATATTTGTAGAGATTTCACCGGAATAGCAGGAGGATCTGAATCTAGAGAGTCATTTCCACTTTCACAAACCTTGTAGAAAATTATACCTGTTGTAATGTTCTCAATGATGGTATGAGTAAGAACCCAGATGAGAACATAAATAACAATCGTAGAGAGCATTCTGCGAGCTATGGCGAAACTAGAAACCAGCCATCAGAGTGGGAGAATGTGAGAGATATTGTAGATAACTCTTATAGAGATAAAGACTTGAATGATGAAAATTCAGACTCTCGACGTTCTAAAATCAAAGAGTTTCAGGAAAAATACGGAAGTGGTCAAATGACTACCGGAGAGTTTAATGATTTCCTGTTATCTCTTGAAGAATCGGAGTCTGAGGCACTGTCAGAAGATGTGATAAGGTCTCAACTTAGACGAGTTGAGGAATTGGAATCAAGACTGGAAGCAGAATTAACTGAGATTGAGGAAGAACAACAGGAAATTTCGGAAGCTCGGCAACAAACAGAACAACTTAATGAGGATGTGGAAGAACTTCGAGATCTTACTAGTGACCTTGTGAAAGGTGTTGCAAGCGAGTCGCTAGGAAAGCAATTTCAGAAAAGAAAGCAAGAATTAGAGGGGAATTTGAAATACTGGAAGGCTGCATCAATACTCTCGATCTTACTATTGATGGGGGCGTCTGGAGTGATTTACCAAGATATCACTTCCACAAGTGGGGATGGATTAGTGTTTTTATCAAAAGTAGCGCTAATAATCCCAATATCAGTCGCAGTTTGGTTTAGTGTTTCCAATTATACGCAACAAAAACGACTAATGAACGAATATGAGTTTAAAAAGAACGTTGCATTGTCATTAATGGGATTCAGAGAGATGTTGAGCGAAGAAGTGTCTGATGAAAATCAGGAAATGGTAGCCGAATTTATTATGGAAACCCTGAACAAGGTATATTCAAATCCCCAGAAAAATATCGCTAATACAGGCTCCGACCAAAATCAAGCAAGCACCGCACCGGGAAGCACTGGAGTAGTTTCGTCACTGTTGAATAGGAGATGAGACTCTAAAATCACACATCCTAAATTAATCTTCATCAAGGGTAACCTCATCAGCATTTATTTCACCTGTGAGATATTCCCTCCCTTTCTGAGTTATAGAATAATAACTCCCATCATCCACCGATACAAGGCCTACACCCAGAAGTTTTGCAAGTCTTCTAGAAATCCAAGATCGTGAATATCCAAGATTTCGTGCGAGTATAGTGGGTGAAAGTTCTAATCCAGATTCTTCTAAAAGTTCGAGAATCCGGTCGTCAGTCTGGTTCATCCATTCCACCCGCGGACGCATGCAATTGTAGTTGAAAGCCGATGTATAACTGCTTTTGATAAAATGTGGGTTCGAATCATTATCGTACGTATCCGTAACTAAATCGTGAAGTAAATTTAAGTGAGGTGGGTTCAACACTCGGGCCAAGAGCGACACACCGGCTTGGCGGGCGTAGTCCCGCGAGAAAGAGTCGGCGGCCGACGCCCCTACTCGTCGGCCGGGGTGTCGCTCTGCGAGCGAACACATGACGACGAGACACACCCGCTGTCTTAAGCCAGGTGGCGGCACGATTCGACCGTTCGCCGGTTTTACTTTCACCGGCAGAAACGCCAATATTTCCGGGACGGGGTTACGTACCAATTACTTTCACTTTCACTACCCGGATCAGGATCCGGCCCTTTACACCCCCGTCCGTCAGCAAGTGGTGATGCCCCGCGAAGTACATCTCGACGACGAGAGCGACCGGTGGCGATACCTCTGCCCGAACGGCCACCGGTCCTGGGAACCGACGAACGACCACTTCTGGTGTGCGAGCTGCGCTCGCCGTCACGGTGTCGACGGTGAGTTCAAGAAACTGCACGACAGTCAGGAAGATCGCGAACTCGAACGCGACGAAGTGACCCTCCAGACGCCCGCTGGCCCTTACAAAACCGGAGGGCAGGCATGACCCAGATGTGCCAAGCCTGCCGGGCCGCGCCGGGTTCCGAGGCCACTGCGGCCGGACTCCTTTGCGGCGAGTGCGCGCGAAAACTCGGCCGGGAAAACCGGGTGGGTCGCCCGTGAAATGTCCCGACTGTGGGTGTGGGCGGGTTCATCCTTCCGGTGGGTGCCCGTTCTGCCCCGAGTGTGGGTGGTCCAAGTGCGGTGGTGGGAAAGCATGAGCGACGACGATCTCGTCTCGATTCCACCGAAAGAGGCGGTTGAACTCCACTTGGACGGGATGCAAGATACTGCCGCGGACTGGACCGAAAGAGGCCACAAGAGCCACCTCCGGGCGTGGGTCGAGTGGTGTCGTGAGGAGGGCGGTATCGACTCGATGGACGAGGTGACCGGACGAGATATCTACGAATTCCGTCGGTGGCGACGAGATGGTGGTTACTCCCGTGGTGAAGACGAGATTCGGCCCCGCACCGTCCACACCGCCCTCTCGACACTTCGGGCCTTCCTCCGCACCTGTGCGTCCATCGAGGCCGTCCACGGAGACCTGTACGAGCGAGTGCAACTGCCTTCTCTCAGTCGGAACGAACAGGTTTCGGACTCGTGGCTTCCACCCGAACGAGTCCCTCCGATCATGGACTATCTCGACAGCTACCAGTACGCCAGTCGAGACCACGTTATCTGAGCCCTGGTGTGGCACACCGGCGCCAGGCTCGGTGGAATCAGAGCCCTTGATCTCGGAGACGTCGACCTGGACGGGGACGAACCCGGACTGCGATATCGGCACCGGCCCGATGCCGACACACCGCTCAAGAACAAAGAACAGGGAAAGCGATTCAACCGGATCAGTCGGCGAGTGGCGAGGGTACTTCGGGACTACCTCAAAGGACCTCGCGAGGATGTAACCGACGAGTACGGACGTGAACCGTTCGTAACGACCGAGTTCGGGCGCGTCTCACGAACCTGCGTCCGGAACGCGTTCTACCGGTGGACTCGGCCGTGTTTCGTCGGCGAGGGTTGTCCACACGACGAAAATCCGGATACCTGCGAGTACGCCGCAGCACCGGGATGAACGCATGTCCGTCGTCTCGCTCTCCCCACGACGTACGGAAAGGGAGAGTGACGAAATACCGGAACGACGGCGTACCACGTGGAGTGGTCGCTGACCGGCTCGACTGTTCCGAGGAGATCCTCGACAAACACTACGACCGAGCGAACGAGCGCGAGAAAGCAGATCGACGATGGGAGTTCATCGATGATGAGTGACTCACAACTCGATTCCGCAGGAGTACCGATCAAAGAGGGGCTCTATCCCTGCAGCGCCCATCTCGCATTTTCCGCCCCAAAACCGTGGTACAGCGGAGGGCCGGATCGTCGATTGAACGCAATGCTCTTGCTTTCGTTCGATAGTCGAGTGATGGGTGATTTCGGAGGAGTTCGCGTACAGCCAAAATCGTCTCATCTCAAGTAATCAATCGCTGATTGACACTGCATACCGCTACTCTGTCAGGACGTACGTTCTACATACAGAGCGCGAAGTTAGCGATGATCGTATCGGAAAGAGATTGTTATAGAATGTCGTCCCGGGAAAGCGGGAGCACCTGAACGGTAACTACAATTTACGGTGCGTTATGAGTTCTCAATGTCGGATTGCAGGAGACGAAACGCGATGTCGCGGCCGTACTCCTGGCTGAGATGGATCCAAAACCGAGCGAGATGTTCGAGGTGGCCCGCCGCCGAGAGGCCACCGGCGATGAGTGGTTCAAATCCGAGGTCACGTGCGAGTGACGCGGTCGTATCGACAGCCTCCGAGTCGTCGCCCGCGAGGAACATTGTCGCGGATTCCCCGTCGATAACGGGATCAGTCATCAGGTTTGTCCCAATCGTATTGAATGCCTTCACGACGTTGGCGTCAGGAGCAGCGTCGGCAACGCGGACTGCAAGCGGCGTCTCCGATTTCGGGGTTGGATATTCGTTAGCCGCGTCGATAACCGGCTTGTCGGCAAGCGCATCCCTCAGGTCCGCTGCGACGTCCGCAATGACACTGGACGGAAGCGCAAGCACGACGACATCGCCATGCTCCGCAGCTGCTTGCTGTGTGACGACATCGGTATCTTCGACTTGATTCGATTCAGGATCACGTGAACCGACAACTGTGCTGTGGCCAGCAGCCGTCAACCCTGTTGCGAGAGCGCTTCCGACGTTTCCCGTTCCGATTATACCGACCTTCATGTACTGCCGTTTGGTTGGACGTCAAAAGTAGTTTGGCTAGCTTACTGGGTCATGTTTAGTTAAGCGTGAAAAGCGAGGCGGGAGAATTTCTTGGTGCCTATGCCAGAAATCGCCCGCCTCAGCGGTCATAGAGAGTGGATCGATTTGGATTTTGTGGAGCGCGAGCGGATACCCGAGCCAGCGATGGCACTCGGTATTCAAACGCATTTAACGGGGTTGTCGCTGTCGAATACCGTCGATTTGCTCGATGCCCTGGGTGTCCAACGCAGTCGGAAGGCGATCCACGATTGGGTGCAGAAAGCCGATCTACAGCCCGATGCGGGTCAATCTCCGAATCATGTCGCGCTCGACGAGACGGTGATTCGGATCAACGACGAGCAATACTGGCTGTACGCCGCCGCTGACCCCAAAACGAACCAGTTGCTTCACGTGCGGTTGTTTGCAACAACGACGACCGCGCTGACCGAGATGTTCCTCCAAGAACTCAAGAAGAAACACGATGTCGAAACCGCCGTGTTTCCGGTCGATGGCGCTCAACATCTCCAAACTGCACTCCGCCGAACAGGGCTCCGATTTCAGATGTGTCGCCACGGAAATCGCAACGCCGTCGAACGGATCTTCCGAGAACTCAAACGCCGAACCTCGTCGTTCTCGAACTGCTTCAGCCACGTTCGACCAGAAACCGCTGAATCGTGGCTCCAAGCTTTCGCTCGTTGGCACAATGCTGCTAACTAAACACGACTGGGTGATGAGCGGAAAGAGTCGAGTGTGATGGGAACGTACTCACTCCGTTCAATCGAACTCGCCACCACCCCCGACGTAGATACGTACGACGACGACGCCACAGTTCTCGAAGAGAGTGCTGGCCAGTATCTGAAAGCGATCGAGGGAGAGCCGAAGTCCTTTCAGGACCAGACCGGTTGACCCCCGTCTACCTGCCGGACGGTCGCCAGACGACACAGTCACTGGTCTATCGCGTTGCCAACACCCCCTGTGGAGGAGTCGACCGCTTCGACGAGACGCTGTATTTCGTCGGGGGTGAGTGGGACGATCTCCTGTCGAACTCCAGTTTCCGTGTAGAAGATGCTGGCAGTGATCTCGCGGTCGGGATAGACCTCGCGAGCGACGTGGTAGTACACGCTCAACTGCTTGCGATACTCCTCTTCCCCATGTCGACCACGGTCAGTTTTGTAGTCCACGATCTCGACACAGTCGGGAGTCACGTGCACGAGATCGACGATCCCCGAAACCGTGACGCGATCACCGTCGAACCGGAGTGGGAGGTAGGCGTTCTCTTCGACCAACAGGTCGTTCTCAAGTCCGTCAACAAGTTGCTTGACGTTCTCTTCGTCAGTATTCCGCGGCTCGACACTTTCACCGAGTGCGTACGCCTCGGCGAAGTCGTGAACCTGCGTGCCAAACTCAGTTCCCCGGCCACCCTCGACGTCCTCGAAGACATCGTCGCGCATGAGCGTGTGCGGAGTGTGGCTTCGTACCCCCCCTGGGACTGGCATCTCGACCTGTAGCGCAGACTGTTCCGTCTCCTCTTGCGTGCTCTCCGCGAGGTTGGGGGTGATTTCCTCGATTTCGACCGGGAGTTCTTCGAGGAAGGTGTTCGGGTCCTCGCCGGCGGTGAAGACGACGTGACTCTCGGCACGCGTGATGGCGACGTAGAGAAGCCGGCGTTCCTCGTCGTAATTGCGCGGCGAACACTTCTGGAGGACATCGGCCTGCCAGTTGTCGTAGACGTGTGGCAGGCCGTGTGCTTCCTCCGAGTAGATCTTACGCTGCCGCAACCCGACGGGGTCGTCGTAACTGATGACCCCGCCACCACCGCCGCCCGGCGGGAAGCGCCCGCTGTTCATGTTCGCCAAGATGACGATGGGATACTCGAGGCCTTTCGTGGCGTGAATCGTCTGGACGGTCACCGAGTTAGTTCCCGCACCGGCGTGCACCTCGTGGGTACTCCCGGCCTCGATCGCGCGCTCGATAAATCGGATGAGGTCGCCACGCGTCTGTGTGGTCGCGTTGTGAACCGACTGGAGCGTGTGGAGGACGACATCGGCCGTCGGGCCGTCGTACCCGTAGCGGGCGAACACACGCCGTGCGACGCCACCGAGGGTCTCCATTCCCTGGAGTTCCTTGCGGAACGCGACCACGTTCTCGGGGTACGCCTCACGTTCGAGGATGGCATCGATCTCGTCGAGCGTGTAGCCCGCGCGCTCTAGCACGACCGCCCAGCCACGGTCGACGTCGTCTTCGAGGATACGCAGCCAGGCGAGCAGGAGCTTTGCCTGATTAGTTCGGAAGAGCTCGATTCCACCCTCGTACGCCATCGGCAGACCGTACTCCTCGGCAGTCCCGAGCAACTCGCGGCCGAAGTCACGAGTACGCGTCAACACTGCGATGTCGCTATACCCGGGTGCCCGGAGATCACCGTCTTCGTCCTCGACGCGGTAGTCGTCGTTGTCGACGATCTCCTGTATCTTCGCCAGCACGGCCTCTTGCTCCGCGTCGCTCTGGATGGCTTCGATGGTGGTGTTCTCGTGGTTGGCGTTCGACTCAAGTGAGACGATTCGGTCGTCGACCGCCTCAACGTCGACGTCGTCCCGATTCGCCGCAGGGACGCGCAGGCCGTGTTCCGAGAAGTCGAGGATCTCCTGGGTTGAGCGGTAGTTCTCGACGAGTTCGATGGTAGTGATGGGACTCGTGGGGAACGAGACACGTTCGTGGTCACTGTTCAGTTGGTCGACGAACCGATCCAGTCGATTCTCGAATTCAACGATGTTGTCGACGTCGGCGTACTGGAAGCTGTAGATGCTCTGCTTCCAGTCCCCGACCACACAGATGTTGTTCGTACCCGCCAGCAGGAGCGCGAGTTTGAACTGAATTTCGCTGGAGTCCTGGAACTCGTCGATCATCACGTACTCGAACGCGACCTCGTCGCGCAGCTCATGGTTCTCACAGAGCAGGACGAACGCGAACAGTTGGAGCATTCCGAAGTTCAGGTAGTTTCGCCGCAGCGCGAATCGCAGGTACTCGTGGTAGACGTCGTGGACGAACTGCTTCAGTTCCGCCCGTCCTTCCTCAAAGACGAGTTGGGCAATATCGTCGGGCACCTGCTTGCCGCTGCCGCGAATCTCCGACTTCTTGGGTGCATCAGGCAGGTAGGTCTTGTTCCGACCGTACCGGCCGAGTTTCGACCGAAGCAGCGACTGTTTACTCCCGCCGTTCCGCGGTTCGTTCAGGTCGTCGAACTGCTGCTTGAACGCCGCAAAATCGCCATTCAGGTGGCGTTCGCCGTTCCTGTACCAGCCGTCGGCGTCAGGGAACACCCCCTTCGCTGCGAGTTGGTTGATGAGGCCGAGCAGCTCATCCGGGTTCGAGAGCGCGCGGAAAACGTCGTCGTACTCGGGATGGTCGTCGCTGAATCGGTCGACGAACTCGCCAAACAGCGCCTGTTCGACGAGTTCGTCCTCGATGATGCGCGTCGAGCCGGTGATGCGGTTGTCGATGCCGAGGTAGATCGGCGCGACGTGTCCGTGCTCTTCGAGGACGTCGTGACACAACGAATGAAACGTCTGGATCGGTGCGTCCGCGAGTTCGCGCATCCCGTAGTGACAGTTTCCGACGATGCGCTCTTTCATCTCGGTCGCTGCGTTGTTCGTGAACGTCACAAGCAGGACGTCGTCAGGTTCGACGCCATCTTGTGAGACGATGTTGGCGTAGCGGCGGGTCACGGTGAACGTCTTTCCGGTACCCGCACCGGCGTCGACGAGGTAGAGTCCGTCCGTGCTGTCGATGAGTTCCTGTTGCTGGTCGTTCGGTTCGAGGTCGGTCATCGGTCTCCCTCCAGAAGCAGGTCGCGGTTGTCCACGTAGCGGTAGTTCGGCTCGCCGCCGAGTCCGTCGATTGGGGAGCGCTCCTCTCCAGCGCGTCGTCGATTTAACTCCTTGAGGCGCTCGTCGACGAACGCCTCGAACGCGTCGAGGTCGTCCTCGAAGAACGTCTCCCCCCGGACGCGCGTCAACTGACGCATCGCCTGCTTGCACCCCGACTCGACGTACTTGTAGTCGCCAACGCAGTCTTTCATTCGAGCAGTCAGCGTCTCGCCGAACGGCGAGTCGATGAGTTCGTCGCTGTCAGTTGTGTCCGGGAGGGCAGTCTCGTCGAAGACCGCAGCGTAGTCCGCATAGTCCACTTGGGAGAGAGTCTTCTGGCAGTTGTTCGAGCCGTCCTCAACGAGCCCGTCGAAGAACGCCCTCGAGCGGGCGTACTCGTCGAACGGCATCGGGTAGTACGAGACCGTCGTCAGTGTGTCGTCAAGGTCGACTTCACCGGTGACGACGTCGTCGAGCGTCTCCAGGAAGTGGAAGAACGTGAACTCGAGTTCCTGGCCCGGGTACTGTGAGCGCCAGTGTGTGAGGTACAGCAGTGCCTGGAAGTTCGGCGAATCACTCGGCGGGTCCAGTGCCGAACTCTTGACGACCTGGGAGGCGCTCTTGCGACGCCCGCTCTTGTGGTCGACCAACCGCGACTGGGAGTGGATCAGGTCGATCTTGCCCTTCAGTCCCAGGTCGTCGTTCTCGAACCACCGTTCGGTGATCGGGGAGTCGACGGGTTTGTCGAAACGCTCGGCGAAGGCGTTCGTCCCCCAGTCGCTTGTTGCCGTGAGGAACTCGCCGTCGGTTGGTGTGCTCTCCTCAAAGAACGCGACGATGGTCTCCAGACCAGCGCGATACTTCGTCCGGCGGGTCACCTCGTCGACGGACCGGACGAACGGTCGCGTTTCGTCGAGAATGAAGTCCACGACATCATCGATAACGTCGTCGTCGACGAAGCCGGGATGGTGGATGAAGAACTCGGCGAAGTCGTGGAACAGGTTGCCTTCCTTGAAGTAATCCTTGTCGGGACCGTCGACGAGCCCGCCGAAGAAGTGGTCGCGGGGAGAGTTGACGTACGTTCCGAGGCTTGACTGGCTGATGGTCGATACCTCGGTGGTGGTGGCCTCGACAGGTTCCTTCTCGAATCCACTACCAGAACGGTCGAATCGTCGGGTGTGCGTTTCGGATTCGAGGTCGCTGAAGCGTTCGAACGCCTCGTCGAGCAGTTCCTCGAAGTAGAGACACGGCGTCACCGGTGAGCCGCCCTTCGCGTCTTGGACGAGGTAGTATTGGGTCGCGCCGCTCTGGAGGAGAAGCTGGAACTGCTGGATGTTGCGCGTGTACTGGGCGTCCTGATCGACCCACGGTCGCCGCGGAGCTGAGTGCGTCCAGTCCTCGTCCAGCCCCAGGTAGAAGACGACCGGGCGGTCGACATAGGCGGCTGACTTCGCGTCGGCGAGCAACACACCCTCGTTCTCACGGTCGACGGGGACCTCGTAGCTCTGGAGGTAGAACACCAGCTGGTCCACGGCGCGCTCGGTTGCGGGTGTGTCGGTGATGCCGAGCGTCTCCAACTCGTCACGGAATGCGTCGAGCCGACAGTCTGCCCTATCCTCGAACCTATCGAGCACCTCGGCGAAAGACCGGTTCTCGATGCGCTCACAGAAGTCGACAACCCAGTCCAGTTCACGATCGTCGAGTTCGTACAGCCGTTTCTCGTCGTGTTCGACGTCTAGAGAGACATCGAGTCGTGCGAGGAGCGGCCGTATCTCGGCGATGCGAGTATCGGTGCCACCGTGTGCTGCACGAAGCAACTGGACGAACGTGCGGTGGTCGGGATGGTCGACGAACCCAGGACCCCCGTAGAACGGGACGTCATTCGCCTCGAAGGCAGACTCGATGAGTGCAGAGAATTCACTCCCCCGGTCGAGTACGACAGCAACGTCGTCAGCGTTCTCTTTGGTGACGGCGTCGACGACGGTGTCGACGATCGCTGTCGAAGAGTCGAAGATGTGGAACGGTGGAAGGTCGAACTCCCTGTCGTCGAACGTGTCGTACGTATCGTAGTCGTCGGAAAGGATGGAACGCTCCAGTTGGGTCAGCTGCTCGTCGCCGACGACGGCCACGTCTTGATCGTCGTCGATGCGATACTCAGTGAGTTGCTGTGAGGTCGTCTCGAGGTCAGCGATGTGCTCGACGGCCTGGCGTGTGGCGTCGTCGACGTAAGCGTCGTAGTCGAGAATCGCCTCGGGACGACCGTGGTGTTCCCAGCACTGGAGGATGTTCCCGATGGCGTAGGCGCCGCGCTTCCAGTCCAGGTCGGTCTGTTCGACGAGATCGAGGAAAGCGATGCGGTCCTCGGCCTCTTCCCGGCGACCCGCCGCGAGACGACGCGGCGTGATCGCGAATGAGCCGAGATGTGGCCTGTCGATACGGCGGTTCAACGCGCTGGCCAACGGCGCGTCTGGGACCACAACGAGGTCGTACCCGGCGACTTCATCGTAGAGGTCGCCAACCGGCTTGGCCCGAGGAAATGACACGACGGTAAAAGGTAGCTATCACCTAATAAAGCTTCATAGAGAGGTGAAACGGTGACGCAACGTTTCGGATTGGACCTCTGAATCTCGGTGAACTCGCAAGTACCGTCCCCTCGTCGTCGTATTTTATCGATGAATCGTTTGAGGCTGGAAATACGTCTACCCCCGGGATTCGCCAGCCAGTTGCCGTTCAGCGGTCCATAAAGCAACAATTACGCGACGAGGAACCGTTCGATAGCAGTCGACAGTAACAACGTAATTTGAAGAACTCAGCCGCAAAACACAGTAGCATATGACCGAGGAGGTCCCGGATCTCGATCCGGGAGACCTGGAAGCGTTCATCGAGGAGTATCTGCAATTAGACCGTCAGGTTCAGCGGCCCGAAGGCCTCTATTCCGTTCTTTCGGGCCCGCGCGAAAAGCAGTACCAGGACAGCCTTCGGTACTTTCTGGACCCACAGAAGCCCCATGGGTTCGACGAGACACTGCTGGAGGCCTTTCTGGAGTGTCTCGGCGTTCACCACCACGATCTCCAAGGCCAGCACGTCGAACTCGAAACCGAGGTGCAAATCGCCGACGCCGGCTCGGATGGCCGTATCGACCTGATCATCTGTGGGGGGAGTGCGCTCAGCGATCACCCACGATGGGCAGTCTTCCTCGAACTGAAGGTCGGCGCCACGGAAGGACAGAACCAGACACCGACCTACGCCGAGGCCGACCGGTGGAACTTCAGCTGGTTCGACTCCGATGAAGTTGCCGTCGATCGACTGACTGACACCGATTACGCGTACCTCAAGCGCGACAGCGCCGACGACGCGACCGCCGATAGCTTCCGATCGGTGGCCTGGAAAGCCATAGTCGGGACGTTCGACCGCCAGCTCCAGGGCTCGTTATTCGACTACCCCCACCGGAGCGTCGTGCAGCTCACCGATTTCATACAATCACTCAAGGAAACCGAACACATGGACTCACCATTCGACGAATCCCAGCTTAGCGAACGTCTAAACCTTTACTTCGAGTACAGCGATCTAATTGAGCAAGTCGAAAAGGCGAACAGCCAGTTCGAGAGCGATTTCGAAGACCTCAGCAAGTACCTCCGGTCCAGCTGGGAGACCAGACTCCGTGAATCGTATGACTTCGAGGAGTCTCGCTGGCTCGCCTCGCCCTCCAGCAACCCCAAGTGGCAGGGCCTGCTCCCGGCCTACTGGGACCAGGACCCGCTCAACAGTGACAGTACGATGCGACTCTACTTCCGCCACTCCCCGACGACTGACTCCCTCCGGAATCGTACCCTCACGTTCAGACTGCGTCTCCCTCCACAGCGATACGTCCACACGACCCCTCAGGGCGAGGGCCAGTCATTCAACGACGAGTTCACTTCCTTGGCGTCTACTGAGTATGCAGGCCGACTCGACGGCGCGTTCACGGCGGTAGGCGTCGATGAGACGCGCCTGGGCAGTGCGTCCACACTTTGTTCGAAGGAATACCCACTTGACCCTCAGAACCTGGCCGGGTCCTATTTTGAGCAACTAGACGCCGCCGTCCGAGAGTTTTGCGTCGACAATCCTGAGCTTCTGACAGTTCTGAACGAAGTGTTCGAACAAACCTACGAGACAGTCTTCGAAGCCGAGCCGGTGGGCAAGTTCTCAGGCCCGCTTCAAGCCGAGCAATAGCGATAAATCGTCACCGTCAGTCAGAACGGGGCCCGATCTCGGAACCTGCCCAAGTGGCTCAGTGGTGGTATCTTCAGCAGGGCCGTAGTATCGACATCGTGGCCTGATTCTGGGATCATGGTGCCTTCTTAGTAGCACTCACCAGCAGATGCCCGGCCTCAAGTTCGCATCGGTTGACAGACTCGTTGTCGAAGTGCTGGTGGGTGCCGGTGTGGAATAGTTAATAGATAGCCTCTCGAAGCGTATTAGCTGCCTGAAAAGTACCGAGTTTGGGGTAGCGAAGGCCACGGATTGAAACATTTGAGTCAGCGTGTGTCGAACGAGTCGATCACATCGCTCGTCGAGTACGTCTCGACCAAATCCTGTTCGTCGAAGTCGGAATCATCACTCCAGATGGCTGCATCGCTGGCAATCGCACACGCCAGATAGAGTACATCGTCGGGGTCGGTGTCGCCGATCGCTTCGTCTGCCTGGTCGATGGCTGGAGACAAATCGTCGGCAGGAACGATTTCGATGTACTGGAACAGGAGGTCGATAAACTGTGCCACCCGGCCCGGTTCCATCCCCGACTTCTCCACGATCAGATCTTCGTAGTTCTCGATTTCGTCGTAGACGAATGCCGGTGTCAGGGGGGCGGGTTCGAGCGTGACGATGAGTTCCCGCGTTTTCGAATCGGCGATGAGTGCGGAGATGACGACGTTGGCGTCGATAACCAGTTTCGTTCGTCGTCTCTATGCCGATTCCTCGTCAACGCGCTTGTGTCCGCTCTCGTTTATCTTGTCGGCGATTTCCTGCACGTCGCTCTCCGTGAGGTCGCTCTCACTGGTGAGTTCGTCCATCACTTCGAGCGTCTCGATCTTCTCTTGGATGGCCTGGCGCGTGACCTCGCTCCAGTTGATTTCGGGGTGCTTCCCCATCCGGTCTTTCAGGTCATCGTCCACGTTGACCGTGATCGTAGGCATACAGAAAACTGTGGATACACAGAATACTGTGCTTTTCGGTGTAGTTTACACCTCTCGAATTCAGACGCCTCACGCCCCAAAGGCCGATTCGTTCATTGCTCGAACGCGAGCCTGCAGCGCCCATACCGCCGCATTACGCTTGGGAGTCACGGGACCCGCCCCAACATCCATAGAACATTACATATTGAAACCCTCGAATTCGGCCGATTCACACCTGAAAAGTCGATTCGTTCGACAGTCGAACGAGAGTCTGCAGCGCCGATAATATTCAGGGACCTAATCACCCGAGAGCGACGGAATGATTCTCCTATCGAACGGAGAGTTGTTACTTTCGTTCGACTGTCGGGAGACAGGTGGTTGTCACCGGGTTTCGCGCACATCCAAACTGGTGACAATAGAGAAAACGATCGCGGACTCGCACTGTTGTCTTCGACTGTCTCGAAGACGGGAGGTTCGTCCGCGAGCCGTCGAAAGATAGGCCCGCTGAGTAGCCAGGTCTGTCCCCAGGGAGTCGGGTGCGTCGCGAGGTGACTACTCGAGTTCGACCCGCTGGCCGGTTTCGGCGGACTCGTAGAGGGCCTCGATAGCGAGCATGTCGACCAGGCCGTGTTCGCCGTCCGGTTCGATGTCGAGCCCACACTGGAGGCGGTTCGCGAAGTAATCGAACTCCTCGCGCATCTGGTCGACCGGTTCGGGCCGATACTCACCCTCGATGTCCGGTCCCGAGACCCGGAGCGTCTTCCGGGTGTCGGGGAAAAACAGGCCGTCGACCGTGAGTTCTCCCTCGGTGCCGACGAACCGGAGCGACGATTCGACCGCCGCGCTGTGGGAGACGGTACACGATGCGAGTTTGCTTCCCGGAAACTCCAGCTGGAACGCGGCGTGTTCGTCGACCCCCTCGTATTCGGGCTGTTCGGATTCGGTGCGAGCGTACACCGCCGTCGGGTCCTCGCCGAGGATAAATCGGAGCGTGTTCAGCGGGTAGATCCCGATGTCGTTTACCGTGGTCCCGCCGGAGAGGTCGGGGTCGAGGCGCCAGCTCGTCTCGTCGGCGAAGTCGAGTATCGTGTCGGACATGTGCCCGAGCATCGAGACGACCTCCCCGATGGCCCCACCCTGGATCAGTTCCCGGGCGCGACGGGCGACGGGTTCGGTCTGGAGTCGGTACGCGACCATCAGCGGTACGTCCGCCGCCCGGCAGTCGTCGACGAGCGCACGGGCGTCCGCGACGTTCGCCTCCATGGGTTTCTCACAGAGGACCGCTTTCCCGTAGTCCGCGGCGGGTTCGACGTTGGACCGATGGAGTGCGTTGGGTGTGCAGATGTAGACGGCGTCGTAGTGCTCTGTCGCCACACCCCGGGCGTAGTCGTCGTAGGTCAGCGTCGCTTCGATCCCGTCCAGGTCGGTCGCGACGGCATCGGCTTTCTCCGTGCTGGAACTGACCAGCACCGTCGTTTCACAGTAGTCCGCGTCTTCGACCGCAGGGATCGCCTCCTCGCGGGTCCACCAGCCGAGGCCGACCATGGCGAACCGGATCGGCTCGGCGTCGGTCGGCTCTTCCCAGTCTCGGGCACTGAAAGTTTCGAAGTCCAGTTCCATGTCGAGCGCTTCGACGCCCCCTCACATAATCTCCACTCATCGGAATGGGCTCAGTCTGTCCGGCCGTCACCGCCGAGGGCCCCACCCACGAGGAGACTCCGTCGTATCTGATCGGCGGATAGCTCAGTGGAAAGACGGTGGCTATGGTGATCGATCCCCGACCACCTCCACCGCGTCACCGACCCGGAGCGTTTCGCCGTGCCCATCGGTCACCCCCGCGATGAGCATGAGCGTGTAGTAGTGGTCGAACGCCTCCCAGTCAGCCCACTCGGGGAAGGTCGCCTCGCGCCGTTCGAGAAAGCGCTCACGGAAGTCCGCCAGGGGTTCGCCCGTGTCGGGGTCGCGCGAGGGGACGACACAGCGACCGCAGGGGGTCACGCCCTCGAAGCGGACGGATTCGGTTTCGAATGCGGGCGCGTCCCCCCCGACGAAGCGGTCCTCCCAGAACGCCGGGACGCCCGAGACCTCGACGTTGGCTCGCAGGCGCCGGCGGGCGCTATCGACGGTCAACTCGTCGAACCACGACGCCACCTCCCGGAGCGTGGCGGTGCTGACGACCGAGGGACCCATCTCCGGGCGGTCGACGTGCCCGACCGTCGCCTCGCGTTCGAGGGTCAGGTCGCCGCCCAGATCGGCACTGAACCACGCCGCCGCGGTGTCACGGCCGTCCGCGCTGTCGAGTTCGAAGTTCCGTGTCTCACCGTCGGGCGTCTCGACCCGGAGGACCACCGTTTCCGGGTCGAAATCAGTCCGGAGTTCGTGGACTCGGTCGGTCCACTTGCCGTTGACGATGTGGTCCTCGGCGTCGAAGAGGGCGAACTCCCGGTCGTATTCGAGCGTTCCACCCTCGCGGATCCGGGCCGCGTCGAGTTCGATGCCGTCGAGTCCCTTCACCGGGTAGACTCGCAGTCGCTCGATAGCTGCCATTACTCGATAGAGCGGGGGCCAGGACATAGGCCTTCCTTCGACAACGAACCCGACGGGGGAGGATGGAGAGTCGCAGTCGTCGAGAGAGCGGTCGTGTCCGCCTCGGACGAACGCTCGAAGGGTATATTCGCCGACCAACCCAACGCCAGGGTATGAGCGAGGAGTCGTCGGATCTCTACCCGAACCGCGACGAGGACGGCCGCCCGGTCTCGCGTCGGGGCTTCGTCGCGGGGTCGGCCGTCCTCGGTGCCGCGGCGACCGCCGGCTGTTCGAGTGACGGCGGAAGCGACGGTAGCGGTGACGGGGCAGGCACCGAGCGCGAGACGGCAACACCGGAGCGACGCGACGCAGTGCTCGTGTTCAACACCGGAGACATGACGGTCAGCGTCGTCGACGTCGCCACAGACGACGTTCTCGAGACGACCCACGTCGGACTTACGTCGTCGTTCCCGTCGAACCAGTACGCACGGGCACTGGTCGATTCGCGGGCCGACAGCCTCTGGGCGAACGTCGGCCGCGGGGTCCGGGCGCTCGACCCCCTCACGTTGGCGGAACGCGCCCGCATCGACACCGGATCGGGGGCCAACTGGCAGGAACTCACCCCCGACGGGTCGGCCGTGGTCGTGAGCGCACGCGAACCGGCCCACACCCAGTTCGAGATTGACGCCGACCCCGATAGCGGGACCTTCGGCGAGGTGCTCGGGGAGATCGACCGGACCGACGAGGGGGGCCGCGGCGACAACGACGGCCCCGGCCCGTGTGACGTCACGATCCACCCCGATGGGCGCTACGCGTTCGTCCCCGACCTCTACGGCGACACCCTGACCGTCCTCGATATCGACGAGTTTGCTATCGAGACGCAGGTCGACGTCGCGCCCGTCGACGAGAGCGCGCCCCAGCCCTGGATGGCGACTGTCGACCCGCAGGGCGACCGCATGCTCGTCGAACACCGGACCGGCGTCGAGACCGTCTGGGACGTGAGCGACCCGACGGCCCCCACCGAGATCGCACGCTTCGGGACCGAGGACGGCCTGGGTGAGGGACCGCTCACGAGCGAGATCAGCGCCGACGGCTCGACGGGCTACGTCTTCACACGAGGCAGCGATGACGCCACCGTCCTCGACCTGGAAGCCCTGTCGGTGACGGGGCGGATCGACCTCGGCGGGAGCGCCTTCACCGGCACCTGGGACCCCGACCACCGCAAACTGTACGTGCCGGTCCAGAGCGCGAACGTCGTCAGAGTGATAGACCACGAGGCGAGCGAGGTTACGGCGACGCTCGATGTCGGCGACAGCCCCTACGGCGCGACCGCCACGCGAGTGGTCCCTGACCCCGAACCCGCGGGGACGGCCGCGGCCGCGGCGTCGAAACTCGGGCTCGACGGTGACACCGCCTACTGTCTCGGCGACTGTGCCTGCGGACACGAACTCTGAGGCGAATGCGGTGTGAGGAGACATCAGCCAAAAGTAATCGAAAATAATTTTCAGTCAGTAAGACGGCTTTGGGAGAGTCGATCCAGGCCCGATACTCGGTGAGGAGAGAATCGAAACGCCCTCAAAGAGCTCTTGCAGGCAGTTTCACGCTATCGAGGACGGCCCACCC